>Ga0164320_10000023_pt1 | contig 38754 bp, 30 predicted proteins | sample GuaBasSediGuay11_FD_113736 | JGI IMG/M metagenome (GOLD analysis project Ga0164320, IMG submission 113736) | Subseafloor sediment microbial communities from Guaymas Basin, Gulf of California, Mexico - Guay11, Core 4567-28, 0-3 cm | ecosystem: Environmental > Aquatic > Marine > Hydrothermal...
GAAATGGCGTCCATCTCCTCCATCATAAATGATCCATCAGGATTACCTATAGGATTTTCTAATTTAAAAATTTCTAAACTAAGAGATTCAATTTTTTTAAAATCACGCTCCAAATCATTAAAAAACTTTTCTCCAAAATGCGTTTCACTATATTCTTTACATTCAATAAATTGTGCTTTAGCTATTGAATCTAATAGTACAAAATTTACAAACTCAACCTTATCCCCATGGATAAGATAATCATTAGATGGCATGAGAAGTTGCTGAAAATTTAATTTAAGCTTTTGAAGAGCAAATTGATCCTTAGATTCCTTCAACATGATTTTGGACGATTTTTCAAGATAGTTAACGCTGTTTATTCCAACGTAAGCTATTATTGAAATTAGCATTAACACAGCTATTATCCCTATTAATAGCCTTTGAAAAATTGTTATTTTAATCCTTGAAAAGCTAATTATTCTTACCATTACTTGATATTTAGACAATTAACACCAAACTAATTTGCTAAGATACAAAAGGATTAATCTTAAACTAATTATATACAATTTAAACATCTTATCTTGAGTCGCTAACAATTATTCATATAATATGTTTTTGTCATCTTATCTGAAATCAGATATTAAGTTTTAATATAATGAAATTTAATGCTTGTAACTTTTAACAAAAGTAAATTTCACACTAAAACAAAAACGAGGATAAATTTTTATATTATTTACCCTCTTTCAGATAATAGAAATAATATTTTTATTCATGTTCAAAGCGAACTTATAGAAATTATAGAACAAATAGAAGGACGGTTTGGTTATTAGTAGAGTTAATATATTTAAGCATATGTTTAATAAATAGTGCAACAAACGGCACTATTTCGCTATTTAAAATTAATATTATTTATAAAAGCATTAATTAGTGCATTAAATAGCACTTTATGTGTATTTATTGGTCTCAAAAGTAGTTAAAACTATGCACTTTAGTGCATTTCGCTTTAGCTTCTAAAAAGACTTACCTTTGTTTTATGTCAGAACAAAGAGTAAATGGACATACTGTATCAAGATTGACAGCTCATATAGTTTGGAGTACAAAGTATAGGTATTTAGTTTTGGAGGGGGATATTCAAAAGAAGTGTAGATCGATACTGATTCAAATATGTGATGCAGAAGATGTTAATATTTTAAAAGGAGTTGTTAGTAAGGATCATATTCATCTGCATATTGAATATCGACCGTCTCAAGATATTAGTAGTTCGCCCAGAAACATTAATAAACCAGTATTTAGATGGGGAATGGGTACCATTGTTACAGTCCCCACCTTTTCCTGAATATACAAGTGGGCATTCCGTAATTTCTAGAGCTGCAGCGGTTACTTTGACTAAATTATTTGGTGAAAATTTTAGCTTTTCTGACAACTCTGAAGTAGAATATGGCTTACGGATTCGCGATTTTAAAGCATTTAAACAAGCCTCAGAAGAAGCTGCTATTTCTAGATTATATGGTGGTATTCACTACAAAATGGCTATTGATGAAGGAGTTACCCAAGGAGAAAGAGTTGGTAAATTTGTAGTTAATAATATTCAAACGTTGAAATAATTGACACGGTTATTTTTTCTGAGATAACATAATAATTCAGGCTTAAATAGCTAATGAAATTTTTACTCACTAGAGGTGATCAATATAAATCCTTGATTATGGATATTATCAATTTTAATCGAATCGTCTTTTGATAGGTATTTTCTTAAATGCGTAATAAAAACATTCAGGCTTTTTCGGTTAAAATAATCATTCTTACCCCAAAGAGTATTCAAAATATCACTATGTCGACTGATATTATTTTTATTTTTAAGTAAATACAAAAGTAATTCACTTTCTCTTGCTGTTAAGTGCCTTTTTTCATCATAAATTTTCAATTCATAATTTGAAGGTGAAAAGCTATATTTTCCAATCTTATATAATTCTTCTTCTTTTTGATCTGTTTTTTTTAAAATACTCAGTAAACTATTTAATCTAACAACTAATTCTTCTTCATCAATTGGTTTTCTAATGTAGTCTATAGCTCCTAAAGAAAACCCCTTTAACAGATCAATTTTTAATGACCTTGCTGTTAGGAAAAGAAACGGAATAGTTATGTTTTTTTGGTTGATATTTTCAGCTAATTGAAAACCATCCATATCTGGCATCATTATATCAAATATACATAAATCAAATGGCTGTTCCAAAAGTACAGTTAAGGCATCTTTACCATTTTTAACCCATAAAACTGAAAAATTCTTCATTTTAAGGTATTCAGTAAGCACATACCCTAATGAAGTATCATCTTCAACCAAAAGTAATCTATATTTGGCCATATTTTAACTAGCTATTGGCAATTTAATTGTAATTCTCGTCCCTTCTTTCATCTTACTTTCTAATATAATTTTTCCTTTATGCAAGTTAATAATCTTTTTCACATAGTTTAAACCTATCCCATAACCTTTTACAGTATATAAATCCCCTTGAGAAACCCTATAATGCTTTTTAAAAATTTTCTGTTGATCCTTCTTTTCTATGCCTATTCCATTATCTTTTACTGTTATTTGTAACTCTTTATTTTTTATTTCGGCCGTTAGGATAATTTTAGGAGTTTCCATACTATATTTTTTAGCATTATCCAGCAAATTATTAATCGCGTTGGATAAATGCATTGGTTCACATTTCATCATAAATATTTCTCCCTTAATCTCATAATTAAAATCAACTTCCTCCATCTTTGAAATAAATTTAAATTCTTCACATAACCGTTTTAGATGCGGTAAAAAATCTGTTTTTATAAGATTTAAGTTGATGTTATTCTTATCTAAACTTGCTAATTGCAGTACTTTATCAATATGCTCCTTTAGCCTGTCATTTTGATTTCTAATAATTTCTAAATAAGTCTTACTTTCTTCATTTTCCTTTTGTTGTAGTATTTTTGAGGCTAATCCAATTGAAAAAATAGGTGTTTTAAGTTCGTGTGTAAGATTATTGATAAAATCATTGGTCATAGAAATAATATTCTGTTGCCAATAAAAGGATCTCAAAACCCAAATAACCACAAAGATAATAGCTGTTAAAAAAATTAAACTCGGAATGGTAAGCCCATTGAGTTGAAATAAAAAATATTCGTTTATTCTATTAAACTGTAATTCTAAAGTGACTTTATTTTGCACCAAATCTGGTAAATATCCATTTAGCGGAATTGGATATCTTTTTAATTTAATTTCTTGATCATTAAAGTTGGGAGAGTTTATATGAAGTGAAGAATTCTCTACAAAAAGTTTATACGAAAAATCCGTTTTTATTCCATTTTCCAACAGCTTAAATTCCAAAAAATCGTTGAGAAAATAACTTGAAGCGTCTCTTACACTATCTAACTCAATTTTAAAATAAGTGTCATCATTTGTAATTGCCTTACCCAGCAAAAAAGTAAGTTTATCTTCGTGACTTAAATCAGACTGGATTGCTTTAACAGACTTCCCAATATTTTGATTAAAGCGCACATTAGCTAAATTTAATCCAATCCTCAAGTATTGATATTGAATTATTACCAACCCAATGACTGATATTATAAAAATGATGATATAAATATTTCTCTTTTTCAAAATTTGGAATTGTTAATAAAGATAAGTTTCAAAGATACTCAAAGAAAATAGGTTATGGAAGAATTCCACTACTAAGATGTGGTGTATGCACTTTTTTTAAAATAAAAAGTTAATGAAAAATTAACGGTATTATTCAAAGATAAATGAAAGATTAATCAAAGGTTAAAGCCTAGTAAAAAAGATAAAGCAGCTAGCTTCAGTTGGTTTATTTGATTTATTTTTAACATAAATTCATAACATATAATGAAATACTCAAATAAACAATGGTATTTTACTTTTCTTTTTGTCTTTTCGCTAATCTTTTCCGGATGTAATTTGGATAACAAATCTTCCTCTAAATCACAGAATCAATCTGTTAATATACTTCCTGCGGTAAATGATGATTTCTTTCAGGAGATTGGGCAGGAGATTGGATTGGATTTTGTTCACTCCATTGGAGCTGATGATATGAAAAATATTGTGGAATCAGTTGGAGGTGGTGCTGCGTTCCTCGATTATGATCAGGATGGTTATATTGATATTTACATGTGCAGTGGAACATGGATTGAAGGTTTCAGTAAAAGCGAAAAACCTGAAAAATTGTCTGGTAACCGTCTTTATCACAACCTGCAGGATGGCACTTTTGAAGATGTTACTAAGAAAGCTAAAGTTGGCGGTCCATGGTATAGCATGGGAGTTACTGTTGGCGATTTCAATAATGATGGATATCCGGATATATATGTAAGTAATTATGGGCCCAATACCCTCTATAAAAATAACGGAAATGGCACTTTCACAGACGTTACTAAACGAGCCAAGGTGGGAGGAGGGAAAGAATGCAGTGTAGGTGCAGTATGGCTAGATTTTGATAATGATGGCCTGCTTGATCTTTATGTAGGGAATTACCTGAATTTTGATCCTGAATATAAATATTATTATGCTCCTGACGGATTTCCTGGCCCATTGTCCTATGACAGCCAGGCAGATGTTTTGTACCATAATAAAGGTGGTGGCACTTTTGAGGACGTAACAAAAAAAATGGGAATTGTTGACATTGACGGGAGAGCAATGGGTGTTGGAGCAGCAGATTATGATGATGACGGTTTTGTGGATATTTATGTGGCCAATGATCATACTGTAAATTATCTCTGGCATAATAACGAAGGAAAAGGATTCACTGACAGGGGCACTATGTCCGGAACAGGATTCAGCCAGGCAGGAGAAGCAACCGTAAGCATGTCGGTAGATTTTGCCGATTATAATGGAGATGAATTGCTTGATATGTTTATTTCAGATGATAATTATTGCTCTCTTTATGAAAACTTAGGAAATGGACTTTTTAGTGATAAATCATATGCTTCGGGAATCTCTGTAGCATCCGGACAGTTTGTTGGATGGTCCTCCTCGTTTCTTGATTATGACAATGATGGGGATCCTGACATTTTTAAAGCGAATGGTGAGTTAAAGCACTTGTATGGACAAGAAGATCAATTGTTTGAAAATATTGAGAACGGAAAATTCAAGGATGTATCAGTAGAACGGAGCCAATACTTTAAGGAAGAGTATGTTGGTCGTGGAGCATGTCTGGGTGATTATGACAATGATGGAGATATTGACATCTATATTGCGAATTTAGACAGCCAAGGCATGTTTTTAAGAAACAATAAAGGGAACCAAAACAACTGGCTTATTCTAAATCTGGTTGGTCAGTCGAGTAACAGGGATGGAATAGGTTCCAGGATCAGACTATTTGCAGGCGGTAAAGTGCAGACTGCTCAGAAAAAAAGTACGACCGGATACCTTTCACAAAATGACTCCAGGATACATTTTGGCTTAATGAAGAATGGTATTGTTGAAAGAATAGAGATAAAATGGCCTTCAGGAAAATTACAGGTGTTGGAAAATATTAAAGCTAATCAGTTCCTTACTATCAATGAACCCGAATAAGTTTTTAATGAATAGAAAAAGATCAAATATAGTTTTCCTAACCCTAATGGTCATCAGTTGGTGCAGCATCTTTTTTTCATCCTGCAAGGAAAGATCCATGGAAGGAATGATTGTATTTACACAAGTAACAGGAGACCTGCAGGATATTAATTATACAACAGGTGATTCCTGGCGATATATCCCGGATTCACGCATTGTGGCATTGAACTCTAATAAATCCGAAGAAACGATAAAAGTGCTTACTGAAGGTTTCTATTCAGCATGCTCACCAGTGATTTCATATGATGGGCAAAACATGATCTTTGCAGCCCAAAAAAGAACAAATGATATCTGGCAAATATGGGAAATGAATTTGGAGAATTTAAAAGCCAGGCAAATCACGTTTTCAACGGAAAATTGTATTGACCCTGCTTACCTTCCAGGTGGCCGTTTGGTGTATAGCAAATTCACAACGAATAAAACAGTAAAATCGGGGCATACGCTCTTTACCTGCAATATTGATGGATCTAATATCAGGCAAATCACCTATAATCCACATGCATATTTTGCATCAACAATCCTGCAGGATGGACGGATATTGTCAATTAGCAGACAGCTATATCCTGATCAAAGAGATGGGATGTTTATGGTTTTACGCCCTGACGGTAGTAAAGAAGAATTGTTTTATCAAGGCTTAAAAGGAAGTGATTTACATAGCCGTGGATGGGAGACAAATAATGGTAAAATTATTTTTATAGAATCCAATAATAATGATAGGAAAGGTGGAAATATTATTTCTATTGATTATAATCGACCATTGCATAGTAGGGTTGATCTATCTTCTGGCATTAAAGGAGATTTTTATGCTATTAACTCACTGCAGGAAGACAAGTTACTGGTTTCTTATCGTTCGCCTGATGATGACCGATACGCACTGTATGAATTTGATGCTGAAAATAAAACGCTAGGTCAGGCTATTTATAAAGACAAGAACTACAATGTGCTGGAAGCTGTTGTAGTTAAAAAACAAGAGCGACCTAAAAATTTGCCAAGTGAAGTGAATATGAGTGTGAATACTGGAATTCTTCTTTGTCAGGATATTAATTTTACAGATGAACAATCTGAAGAAATTACCTCCTCAACTTCTAAAGCAATAAGTATAGAGGTGATGGGAATCGATTCTTCTCTTGGAATTGTAGAGGTTGAGAAGGATGGTTCTTTTTATTTAAAGGTTTTGGCCGATACCCCTTTTCGAATACAGACAATGGATGAGAACGGACAGGTTGTGTATGGTCCGGGTAGCTGGATCTATTTGCGCCCTAATGAACGACGTGGGTGTGTGGGTTGTCATGAAGATAAAGAACAGGTTCCGAAGAACAGACAAGCGCTTTCAACTATGAAAGACCCAATAATATTACCAACACAAATGAAAGAAATACATAAAAATAGGGTTCATTAAAATAGATATGAAGACATCTAAATTAATAGTGATTTTCGGAGTGATTGTTGTGTTGGGATTGCTTGTGTATTTCCCCGGACGCAAATTAGCTAGGGCACATGTAAATGAAATAACAGCTGTTACAGATCACCCTCTTTCATGTACTTCATGTCATGTTTACATTTCTCAGAATAAGCTGATTTCAAAAATGGTCAATGCTGATTATTTATCACCGTTAAATATGGCTGTTTCTAACGATGGCAGCAAGTTGTATGTTGTTGCACAGGATATAAATGAGTTGATTGTTGTTGATGTTGAGAAAAGCGAAGTCTTGAACAAAATCAAAGTAGGAGTGCACCCGCATAGTGTTATTCTTAATGAAGATGGAAGCATTGCTTATGTCAGCAACCAATGGTCGGATAATGTGTCTGTAATTGACTTGGCTGCCTCAATTGTAGTAGATACTCTAAAAACGGGTAATGGCCCTTCAGGACTTTCTATTAGTACAAACGGAAAGTTTCTATATGTTGTCAACACATTCGGTTCAGATTTGTCTGTTATTGATCTTGCTACCAAAGAAGAAAAGAAAAGATTGACTACTGGAAAAGATCCTACAGGAACTGAATTGTCTCCAGATGGAAATGTATTATATGTGACCAGCAGACGTGCCAATTTTACACATTATGGAGAACCTTTAATTTGCGATATGACCTTGGTGAATGCCAATACTCAAAAAGTTATTAAATATACGCCCATTGAATCTGCTCATATAATGGAAAATATTGCCTTTACGCCTTCAGGAGATCTGGCAATGATGACTTTAGTACGTCCTAAGAATTTGATACCTACCTTACAGGTTGAAGGTGGTTGGATGATGAATCATGGAGTTGGTATTATCGAACAGAAGAATGAAGGTAAGGTAGTACAGTTATTACTTGATGAACCAAATGCCTATTATCCTGATCCCTTCGATATTGTTATTACTCCCGACGGGAAGAAAGCTTTCGTATCAAGTTCAGGAGTAGATCGTATATCTGTTATTTCAATAGACTCAATCAGGACAATACTTGCTGAATCTTCACCTGAAAAGTTAAAAAATTTTTCCAATAATCTTGGAATCAGTAGTAGGTTTGTAATAAAACGTATTGCCACCGGAGCCAATCCTAAGGGACTTGCGCTTTCACCTAATGGCAAACGATTATATGTGGCTGAACAGCTTGAGGACAAAATTGCAATAATTAATACAGAAAGCCTTGAAACTATTGGTTCTATTAATCTTGGAGGTCCTATAAGGATAACAGTTGCCAGAAAGGGTCGCAGGCTTTTTAATAACGCCGGGCACACATTTCAAAACCAATATGCCTGTTATACTTGCCATCCCGACGAACATGAAGACGGCCTTGTATATAATATGGCAGGAAAAGATATGGGACGAAACATGACCAATACCCAGTCTTTACGTGAAATAGGAGAAACGGCACCTTTCAAATGGAATGGAAAGAATCAGACAGTTTATAAACAGGATGGAATGCGATTTTCTACCGTACTTACAAGAACAGAACAGTTCAGTTATAAAGATCTTGATGCTATTGTATCTTATATAATGACAGGCATAAAATACCCACCCAATCTATTATATAATCCCAACGGAGAATTGACTGAATCTCAACTTCGTGGCAAAGTATTATTTGATAGGAGTATGGATAATTTTGGGAATAATATCCCGGAAAATAATCGCTGTATTACATGCCATCCACCTCCTCTATATACAAATTTAGAATTGGCTGATGTTAGTACGCTTGCTACAACCGACGATCCAATATTGTTTGATATACCTCACCTAAATAATATATACTCGTCAGCACCTTATTTGCACGATGGGCGTGCCGAAACATTGGAAGAGATATGGACAGTTTATGGTCAGGATGATAAACATGGATTCGTTAATGATATGACTAAAATTCAACTAAACGATTTGGTTGAATATTTAAAATCTTTCAGAGGTCCAGAATACGAAAATAGTGATTCAAGTATTCAACAAGCCTCAACTTATAAATCTAACTAAAACAGACAGTTATGTTAAAAAATGTACTGATAAAATATTCAAAATTTGCTACAATTGCAGGTGTTATCTTTGTGGCAGTTTCTTTGGGGTTTAACCTGAAAGGGCAGCATTCTTCAGACTTGAATTCATTTTTCGCAGACACATTGTCAACTCAGGATAACACTGAAGGATTACCTGCAAGAAATTCAGATGGAGCTGATTTAAATAACAATATAAACGCTATGCCTATTTATGGGAACTGGCGTAATTTTACTTCAAAAGAAGGGTTACCCGACGATAAAACCTATTGTGTGAAGATTGATGGAGAACGTGTTTTGGTTGGGACACATGAAGGTCTTGCAGTTTTTGAAAAAGGGAAGTGGCGAACCTATACAACAAAAGAGGGGCTTGCACATAATGGTGTTTTAGCCATTGATGTAAGTGAACTAACAGGAGATGTTTGGCTTGGAACAATGGGAGGATTAACAAGGTGGTCTGCCGGTAAATTTGAAAACTTCACACAGCTTAACAGCGGATTGCCTAATGATTTAATTTATTCCGTTATATGTGATGGAAAAGATGTTTGGGTTGCTACGGGTGGTGGTGCTGGCCAGTATGATACTTATACAAAACGGTGGGAAATATTCACAGAACAGAATGCTCCCATGCATGAACCATGGACCTATGGTGTATGTGAAGGTGATGGGAAAATATTTATTGCTGCATGGGGAGGTGGTGTGGTTGAATATAACAAGAAAACCAAAAAATTCAGAGATTATGTTGATCCTGATGGTAATATGGAGATTGACCTTTTCCCAGATGATGGGGTAGTTCATGATATAACAACAGGGACTTCCTGGGCAGATGGTTATTTATGGGTTGCCACCTACTTCGGATTAAGCCGCTATGATGGTGTACACTGGAAAGGGTATTTTGACCACGATAGTGGTTTAGCCAGTAATTTTATAAACTATATAATAGCTCAAGGACCAATAGCATTTATTTGCACTGATAAAGGATTAAGTACTACCAATGGTAAAAACTGGGTAACATATACTAAAAATGATATGGATAAGAATGGAAAAGCCGTCATAATTGAAGGTACCGAAGAAACTGAATTGGTAATGTCGCCATCAATTTCACATAATTATGTCCTTGGTGTCGATGTTAAGGATAATGTTATCTGGGTTGCTACTTCTAAAGGTATAAGTCGCGGAGAATTGCTGAAATAAATGTTTAATGTGTTTAGAGATTTTGAGTAAAATGGATTATAAATAATAAAATAAATAGTTACAATATAAACAATAAAAATAATAAGAATTATGGATAATACAATAGAAATTATGAATGATAAACGATTGTTAATAGATTTGACAAAGCTTACAGATGGAGAGAAGGTAGAGATGAAAAAACTGGGATTTTTATCTGATGACAATAAAGTTATTGAATCAGTTTATCCTTCCCTGCATGATGAGCGGCCTCCAATTGAAAAACATGTGGTTCATGCATCTCATACTATTAACGAGGCTTATAACTATGAGAAACCATCTTCATTTTCAAGAGCCCTACGCCTCGACCTTGGTGGTTACAAGGTATTGTTAATTTCAGGAACTGCCAGTGTAAATGAAGAAGGCAAACCAGAACATATTGGCGATTTTAAAGCCCAGCTTTGGAGGACTTATGTAAATATTACTAATCTTCTTGAAGCCGAGGGGATGTCTTGGCATGATGTGGTGAGGACAACCAATTATCTTAGGGATATTGAAAGGGATTATGGTGAATTTAATAAAATTCGTACTTCTTTTTATCAGTGGTTAAATCTTGACCCTTTACCTGCCGCTACAGGGATACAGGCTAGGCTATGTTGGGAAACGCTCCTTGTTGAGGTTGAGGTGTATGCAATCTGTAAATCTAAATAAAATTGAATATGATAAAGCGTAACTTTTGGGTATTGGTAATTTTTACCCTGATCGTAATGTTTCAGGGTAATGAATTAATAGGGCAGGAAAAAGATCTGAAATATGGCAAAACGCCGGACAAATTTGCTCCGTATAACAATTTTCGAAAAGCCTATAAGTACCATTTCCTTGAACCTGTTCAATTCTACGGAGCAGGACGGGAGAAATTACCTCCCAAAGACCTGAAAGAAGTACGTTTAGGATTTCTTGGACCATTAGAAGGTTCTGCAATTGTATCACTTGGTGAACAGATGTTAAATGGAACCATTCTGGCAATAGAAGAGGCTAATAATAAAGGCGGATACGCTGGCATTCCTTTCAAGTTGATGGTACACAATGATGTTGGTTTATGGGGTGCTGCAGCTAATGAGGTGGTTAAAATGAATGATGAAAAGGTTTGGGCCTGGCTGGGTTCCATTGATGGTATTGTGTCACATGTAGCATTAAGAGCAACCTTGAAAATGGAAATAATGATGGTCAATACAGGGGATCCTGATCCTACGTTTACCGAAACAAATATACCATGGACAATTCGTGTTATCAGTGACGACCGCCAAAGTGGTTATGCACTGGCCTCCTATATATTTGAAAAGATGAAACATGAGCGTGTGGCAGTTATCCGGACCAACACCCGATATGGAAGGGTAGGCATTATGGAGTACTCGGGTGTTGCAGTACGCTTAGGCCATCCAATGATGATTGAAGAGAGATTTGATACTGGAGAGATAGACTTTAAAATGCAACTGGAGAGTATAAAGAAAGTATCTCCTGATGCTATTCTTATTTGGGGAAATGCAAAAGAGTCCGCACTTATTTTAAAGCAAATCCGAAAGTTGGGCATGAAACAGCCTGTCTATGGTTCTGACAGGATGGTTTCTCCTGAATTTCTTAGGATTGCAGGGCAGGACGCTGAAGGAATTGTAACCACTTGTCAATATAATCCCGATGCAGATATTCCTGGTCTAAAGGCATTTCAAGCTAATTATTTCAAGAGATTTGGACTGGAACCTGATGTATTTGCTTCTCATGCCTATGATGGAATGAACATGATTATTAAAGCCATTAGTAAAGCAGGTCTTAATCGGGTTCTTATTCGCGATGTACTCACTGATTTAAAGACTTTTCAGAATTATCAGGGGATTACAGGTAAGATTATTTTGGACAGAAGTTGGAATGATATAGGAGAGATATGGATGGCAAAAGTCCAAAATGGCAAGTTTAAATATTCAGCTAGCCCAACTATAGGAACTAAGAGACACTCAAATACTAATACTAAATATTAATATTAAAAGGAAAAACAATATGGAAACCATTTTATGTAATAATCCGGCTGATGTTAAAATTACGGTTCCTTCACTAGTGAGTCTACAGAAAAAACAAGAAGCAACTATTGTCAAAGTCAATGGAATTGAGGTTGGGGGCTCTGAAGTTATTATTATTGCAGGCCCTTGTGCTGTCGAGAGCATGGAACAACTTTTTGAAACAGCCAGGTCTGTAAAGACGGCTGGAGCTAAAATATTAAGAGGAGGAGCTTTTAAACCACGCTCATCACCTTACAGCTTTCAGGGACTTGGAGAAGAAGGATTGAAACTACTCAGTCAAATAAGAAAGGAAACAGGTTTACCTGTTGTCACAGAAGCGATGGATACAAGGCAGGTTGAATTAGTTGCAGAGTATGCTGACATGATCCAGGTAGGGTCGCGTAATATGCAAAACTATCCTCTTTTAAAAGAAGTTGGTAAGTGTAGAAAGCCAGTCTTGCTAAAGCGGGGCATGATGGCAACTATTGAAGAGTTTTTAAATTCAGCTGAATATATCCTTAACGAGGGTAATGATCAGGTAGTACTTTGCGAACGAGGGATACGTACTTTTGAAACTTCTATGAGAAATACGCTCGATTTGAGTGCGATACCAATGTTAAAACATCTCAGTCATCTTCCTGTAATAGTCGATCCCAGTCATGGAACAGGCCTCAGGTGGATGGTACCCGTGATGGCTAAAGCGGCAGTAGCTGCAGGTGCCGATGGTCTCATTATGGAAGTACATTATAGACCTGACGCAGCGTTATGTGATGGTGAACAATCACTTCATCTTGATAAATTTACTAACCTTATGAGTGAAATACGTAAAGTTGCCAAGGCTGTAGGTAGAAAAATATTATGACCAAAACTTTATTCATAATAATCGCCATCTGTGTTCTATTCGTACAGGACATTTATGCCCAGCAAAATAATTCAACAACTGGCAAAATAGTAAAAATTGGCCTATTAATCAGTAATAATAAATCTATAGCAGCACGAAATGGAGCTGAAATGGCAATCGGCATTGCAAATAAAAAGGAAGGTTCTGATGGCTTATATTTTCAATTGATTGTAAGGTCAATGGAAGGACCTTGGGGTACGGGTTCGAATGAAGCTGTTAATTTGGTTTTTAAAGAAAAGGTATGGGCGATTATGGGTTCTCACGATGCGAGAAATGCTCATTTGGTGGAACAGGTGATATCCAAGACTGGTGTTGTTTTTTTATCGGCATGGGCAACTGATCCAACACTCTCCCAGGCATTTATCCCATGGTATTTTAGTTGTGTTCCGAATGATATTCAACAAGCTGGTGCTTTGATCGAAGAAATATATAACAAAAGAAAAATCATTGAAATAGCAACTGTTTCGGATGAGGATTATGATTCGAAATTGGCCTTACAAACCCTTTTAAAAGAAATAAAGATTGCTGGTAAGGCTGAACCAAAGCAGCTATTTTATGATAGTTCTAATACGGATTTTAAAATTTTGTTTGATGAGATAAATAAAGCAGGTGTCAATAGTATTATTCTGTTTGGAAAACCTTCAGCTTCTTTCAGTTTTATTCAACAACTGCGACAAAAAAAATTGAATCTACCTGTTTATGGGGCATTATCTTTGTTAGGAGAAAGTGAATTTGATGATCTGGAACTTGTATATTTTGATAATATTACATTAGTAACTTCTGGAAATTGGTTTGAGTCGAAGAAGCTATCATTCAAAAATGAGTTTCAGGAAAAATATGGGAAAATACCTGATGCTGTAGCAGCTTATGCATTTGATGGCATGAATTTAATCATTGAAGCGGTTAGGAATTCCGGTGTTAATCGTGAAAAAATTCAGGAAGCTATGTCAAAAATGCATTACAAAGGTGTAACAGGTTCTATTCAATTTGATGAAAAAGGAAATCGCATGGGCCCCTTTGGACTGATTGAAATAAAAAACGGAATTCCGGTTACCGTCGAAAAATAAATTCAACTAATTACTTAACTTTGGTCCTATGAAAAAAATCTATATTTTATTCTTAATAGTACTTTTCTCCTCTACTCTGTTCAGTTGTAAGGAAACTGAAGAAGATAAAAGACAAAAAACTATTGAATTGATGACCACTCAAACGTTAGGTCTTGCATATCTGGAAGAATTTAAACTTAGCGAAGCAAAAAAAGAGTTTCTTAAGTTTATCAAATTAGCACCTGACGAAAAACTTGGGTATGCAAATCTGGGATTGGTCTATTTGAGGATGGGAAAGTATGTTGATGCTGAAAAACAGCTTTTAAAAGCCATTAAAATTGATTCAAAAGATGGAGATGTAAGATTGTTGTTGGCAACGGTTTATCAGATGAATGGTGAACGTGAAAAGGCTATTTCTGTATTGACAAAAGCTCTGATAATTTCTCCTAGACATATTAAAATACTTAATGACCTATCTGAATTATATTCGGTAGGATCGGATAAGAAATCTCAAAAGAAACGTAAAAATTATTTGCTTCAACTTGTTGAAAAAGCACCTGGAAATATAGTTCCCCAACTTAAATTGACCGAAATACATATCCAAAATGGAGACAGTGAAAAAGCGATAGAACTATTGGAAATAATTCAAAAACAATTTCCCGAGTTCCCAAATGAAGCCATTTATTACTATGATAAAACAATCTCTTTACTGAAAAAACAGGATAAGGAAAAAGCTATTATACAATTTATAATTTTTCATAATTACATGAAGGTTAGCTTTCCATATCAAGCAGGTATTATGGAGTTAAATGGTCCCGGAGGATCATTTATCGGTTTTCCGCTGATTACTTATGACTTGCAACTCTCTTTAAAGGGCGTTGAAAATAAATCACTACTTGATGTAATTAAATTCACTGAAGTTACAACATCTGCGGGTTTGGATATTGTTCCACAATTCATTGAAGGTGAAAATATTGAATTCCGTAATTCCACACATGTCGAGGCAGCTGATTATGACGGTGATGGAGATTTAGATATTTATGTTGGCAGTTATGATCCGGCAACCTCATCTTATAAGCATTACCTTTTCAATAATTATATGGGACGGTTTAATGATGTTTCAGAAAAAGTTGGTATCAGTCATTCTGGTAAAGAATCATCAGCCAAATTTGCCGATTACGACAACGATGGTTTTCTTGACCTGTATATTGTTAAAGAAGATGGCGATATATTATATCGAAATGCAGAGAAAGCTATTTTTAAAGATGTCACAGACAATGCAGAAATTGGTAGTAAAACTGGCGGAAACAAGGTTTTATTTTTCGACATGGATCATGACGGAGATCTCGACTTGTTTGAAGCAAGGCCGAATTCAAATCTGGTGTTTCGAAATAATGGAGATGGCACTTTCCTGGAACAGGCCGCGAAAATGGGTCTGTCAGGAAGTGAGATTAATAGTCGCGATGCAGTTTTTGGAGATTTTGATGATGATGGTGATATTGACCTATTTGTAATAAATGATAATGGAAGCAACATATTATATGCGAATCAAAGACAAGGAGTTTTTAAGAATGTAACCGAAAAGAGTAGGCTAAAAAGTAACAGTGGCTCAAGTTCTGTATCGGTTGGAGATTACAATAACGATGGGTTTTTAGACTTGTTCATTACCTCACTTAACGGAGAAAACTGTGAATTGTATCGCAATCTGGGCAATGGAAGTTTTGAACCAGTAAATAAAACAAAAGAAATGTTTGCTGCACTTCAGCATATCAAAGCTTATGATGCTAAATTTTTTGATTTTGACAATGACGGATTTCTTGATATTATTATCGCAGGAGAATCAAAACAAATTGGAGATCGTGGTGTTCTTCTTTATCATAATGAAGGGAGTGGGAAATTCACGGATGTTTCTAACCTGTTGCCTGAAACACCAAAATCAGGACGGCAAATAACTCTATTCGATTACAATGATGATGGCGATCTTGATGTAATTATTGCCGGTTTGAATGGTGGAGTCTTCCTGTTGCGAAATGATGGTGGGAGTATTAACCATTATGTGAATATGAAACTTGTAGGTTTAAGGACTGGAAGTGCCAAGAATAATTATTTTGGGATTGGGGCAAAAGTTGAAATAAGTGCAGGGGAGCTTTACCAGTCTATGGTAGTGACAAAACCAAATATCTATTTCGGGTTAGGAAACCTCACAAAAGTTGATGTTATCAGAATTACATGGACAAATGGTGTACCACAGAATATATTTCTACCGGATGCCGATCAAGCATTGATTGAAGCACAAATATTAAAAGGTTCTTGTCCGTTTCTTTACACATGGGATGGTGATGAATATATATTTGTAAAGGACATCACATGGAGAAGTGCTTTAGGCATGCCCCTTGGTATTATGGGAGGCACTACTAAATATGCTTTTGCGGATGCATCAGATGATTATATTAAAATACCAGGCGAAATGTTAAAACCCAAAAACGGAAATTATTCAATTAAGGTGACATCAGAGCTTTGGGAAACAATATATATGGATAAAATACAATTGGTTGCAGTTGATCATCCTGATTCTGTTGATATTTTTGTTCCGGAACAGTTTTCTCCACCTCCTTTCCCAGGTATGGATGTACGACAGGTTAGTGAAAAACATGTTCCCATATCTGCAAAAGATTCACGCGGAAATGATTTGCTTTCTTTTATTGTTGAAAAAGATGACAAATACATATCTTATTTCAAACCTGAAAAGTATCAGGGAATAACAGAGATGCACGATTTGATTCTTGACCCGGGAGAATCGGGTAATACAGAAAATTTATTTCTCTTCCTGAATGGCTGGATATACCCAACTGATGCCAGTATTAATGTTGCCCTTTCACAATCCGATAGGCTGAATGTCATCCCTCCTTTTATACAGGTCATCAATAAAAAAGGAGAATGGGAAACCGTAATTGATAATCTTGGTTTTCCGATGGGAAAGGATAAGACTGTAATTGTAGATCTTTCTGGAAAATTCCTTTCAAATGATCATAGAATTCGTATCCAAACTAACATGGAGATATATTGGGATCAAATTTTCTTTTCTGATAGTAAACCAAATGCTCCTGTTGTTTTTACGGTTTTAAATCCTATTTCTGCTGACCTTCATTACAGGGGATTTTCACGTAGTTATAGAAAAGGAGGTCGTTACGGGCCTCATTGGTTTGATTATTCCAAAGTTGATAAAAATAATAAATGGCGTGATTTGACAGGTAACTATACCCGTTATGGGGATGTTCTTCCACTTCTGATGGAATCAGATAACAAATACATTATCTCAAATGCTGGAGATGAAACATCTATTAAATTTAATGCCAGAGAATTACCTGAATTAAAAGAAGGATGGAAAAGAGATTTTCTTATCCATAGCGTTGGCTGGGTAAAAGATGGTGATATAAACACAGCACTAGGCAGTACCGTCTTACCACTTCCTTTTCATGGTATGACGAGCTACCCTCCTTCAGAGAAGGATGTATATCCAAAAGATCCTGAACTTCAAAAATATCTTCTGGAATATAATACAAGAGTCATAACTCCTGATGATTATCGCAATTCAATTAAAAATAGAAACAAATAATGATAGTGAAATTTAGAATTCTTTTTTATTTCCTTTTTTTGATGAGCATCCCAATTTTACTATCAGCTCAAAATAAGAATGTAATGTTTACAGATATAACCAATAAAGCTGGAATTGATTTCAAATATACTTTTGGCGACTATTCCTATGTGAATATTCTTGAAAGCAGTGGATCGGGGATTACTGTGTTTGACTATAACAATGATGGACTAATGGATCTTTACCTGATGAACGGAACATATCTAGAAGGGATCTCCGATCCTGAAGGAAAAGTATTTAAAGGTACACGCAACAGGTTATATAAAAATAACGGTAATGGAACTTTTTCTGATGTTTCAGAAGTTGCCGGGGTAAATGATGATAGCTGGAGCATGGCTGCTGGTGCAATTGATCTTGACAACGATGGTTATCAGGATCTTTATGTCTTAAATTATGGAGCTAATGTTTTCTATCATAATAATGGCAACGGCACATTCAGTGATATTACATCATCTTTAGGCTTAAGTGGGCCGGATAAATTGAATGGTTTTACCAAATGGAGTATAGGGGTCTCTTTCTGGGACTATAATCTGGACGGAAGACTTGATATAATGGTTGGCAACTTTCTTGCATTTGACCCAGATTATGTTTCAACGCAAACACCTGGGATGATGCCACATCCTTCGGAATATAATGGACAGGCATCAATGCTATATGAACAGCAACATGATGGTAAATTTGTAGATGTTACTAAGGATGATGGCCTCTTTTTTCCTGATTCAAAATGTATGGGCTTAACAGTGTTCGATTATGATGATGATGGAGACCTGGATATCTTTCAAGCCAATGACCATCAAATGAATTTCCTGTTCAGAAATGACGATGGGGTGTATAAAGAAGTTGGGGTTGCAAGTGGTGTGGCTGCTAATAGTCAAGGAAATCCAACAGGTTCAATGCATGGTACAGTTGGTGATGTTGATGGAGATGGCTTGATCGACATACTTGTTGCCGATCTAAAATATGGAGCCCTATACCGTAATCTAGGAAATGGTTTGTTTGAAGATATCACTGAATCAAGTGGCATTGCAATACCACTAGCTGGCAAAGGCAGTTGGGGAGCTTCACTTTTTGATTTTGACAATGATGGTGATCTGGATATTATTGCTGCTAACGGAACTGCAGAAGAACTTATTCTGCAATACCCATTATTGCTGGAAAATGATGGGAAAGGGCATTTTAAGAATGTCGGACAGGAACACGGTTCCTATTTCTCAACGAAACGCTCAGGTAGAGGTTTAGCTGTTTGGGATTTTGATAATGATGGTGATCTGGATATCATTATTTCACACGTTGATTTACAAGCAAATGCAACTTTACTTAGAAATGACGGTGGAAATACAAATCATTGGTTTGGATTAACACTTAAAGGTGAAAATGGTTTGGCTTCTGCAATAGGAGCAAAAATAACAGTAACAACGAGTGGAAAGAAACAGGTTCTTGTGAATCAGTGGACAACAGGTTATCTCTCTAATAGCGAACCCCGAGTTCATATTGGGTTGGGTCAGCAAAAATTGATTAGTGAAATTCAGATTAAATGGCCCGATGGTAAGGTTGAGGTTTATAAAGATGTTGAATCTGATCGGTATCTTACCATAGTTAAGGATAAAGGAATTGTTACAAAGTAAAGTGAATATGTGCGTTTTAGTAATCCAATGTTTTACTTAGGCACCAACATTAAAAAATGAATAATATTTATTAATTATATAAAATTAAAAAACATGAACAGTCAGTATGTAAGTAAAGTGGTGGATCTCACAAATCCTGAAAAGAATGTCATTTATAATATGACTCATGAAGAAGCTGTTAACATTGTAAAGTCAGGAGATGTTGAAGCTGTTCGCAAAATTGACGGTCAATTTTCTCTTATTTCTGTTGAGGGTAAAACAATACGTATGGCAAGATCAATTGGCCGACCCATACGTTATTTTATTGCCAAAAAAGCAGTTGGCCCCCAGTTAGTAATTGCCGAACGTATTGATGTAATTTTTAATTATCTTAAAAAAGAAGGTATGGATGACCAGTTTCACCCATCATATACGCGGATGGCTCCGGCTCACTATATAACCAAAATTGAATTGCTGGGCTGTCCCGATCCAAATCCCGTTTATGAAAGATTCTTCACGCCTGAACGCAATAAATATAGACCAGACAGCCTGCAACAAATAGGGAAAGATTATATTGGCGCAGTATATAATGAAATTAAAAAATGGCTTCAGTTCCGAGCTAAAAAGGGACCTATTGGGGTTACTTTTTCTGCCGGAATTGATAGTGGTTCGGTTTTCCTACTTATGTATCATGCACTGAAAGAACTTGGTGAGAGTCCGTCAAGGTTGAAAGCATTTACACTTTCTATTGATGGAGACGGTGCAGATTTATTACAGGCCAGAAAATTTCTGAAAGCCCTGAATCTTGAATTATTTCTGGAACCAATCGAATTGAATTATTCAGCATTGGATTGGAAAGAAGCTATTAATGTTGTTGAAGATTATAAACCTCTTGATATTCAGTCTGCTACAATGAATTTGTCATTGCTAAAAGGAATCAGGTCGCGATATCCTGAATGGAAATATATAATCGATGGTGACGGAGGTGATGAAAACCTAAAGGATTATCCGATTGAAGAGAATCCTGAACTAACGATACGAAGTGTGCTCAATAACCTAATGTTATATCATGAAGGCTGGGGTGTAGACTCAATTAAACATTCTTTGACGTATTCAGGAGGATTGAGTAGAGGATATATGCGGACATATTCTCCAACTGATTTGCTGAAATTTGAAGGATTCAGCCCATATACATTGCCTAATGTAATTGAAATTTCTGAAGGAATTCCATATATTGATATGACCAATTGGGACCATCAAAAACTTTATGACCTGAAAGGGCAAATAGTATATGAGGGGGTCAAAGCTATTACAGGAATGGAAATGCCAGTTTTCGAGAAAAGACGCTTTCAGCACGGTGTAGCTTCTACGACTGACTTCAATAGACATTTTCCCGATAAAGAAATAACTTACAGGAAAGAGTTTCTTTCAAAGTATGAGTAAGAATCATGGGGCAATTGGTAATGGCAGGTGGATCGTGTCTAACCGCGGAAAGAAAAATCTTGTTAATCCACTAAAACCATATGCCTGGCTTGTAGAAAAAGAACCTAAGCCTTCGGGAAAAGTTGAAGATACTGCAACCATTTTTCTTACGAACCGGGAATGCCCATTTCATTGCCTGTTTTGCGATTTGTGGAAAAATACAACAGATACATCAGTTCCTGTTGGAGCTATTCCCGACCAGATTGAATGGGTCCTGGATCAGATGCCTGAGGTCAAACATCTGAAATTGTATAATAGTGGGAGTTTTTTTGATGAACGAGCTATTCCAGAGGAAGACTATGAACGAATTGCATCCCTAATAAGTAGTTTTGAAACGGTTATCGTTGAAAGCCATCCAAAATTTATCAATGAAAAATGCCTGAGTTTCAGGGATATGCTTATACCTGAATTACAAGTGGCAATAGGTCTGGAAACTGTTCATCCTGAGATTCTTCTAAAATTGAATAAACAAATGACCGTAGAGGATTTCAACAATTCGGTCAGTTATCTTAAACAAAATGGAATAAGATCAAGGGCTTTTATTTTGCTCAGACCCCCTTATTTATCCGAATCAGAAGGCGTGTATTGGGCAAAACGATCCATTGATTTTGCTTTCAAAGTTGGCGTTGAATGTTGTACTGTAATTCCGGTTAGGGCTGGTAATGGTGCTATGGATCAATTAATGGAAAACGGCGATTTTAGTTTGCCGAAAATCCATTCTTTAGAAATGGTTTTGGAATATGGTATCGGACTAAATTCTGGTCGTGTATTTGCTGATGTTTGGGATTTAGACTTGTTTTCTAGTTGTAAAAAATGTATCAAACATAGGATTAATCGATTAACTACTATGAACCTTAATCAGAGAATTGTTAATAAGGTAATATGTCCATGCCATCTTGAGAAATCAGAGAATTGAAACATGTTTTAAGTTGAAAAGATAACGTACTTTATTATATTATTTAAGTAATTATAATATTTATTTCGTCAAACTCAGGTTATTAAACTATGATTGACAATTCAAAAATAAAGTCGTATTTTAACAGCTGTATTTTTATTTTTAATATTCTCAAAATACATTTATGAAATTAAAATTCATACTATTTATAGTTACTATTTTTTTTATAAGCTGCGATAACAAAAAAGATAAGGATAGCCCTAATAATGCTAATCTAAATAATGAAGGATATTCAAAAATAGATTCATATAACTATCAAAAAATACCTTCCGAATTAAGTGGTTTGAAGTTTAGCAATACCATAGTTCATAATTTAAATACAAAATCTAATGTATTTGATCATGATTATTTTTATAATGGTTCTGGAGTTGGTATAGAGGATATAAATAATGATGGATTAAAAGATATTTTCTTTACTGGTAACCAAGTACCTAATAAACTATTTTTAAATAAGGGTAATTTAGTTTTTGAAGACATAACAGCTTCAGCTAATATTAATACTAATAAAAAATGGTCGAGTGGTGTAACTTTTGCCGATGTAAATAATGATGGATGGATGGATATCTATGTTTCACAAGGAGGTCCTTATAATAAGACTGAAAGAAAAAATCTTCTCTTAATAAACCAAAAGGACAATACGTTTATAGAGCAAGCTTCAATATATGGTCTGGATGATCATGGTATTAGTACTCATTCTGCCTTCTTTGACTTCGATAAAGATGGTGATCTTGACTGTATAGTAATGAATGAAAATGATTATTACGGTGTATATCCTTCCTTATTCTATAAAATTCTAAGTGATAAACAAAAGTTAAGAGAAAATTCAAGTCATCTTTATAGAAATGATAATGGCAAATTTAAGGATATAACTGAAGAAGCTGGATTATTAAGACCAACCTTTGGCTTGGGTCTTTGTATTAGTGATATTAATAATGATAATTGGTTAGATATTTATCTTGTGAATGACTATTACCTACCTGATGTTATGTACATTAACAACAAAAACAGTACGTTTTCTGACCAAATAAAAAACACTACTAATCAAATTTCATTTTCTGGAATGGGAATTGATATTGCTGATATAAACAACGATAATTTAATGGATATTTTTGTTCTGGATATGGCTCCAACCAATCATGTACAATCTCAAACATTAATGGCTTCCATGAATGCTCCACAATTCAATTTATTAATAAATACATTAGACTTTCAAGCTCAATATATGTATAATACTCTACAATTGAATGTTGGTAATAATAAATTACACAATATATCACAATTGGCAGGCTTATCAAAAAGTGATTGGAGTTGGGCTGGGCTTATATTTGATACAGATAATGATGGGAACGAAGATATTTATGTTACTAATGGCTATAGAAAATATTCTTCAGACCATGATGTCAGAAAACGCGTTTTTGATGCCAAACAACTGTATAAAGGAAAAGTTCCTTTATCGGTAAAAGAAGATATATACAATAACTTACCTTCTGAAAAATTAGCCAATATATTATTTAAAAATAATGGTAATTTAATTTTTGAAAATATGACATCTTTTTCGGGTTTAGGTGAACCCTCTTTCTCAAATGGAGCTGCCTATTCTGATTTAGATAATGATGGAGATTTAGACATTGTAGTAAATAATATAGATGACGAGGCTTTTTTATTCAAAAATAATTCCATTGAAAATGGATTGGGAAATTATATCAAAATAATTACAAAAGGAAATCTATCTGAGGATTTTGCAAAAGTAGTTATATCATATAATGGAAAAACAAGAACTAAAGAATCGAAAAGGGTTAGAGGTTACTTATCTTCAGTTGATAAAACAATTCATTTTGGTTTGGGAAACACAACTATTATTGATACTGTTAAGGTCATATGGCCATCTGGAAAATATCAAGAACAGTATAGTATTACAGCAAATGCTACAATAACCTTTTACGAAAAATATGCAAAGGAAAATAAACCAATTGATATTTCAAATAAAAGTTTTTTATTTAAAAAAATAAATAGTTCAATTAATTTCACACATAAGGAAAATGAGTTTAATGACTTTAAAAAAGAAATCCTCTTACCATATAAACAATCTACATTAGGACCCTATATTACTAAAGGTGATGCAAATGGTGATGGTAAAGATGATGTTTATATTGGTGGCGCTCATAAACAAGCCGGGCAATTGTTTATTCAAACCAATAAAGGGTTTTTGAAAGTTGACAATACCGTTTTTAATGAAGATGCACACTATGAAGACATGGAAGCTTTATTTATTGACATTGACAATGACAATGACAATGATCTATATGTCGTTAGCGGTGGTAGTGAATTTATTGATCGTTCAGGAAGTTTAAAGGATAGAATTTATTTAAATGATGGAAATGGTAATTTTTCTAGAGTAACTGGAACAGAAATTGACTTATACACAATTAGTGGTAAAACCGTCACTAAAATAGATTTTGATAAAGATGGAGACTATGATCTCATTGTAGGAAACCGAATTAAACCACAAAAATATCCGTTACACGAACCTTCTCTTATTTATGAGAATGTTAATGGTACTTTCACTAATGTTACTGGTAATGTCGCTCCAGATTTTGAAGATTTTGGTATCGTTAATAAAGTTATTGCTACCGATTTTAATAATGATGGATGGGAAGACTTTATTGCTGTTGGAGAATGGACTCATATTGGTCTATTTATTAACGAAAATGGTGTTTTTAGAGATATTTCAAATAATAGTAAATTAGATTCTGAAAAAGGGTGGTGGTATAGTATTACTGAAACTGATGTTAATAATGATGGAAACAAAGATTATTTAATTGGAAATATTGGACTTAATATCAAGTTTAAAGTAAGTCCAGAAAAACCTTTACGTGTTTATGCAGACGATTTCGATTTAAATGGAACGCTCGATGTTGTTTTGAGCTATAAATATAATGGCAATTTTGTTCCTGCTAGAGGAAAAGAATGTTCAACTCAACAAATGCCTTTCCTGTCTAAAAAAATACCAACATACCATCAATTTGCAAATTCTACAATAGAAGATCTCTACGGAGAAAAAATCTATACCTCTTACCAACGAGAAGCCAATCAATTTAAATCAATTCTTCTTTTAAATGATGGTAACGGAAAATTTAGAAAAATTCCACTTCAAAATATGGCTCAAACCATACCAATTTTAGATGGTGAAACGTATGATTTAAATAAAGATGGTTTCGAAGATATTATTGTTGTTGGAAATATTTATAATACTGAAGCCGAAACACCTCGTTTGGACAATGCATATGGTTTAGTGTTAATTTCAAATAAAAAAGATGGTTATACTGTTCTTGGTCCAGATAAAACAGGTTTATACATTAATGGTAATGCTAAATCTATCAAAGTAATTGAACAAACTTTTTTTAACAAGATTTTAGCAATTATTGCTACTAATAATGCTGAAGTAGAAATTTTTGAAATGAATAGTACTGGTTACTAAATAAATGGGCTTTAATTTTGTGTTTCTGCAATTTAAATTAATATCTTGTTTTACATTAAACCTTCTATATAAATTTGTATCCTAATTTGTACCTTAACTAATTTAAACACTTATAAACATTGATATAATACTTTTTGTATCGGAAAGCAACTTCACTTAATAACAAGTAACGAAAATAAACCAAAATAATATTCAATCCGTTTTGAGGTAGTTTATGATGCAGAACAGAATGTTACTACAGAAGTTAGGAGTATTAAAACAGATCTTAATTTAAATAAATACTCCCAATTTATTAAAATATGAGATTATAAAGTAGCCAGAACGATAATCCAGTAAATAAAGTTCCCATTAGAAAGAAAAATAGAGCTTTTAGCTCTATGCTTTTGTTGTTTATTTTATTTAAAAATTCCATAATAATTGATTTGGGGTTAATTATTGACAGCTATATTATGCAAAACAACAGTTAGAAATAAAAATATTCGATGTAATGCGTAAAAGTTTAACAAAAACACAATAATCTTTAATAAAACCTATGGCTTTATATTAATTTAATGTTCTTAAATTTGTAGAAAAGCAAATAATTGTTTAAGATAAAGGCTCTTTTTTAGCTAATTACTTCACAAACTATATTCGCATCAACTTCTACATGATAAATTACTTTTTGTGTATGAGGAGTAATTTTCTATTGCTTCAAAATAATCAATCGCGCTTTATAGCCAGTTGTAATAAGCCAACGGTTAGATGAAAGGAGCACATCGTTTTCATCATAAATTTTAAGTTCAGCTGTATTTGGGCTTGATAACCCTTCGTTTAAAGCCTCAAACTCAATAGTGTTAAAACCTTCGCCAATTTCAATATCAATTGTATAATACGACCCAGTTAAAGTAATATTTGGATGTACAATGGCTTTATTTAAAAATAATCTTATGCGATCACCATCTACATATTCATGATCTCTACATTTAATCCTAATATATTTCGATGTTGTTTTTATATCTCCTAAATAATGATCTCTACTAAATTTAGATACATCTTTTTGTCCTTCACCAAATTGTTGATTAATATACCAAGTAGGTTTTATAAGATTACTTTTTGCAGTTATATCAACTCCAGATTTCTTTTTAAAAAAATCGGTTAATGGTATATTATATAAAGAAGGTCTATTGTTTATACTTGTAATTCCCCGAAAAGGAGTTAGTTTGACCGACAATATAGTTTTTGAATTAGAGCTAGTATCTATATCCTTAAAATTTATAATTTTTTTAGATCCATCTATTTGTGCATTTAAAGACACACTTAAACAAAGAGAAAAAAATATAAAGAGCTTAATTTTCATGTGTTAATATTTATTGTTTTTCAATGGTCACATGCAGTTCGCTATTAATAATTCCCTAGGGCAAGAAAAATTTTAATATGCTAGTTTCATAGGTTTTTAGAATGTGATCTGAAATATTGCAATTTTGAGCTAAAGATATATAATTGGTTTAGTATTACTAATACATTAACGATACTTTAAACTTATTTATATCTCTGTTAACAAAAATTATTCCATTAGCAACATTTTTTAAAGATATCTTATAATAATACTATAAATTTGAAACGGTTAATTTGAATTTATAGCAATAGCATTGAATACTTTACTACAAGAATTAGCATTACAATTAGAAGGCGAATTGCACTATGACTCCATGATGAAAAGTCTTTATGCGACTGATGCTTCTGTATATAGAGAACTCCCTTTAGCAGTAGCTTTACCTAAACATTCTAAAGACATTCAAACGCTTATTATGTTTGCAAAAACTAATAAGATAAGTCTTATTCCTCGTGCAGCAGGAACCTCTTTAGCTGGACAATGTGTTGGTAATGGTATTGTTGTGGACATATCTAAATATATGAACCAGATTTTAGAAATTAATGTTTCCGAAAATTGGGTTCGTGTACAACCTGGAGTCGTAAGAGATGAGCTAAATGTATTCGTAAAGCCATATGGCTTATTTTTTGGACCAAACACATCTACTGCAAATCGATGCATGATAGGAGGAATGGTAGGCAATAATTCTTGTGGATCTACTTCAATAGTTTATAGTTCTACAAGGGAACATGTACTGGAACTAAAAACCATTTTAAGCGATGGAAGCGAAGTGGTTTTTAATTCGCTTAATAAAAGTCAATTTGAATACAAGCAAAAAGGAAATTCTTTAGAAGCTCAATTATACAATCAGATTTTTACAGAACTCTCTGATTCTGAAACTCAAAAACAAATTATAGATGAGTTCCCAAAAGCCTCTGTAAGTCGAAGAAATACAGGTTATGCAGTAGATGCATTACTTAAAACAAGTGTTTTTTCAAAAGCAACAGAATCATTTAACTTTTGCAAAATCCTGTGTGGATCAGAAGGAACATTAGCATTCACAACAGAAATAAAACTGAATCTTGTGCCTTTGCCAAAGCCAAAAGATGTCGTTATTGCTGCACATTTTAAAAGTATTAACGATAGTTTAAAAGCAACTGTAATTGCGATGCAACACAAGCCTACAGCTTGTGAACTTATGGACAAAACCATTTTAGATTGTACAAAAGGTAACATTGAGCAACAAAAAAATCGCTTTTTTGTGGAAGGTGATCCTGAAGCTATTTTAATGATTGAGTTTCGTTCAGACACTTTGCAAGAATCGAAAACATTAGCCAATAACCTTATAAATGATTTAAAAGAACATAATCTTGGCTTTGCATTTCCTATAATTTCTGGCATTGAAACAGAAAAAGTTTGGAATTTACGCAAAGCTGGTTTAGGGCTTTTGGCAAATATTTCAGGAGATAAAAAGGCAGTGGCTTGTATTGAAGATACAGCTATAAATGTTGAAGAATTACCAGAATATATCAATGAGTTTTCTGCCTTAATGAAAGGCTTTAATCAAGACGCAGTATATTATGCACATGCTGGAGCAGGAGAATTGCATTTGCGTCCAATTTTAGATTTAAAGCAATCTGAAGATGTAAAATTATTTAGAGGCATTAGCGAAGCCTCTGCAAAATTGGTTAAAAAATATAAGGGTTCTTTAAGTGGAGAACATGGCGATGGAAGAGTACGTTCAGAGTTTATTCCATTAGTATTAGGCAGAGAAAATTATAAGTTGTTAAAACGTATAAAACATACTTGGGATAAAAATTCCATTTTTAACCCAGGTAAGATTGTTGATGCAGAACCAATGGATAAAAGTTTGAGATATGAAGCTGTTGTTGAAACAAAAGAGATAGAAACAGTCTTTAATTTTGAAGAAACAGGAGGCATATTACGAACTGCCGAAAAATGTAATGGTTCTGGCGATTGTAGAAAACTCAATTTTGCAGGAGGCACTATGTGTCCAAGTTATAGAGCGACTTTAGACGAAAAAGATACAACTAGAGGAAGAGCAAATATTTTACGAGAATTTTTAACTCAAAACGTAAAAGACAATCCGTTTAATCATCCTGAAATTAAAACAGCCATGGATTTGTGCTTGTCTTGTAAAGGATGTAAATCGGAGTGTCCATCAAATATAGATATGGCTACTTTAAAAGCCGAATTTTTACATCAGTATTACAAAAGCAATCCAGTGCCACTGCGTTCCAAAGCAATTGCAAATATTAATAAGATAAATGGGTTTGCTAGTAAATTTTCTAGTATTCATAATTTTTTGATTAAACAAGATTGGTTAAAATCGGTTTTAGGTATAGCAAAACAAAGGTCGCTTCCAAAATTGCATTCTACAAGTTTAAGGCAATGGTTTACAACCTTAAAACAAAATGAGTATAAAAGAAAAGTCTATCTGTTCTGTGATGAATACACTAACTATTATGATGTAGAACTTGGTATAAAAACGATTAAGCTTCTTAATAAATTAGGTTACGAAGTAAACATAATAAAGCATGCTGAAAGTGGAAGAGCATATATTTCCAAAGGATTTTTACATCAAGCAAAAAAGATTGCCGAAAAAAACGTAGATACGCTTAAAGATATCATTTCAAGCGAAACACCATTAATAGGAATAGAGCCTTCAACAATTCTCGGATTTAGAGATGAATACCCTAATTTGATTACTTCAGAAAATAAACCTATAGCTTTAAAATTAAGCAAAAATGTGTTGTTAATAGACGAATTTATTTCTCAAGAAATTGACAAGGGAAATATTTCTTCTTCACTTTTTACTTCCGTAGAAAAAGAAATTATGCTTCATGGTCATTGTCATCAAAAAGCATTATCATCTATTGATTATACTGAAAAATTACTAACCTTACCTATAAATTACAATGTTAAAACCATTCCGTCAGGATGTTGTGGTATGGCTGGATCTTTCGGTTACGAAAAAGAACATTTTAAATTGAGTAATAAAATTGGGGAAATGGTTTTATTCCCAGCAATTAGGCAAACAAAAAACAATGTAATAATAGCTGCATCTGGAACAAGTTGTCGTCATCAAATTAAAGATGGGACAAAAAAAACAGCTTTACATCCAATCGAAATTTTATATGATGCACTTAAAGAATTGTAGTAAACCACAGTTAATTAATTAAGTATTCCATAAACCTTTAATTTTTATTTACTTTACAGCAGATTAATACAGCATTTATGATTGATGAATTAAAACTAAATTATGGTCACTTGTTCGAAGACGAGTTATTGCAAGAGATAAACAATGTTGGCGTTTTTAAAGAAGTGCCTGAAGGTTTCAAGTTAATAGAAATAGGAAGCTATATTAAGTCTATGCCGCTTTTGGTTAGTGGAGCAATTAAAATACTTCGAGAAGACAGCATAGGAGATGATCTTATCTTATATTTTTTAGAACGAGGAGATACTTGTGCTATGACATTGTCTTGTTGCGTAGGACAATCAAAAAGTGAAATTCGTGCCATTGCAGAAACAGATGCGAAATTAATTATGATTCCTGTCGAAAAAATGAGCGAATGGATGGGTAAATATAAAAGTTGGCAGAATTTTATACTCCAAAGTTACCATGAAAGAATGATGGAATTGCTTGAAGCCATAGATACTATTGCCTTTTTAAAAATGGATGAGCGCATATTTAAATACCTGAAAGATAAAGCAATGATAAATAGTAATAATATCCTCAATATAACACATCAAGATATCGCGTATGATTTGCACACCTCTAGAGTAGTAGTTTCCAGACTTTTAAAGACACTAGAAAACGATGGCAAAATAAAACTTCATAGAAATAGCATCAAAATCATTTCAATTTAAATGCACTCTCTGTAACTAATGTTACTTGATTTGTTGTTATTAGATATTACTTTTGCTCAACAAAAAACACTAGGTATTAAATGGATTTCATAGAAATTTTCGGATATATAAGTGCCTTATTAATTGGCATGTCTTTAGGTTTAATAGGTGGAGGAGGCTCTATTCTAGCAGTTCCAGTTTTAGCATATTTATTTTCTATTGAAGAAAAAGCGGCAACTGCATACTCACTATTTATAGTAGGTTCAAGTGCTTTATTTGGTGGAATAAGACAACATTATAAAGGCTATGTGAATTGGAAAACAGCTATTGTTTTTGGATTTCCTGCTATTGTTGGAGTTTCAGTAGTAAGAAAATTTCTTGTTCCAGTTTTACCGGATGTGCTTTTCACTATTGAAGATTTTGAGTTTACACGTCGGATGGGAATGTTTGGTTTATTTGCAGTCTTAATGATACCTGCGGCATTCTCTATGTTAAAAGTTACAAAGCAAGAAAAGCTAGATAAGCCCAAAAAAGTTAAATATAATTATCTTATACTAATACTCTCTGAAGGCTTTATAGTTGGCGTAATTACTGGATTAATTGGCGCTGGAGGAGGATTTTTAATTATTCCAGCTTTAGTAATTTTAGCAAATTTAGAGATGAAAGTTGCCGTTGCTACATCATTAATCATTATTGCTGTAAAGTCTCTAATAGGTTTCTTTTTAGGAGATGCTTTTACAATGGATATTGATTGGCAATTTTTAATTATTTTTACATTGCTATCATTTATCGGAATTTTTATTGGCAGTTATTTAAGTAACTTTTTAAATGGAGAAAAACTAAAAAAAGGATTTGGCTATTTTATTATAGTCATGGCAATATTTATTTTTTATATGGAATTTTTTGTGAATGTGTAGTATTATAAGCATCATTGTGAAGCAATTATTTGTAACTATTGTTACTGTATCAATGATAAAGCAATATTACATTTGAACCTTAAATAATTTAAACTAATAACATGAAAGTAGAACAAATATATACAGGATGTTTAGCACACGCTGCTTATTACATCGAGAGTAATGGTGAAGTAGCCATTATTGATCCTTTAAGAGAAGTACAACCCTACATTGATCGTGCAAAAACAGACGATGCAAAAATAAAGTACATTTTTGAAACGCATTTCCATGCCGATTTTGTGAGTGGACATTTAGATTTACAAAAAAAGACAGGAGCTAAAATTGTGTTTGGACCAACAGCTAAACCTAGTTATGATGCCATAATTGCTGAAGATAATCAAATCTTCGTGGTAGGCGATTATAAAATTAAAGTAATCCATACACCTGGTCATACTATGGAGAGTACTACATATTTACTTATAGACGAAAATGGCAAAGAACACGGTATAGTTACAGGAGACACCTTGTTTATTGGCGATGTTGGAAGACCTGATCTTGCACAACATATTGTTTCAGACCTTACCGAAGATAAACTTGCAGGATATTTATTCGATTCTCTTCGGAATAAAATAATGCCATTAAGCGACGATTTAATTGTCTATCCAAATCATGGTGCAGGTTCTGCTTGTGGAAAGAATATGAGTAGCGAAACTACAGATACTTTAGGCAATCAAAAAAGAACTAATTATGCTTTACGAGCAGACATGACTAAAGAAGAGTTTATAAAAGAATTATTAACAGGTTTAACAGCACCTCCAGGATATTTTCCACAAAATGTACTAATGAATATTCAGGGTTATGAAAGCCTTGATGATGTAATGGAAAAAGCTCAAAAACCGTTATCTCCATTAGAATTTGAAACTGCTGCTAACGAAACTGGAGCAGTTATGCTAGATGTTCGTGATCAAGATGATTTTGCAAAAGGACATATTCCTCGTTCAATCTTTATTGGTTTAGATGGCGAATTTGCACCTTGGGTAGGAGCTTTAATTGCAGATGTTAAACAACCTATTTTACTAATTTCTCCAAAAGGTCGTGAAGAAGAGGCACTTACAAGACTTTCCAGAATTGGTTTTGATAATACAATTGGTTATTTAGAAGGTGGTTTCGAAGCATGGAAAAAAAATGCAATGGAGTACGATACTGTTACTGCCATATATGCTATGGAATTTAAAAAAGCAATTGAAGAAAAACACGTACCAGTTTATGATGTAAGAAAAGAGTCTGAATATCTTTCAGAACATATAGAGAATGCAAATCATATGTGTTTAAGTACTATTAATAATGATATTGCAGAATACCCAACAGACAAAACGTTTTATATTCATTGTCAAGGAGGATATCGTTCTATGATTGCTTCATCTATTTTAAAAGCCAGAGGCATCCATAATATTATTGATGTTGCAGGAGGCTTTGATGCGATTAAAGAAGTTGGAACTCCTGTAACAGATTATGTTTGCCCTACAACGTTAATATAAAACTATTTATGAAAAACATCACACAAGAAGAATGGAGAGAACTACTGTCTAATGATGATGATGCAGTTATTATAGATTCAAGAACTCCAAATGAATGGCGAGCTGGTGTTTTTGAAAATTCTCTTTTAATGAATATTAACGACCCACAATCTTTTATGGACGACGTTAATAAATTGGATAAAGAAAAGAATTATTATGTGTACTGCCGAAGCGGAATAAGAAGCATTCAAGCGTGTCAAGTTCTCGAAAGTGTTGGTATTAAAACCACTTATAACCTTTTAGGCGGAATTTTGATATGGAATGGTAAAACAGTAATACCATAGTATAAATAACAAAGAATACTTTAAAAAGTGTATGTAAAATAAATATTGATTAATAGCAATAAAAGGGAGTAGCATATATTTGTTTTGTGACTCCCTTTTTATTAAATTATTTTTCTAAACTAAAGCACGATTTATGAAAAAGATCTTAATAATTTTATTTCTAATAAGTTCTATTGTAGCATGTAAATCACAACCTAAAGAAATTTTAAGAAAGGTAGATGTAGTTACTTTTAAAGAAGAATTAGCTCATAAAAAAAACATTCAGTTGGTTGATGTGAGAACACCAGAAGAATACCAAGAAGGCTACATAGAAAATGCTATTCTCATAGATTATTTTTCAGAAGATTTCAATACTAAAATTCAAGAATTAGATAAAGAAAAACCTGTATATCTCTATTGTAGAAGCGGAAACAGAAGTGGTAAAGCATCTATATTATTATTAGATTTCGGATTTACAGAAATAGTAGATTTAGAAGGTGGTTACGAAGCATGGAGCGAACAATAAATTCAAAAAAAATATTAACAACTATAGATGTACAGAACCTTAAATATCTAGTTAACAAAACACCATTCATTTAGGTCACTATTTTTATTTTTTTAATGTAACTTATGTTACCTTTTATTAAATCTGTTGTTAATATCTTTACACTATTATATTTTAAAAATTTACTAATTATGAGTTCACATCAACAAGTTTTAATTATAGGTGGAGGTACAGCTGGTATAATGGTAGCTGCACAACTATTAAAAAAAGATAAAAGTTTAAAAATAGGGTTAATAGAACCAGCAGATACGCATTATTATCAGCCAGCTTGGACACTTGTTGGTGCAGGAAACTTTAATTTTGAAAAAACTGCAAAATCAATGGCGTCTGTAATGCCAAAAGGTATTACATGGATAAAAGATTACGCTACTGGTTTTAACCCTGAAAAGAATACAGTTTCTACAAAATCAAGTGGAGACATAACTTACGATTATCTTGTCGTAGCTCCAGGACTTGTTTACGACTTTTCTTTAGTTGAAGGACTTACCGAAGCTATAAATAAAGGTGTAGTTTGTAGCAATTATACAGACCCTAAACATACTTGGGAAGTGCTAAAGAATTTTAAAGGCGGAACAGCTTTATTTACACAACCAACAACTCCAATTAAATGTGGTGGAGCACCACAAAAAATCTTGTATTTAGCCGAACATTATTTCCGAAGAAGTGGAGTAAAAAATAAAACGAAAATCGTTTTTGCAACTAATGGAGGTGTTATTTTTGGAGTAAAACCTATTGCAGAAACATTGATGAATATTGTTGATAAAAAAGATATTAATTTACGTTTCGGACATTTACTTAAAAAAGTAGATGGAGAAAAACAAATTGCTTGGTATGCTCTAGCAGATAACCAGTCGGAATACAACCATAAAGATGTTGAAGTTTCTAAAGATGGCGATTTAATAGGCATTCATTTCGATATGCTACATTTAGCACCACCACAAACTGCACCAAAGTTTATACAAAATTCAACTTTAGTTAACGAAGAAAAATGGCTGGATGTAGATATCAATACTTTACAACATAACAAATACAGCAATATATTTGGTTTGGGAGATGTTGCAGCATTGCCAACGGCTAAAACTGGTGCAGCAATTAGAAAACAAGCACCAATAGTTGTAGATAATATTACTTTGTTAATGAAAAACAATAGTATTGGCAATATGTCTTATAACGGTTATTCATCTTGTCCTTTCGTAACCAACTATGGCAAAATGGTTTTAGCAGAGTTCGATTACGATAATAATTTTACTCCAGATCCTAAATTAAAACAAATGCTTATTAAAGATTCTTCAAAAGAACATTGGAGACTTTGGATATTAAAAAAATATATGCTTCCATATTTATATTGGAACAAGATGATGAAAGGTGAAAATGTTTAAACGTTTTTCAAAAAAAATATTTAAAATAAAATTATATATATGAATTGGATTTTAGAACCTTGGTCGTGGTATATTTCAGGTCCACTTATTGCCTTTATAATGTTTTTACTGCTTATGGTAGGTAAAGACTTTGGTATGTCTGCAAACTTACGCACCTTATGTACTATGTGTGGAGCAGATAAAACTTCAGATTTTTTTAAATTCGATTGGAAAGCACAACGTTGGAATCTTATAGTTGTTCTTGGTGCTATAATTGGAGGTTTTATTGGTTCACATTATTTATCTAATGAAACTGCTGTTGCCATAAACCCAGAAGTTATTGAGAATCTTCAATCTATGGGTTTTAATAGTGCAGGAAAAACATATTTACCAACAGAATTGTATGATATGAGTGCTTTAACAGACATTAAAAGCTTATCTATATTAATAATAGGAGGTTTCCTTGTTGGATTTGGAGCGCGTTATGCTGGTGGTTGTACATCTGGACATGCAATTTCTGGTTTAAGCGATTTACAATTCCCTTCGTTAATTACAGTAATTGGATTTTTTGCAGGTGGTTTATTTATGATTCATGTTTTATTCCCACTAATTTTTTAAGCTATGAAACGAGCATGCTAAAAAGCTTATCATACAAGGAATGATTAATAGCGAACAGCATGTGACCGTTAAAAAACAATAAATATAAACACATGAAAAGTATTATTTATTTAGTAATCGGAATTTTATTTGGGATTGTAATGTTTAAATCTGAAGCTGCATCTTGGTTTCGTATTTACGAAATGTTTCAATTTAAAGCGTTCCACATGTATGGTATCATTGGTTCGGCAGTAGGATTAGGAATTATTATAGTACAATCTATAAAACGCTTTAAAATAAAATCATTTTATGGCGAGCAAATTATTATTAATCCTAAAGACAAAAGTATTAGTCGTTATCTTATAGGAGGCATTATCTTTGGTTTAGGTTGGGCATTAGCTGGAGCTTGTCCTGGACCAATGTTTACTTTAGTTGGCGCAGGATATATACCTATTCTTGTAGTTATTGTTTCAGCTTTATTGGGTACATTTGTTTATGGCTTATTGCAAAATAAATTGCCACATTAATCGTCAAGGGGTTTAAACCCCTTGAAAAATATAACACATTAATTGCTAAAGGGTTTAAACCCCTTGAAAAATGTACCACATTAAAAAATTTATATTAACCGTTTAATTCTTTTATTATGAAAAAAAACATTGGAAGTATCGACAAAGTAATTCGTTATATCGTTGCAGTTGTTGCAATTTGGGCAGCTTATACAGAACAAGTTACTAGCCCCTGGAATTATGTATTATACGCTGTTGCTGCCATAATGATTGTTACTGCTTTAGCAAATTTTTGCCCATTGTGGACAGTTTGCAAAATTAATACATCTAAAAAAGAATAACACGCTATTTTTTTTGTTAAGTATTTGTAACGTTTTTATCTTGTAAGCGTCATATAAACTGAAAACCTATTTGGTTTTTGTATTAACATCAATCAAAATTAGTTAACCATGAGGCAAGACAGACAATTAATAGTTATTACGCATTTAAGTCAGTTAGTGACTTTAGTTATAGGTTTTGGTAGTCTTATTTTGCCTTTAATTCTTTGGATGACTAATAAGGAGAAAGTTTACCAAATGGATGTACATGGAAAAAACATCCTTAATTTTCAAATAAGCCTAATAATTTATGCTTTAATATGTATTCCACTAATCTTCTTATTAGGATTAGGAATATTAGGCTTAATCGTTTTAGGAATAATATCAATAATTTTCCCCATTATTAATGCTATAAAAGCGAGTAATGGAGAAACACCAAAATACCCTTTATCTCTAAATTTTATTAGTTAGTTAGTTATTTGATTTTTGAGATAAAACTAAAAGGCTCACGAAAGTGGGCCTTTTTTATTCCTTTAGTTTAAAGTGGCTAATAAAACTATTTGCTTAACTTTAACAATCAAATTATTTATATGTCAATATTCCAAAGTACTGTTGTTACCAAACATCTTAAAGGTCAAAACAGCGAAATAATTACTGCTAAATGGAATATTTATAAAAACCACTTTCTAAATCCAACAATTCAGGAAAATATAAGAAACAGCAAAGAAGAGCAATATCAAGGCGGATTTATTATAGACTTATTTGTAAATGTTCTGGGTTACACAAAAAACCCAACGCCACATTTCAATATTACAACCGAGTATAAAAATATAAAGGATTCTAAAAAGGCTGATGGAGCTATCATTATTAATAATGTAGTTAAGGCTGTAATCGAATTAAAAGGTACTAATACTACCGATTTGGGCAAGGTTGAAACCCAAGCGTTTGGTTATAAAAATAATCAACCACAATGTACTTATATCATCACATCTAATTTTGAGAAGTTACGATTCTATATAGACAATGCCATAGAACATATAGAGTTTAATCTTTTTACACTTACCGAAAAAGAGTTTAAACTTTTGTATTTGTGCTTAGCTTATGAAAACATAGAAAAAGATATTCCTAAAAAAATAAAAGAAGAATCTGTAAGTCAGGAGGATGCCATTACCAAAAAACTATATAACGATTACTCTTTGTTTAAAAGAGAATTACATCAAAGTTTGGTGACTCTAAACCCTCAATTTGATGCTTTAACATTATTTAAAAAATCTCAAAAGTTATTAGACAGGTTTTTGTTTTTATTCTTTGCAGAAGACAGACAGTTACTGCCTCCAAATTCTGTTAGATTGGTTTTAAAGCAATGGAAACAGCTAAAAGATTTAGATGAAGATGTGCCTTTATATAACAGGTTTAAAAAATATTTCGGCTATTTAAACACAGGATTTAAAGGAAAGCAATATAATGTTTATGCTTATAATGGAGGCTTGTTTAAAGTTGATGAAGTTTTGAGTAACATAACTATTGATGATGACTTGTTGTATAAGCACACACTTAAACTTTCAGAATATGATTTTAATAGCGAAGTAGATGTAAATATTTTAGGACATATTTTTGAAAACTCTTTAAACGAATTAGAAGAAATACAAGCACAACTCGAAGGACAAGAAATAGACAAAACTAAATCTAAACGTAAAAAAGATGGCGTGTTTTATACGCCCAAATACATTACAAAATATATAGTTGAAAATACTGTTGGAAAGCTTTGTGATGAAAAGAAACAAGAACTTAAAATTAATGAAGACCACTATATAACAGATAAAAAAAGACAGAAAAAAACCAGAAAAGACTTACTGGATAAACTAACCAATTATAGAAACTGGTTATTGCAACTTACCATTTGCGATCCAGCTTGTGGCTCTGGAGCATTTTTAAATCAAACTTTAGACTTTTTAATTAACGAACACAGATACATTGATGAATTACAAGCCAAGCTTTTTGGTGATGCTATGGTATTAAGCGATGTTGAAAAAAGCATATTAGAAAACAACTTGTTTGGGGTAGATTTAAATGAAGA
>Ga0164320_10000024_pt1 | contig 38454 bp, 41 predicted proteins | sample GuaBasSediGuay11_FD_113736 | JGI IMG/M metagenome (GOLD analysis project Ga0164320, IMG submission 113736) | Subseafloor sediment microbial communities from Guaymas Basin, Gulf of California, Mexico - Guay11, Core 4567-28, 0-3 cm | ecosystem: Environmental > Aquatic > Marine > Hydrothermal...
CGTTAAACATATAAAAGAAAGATAAATGCTCCCTTTTGAATTTCTCGCTCTTGCAATATCTGTAATAATGGGATTAGCAATTACCCGACTAGTTTCTGGGATTGGCTTATCAATAAGACAAATAAGATCAAAAAAACACTATTGGATCCATAGTCTTTGGATCTTCAATATTCTAGTGTTCCTAACTGGTCTATGGTGGGGGTTATTTAAATGGAGTACTAAGGAGGATTGGGCGTTTTCCAACTTTATATTCCTAATCATCTACTGTATAATAATTTACTTGTTAACAGACTTTCTGGTACCCCTAAAATCGAATTCAAACTTTGATCCTAAAAAATATTTTTTAGATAACAGAAAGTTTTTTTTCGGCATTCTTTTTCTAACAATAATTATGGATATAGTGGAAACTTACCTTTTAGAAATGGAAGGACTTAGAACTGTCCCTACTCTTTTTCCTTTTATTTTCATACCTCTTTCAATACTCGCACTTGGGGGATTTTTATCTAAAAACATAAAGATCAATTCAGCAATAGCAGTTTTATGGTCTATCCTTATATTAGCTTATTTATTCAATGGGCTTATTAGTTTGAAATAAGAAAATGCTGAAGATGAATCGAAATAAAATAATTCTAACAAAAAATAAATGAGTTATAAATCAAAAATGCTTCGCGATAATGCTTTAAAAGGAAAAACCATAGTTGTAACTGGAGGAGGAAGTGGTTTGGGTAAAGCCATGACCAAGTACTTTTTAGAGCTTGGTGCTAATGTAGCTATAACCTCAAGAAATTTAGAAAAACTACAAAATACAGCAAAAGAACTCGAAGAAGAAACCAGTGGAAATTGTTTGCCTATACAATGCGATGTACGACATTACAATCAGGTAGAAGCCATGCATAAAATTGTAATAGATAAGTTTGGAAAAGTAGATGTATTACTTAACAATGCAGCAGGAAATTTTATTTCTCCAACAGAGCGTTTGTCTGCCAATGCATTTGATACAGTTATTGATATTGTTTTAAAAGGCACAAAAAACTGCACTTTGGTATTTGGTAAATATTGGATTGACACAAAACAAACCAATACAAATGTTTTAAATATTGTTACCACATATGCGTGGACTGGTTCAGGATATGTGGTACCAAGCGCAACGGCAAAAGCAGGTGTTTTAGCCATGACAAGGAGTCTTGCTGTAGAATGGGCAAAATATGGTATGCGTTTTAATGCTATTGCTCCAGGACCTTTCCCAACAAAAGGCGCATGGGATAGATTGTTACCAGGGAATCTCAAAGATAAATTCGACATGACTAAAAAAGTGCCTTTGCAACGTGTTGGAGAGCATCAAGAATTGGCTAATTTGGCAGCGTATTTGGTTTCAGATTTTTCGGCTTATGTTAATGGTGAGGTTATTACCATTGATGGGGGCGAATGGCTTAAAGGTGCTGGAGAGTTTAATATGCTTGAAGATATTCCTCAAGAGATGTGGGATCAGCTCGAAATGATGATTAGAGCTAAAAAAAGTAAGTAATCTTTTTGCAATATTAAGCCTTATAACTTCCTTCTTTTGTTATAATTCTTAACGCTTTATTGTTAACAAGTTCCATTTTAAAAATCCACAATTAATTGTATTTTTACCGTGAAATGATCTTGGTTTTTATGTTGAGTCGAAAAGCGTGGCTTTTGTTTTCAGATGAAGGCTTTTTTGAGTTTCATAGCATAGCTACGAAGCGATAGAAAGACAATATCTGAAAGCTAAATGGCGTTTTGCAGACAATAATAATAAGCAATATTATTTCACTAATAAAACCAAATCATTTAATGGGTAAAATCATTGCTATTGCCAATCAAAAAGGTGGCGTTGGAAAAACCACAACATCAGTAAATCTTGCTGCTTCACTTGGAGTGCTCGAAAAAAAAGTGCTCTTAATAGATGCAGATCCGCAAGCCAATGCAAGTTCAGGACTTGGTGTTAATGTTGATGATATTAAAACGGGAACTTACCAATTATTAGAACACGCAAATTCGGCAGAAGAATGTATTATTAAAGCAGATTCTCCAAATGTAGATATTATACCTGCACATATAGATTTGGTTGCTATAGAAATTGAACTTGTAGATAAAGAGCAGAGAGAATATATGCTTAAACAAGCGATTACACATTTAAAATCGGCTTACGATTATATTTTAATAGATTGTGCGCCTTCTCTTGGTTTACTTACACTTAATGCGCTAACAGCAGCTGATGCTGTTGTGATTCCGATTCAATGTGAATATTTTGCTTTAGAAGGATTAGGCAAATTATTGAACACAATTAAAAGCGTTCAAAAAATTCATAACCCTGAACTCGATATTGAAGGCTTACTTCTTACTATGTACGATTCTCGATTACGATTATCTAATCAAGTGGTCGAAGAAGTGCAAAAACATTTTAGCGATATGGTTTTTAAAACCATTATACAACGTAATGTTCGTTTAGGTGAAGCTCCTAGTTTTGGTGAGAGTATAATAAACTACGATGTAAGTAGTAAAGGTGCAGCGAATTACTTAAGTTTGGCTAAAGAAATTATCAACAAAAACAGAGATTAATGGCGAAGGCAACCAAAAAGCAAGCTTTGGGTAGAGGTTTATCAGCACTTTTACAAGATCCTTCAAACGATATTAAATCGGTTCAAGATAAAAATGCCGATAAAGTTATTGGTAACATTATTGAACTAAGTATTAATGCTATTGAAGTAAACCCATTTCAACCTCGTACTAATTTTAACGAAGAATCCTTACGAGAATTGGCTTCGTCTATTAAAGAGCTTGGAATTATTCAACCTATAACAGTACGGAAAACTGGATTTAACAAATATCAATTAGTTTCTGGAGAACGTCGTTTTAAAGCTTCAAAAAATATTGGTTTAGAAACCATTCCCTCATACATTCGTATAGCCAACGATCAAGAATCGTTAGAAATGGCTTTGGTAGAAAATATTCAGCGTCAAGATTTAGATGCTATTGAAATTGCCTTGTCTTATCAACGTTTAATAGACGATATTAACCTCACACAAGAACAAATGAGTGCTCGTGTTGGTAAAAAACGATCTACAATTTCTAACTATTTGCGGTTGTTAAAACTCGATCCAATAATTCAAACAGGAATGCGTGATGGTTTTATTTCAATGGGACATGGTCGCGCTCTTATTAATATTGAAGATCCAAACAAACAATTAGAGATTTACGAAAAAATACTCTCTAACAAATTATCGGTTCGACAAACGGAACAACTTGTTAGAAATTTTAAAGACCACAAAGTTATTTCTACTCATAAAAATGAAGAAGTTCCGAAATACATTAAAAAAGGAATTAAAGAAATTTCTGAATACTTTGGACATAAAATCAACGTTAGAGTTTCGAAGAATGGCAATGGGAAAATTACGATTCCGTTTCATTCTGAAGAAGATTTTAACCGAATAAAAAAATTAGTGCAACGTGCAAAGTAAATTCCTTTTAATATTAGCAGTATTAATATTTCCTATAATAACCTTTGCTCAAGAAAATAAAGATGAAGGCGAATTGGGGGAAAATATTGTTGTAAGAGATTCTAAGTCAAGACAGCCAATAGATCCTTTGTCTCCTGCTAAAGCCTCATTTTATTCTGCTTTACTTCCTGGATTAGGACAAGCATATAATAAAAAATATTGGAAAATCCCATTAGTTTACGCTGCTTTGGGTACTGGAGTTTATTTTTATTTAGATAACAACAAAGAATACAAACGTTATCGCGATGCTTTTAAAAGACGATTGGCTGGTTTTACAGACGACGAATTTTATGGAACTGGTTCTACGCCACAAATTTCTAACGATGCACTTATTAGAGCGCAACGTACTTTAAGTCGAAACAGAGAAATTTCCTTTTTAGTAACTATAGGAATTTATGCTTTAAATATTATTGATGCTAATGTAGATGCTCATTTATTGCAATATAATGTAGATGAAAATTTGGCTATAATGCCTCACTTTAATTTCAACGAATTAGATGCTACCACAAATTTAGGATTAACTTTAAATTTTAATTTTTAAAATGAGAATAGCACTACTTGGCTACGGAAAAATGGGAAAAGTGATAGAGCAAGTTGCTTTGCAAAGAGGTCATACTATTGTTTTAAAAGTAGATGAGCATACGAAATCTTACGACATTTCTCTTGCAGATGTTGCGATTGATTTTAGTGTACCAAGTGCTGCTGTTGCTAATATTTCTAATTGTTTGCAACATGATATTCCTGTTATTTCTGGAACAACAGGTTGGTTAAAAGATTACAATTCTGTTGTTGATTTATGTCATGAAAAAAATGGTGCATTTATATATGCTTCAAATTTTAGTTTAGGTGTCAATATCTTTTTTGAACTGAATAAGAATTTAGCTAAAATGATGAAGAATTTATCTCAATATAATGTGAGTCTGGAAGAAACTCACCATACTCAAAAATTAGATGCTCCAAGTGGCACAGCAATTACTTTAGCTGAAGGTATTATAGAACAATCAAACTATAAAAACTGGAAATTAGATGCCAATGTTGATGCCAATGAAATTCCTATTGAAGCAAAACGAATAGATAATATTCCAGGAACACATAGTATTAATTACGAATCAAAAATAGATGCAATAAACATAACACATACAGCACACAACAGAGACGGATTTGCTTTGGGTGCTGTTATTGCTGCCGAATGGATTATAGGAAAAACAGGAGTTTTCACAATGAATGATGTGTTAAATATTGGTTAAGATGATTTCGATTTGTAACAACCAAAACCAAAATAACACTAACTAACAAATAATTACGATTATGACATTAATGCAATGGTTTATATTTTTCTTAATAATTCAATTTATACATGGATTAGGCACATGGAAATTATACATTAAAGCAGGACGACAAGCATGGGAAGCATTTATTCCGGTTTATAACGCTATTGTGTTAATGAAAATATTAAATCGTTCTGTTTGGTGGACGGTTTTACTATTCCTACCAATTATAAATCTCATTATGTTTCCTGTGGTTTGGGTAGAAACAGCACGAAGTTTTGGTAAAAACACGTTTACAGATACGTTTTTGGCAGTTATTACTTTAGGTTTCTATAACTACTATATAAATTATTTTTTAGTTGTTGAACATGTAAAAGATAGAAGCCTTCATCCTAAAAGTGGTGCTGGAGATTGGATAAATTCTATATTATTTGCCATTGTAGCAGCAACTCTTGTGCATACTTATTTTATTCAACCATATGTAATTCCGTCGTCATCTTTAGAAAAATCATTGTTGGTTGGAGAGTTTCTTTTCGTTAGTAAGTTTCATTATGGAGCACGTGTCCCAATGACAGCAATTGCAGCGCCAATGGTTCATGATACCATTCCGTTGCTTAATAAAAAATCGTATTTGTTTAAGGATTATAAAAATTCATCCTCATGGAAAAATAAATTACAGTTGCCATACATGAGGCTTCCAGGTTTTGAAAAAATTGAGCATAATGACATTGTTGTATTTAATAGTCCAGCAGACACTTTGTTTAATATGAACAACCCAAATGTTGATAGAAATTACTATAAACCGATTGACAAAAAAACCAATCTTGTTAAACGTTGTGTTGGTATTGCTGGAGATTCGTTAGAAGTTCGTAATGGTTATGTATATATAAACGGAAAACAAAATGTGTTGCCAGATCGTGCGCAATTACAGTTTTCATACTATGTGCAACCCAAAACCACTCAGTTTAATCCAAAACAAATGAAGGATATGTATGGCATTACTGATCCTTTTGGAATTATAAACCAACAAAACACCTATGAGTTTGTAGCTGTTAGTGATGAAGCCATATCAAAATTTAAGAATCATCCTAATGTTATAAGTGTTACTCCAATTAGAGAAGAAAAAGGCGTAAGAGATTCTGCTATTTTTCCGCATAATCCAAATTATAATTGGAATAATGATTTTTTTGGACCAATTTACATTCCTGAAGCTGGAAAAACCATAGATATAAATTTAGAAGTTTTGCCACTTTATAAACGTGTTATTACAGAATATGAAGGAAACACTTTAAGAGTAGATGATAATCAAATTTATATTAACGATGAATTAACAAACACTTACACTTTTAAACAAGATTACTATTGGATGATGGGAGATAATCGTCATAACTCTCTCGATGCAAGAGCTTGGGGATTTACACCTTATGATCATGTGGTAGGAAAACCAGTTTTTATATGGATGAGTTGGGATGGTAAAAATCCGCGTTGGGATCGTTTCTTTACAACTGTACACGGAAGTGGTAAACGTGTTTCTTATTTAATTCCGTTTTTAATTGTGTTATTGGGCTGGTTTGGATTTAGCAAATGGAGAAAACGCAGAAAAGTAAATGGTTAAGTTGTCATGTTGTATAGGTGTTTAGCTAAAAAAATATTTGGTAATTTAGAAAATCACAACTTTACACCTTACAACTAAACAAATGAACATTCTTCTCCATCCAACATACTTTCCTAATATTTCACACTTTGTTGGTATGGCAAATTCGGAAACTTTATTATTTGAAATTGAGGACAATTACCAAAAACAAACCTTTAGAAACAGAACCACTATTTATGCTGCAAACGGAGCATTGATTTTAAGTATTCCTGTTGTTTTTACTCAAATAAATCGTCAAAAATTTAAAGATGTAAAAATTGCAAATGAAACCGATTGGCAAACACAACATTGGAAATCCTTACAGAGTGCATATCGAACATCACCTTTTTTTGAATTTTACCAAGACGAGCTTCAACCTTTATTCACCAAAAAAGAAACCTATCTTTTAGATTTCAACTTTAAATGTATAGACCTTATTTTTGATTGCTTACAATTAGATTTAAAATTCACCAAAACAGAATTCTATCAAAAAATAATTGAAGACAAAACCGATTTAAGACATTTAGTAAATACAAGGCAAGAACAGATTAAGCAGTTTAGTAACTATGCACAAGTATTTAATATTAAGCATGGCTTTATAAGCAATTTAAGCATTTTAGACTTATTATTTAATGAAGGCACAAATGCCTTAAATTATCTCCAATCCCAAAAATTAATAGTGTAATGCTTCAACCTGTTTTACATTATGGCATCCATTTATTGCTTCCGCTTTTAGTTGCGCTTATATTCTTTAAACCCAAATGGAAGTACGCTTATTTTATTATGATATTGATGATGCTCATTGATTTAGACCATTTGTTGGCAACTCCAATTTTTGATGTAAATAGATGCAGTATCAACTTTCATCCTTTACATTCCTATATTGCAATTGCTATATATTTACTGCTTATTATTCCTAAAAAAACGAGGCTATTAGGTCTAGGGTTAATTATTCACATACTATCAGATACATTTGATTGCTTATTTATGTAAAACCCTTCCGTCCTTCGGACACCTTCCCTTGCCAAGGGAAGGAATTTTTCTTTTTTATTTAATAATTCTCCTCCTTTTTAAGGAGGAGTGGATTCTATTTCGAAGTCAAGAAATAGAAGACGAGGTGGTTATTGCTCAAAACTAACTTTAGTAAGAATTGGATAATGGTCAGATAGTTTTTCCTGGTAGTTTTTAAACCCATTTATTTTAAAGGATTCATCTACCAAAATAAAATCTATTCTTACCGGAAAATATTTAAAATCGAATGTACGACCAAATCCGTTTCCAGCCTCTTCAAAAGCATCTGTTAGATTGCCTTTAATTTTCCTGTAAACATAAGAATATGGTGTGTTATTAAAATCACCACATATTATCATTTTATAAGGCGATTTTTCTTTATGGTTTAAAAATAATTCAGCTTGTGATTGCTGCTTCTTAAAAGTATTAACGACACGTTTATATAAGCGTTCGGAATTTTCATTCTTTAAATTTTCAACATCAGTATTAATCCCAGACGATTGCAAATGCACATTATAAATGCGAATAGTATCAGTTCCTTTAACCACATCAGCATATATAGCATTGTTTTCAGTGTTTGGAAAATCTATTGAACCAGATTCAATTATAGGATATTTTGAGAATATTGCTTGTCCGTTTTTTACGTTTTGCCCAGAAAGTTCTTCGTATTTATATGTATAGAATGATAAATCTACATTTTTATTCGGATAATATTCCTGAAAACTAATGATGTCTGGTTGTTCTGTCTTTATAAGTGAAACAATTTGTGTTTCTATATCACTTTCAGGAATCCAATTATAGAGGTTGAATAACCTCACGTTATAATTCATAATTGACAAGTTGTTATCATCTTCAATATTTTTTGAAGAAGAAAACTTATATAATGAAAACACATGCGTATAACCAATAAGTAATACAAAAAGTGAAACTAAAAGTTGCTTTTTTACTTTAAGAAGCCAGTAGATTACAAATAATGTATTTAAGATTATAAGTAATGGAACTGCTAAACTTAAAACCGATAAAAACGCGAAGTGTTTTGGCTCGACATAAGGCAATAGGTAAGCAAGTAAAAGCATTGTTGCTATTAGCGAATTGAAGAAGAAAATAATTTTGTTTATAGCATTTAACTTCTTCATACAGATTATTTTTTTCCAGATCTAAATAAAAAGGCTTTCTCTTCTTTACTTAAACTCTCATAACCACTTTTACTAATTTTATCTAAGATAATATCTATTTGTTTCTGTTTATTAAACTCATCAAATTCTTGTTTAGTGTGTCCTGCAAAACCTTTCTTTTTGCTTTTATGAACCGTTTTTAAGTTAGATGGTTTTGCTTTTGAAAAGAAACTCGAAATGCTATCTATAAAACGCTCAAAACCTTTACCAATGTCTGTTCCTTTTTTTAATTGAACAGCATAAAAATAGCCTAATAAATCACCTCCAAGATGTGCTACATTACCTCCAGAATTAATACCAAACAGCCCAAGAATATCTAAAGCTACCAATACAAAACCAATATACATGAGTTTAATATTAATTGTAACTAAACGCATTTCTTTATTTGGCATATATGCACATAAAAAAATTAGCGCAGCTCTAACTCCTGCCGATGCGCCAACCAAAGGACCAGCATTTTTTAAAATACTATTTGGAAATAAAGTATAGACTAACATATAAGCTAGACCGCCAAACAAAATTCCTAAAAAATAAACATTAAGAGATAACTTTATATTAAAGAGATTACTAAATGATCGTCCTACAAAATATAAGATGAGCAGATTAATAAAAAGATGCCATAAATCGATGTGAGCAAAGCCGTAGGTAAGGATTGACCATGGTTTAAGAATAAAATCGAAAAAATCTTTAGGCAATGCCAACCAAATTAAACTGCTTTCTCTATCTATGCTTTGTATTTGAAACAGCAACCAACCAACAACATAAACTACTATATTTAGTGCAATAATTTTTTCGAATGCACTTAAACGCTTTAGTTTATCTTTTATATCGAAGTTAAGCGATGTCATTTAGTTCCAACGGTATTTATCAAACTGATCTTTTTTCCAAAAATACATGATTATAAATCCTGTTAAAGCACCACCAATATGCGCAATATATGCTGTATTGTTCGGACTAAAAATAGACACACCACTTACTGCCGAAAATAAATCTATTGCAATAATTGCAGGTATGAAATATTTTGCTTTTATCGGAATTGGCAAAAATATAAGCATCAATTTGCTATTAGGAAATAACATACCATAAGCTACAAGTATTCCCATTATAGCTCCAGAAGCTCCCACCATTGAAGAATTAAATACTCCAACAAAATTAGCTAATTGATCTTGTGACATTAAACTGTTCCAACGTGTGTCATATCTATTAAAACCAGAACTTAAAACATCCATAACTTGGGATTGTACAAAGCCAGCTTCGGTTAAAATATCCATTCCAGAATAAAACTTAAAATAATAATATCCTAGTTGTAACAATGCAGCTCCTAAACCTGCAGAAATATAAAAAAATATAAATTTCCTTTTTCCAAAAATCTGCTCTACTGCTGTACCAAACATCCAAAGTGCAAACATATTAAACAATATATGCTGAAAATTACCATGCATAAACATATGCGTAATAATTTGCCAAAGTTGGAATAGGTCATTCTTTGGAAAGTACAAAGCAAATAACCTATAAAATAATTGGTCATTCCCAATTGCCATTGTGCCAACAAACATAATCACGTTAATGATTAATAAGTGCTTAACTGTATCTGTAATTCCTCTCATACTTTTATTAACTTTTCTTTTTTACATAAATTTTTTATCCAAATCATCAACTGTCATCGTAACAAATGTTTGCTTATTAGTTGGAGAAATATTGGGTTCTTTACAAGCAAACAAACGATTTACTAAATGCTCTTGCTCTTCTATAGATAATCGTTGTCCTGTTTTAATTGCTAAACTTTTTGCTAAAGATTTTGCCAATAAATCGGTTGGACTAAAATTACTGTCTGGCACTTCGTTTTCTACATCATTTATTAATTGTTCTAAAACTAAAGACACATTTGCTTCACTTACACTAACAGGAACTCCAGTTAATTCTGCTTTACTATCTTCAAGTTTTGAAAATACAAATCCTGTTTGCTCTAATTGCACTTTAAGGCTTTGCAGTATAACAATTTCAGAATTTGAAAACTCCAAATTTAACGGAAACAATAACTGTTGACTCACACTTTCCTTAACCGTTATATATTGTAAAAACACTTCGTATAGTACACGTTGATGAGCACGATGTTGATTGATTACCAACATTCCAGATTTAATAGTATTTACAATATATTTATTATGTAACTGAAAGGTTTTTTGTGCTTTTTCTGTGCTTTCTTCGTCAAACATTTTTGAGGTTAATTCATCACTTTCAAATTGTACTTCTGTAAAGTCTTTTGAAGACACATTGCTTTTAGATTCTAAACCAACATATAAGCCTTCCCAATTAGCTACAGATTCTTTCTTTTGAGATGTAGATAATCCTCCTGAAACTTTTTCATCCCTAAACGGATTAAAATCACTATCTACTTCAACATTAGGATTTATGGCTTCCTTATTTTTAAACCCATAAGGTGTGTCCATATTGCCATCGCGATTAAAATCTAAAACTGGAGCAATATTAAACTGTCCAAGGCTATGTTTTACTGCCGAACGCAAAAGAGCATAAAGCGTATGCTCGTCATCAAATTTTATTTCGGTTTTTGTAGGATGAATATTAATATCGATAGTTTTTGGATTTACATCTAGATATAAAAAATAACTTGCATGTGTACCTTCTCTTAAAATCCCTTCGAAAGCTGAATTGATTGCATGATTTAAATACGCACTTTTTATAAAACGATTGTTTACAAAAAAGAATTGTTCGCCTCTTGTTTTTTTGGCAAATTCTGGCTTACCAACAAAACCAGAGATTTTTAAAACTTCGGTATTTTCTTCAACAGGAACCAGTTTTTCATTCGTTTTCCCTCCAAAAATATTAACGATACGTTGTCTGTGATTACTTACCAACAAATTAAACATATCACTTCCGTTATGGTACATCGAAAAATTAATATTAGGATGTGCTAATGCTATACGATGAAACTCATCTATAATATGTCTGGTTTCAACGGGATTAGATTTTAAAAAATTGCGTCTTGCAGGAATATTAAAAAATAAGTTTTTTACAGCAACCGAAGTGCCTTTGGGAGTTACAATCACTTCTTGAGATACGACTTCGCTGCCTTCAATTTTAATTTGAACGCCAATATCGTCTTGTTTTTGTTTGGTTTTTAATTCTACATGAGAAATCGCAGCAATACTTGCTAAAGCCTCACCACGAAAACCTTTAGTACGCAAATTGAATAAGTCTTCGGCATTACGGATTTTTGAAGTGGCATGACGTTCAAAACTTAATCTGGCATCGGTAACACTCATGCCATTGCCATTATCTATTACCTGGATCAATGTTTTACCAGCATTTTTAACAATAAGTTTTATGTTTGTGGCTCGAGCATCTATGGCATTTTCTAATAATTCTTTAACTACCGAAGCTGGTCTTTGTACGACTTCTCCAGCAGCAATTTGATTAGCCACATGATCTGGTAATAATTGTATGATATCTGTCATTTATTTTTTAGAAAAGAAAATGGATAAATCGAAATCTATAATAAATAGAAAAATTAAAAGTAGTACAGCAACAATGATTAATATTCTTTTATTAACTTCTTGATCTTGTGATTCTTTAAGTTCACCAAAAGCATTTTTAAACTTCGTTTTAAGACCAGTATTTCCTCCAACAGTTTTGCGATGCTCATCAAACTTATGTTTTATTTCAAAAGGGTTACTTTCTCCTTTATTATCGAAATAGCGAGGTGTGTAATTAAATCTCTTGTTTTTGCGTAATTTAAAAATGCCCATATTTCCTTTTCCTAAAAGTTACATGAATTTAAAATCCAATATATACATACCAATCAATAATAATACCAAGATAATTATTAGCCAACTTATAGAAAACCCTCTAGTTCCTCTCTTTCTATTAACATAACTAACTCTTTGCCATTTCGAAACAAATTTATCAGCTTTAGAATCATCCTCTAATGTTGTATTTGTTTCATCTCCTTTAGAGAATCTAGGCTTATAATTAAATTTCTTATTCTTGCGTTGTTTTAACAAAGTAAAATTATTGCTTTTAATCAAATGTACTCAAAATACAATAAACATACGTTTGGCAAAAGCCAAAAATTGTTAACAAACTCTAATAGAGAAATCACAAATTCCAAATTCCAAATACCAAGTCTTATGGCTTCAAATACTTTCTATTAAAGATAATCTATTGAATACTGCAAACTGAATACTGATTACTGATTTAGAACAGCCATTTTAATGGCAGCAATAGCTGCTTCTGTGCCTTTATTTCCGTGTTTACCACCAGAACGATCTTTGGCTTGTTGCAATGTATTATCGGTTAATACACAAAAAACAACAGGAGTATTATGTAATACATTTAGGTCTTTTATACCTTGCGAAACAGCTTCGCATACAAAATCGAAATGTTTTGTTTCTCCTTGTATCACACTGCCAATAGCAATAACAGCATCTACGTTTTGCTCTTGCATTTTTTTGCAAGCATAAATGAGTTCGAAACTTCCAGGAACGTTCCAACGAATAATACTTTCGGTACTTGTACCACAATCAATAAGTGTTTTATATGCGCCTTGAAACAATCCTTCAGTTATTGTATCATTCCATTCTGAAACAACAACCCCAAACCGAAAATCTTTCGCGTTTGGGATTGAAATTTTATCATAATTTGATGAGTTTTTGTTAGCAGTTGCCATGTGGTATTTTAGTTACTAGCTGCTTCTGCTTTACCTATAAATACATCTATATTAGTAGCTTCAGTAGCACTAGAAAATTCTTCTTTTATACGTGTAAAATATTGTAACGCTTTATCGTTTTGTCCTAATTGCATTGCAATATTCCCAGCTTTATACAAATACATTGGTGTAGTATAATCGTTAGTTTGCATTTGTGCTGCTTTAACATAATAATCTAAAGCATCTTCTGGTTGGTTTAATTGCACAAAAGCATCTCCTATTCCGCCTTTAGCAATAGGCCCTAATGTTTGATCTTCGCTAGAAAAATCACTCAAAAAAGTAATAGCATTTTGGTAATCCTGCATATTTAAGAAAGCCATTCCAGCATAATAATTTGCCAAGTTGGCAGCGTTTGTACCTTTGTACTCTTCAATAATATCTAGCATACCAAATTTTCCTTCTCCTCCATTAAGAGCTAATGTAAAAAGTGAATCTTTTTCAGATCCAGTAACTGCCAGATCAAAATACTGTTGCGCTTTAAACATATCGTTCATTGCATTGCTCTCTTTAGGCTCTTGAATTAATTTACTATATCCTAAATAACCCAATACAATTGCAGCAGCTAAACCAACAATAATAAAAATATACTTTTGGTTTTTTGCAACCCATTCTTCAGTTTTAGAAGCACCTTCATCTAAAGTTTTAAATACTCCAGCAGTTGCTGATTCTTGTTCTAATAATTCTGCTTTATCAGCTTTAGTTTTAGGTTTATAACCTCGTTTTTTATAAGTCGCCATATATTCAATATTTATGCGCCGCAAAAATAAAATTTTTATTGTTAAATAAAGGGTATTTATTTGTTATTTTTCAATAATTTGCAGGTTCTTTTGAAGAATTAAGAGCGTTTCATTCTTTTAATTGCACGTATTTTTTATGATTTTAAAAACTTTGTCCTTGCTAAACTATAAGAATTTTGATAGTCAGACGTTTAAGTTTGACGACAAAATAAACTGTCTTGTTGGAGCAAATGGCATAGGAAAAACAAACGTATTAGATGCTATTTATCATCTTTCTTTTGGCAAGAGTTATTTTAATCCAGTGTCCTCACAAAACATAAAACACGACGCAGATTTTTTTGTTGTGGAGGGTTTATATAGTAAGCAAAAACGAGATGAAAAAGTAATAGTGTCGTTAAAAAAGGGACAAAAGAAAACTTTGAAACGAAACGGCAAAACATATGAACGTTTTAGTGACCATATTGGGTTTTTACCATTGGTTATTATTTCACCTTCAGATCGCGATTTAATTACAGAAGGAAGTGATACACGACGTAAATTTATAGATGGTGTAATTTCGCAAAGCGATAAAGGATATTTAAATGATTTAATAAAGTATAATAAAGTAATTTCGCAACGCAATTCGTTACTTAAATATTTTGCGCTCAACTCAACTTTTAATGGCGATACTTTAGATATTTACAACCATCAACTTACTGAACTTGGTAATACTATTTTTGAAAAACGCAAAGTGTTTTTGCAAGAATTTATTCCTATTTTTAATGCGCGTTACAAGATCATAAGCAACAATAATGAAGCTGTTAATTTGGTCTATAAAAGCGACTTGTTTAAAGATAATCTCAATATACTTTTGGTTAACAACCTAAATAAAGATAAAGCATTACAATACACAAGTGTAGGCATACATAAAGACGATTTAAGTTTTGAGATTGAACAATATCCTATCAAAAAATTTGGAAGTCAAGGTCAGCAAAAATCCTATTTAATTGCGCTGAAGTTAGCACAATTCGATTTTATAAAATCCCAAAGTGGTGTAAATCCTATTTTGCTATTAGACGATATTTTTGATAAATTAGATGAACAACGTGTGAAACAAATCATTACTTTAGTAGATGATGAAAATTTTGGTCAATTATTTATAACAGATACACATCCAGAACGTACGGAACTAATTATAAAAAACGCACACCAATCCTATAAAATTTTTAATCTTGGCGAAAGTGTGATGCTTAAAAATAGAGTAGAAAATTAATCAAGAATTATGAGCAAACGTCATAATGAACATATGAGCTTAAGCGATGCACTTAAAGAATTTGTAGAAACAAATAAACTGCAAAGTGGTTTAGATAAAATTGAAGTTCACGACTCTTGGGTAAAATTAATGGGAAATGGAGTAAATTGTTACACGACTTCAGTAAAATTACAACGTGACACATTATATGTCCAACTAAATTCTTCTGCGCTTCGAGAAGAATTAAGCTATGGCAAAGAAAAAATTATTAAAATGCTTAATGAAGATTTAGGTAAGGAAGTAATTAAAAAATTAGTTTTAAGGTAAAATTTAGTAGCTTTATGTATTGTTAGAAAGCTTATTTATAACCAGTTTAGTATTTTACCAATATTACATTTACATTTCCCAAATATTTACTATTTTTCAGTTTTGAAATTTATACCTCCATGAAAAACATAAAATTTGGATTCTCATTACTTTTTTGTATTGCAATTTTTTATGCTCTAAACACAAAATTTGGGAGTTTACCTCCTTTAGGTAAATTTTTAAGTCCAACAGAAGGGTTTTGGCAAAATGAAGTTTCAGAATCTAACACCAATAACACCATTTCTATTAATGGTCTTTCTGCTTCAGTTAGTGTAAAATACGATGTGCATTTAATTCCTCATATTTTTGCTCAAAATGAATTAGACTTATATAAAGCACAAGGTTATATTACAGCAAAACACCGACTTTGGCAAATGGAATTTCAAACACATGCTTCAGCTGGACGCTTAAGCGAGATTTTTGGTGAAACTGCTTTGGATTACGATAGACAAGAACGAAGACGTGGCATGGGTTTTGGTGCAGATAATACCATAGAAAAAATGAAAGAAGACCCAGAAATGATATCGTATTTAGAAGCGTATCGCGATGGTGTAAATAACTTTATAAATCAATTGCAACCAAAAGATTATCCTGTAGAGTATAAATTATTAGATTATAAACCAGAACCTTGGACTACTAAAAAAACCGCTTTATTATTAATGTATATGACTAAAATGTTGGCTGGAGGAGATTCCGATTTAGAATATACAAATGCATTACGTAAATTTGGAAAAGAACGTTTTGATTTATTATTTCCTGATTTTTTCGACGTTAACGATCCTGTAATTCCTGCAGAAACAGACTGGACTACCATGAATGCCAAAATAACCGAAACGCCACAAAGCGAATTTCCACTCGATTCTATTACAACTGTTTTAAATAAACCACATCCAAATAATGGAAGTAACAATTGGGCAATTTCTGGAGCTAAATCGTATTCGGGAAATCCTATTTTAGCAAACGATCCTCATTTAGGATTAAAATTACCTTCCGTTTGGTACGTTATGCAACTTGCAACTCCAAACCATAACTCTTTTGGTGCAACACTTCCAGGTGCTTTGGGAATTATTTCTGGATTTAATACACATATATCTTGGGGAGAAACCAATGCAACTCGCGACGTTTTAGATTGGTATAAAATTGAGTTTAAAGATGAGTCGATGAAACAATACAAATATGATGGCTCATGGAAAAACACTTCAGTTCGTGTTGAAGAAATTAAAATTAGAAATAAAGAAACATTTATAGACTCAGTAACTTATACACATCATGGACCCATAACTTTCGATGCTACATTTAAAGGTAAAAGTGATAAAGAAGGCTATGCAATGAAATGGGCTGGACATATAGGTGGTAACAATCAGCGTACTTTTATAGATTTGAATAAGAGCAAAAATTATGACGATTATCTTAATGCATTAAAACATTATGTAGCTCCTGCGCAAAATTTTGTATTTGCTTCAATACAAGGCGATATTGCTATTTGGATTCAAGGACAGTTTCCTAATAAATGGAAAGGTCAAGGAAAATTTTTAATGGATGGAAGTAATCCTGAAAACGATTGGCAAAGTTATATTCCGAAAGGGCATAACGCTCATGTTAAAAATCCAAAACGTGGTTTTGTAAGTTCTGCCAATCAGCATCCAGTAGATGAGTCTTATCCTTATTATGTGTTTAATGATGGCTATGAAACATATAGAAACAGAGTAATAAATGATTTTTTTAGTTCTAAAGAAAAATTCAATATTCAGGATTTTAAAGATTTGCATAACAACAATTACAATTTAAAAGCTTCAGAATTGTTGCCTTATGTTTTTAAAAATATGGATACTTCAACTTTAACTACTCAAGAAAAAGAAATCTATAATCAAATTAAATCATGGGATTTTAATACTGATTTTAACCAAATAGCACCAAGCATTTGGGCGAGTTGGTGGTCAAATATCTACAATTTAACTTGGGATGAATTTGAAGTAGAAGAATTAGTATTAAAAAAACCGTTTACATATCAAACAATTTATATGCTAAAAAATAATCCTCAAGATGCATTTATGGATATTGTTGATACACCAGAAAAAGAAACTTCTAAAGATTTGTTTTTAATCGCTTTTAAAGAAACTGTTAAGGAGTTGCTTGCATGGCAAACCGAACATGGGGATTATTATTGGAAGAATTATAAAGCTACTTTTGTTGGACATTTATTGCAAGGCTTACCAGCGTTTTCTCGATTTAACATTCCAATTGGTGGCGATGCTAACACAGTAAATGCAGCCTCTAAAAATCATGGTCCTTCGTGGCGAATGATTGTAGAAATGACTTCGCCTCCAACAGCATTAGGTATTTATCCTGGAGGCCAATCTGGAAATCCTGGAAGCAAATATTATGATAATTTTATCGACCAATGGGCAGACGGCAAATACTTAGAACTCGATTTCATACAAGAACCTGAAGCAACAAAAGGTATTTTATTTACTCAAATTTTAACTCCTAACAATGAATAAGAAAAGCATAAATTTTTTACTTACATTATTTTTAGCTTACATACTCGCATTATTTTTACCTTGGTGGTCTGTAATGGTAGCAGCTTTAATAACTTCATTTTTAATTCCGTTAAAAAAGGCTACTGTATTTATTATTCCGTTTTTAGCTGTCTCATTATTATGGATAATACAATCATGGCTTCTCAGTAGTGCAAATGATTATACTTTAGCGAGAAAAATAGCAATATTATTTTCTCTAGGAGAGAATCCTGTATTACTTATAATAGTTACAGGTTTAGTTGGAGGACTTGCAACTGGAATCGCTGGCATATTTGGCAAGCAATGCAAACTAGTTTTAAAGTAGTTGATATTTTAGTTGATAAAAACACAAAAACAGCAAATTTATAATGTTTTTTGTTTTATATTTAGTATTATTAAAAACTCCCTACTATGAAATATAATTACTATTACTTATTTTTAATTGCCTTTTTAGGCTTTAATCAAATCAACGCTCAGTTTTGCCCACCAAATGGGTTTGCGGCTAATTCTGGTTCAACATTATTCTTTGTTTACGATTCTGGAACTTCTCTTTGCGGTAGCAGACCTGGTACAGTTACTGTTGCTGGTAGTACGTTTACACTTGTAAGTTGTTCAGACACTTTGTCAACTTATGAATTAAATTCTGGTGGTTCACCAGTTGCTGATCTCTCATTGTTTACTGCAGATTTTGGAGGTAGTGTTGGTAACTGTACTTATACAGATGGAACTTTACCAATTGATGAATTTGAATTTTTAAAGGCAACATTTAGAATATATCCTAACCCTTTGAAAAAAGATAATCAACTTACTGTGAAGTTTGGCTCAACAATTAAGGCTAAAATTTATTTGTATGATGTAACCGGAAAATTGACAATTACAGACGAAATTAATAATGTTAATAGAAAACAAATTAATACATCCGCATTAACTAATGGCGTGTATTTCCTTAAATTGGTTACTGACAATGTTACAATAACTAAAAAAGTTATAATTACGAAATAAGTTAATACAGATGTTCAATTGTTAAACTCCTTTTTTAAAGGAGTTTTTTTGTTCAAAAAACTCCTAATGCAAAGTAAGAATTGTATTTTTGCAAACTATTTAATATAGTATATAAATGATTTTACCAATAATTGCCTATGGCGATGCTGTGTTAAGAAAAAGGAGTATAGCCATTGATTCTGAATATATAAAATTAAAGGAACTTATTGAAAATATGCATGAAACAATGTATAATGCCTATGGCGTTGGTTTAGCAGCTCCGCAAATTGGTTTGCTAATTCGTTTGTTTATTATAGATACTTCACCTTTTGCTGAAGATGACACGCTTAAAGAAGAAGAAATAAATGCAGTTAAAGATTTTAGATGCACATTTATTAATGCTAAAATGGTTGAAGAAATTGGTGAAGAATGGATTTTTAATGAAGGGTGTTTAAGTATTCCTAATATAAGAGAAGATGTATCTAGAAAGCCAACAATAAAAATAGAATATCAAGATGAAGATTTTAATACTCACATTAAAGAATTTAATGGATTATTAGCACGTGTTATTCAGCATGAATATGATCATATTGAAGGCATCTTGTTTACAGATAAAATCTCAAGTTTAAAAAAACGTTTAATTAAAGGAAAACTTTCAAACATATCTAAAGGCAAGATTGATGTAGAGTATAAGATGCGTTTTCCAGATGCAAAAAAGAAAAGATAATAATTCGTTAAGAAATGTAAACCTATAATATTTGCCACTTTAAAAATTATAACAAAACAATGAGTTTAGAAAGCATTTTATCAATCTCTGAAAAACAGGGATTATTTAAATTAATCACCCAAACAAGAAACGGTTTTATAGCAGAATCTCTATTAGATGGAAAGCGCTTATCTGTAAATTTAAGAAACAATGTAAGTTCATTAAGTGAAATCGCAATTTATACACTAACCGAAGAAGTTCCATTGCAAAAGGTATTAAAAAAAATTAAGGAGAAAGAAAATGGTAAGAAATCAAGTGTAAGCCATAAGGATACAAAAGACAATTTAGAAGAATACTTTTTTTCGATATTACAGGATTATGATGAAGATAGAGTATATCCTAGCGATATAAAAAAGGTCATTAAATGGTACAACATACTTCAAGAAAATGATATGTTACATTTACTTGAGGAAGATTCTAACGAGGAAGAAGAGTAAAAAAAGAGCAATAACTGATTGCAAAACAAAAAAGGGGAAAATTCCCCTTTTTTGTTTGAAACTTTTTACAAAAGTATTTTTAAATCCCTCTAAAATATAATAGCTAAAAGTCTCTAATAATAATGTAATGTATAGCTAAATGTATACATTACATTATACATTATTAACACTATAAAAATATACTTTTAATCATTTAAAAATGAAGCTATTGAAAATATTTATTAACAATTTAGCATTGTTTTTTAAATATCTATCAAAATTCGTATTTCTAAAATCTAAAGTTAACTTTGCGTTGCTTAAAATTATTTCAAGTGTTAAGTAGTTATATAAAAGAGTTTAAATACAATCTAAAATTAGCAACTCCTGTTATGTTAGGTATGCTTGGTCATACTTTTGTGAGTTTGGTAGATAATATTATGGTTGGTCAGTTAGGTACTGCCGAATTAGCTGCAGTTTCATTAGGTAATAGTTTTATTTTTATAGCTATGTCACTTGGTATTGGATTTTCTACAGCGATTACACCTTTAATTGCTGAAGCAGACTCTGAAAATAATTTTAAAAAAGGAAAGTCTTCATTTAAGCATGGATTATTTTTATGTAGCGTTTTAAGTTTTGCTTTATTTGGGTTAATCCTGTTGGCAAAGCCCTTAATGTATCTTATGAAACAGCCTGAAGAGGTTGTAGTACTCGCCATTCCTTATTTAGATTTGGTTGCTTTTTCGTTAGTGCCTTTAATCATTTTTCAAGGATTTAAACAATTTAGCGACGGATTTTCGATGACCAGATACCCAATGTATGCTACTATTTTGGCTAATGTTGTAAATGTAATCTTAAACTATGTTTTGATTTTCGGAAAATTTGGATTCCCACAAATGGGAATTGTAGGAGCAGCAGTTGGTACATTAGTATCTCGTTTTATTATGCTCTTCTTTTTATGGTGGATGCTTACACAAAAAGAAAAATCAAGAGCTTATGTTACCAATATCAAAATATTTGTACTTGAAAACAGAATGATTAAAAAAATAATTAACCTTGGGTTACCAAGCGCAATGCAAATGTTTTTTGAAGTAGCAATTTTTACTGCAGCAATTTGGTTAAGTGGCACTTTAGGCAAAAACCATCAAGCTGCCAATCAAATTGCATTAAATTTATCTTCTATGACCTTCATGGTTGCTATTGGGTTAAGCGTGGCTGCAATGGTTAGAGTAGGAAACCAAAAAGGATTGCAAAACTTTAAAGAGTTACGTCGTATTGCATTTTCTATATTTTTATTAGGACTTAGTCTAGCTTTTGTTTTTGCGCTTTGCTTTTTAGCATTTCACAAACAATTGCCTAATATATATTTAAATTTAGATGATGTAAATAACTTTAAAGATAACTCCGAAGTAGTTAAAATAGCAGCAAAACTATTATTGGCAGCTGCAATTTTTCAGTTAAGTGATAGTATTCAAGTTATGGTTTTAGGAGCGTTACGTGGTTTACAAGATGTAAAAATACCAACACTAATTACTTTTGTGGCTTACTGGCTAATAGGTTTTCCGATAAGTTATTTTTTAGGAAAACAAGAAGCTTATGCTAGTTTTGGCATATGGTTAGGTTTATTAGTTGGACTTACTGCTGCAGCAATTATGTTGTATATTAGATTTAATTATTTAACAAAACGATTAATAAAAGAAAAATTGAATAATATTTAATTTATATGGAACTTCCAAAATTTATACTTGGCGATAATACCGATTTGCCTAACGCCATTTTTGTAATTCATACCAAATTTCCTAGGTTCATCATAAATCTAGAAAATGATGAAATTGAATGGCTTGAAGAATTCGACCAACACGATGAAAAAGAATTATTAAGTGAAACAGAAAACGTGATTAAAGAAGCTTCAGCATTTTACGATAGAGAAGTTTCTAGATACGATGAATAAATAATATGTTAGATCAACTCCTTCAATACGATAAAGAGCTATTCTTATTTTTTAATAATTTAGGAACATCTACTTGGGATAATTTTTGGTTGGTGGTGACTAACAAACTTACTTTTATCCCTTTGTATGCAATATTGCTTTATTTAATTTATAAACATTTAGGGCTAAAATCATTGTTGCTATTAGTTTTAGTTATTGCAGCTATGATAACATTTACAGATCAGGTCACAAATCTTTTTAAAGATGGTTTTGAGCGTTTAAGACCTTGTAGAGAAGATGGAGTAAAAGAGTTTATGCGTTTTATTGCACCTCGTTGCGGTAAATATGGGTTTTTCTCCGGACATTCCTCAAACTCAATGGCAGCAGCAGTTTTTGCAGGATTATTATTAAGACCCTATTATAAAAAACTAATATTCATTTTATTATTTTGGAGTGCAATAGTTGCATATAGCCGAATATATGTTGGTGTACATTATCCTTTAGATATTATTTGCGGAATGACATTTGGAGCGCTTTCTGGTTTTGGTTTTTATAAGCTTCTGAAATATTTAAGACAACGTTTTACTTCTTAGTTATCACATAATAATAACTTACTAACCTCTTTTTATAACCTTTTGAATCAGGTTCAGAACGATTTAAATCGTAAGTGCTGTGTTGTACGATGTTGTAATTTTCTTTTAGTAGTTTAGTTTCAGAAGCAGAAAAACCATTTACAAGTATTCCAAATTTATGATCTTCAGGGAACTTGTAAGTAGAATCGTTAATTTTTATTTGCGGAATTTTATCACCAAAATCCCAAATCATTTCTGGCGAAACAGCACCAAAACTATAGATTTTTATATTTTCTTTTTCAGCCTTAGTTTTTAATTTTGAAACACTGTTATAAGTATCACTTTTTAATGCTTTTGAAAGTGGTAAAACTAACACAAAAGCACTAATCATAAAGCCAATGGTTAAGTAAAAAGCTGTCTTAATATTTTTTCGTTTTAGTTGAATAATTATAGCAATACCAATACTTGAGAGTAATAAAGATGCACTACTAAATAATACCCAATTTACATTTGTGTTGTCTTTTAATAAAAAATATCCAACAAAAGAAAATACAATTCCAATAAGGGCAATTAACCCAAAATTAAAATACACAGGAAATGTTTCTCTTTTGTCTTTTATGTTTTTAAACTCTCTAATTAGGTACTCAATATAAAAACCAACGTTTATTGCTAATGGAATTAGTACAGGCATTAGATAACGAGATTTCTTTTCAGGAATAATTGATAGTAGAATAATTGCAAAAACTGTCCAATAGAAACTAAATTTATAAGCTTTTAAATTATTTACACGCGATTTTAAATATGGATATAATAAACTTATAAAAGCAGGAATAGTCCAAATTCCGCTTTGCGTAAAGAAACTCCAATAGTAATAAAAAGGTCTCACATTGTAACTTCCCCAATTTCCTGTTTCCTTGTTTGTAATTCTTAAAAAGGTTTCAGAATCTTCTAATCTTACATATAAAAACCACCAACCACCAATTAAAAGCATCAGTATAATTATTGAAAATACAGAAAATAGTTTCGCTCTAAAATGTTTGTATTTATAGGTAATTCCATACGAAATTAGAAAAGGCAGCAATAAAGCGTAAAACGAAACTGGGCCTTTGCACATTATAGAAAAACCTATAAAAAGTCCTGCTAATATTGTGTGTTGCCAATATTGTTTTTCTTTTTCGAAAAGCTGAAACAAATGAAAAATAGAAATAAGCATAAATGCATGCGTAAAAATATCCCAAGGCGCTTCAATTATAATGCCTATAACATAAAATGAAGTAATTGTTATTAAACCATTTATTAAGCTATGAGCTTTGTCATTTAATAATTTGTTGCTTAAAAAATAGGAGTAAATTCCTATAATGATTATCATGATAATTCCTGGAAAACGTAAAGCAAGTATGTTTTTAATTCCGAATAATAAACCCGAAAATGCAGTAAACCAAGTAGGTAATGGAGGTTTTTGGTAACGTGCTTCTCCATTCATAGTAGTTAATAGCCAATTATTATCAGTTAGCATTTCTCTTGCTGTAATAAAATTACGAGCTTCCATAATGGTAACATCTAACGCAGCTAAATTAAAATTTAACATGATTAGCACAACAACTATTATAGTTAGAATTGGATTATTTTCAATGGTTTTAATCATTCTGTTTATGTAGTATTATTAAATTTCTAATGTAGATGATAGAGCCTAATAAATGTCCGATAAATAAAACAGGATCTTTTCGGTTAATAGCATAAACTAAAATTAAAATAGAACCAACCAGACTTAAGAGCCAAAATCCTAAAGGCAAAGACGATTTTTTTTGGTATTCCGAAACTATCCACTGATACACAAAACGTAAAGTAAATACAACTTGCGATATTATACCTAACCAAAGTAACCACATTGGAATAGCTTCGTTTCTAAATAAAATGTCTCTATCAATTACATTATTATTAAAGTAATAAATGGCTATTAAAGTTGGAACACTATACAGCATAAGCCTTAAAGCCCAATGAAATTTTTGCCATTCATTTTGCAATTGTAAATTCCGTATATAAATAAAATATGTGAGTGATTGTCCTAACATAATAGCAAAATCATCTCGCAAATACCCATAAATAAAAAGTAAAAATGAGGCAATTAGGCTTAATACCCAGAATAAAGTTGGTGTAATAACTTTACGTTGTTTTTCCGAAGTAATCCATTGAATAATTAATCGCGAAGAAAATAAAATTTGAGCAATAAACCCAATAGAATATATCATCCAACTACTCATTAACTCTTTTTAGAAATTGTGTAGTTAATATACTTTCTTTTCATCCATAAATAAGCAAAGCAATCGCTTAAAGGTCCTAGCAAACGATTCCATAAACCAAACTTTGCTTGTCCAGCAATACGTGGAAAATGCTGTACTGGAATTTGAATAATCTTACCTTTCTGCAATAAAACCATTGCAGGTAAAAAACGATGTAAGCCTTTAAACATTGGGATACGCTTGGCGTAATTGGTTTTGATAACTTTTAAAGGGCAACCCGTATCATCCATTCCATCGTGTGTAAATGTTCGTCTTATACCATTTGCAATTTTAGAAGATATATTTTTTACAAAGGAATCTTTTCTCTTGTCTCTTACACCTGTTACCAAATCGTAATTATCAATGTGCTCTAGAAGTAAATTAAAATCTTCAGGAGCAGTTTGAAGGTCTGAATCTATATAACCTACAAATTCTGTTTCGATATGGTCAAAACCTGCTTTAATTGTAGCACTTAAACCAAGATTTTCTTTAAAACAAATAAAAGTAAACTCTGGATTCCTATTACAAATATCTTCTATTAACTCTTGGCTTTTATCTTTAGAACCATCATTAACTAACAAAAATTTAGTAGTTTTTGTTGCAATTTTAATATAATTAAGTAGTTCTTTTTCTACACGAAGTAAATTTTCTTCTTCATTATAAACAGGAACAATAATGGTGAATTTGTAATTCATCTATTATAGGTTAGTTGTTACAAAAATATTCTTTTTTAGATTAACTCAATGCATTCATATTTTAATTATAAAAAAGATGTTAAATTGCAACAGTAAATTATAGAAAATGAAAATATTAGTAACAGGAGTTGCAGGTTTTATAGGTTCGCATACAGCTGAACGCTTACAAGCTTTAGGACATGAGGTTGTAGGTATAGATAATTTTAATGAATATTACGATATAGAGCTAAAAAAATTAAATGCTAAAGCTATAGAGAGTAAAGGCGTAAAAATTTTAAAAGCAGATTTAAGGCAAGACAATTTAGCAAGTGTTTTACCAAGTGATATAAATTATATATTTCATTATGCTGCACAACCTGGGATTTCAACTACATCTACGTTTGAAGATTATTTTAGCAACAATATTATAGCTACAAAAAATTTAATCGACTATGCATTAAAACTGCCAAATTTAAAACTGTTTGTAAATATCGCAACCTCTTCAATTTATGGGTTAGAAGCAACGTATCCTGAAGATATTGCTCCTAAACCAGCCTCTCATTATGGTGTAACAAAACTGGCAGCAGAGCAGTTAGTACTTCAGAAAAGTAGAGAAAAGCAAATGGTATCCTGTTCATTGCGACTATATTCTGTTATTGGACCTCGAGAGCGTCCAGAAAAAATGTACACGAAACTTATTGCTTTAGGTTTAAAAAATGAAGCATTTCCTTTGTTTGAAGGTAGTGACAAGCATTTACGTAGCTTTACTTATGTTGGAGATATTGTAGATGGTGTAGTTAGTGTTATTAGCAAGGAAGACACTGTAAATGGTGAAATTATAAATTTAGGGACAGAAGTAGAGCATACTACACAAGATGGTATCAATGCTGTTGAAGAAGTTTTAGGTATTAAAATTAAAATTAACGTAATCCCTAAACGAGCAGGAGATCAATTACGCACAAAAGCTAATATTGATAAAGCAAGATTGTTATTAAATTACAATCCGCAAACAACATTATTAGAAAGTGTTAAACACCAAGTAAATTGGTATAAGGAGAATTTTTTATAGCTTCAAAATTTATATTTAAAACCAACTAAATAACTGTTGTATTCAGTTCGCCCAAACGAAAGCTCTAAATGTTCCTTTTGGTATGGTGTAGTAAATAAATAAGTACTCCCAACACCTACAAGTATTCCACCTAATACATCCCAGCCATCATGTCTTTGAGGGACGCCTTCAATTCTACTATAACCCACAAAACCAGCAAGTAAATAGGCTGGTACACCATATTTCCAACCATATCTTTGCTGAATAAAAGAGGCGCTCACAAATGCAGCTGAAGTATGACCGGAAGGAAAAGCTTTTCCATCTTTTGCACCTACAGGTCTGGGTTTATCAATAATATATTTTAAGGCATATGTTGCTGCAAAATTTACTCCAAATGATTTTGCAAACTGCCAGGTTCCTTCTTTATCTCCAACAACAACTGTAGTTAACACTGCCACTGAAGGAAGTACTATCTGTAAAATATCTCCTAAATCTCGAACAGTTTTCCCTGACCTGTTATCTCCAAAATCATTGGTTTGAGCCTGAGAAACTGTTGTAACAAAAAGACATAGAATAATTAACGTTTTAGAAATAGATTTTGAATTCATAATCTGATAAAATTTTGATAGTAATACTGCGCGAAAAATCAATTATTTTGAATTTAAAAAATGGAGCAAATAATCTGCTGCGGCAAATGGGGTTACTTTGTTTAATTCAATCAATTGTAATTGATGCTGTAGTTCTTTTTTTATTTCTGAACGCTTAAAAAAATCTGATTTTAATTGTTCTTCAATAGTCTGAAGCAGCCAAAATTTATTTTGTTCCTTACGCTTAAGCTCAAAATATTCATTTTGTTTGGTAAGCGATTGGTATTCTAAAATCATTTTCCAAACATTAGTAATGCCTTCATTTTGTAATGCACTACAAGTTGAAACTTTAGGTTGCCATTGCGACTCTTTTTCGGGATAAAAATGAAGTGCTTTATTAAATTCTTTTTGAGCAAGTTTTGCGCGTTTCATATTGTCACCATCAGCTTTATTAATAACAATAGCATCAGCCATTTCAATAATACCGCGTTTTATACCTTGTAATTCATCTCCTGCACCTGCAAGTTTCAACAATAAAAAGAAATCTACCATACTATGTACAGCAGTTTCACTTTGTCCGACACCAACAGTTTCTATAATAATAGTATCAAATCCTGCTGCTTCGCAAAGTATTATGGTTTCCCGTGTTTTTCTGGCAACTCCACCAAGAGAATCTCCTGATGCCGAAGGACGAATAAAAGCATTTTTGTCTTTTACTAAATCTTCCATTCGTGTTTTGTCGCCCAAAATACTGCCTTTTGTTATCGTACTACTTGGATCAATTGCTAGAACAGCAACTTTTTTGCCCAATCCAGTAAGATGCTTTCCAAAAGCTTCGATAAAAGTACTTTTACCAACTCCTGGAACACCAGTAATTCCTATTCTAATGGATTGATTAGCTTTAGGCAAACAGTCATTGATTATGGTATTAGCTTTTTCTAGGTGTTTAGGGTTTTTACTTTCTACTAAAGTAATTGCGCGACTTAAAGCAGTAATATCTCCTTTTAAAATTTTGGCTATAAGGTTTTGAGCACTAGGTTGTATTTCTCGCTTCCCTTTTAGTTTAGAAATAGTTTTGCTGTTGGTAATTTCTGGTTGAGAAACTCCTTCCTTTTCGTGTAATGCAGATTTATGTTTATTTGCTTTTGTCAATTCACTTATAGATTAAATTTCTCTCCCTTTGGAAGAAATGTCTCAAAGAGACAGAGTGGGCTTATTTTAGCGGAACAACAATTTTTGTTTTATCCCAAGCCATGGTTAAAGATAGGTTATCTGTCGAATTATCAAAAGCAATAGTAAATTGCTCTACAGTATTTTTAAGAGATTGAATTGGAATCTCAATATTTATAACATCAAATTCTGCTTCACGCATGGCTTCCATAGCATCATTAACTCCCCAAGCATATTGTTTAGAATTAATAATAACTTGCCAAGAATCTTTATTTGGGATTGTCCATAAGGTATATTTTCCAGCAGCTAAATAATCTATCCCTATTTTTAGGGCTTGGTTGGTTTCAAAAGTTGTAGCCTCATTAGCTCCTGTACGCCATACTTTATTATAGGCAACTAAACCTCCAAAAATAACACGATCTCTTTTTGATGGTCTATTGTAAAACACTTCGAGCTTTAAATCGTTAAGTTTAAATTCAACTGTATCTTTCGGACTCAATGGTTTTTTAAAAATATCTCCATAAGCATAAATAAAAATACCAGCAGCTACTATTACCAACAGAAAAATAATTCGTTTTAAAAATAGATTCATCGTATAAAATTTTACATTGTAAAGGTAATTATAAAGCTTTATTTTTTTTAAAGAAACGTTAATTTGTTTGTCTTTGTTTTATAAAAGAAAAAAAATAATTACCTTTTTTGCAACATCCACTTTTTAGTGTCGTCTTTAAGTTGAACCTAACTAAAACCAAAGTTGAATTCATTTACAATTGGCATTGTAGAAAAATGCAAACAAAACGATCGCAAAGCGCAATTACAGTTGTATAATCAGTATTGCGACGGAATGTTTGTTGTAGCAAAACGGTTTGTAAAGGACACTCTTGAAGCTGAAGATATCGTACAAGAATCCTTCATTAAGGCATTTGCAAAACTACATCAATATAAAGCTGAAGTTACTTTTGGTGCTTGGTTAAAACGTATCGTTATTAATAAAAGTATCGATTTACTTAAATCTAAAAAGCAACAATTGTTGGAATTAGATGAAGTGCACTTAAAAGTTGTCGATTCCAGTTATGAAGACGAATGGTTAGTTGATGATGCAATTACTTTAAACGAAGTAAAAGATGCAATTAGTAAGTTACCAGATAAGTACAAGTATGTTGTAATGATGTTTTTAGTTGAAGGTTACGACCATCAGGAAATAGCTCAAGTATTAAATATAACAGAAGTCGCATCACGTACTCAATTATCCAGAGGTAAAACAAAATTGAAAGAACTATTAACACTATCACACAATGGCACAAGATATTAGAAAGCTATTCGAAAACGATCCTAAGGTATTTAAAGATAAAATGCCTAAAGGACATGAAGCTAGATTTTTAAGGAAACTAGATGAAGAGTTTCCAGTAAAAACTCATAAGAGCCGTTTTACATTTTTAAATATTGCTGCAAGTATAGTGTTGTTAATCGGTTTTAGTTTTGGAGCGTATCAATTCTTTGGTACAGGAGAAGTAGAAACTCCTGTTCAAGAAACTGTATCTAGAAAATCTTTAGGAGATATTTCTCCACAGTTTAAGAAAGTTGAAGATTATTATTTGGCAAACATTAATTTAGAGTTATCTAAAATGAAAGTTACTCCAGAAAGTAAGGAGCTTTTTGATGGTTATTTGGTAAGACTAGACGAGTTAAATAAAGAATATACACGTTTAGAAGAAGAGCTAACACAATCAGGACCTAACGAGCGAACGATTAATGCTTTAATCGACAATCTTAAATTACGTTTAAATCTATTGTATCGCTTAAAGGAAAAATTAAACGAATTAAATCAATCCAATAACAAATTAGAAGCAGCACAAGCTTAGTCTTCTAAATTTTAAAAAATCAAAAAATGAAACAGTTTAAATTTATAACATTAGCATTAGTTTTTTTAATTGCATTTAATGTAAATGCACAACAAAAATTACAAAAAACTTCGCAATCTGTTAAGGCAAGTAAAGACGTTACCTTAAATTTAGATACTAGCCATACTAATATAGAAATTGATACTTGGAATAAAAACGAAGTAAAAGTAGAAGCTTATATCGAAAGTAAGGAGTTAACCAAAGAAGAACTTCAAGACGTTTTAGAACATTGGAAAGTGGAAGTAAAAGGATCTGGAGATAACATTTCCATTTCTACAAGTGGTGGAATAAGAGATTCCTGGAATTTTGATTTCAATTTCGAATTTGATGACGAAGCATTAAAAGCATTAGAAGAGTTACAATTTGTGATGGTAGAAATGCCAGAAATGCCAGAAATTCCAGAGATGCCAGAAATAAATTTTGAGATACCAGAAATGCCAGAGATGCCAGAGATGCCAGAACTACCTGAATTGCCTGAAGGTGTACACAACGTAAATTTCGATTTCGATACCTATAAAAAAGAGGGAGAAGCCTATCTTGAAAAATGGAGTCAGGAATATGAAGCAAAATACGGAAAAGAGTATAAGGATAAAATGAAGGCTTGGGCTAAAGAGTTTTCTAAAACCGATTTCGATAAATACTCTAAAGCTATGGAGGTTTGGGGAGAAAAGTTTGGAAAATCTTATGGCAAGGAAATGGAAAAATGGGGAGAAGAATACGGTAAAAAATTTGATGGAGAATGGGCAAAAAAGATGGAAATTTGGGGCGAAAAGTTTGGAGAAAAATTCGGAAAAGAATTTGAAGAAAGAATGGAAGCAAGAACAAAAGCACTAGAGAAGCGATTAGAAAAACATGAAGAAAGACAACTTACACGTGTAAAGGAGTTAGAGAAAAGAGCAGAAGCAAGAGAAAAACGTGGCGAATATCTAAAGCAAAGATTAGAGTCAGCAAAAAGTGGTAAAGTTATAAAGACCATAAAAATAAGAATGCCTAAAGACGCTAAACTTAAAGTTAATGTGCGTCATGGCGAACTTAAATTTGCATCTGTAATACATAACCTAAAAGCAGATTTATCACATTCAACCTTATTAGCAACACGTATTGATGGAAGCGAGACTTCCATCAATGCTTCTTATTCTCCTGTTATAGTGTCTAATTGGAATTTAGGTGAATTAAAATTAAATTATGTAGAGAATGCAGAATTAAAACTTGTAAATCATTTAGATTTAAGTTCAAATTCTTCAAATATTGTTATAGAAGAATTAATAGGTAACGCTATAATAAATGGAAGTTTTGGCGATTTAGAAATTAACAAAATTGCTAATTCTTTTAATAACCTAAATTTAGTTTTAGAAAATAGTGATGCGCTTGTTACGCTTCCTAAAACAGATTTTAATCTGCAAATTCAAGGAACGTATTCAACTTTTAAACGTCCAGATAAAACTGCCTCTTTAGAAAATTCAAGTAGTAATAAGACTATTGTTATTAATGCAAAATACAGTAATGTTACGATGCAATAAAATGTTATTCTGAATAAAATGAAGAATCTCTGTTAAAAAGATGCTTCACTCTGTTTTGCATGACAAACTATTCTTCTACCAAAACCCATTCGCCTTTTGTAATTAAAGGCACAGCTTGTTTATATTTTAGGGTTTTATTTTCTCCACTCATAACGTGTTTTATAGTAACACGATCGTTACGTCCAATTTTTGGTCGTTCTCTTACAATAGTTTCAACAACTTCTCGTTGACGTTGTGTATTACCAGCAGCTTTACTTTCGGCTGAGCGCTCATCCATATTTTGGATTTCTTCTTTACTAGTTTCTACATTTTCACGTCGTCTTGTCTGTGCTTGTTGTATTGTATTTGCTGTTTCCTGTGGTATTTCACCTTTAAATAAGAATGAGATTACTTCTTTATTAACTTGGTCAATCATTGCTTTAAACAATTCGAAAGATTCAAATTTATAAATTAATAACGGGTCCTTTTGTTCGTGTACTGCTAATTGAACCGATTGTTTTAGCTCATCCATTTTACGAAGATGTGTTTTCCAGGCATCATCTATAATGGCTAAAGAAATATTTTTTTCAAAATCAGTAATTAACTGCTTACCATTGGTTTTATAAGCTGTTTCAAGATCGGTAACAACTTGAAGACTCTTTACGCCATCTGTAAAAGGAACAACGATACGCTTAAATTTATCACGCTGTGTTTCGTAAACATTTTTTATTACAGGGAATGCTAAATCTGCACTCTGCTTCATTTTCTCCTTATAGTGATCAAAGGCAGCTTTATAAATATTTCCAGAAATTTCCTGAGTAGAAAGTTTACCAAATTCGTCTTCCTTTATTGGAGAACTCATCGAGAAATAACGTATCAATTCAAACTCAAAATTCTTATAATCATTAGCATCTTTATTGGTTTCAGAAATAATTTCGGAAGTATCATAAATCATATTTGCTAAATCTACTCTAAGACGCTCTCCAAATAAGGCATTGTAGCGTCTTCTGTAAACCACTTCACGCTGAGCGTTCATAACATCATCGTATTCTAATAATCGCTTACGAACACCAAAGTTGTTTTCTTCAACTTTCTTTTGTGCACGTTCTATAGATTTAGAAATCATAGAATGCTGAATTACTTCGCCTTCTTTTAATCCCATTCTATCCATCATTTTAGCAATACGTTCACTACCAAATAATCGCATTAGGTTATCTTCTAAAGAGACATAAAATTGTGAACCTCCTGGATCTCCTTGACGACCAGCACGACCACGTAATTGTCTGTCAACACGACGAGAATCATGACGCTCTGTACCAACAATAGCCAAACCACCAGCTTCTTTTACTTTGTCAGACAGTTTAATATCTGTACCACGACCAGCCATATTTGTCGCAATAGTTACTTGTCCTGATTCTCCAGCTTCAGCAACAATATCTGCTTCTCTTTTGTGAAGTTTTGCATTTAATACATTATGAGGTACTTTTCTAATAGAAAGCATTTTACCTAACAATTCACTAATTTCTACAGATGTTGTACCAATAAGTATAGGTCGACCAGCTTTAGAAAGTTCAGTAACTTCATCAATAACTGCGTTATATTTTTCACGTTTGGTTTTGTAAACTAAATCTTGTCTGTCATCTCTAACAATTGGTCTATTAGTAGGTATTTCTACAACATCTAATTTGTAAATTTCCCAAAATTCGCCTGCTTCTGTAACAGCAGTTCCTGTCATTCCAGAAAGTTTGCGGTACATTCTAAAATAATTTTGAAGTGTTACTGTTGCAAAGGTTTGTGTGGCAGCTTCAATTTTTACATTTTCTTTGGCTTCAATCGCTTGGTGGAGTCCATCGCTGTAACGACGACCATCCATAATACGACCAGTTTGCTCATCTACAATCATTACTTTGTTTTCCATTACAACATATTGAATGTCTTTTTCAAACAAAGCATAGGCTTTTAATAATTGACTTAAGGTATGGATACGTTCAGATTTAATTCCAAAGTCACGAAATAGTTCTTCTTTAAGTTTTGCTTCTTTTTCGATAGTTAAACCTTTAGCTTCTATCTTAGAAATTTCAAGACCGATTTCTGGCATAACAAAAAAATTCGGATCGTCTTTTCCAGAAAGGAATTCAATACCTTTATCAGAAAGTTCTATTTGATTATTTTTTTCTTCTATAACATAATAGAGTTCTGTATCTACTTTTGGCATTTCTCTATTATTGTCTTGCATATAGAAGTTTTCCGTTTTTTGAAGTAGTTGTTTTACACCTTCTTCACTTAAAAACTTAATCAACGCTTTATTTTTTGGAATTCCTCTATATACGCGAAGCAGTTGAAAGCCACCTTCTTTAGTATCGCCAGCAGCAATTAATTTTTTTGCTTCGGCTAAAACACCAATTAAATATTTTCGTTGTACACCTACAATGTCTTCAATTTTTGGTTTCAGTTCATTAAATTCGTGTTTATCTCCTTGAGGGACTGGACCAGAAATAATTAATGGTGTACGTGCGTCATCAACTAAAACAGAATCGACCTCATCTACAATGGTATAATGGTGAGGACGTTGCACTAAATCGTCTGGCGAATGTGCCATATTATCACGTAAATAATCGAAACCAAATTCGTTATTTGTACCATAAGTTATATCGGCATTATATGCTATTTTACGTTCAGCCGAATTGGGTTTATGGTAATCTATACAATCGACACTCAATCCATGAAATTCGAAAATAGGAGCCATCCATGCACTATCACGCTTTGCCAAATAATCGTTAACGGTTACAAGGTGTACACCTTTTCCTGTAAGCGCATTTAAATACATTGGCAATGTGGCAACAAGAGTTTTTCCTTCTCCTGTTTGCATTTCGGCAATCTTTCCTTCGTGCAAAGCAATACCACCAATAAGTTGTACATCGTAATGTACCATATCCCAAGTAATGGGTTTCCCAGCTGCGTCCCAAGAATTTGCCCAAATGGCTTTATCATTTTCTAAAGTAACATAAGATTTGCTTCCAGATAATTCTCTATCGTATGTTGTAGCTTCAACAGTTATTGAAGTATTATTTACAAAGCGCTTAGTGGTTTCTTTTACAACTGCAAAAGCTTCAGGAAGAATATCATTTAAAACATCTTCTGTAATTTTATAAGATTCGTCTTTTAGAGCATCAATTTCTTGATAAATATCTTCTTTTCTGTCAATATCTTCAGTAGTATCTGCTTCTTCATTTAGTTTTTCAGTTTTATCGTCTATTTCTTTACGAGCATCTACAATTTTAGATTTAAATTCTAAAGTTTTAGCACGTAATTCATCATGTGATAGACTCCCGATTTGTGTTTCGAAAGATTTAATTTTATTTACTAAAGGCATTGTAGCCTTTACGTCTTGTTTGGATTTATCTCCAACAAATACATTAATTACTGAATTTAAAAAACTCATTATATCGATTTATTTTTAGTCTTTAACTAATAATCAGTCAAAGATACTATTTGTTGTTTTGTAAACGAACTCATTTAAGGTTTTTATGATTGGCTACAAAATTACCATTTTGTCCCCATATTATGTCTTTTTATTACTCCATAGCGATACTATGTAGTTCAAAAAAGTTTTCATCTGTAAACAAAAGCTTAATTATTCGCTTCAATAAAAAAACTTAAATGATTTCATTGAAATAATTAGACACAAAAAAAGTCTCGAAAGAGACTTTTAATTTTATATTAATATTTTACTTTTTTAATATTCATCCTCGTTCCAAAGATAATCTTCATCTGTTGGATAATCTGGCCATATTTCATTAATCGAGTCATAAGAATCACCTTCATCTTCAATCGACTGTAAATTTTCTACAACTTCAAGTGGTGCTCCAGTTCTAATAGAGTAATCTATGAGTTCGTCTTTAGTAGCAGGCCAAGGGGCATCACATAAAAAGGATGCTAATTCTAGTGTCCAATACATTTTTAATACATTAATTTTTTGCAAAAGTAAATTTTTAACTGAAATAGCCAAGCAAAAAACCAATTATTTAATCATTAATTTTAAGAACGCCTGTTTTTACTTTAAACGTTTAATACAAAATTGCTTTTGCAGTGTTAGATAAGTACAATGAAATAGATTATTTTTCCTTTTTCGGAATCCATTTAATTTCATCAGCTTGTAAGTCTTTAGACAACTTTCGTGCCAACACAAAAAGGTAGTCGGATAAGCGGTTTAAATAGATAAGTGTATGAGATTGTAAAGGTTCTATATCGTTAAGAGCCGAAGCTAAACGCTCTGCTCTACGACAGACACAACGTGCTATATGACAGAATGACACGGTTTGATGCCCTCCAGGATACACAAAGTGTTTCATTGGTGGAAGTTGTGTATTCATTTCGTCCATTTCTTGTTCTAGAAGCTCTATATCTTCATTAGAAATTTTAGGAATAGTTAAGCGTTCTTTTCCGCTTTTCAATTTTGATTTTTTGGAATCTGTTGCTAAAATAGCACCAATTGTAAATAGGTTATCTTGAATATTGATTAGAATGCCTTTGGAATGTGAATCAATCTCTTGATCTCTAATTAAACCAATATGTGAGTTAAGCTCATCAACAGTACCATAACTTTCAATCCGAATATGGTGTTTTGGAACTCGTGTACCTCCAAAAAGTGCTGTAGTGCCTTTATCTCCTGTTTTGGTATAGATTTTCATATGCTACGCAAGTTAAAAGTAAAAAGGCAAAAGGCAAAAGAATTATAGACGAATAGTAAAATGTTCCTTGTTTTGCTCTTTTCTAAAGAATACAAATCCCCAAAAAAAAGTATCTATACTTACAGTTACTTTTGAATGTTGTATGATAGTTTTCCAAGCTTCTGTCATGTCTTTAGACCAATAAATATCATCAAAAATAAAGACAGAATCATTATGAGTAGTTTGTAATAGTGTTTCAAAATAATTTATTGTGGCTTCTTTTTGGTGATTTCCATCAAAGAAAATTAGATCGTAAGTATTGTGTTTTAGAGTTTCAATTATATTAGAAAAATTACCTGTTAAGACTTCAATATTTTTTAAATTGAATTGCTTGAAATTATTTTCAGAAAATTTAGAAATGTTTGGACAACCCTCAATAGTTGTGATTTTTGCTTTTGTATTTCCCAAACTCATGGCATAAGTTGCAATGCCAAGCGAAGTTCCTAACTCAAGGATAGCATTAAACTTAAAATAGTTTACTAATCGAAATAAAAGCTTTGCTCTACTATGCGTTGTACCTGCTTTTTTAGCTATTTGAGAAATAATCCGAATACTGCTTTTCATTATATGAGAACCTGCACCAAAATCGGTTACAGCAATAGTATTTTTATTATTTAATAATGATTTTTTATAGTTTTTTACTTGTGGATAAGAGGAATAATTGGTTTTATCATAAAGGCATTTGGTAACAAGATTGTACACAAAAGGAGAATGAATACCATGCTGATTAGTGGATTTAATAAAGAATTTAAAATATGATTTTATTTGGTACAGCATTGTTAACTTTCAAGTTTTTCGAGTAATTCTAACCAACGTTCTTCTTTAGTTTCTATATCATTTAGAATAAGTTGTAATTGTGAAGATAGCTCGTTTATTTCTTCTGAAGATAAAGTGTCATTGCTAAATTGCGCTTCTAATTGCTTTTTATCGTGTTCTAACGACTTCAATTTACTTTCAATAGCTTTAAGTTCTTTTTGCTCGTTAAAGGACAGTTTAATATTGTCATCTTTTTTCCACTGTTTTTTTTCTGTTTTTTCATCCGAAGTGTTACTAGTTTTAAGTATGCTATCCTCATAAGTTCTAAAGTCACTATAATTACCTGGAAAATCTTCAATAACACCTTTTTCACGAAATATAAATAAATGATCTACAATTTTATCCATAAAGTACCTGTCGTGAGAAACTACAATTAGGCAACCTGGAAAATCGAGAAGGAAATTCTCCAGCACATTTAAGGTCACGATATCTAAATCGTTAGTTGGTTCATCCAGAATTAAAAAATTAGGATTTTGTATTAACACAGTACATAAATACAAACGTTTGAGTTCTCCACCACTTAATTTTTCAACAAAATCGTATTGCTTTTTCCTGTCGAATAAAAAGCGTTCCAATAATTGTTGTGCACTAATTTGTCGTCCTTTTTTAAGTGGAATATAATCGCCAAATTCCCTTATAACTTCAATAACTTTTTGTTCAGGTTTTATAGAGATTCCATCTTGTGTATAATACCCAAATTTTACTGTGTCTCCTTTGATTATTTTTCCAGAATCAGGAATCACGCTTCCAGTAAGCAAGTTTAACAAGGTCGTTTTTCCAGAACCGTTTTTCCCAATCACGCCAATACGATCTCCTTTTTGAAACACATAATCGAATTTGTTTAGAATGATAGAGTCTCCAAATGATTTTGAAACATGATGAAGCTCAATAATTTTACTAC
>Ga0164320_10000025_pt1 | contig 38221 bp, 34 predicted proteins | sample GuaBasSediGuay11_FD_113736 | JGI IMG/M metagenome (GOLD analysis project Ga0164320, IMG submission 113736) | Subseafloor sediment microbial communities from Guaymas Basin, Gulf of California, Mexico - Guay11, Core 4567-28, 0-3 cm | ecosystem: Environmental > Aquatic > Marine > Hydrothermal...
GAACTCCCCGGTGAGCTGAAATTCCTGCGAGAATGACGACTGTTCTGCCGTTTTAGTTTGATTCAGCAAATCTACGTCGGAGAAATCGATGTCAATTGAGTCAAAGGTCTCGAACGCACGGAACGCGGAAATCGACTTCAAGGTAACGCTACCAAAGGTCTTGCTGAATTCCAGTGACAGGCCGCTGTCCTCATTTGTCGAGACCGGCAAATCGCTTACGGCCGTAACGTAGTCATCAAAACTGCTGTTCGGGATAACATTGGCGCCAGCGAAACCGTCGAGTAGCGGTTGCGGATAGTTAAACGTTGCGAACACCGTGCCGCCCAACTGAGCATTGACGGCGTCCGATCCGACTGCGGTCAGAGGATTTATCTGGCCTGCGAGAACGCCCGGGAGTTTCCACTGATGGTACAGACTGTCTACTCTGGCAATGGCCACGCAGCATATTTCATCGATTTCTGAGTAGTCGGCAATGATGCGCAGGTTGAAATCATCGCTCGGTTCATTGAGTGCGAACTGCAGTCGTGCTCCGATTCGATCGCGGTCATTGTGCACATTATTGCCGAAGCCAAGATCGTCGACAAAGCCGTCTCGTTGCGTTGCGAAGACCGTGCCGCGAATTGCCGAATTTTCGCCCACCGGAATATTCGCAGCGCCACTGACTTTAGTCAGGTTGAAGTTACCGACCGTTACGTCGACAAATGCGTCCGCATCCCGGCTTGGCCGGACGGTGTGGACACTAATGGCCCCAGCGGCCGTATTCTTGCCGAACAGAGTACCTTGCGGGCCACGCAAAACGTCGACACGATCAACATCGACCAAGTCGTTGATCATCGTACTCTGTCGCGACCGGTAGATGCCGTCAACGTAGAGGCCGACCGACGATTCGACGCCGAAGTTGTTCGAGGTGCTGCCGATACCGCGAATGGCGAAGTTCGATGTTGTTGCAGACTGACTCTGCCCGACAATCAGTCCGGGCACGTTCTGTTGCAGGTCGAACATGTCCTTGATGCCGGCTTCCGCAATTTGCGTGCCGGAAAGCGTGCTTACTGCGACAGGAACATCCATGATGTTCTGCGCACGTCTTTGCACCGTGACGACAATCTCTTCGAAGATCTCCTCGTCGTCCTGCGCCGTTGCTGTCGAGCTGAATGCGAGTCCGGCGGCCGCGACTGGCAGCAATACACCAAGACGCATCAATAATTGAATTTCCTTGCTCATTAGGTCCCCCTCTAAGCACTAATCTGAGGCTTGAAATAATGCGGCAAGCATAGCATGAAATGTACGAATCGCCCCAAAATCAAGGGCTTCGGAATGTGCGTACAACACGATGCCGATGTTCGATTTCTGTTAAATTATGCGCGCCGCACAACACCTGGAGAACGCAACATGCTCGGACTGATGATGAACACCCCGCTCCTGATTTCGTCGATTGCCGAGCATGGGGCGAAGTTTCATGGCGGTCGCGAGATTGTCTCTGTAACGGCGGACAATCCTCTGCATCGATACACATACCGCGACTGCATCGGGCGGGCGAAACAACTGGCTAACGCTCTGAATGGCATGGGTGCCGAACCAGGCGATCGAATCGCGACACTCGCCTGGAATGACTATCGCCATCTTGAGGCGTACTACGGCATCAGCGGCGCAGGTTTCGTTTGCCATACGATCAACCCACGGCTATTTCCTGAACAGCTGGTTTTCATCATCAACCACGCTGAAGACCGCTGGATATTCACGGACGTAATGTTCGTGCCGTTGCTTGAAGCGATCGCCGACAAGATTCCCAATGTCGAAGGGTTTGTCGTCATGACCGACAAGGCGCACATGCCCGAGACAAAGTTGAAGAACACTGTTTGTTACGAGGAGTTAATAGCCGGAGAATCGCGCGATTACGCTTGGCCCGAATTCGACGAACGAACGGCGTCGGCCTTGTGTTACACGTCCGGAACAACGGGTGATCCCAAAGGCGTTCTGTACGACCATAGGTCAACTGTCCTGCATGCCATGTCCGAGATCACTCCGGATACGATGAACCTGTCGAGCTACGATTCAGTGTTACCGGTCGTGCCGCTGTTTCATGTCAACGCCTGGGGTGTACCCTATTCGGCCTTCATGGTTGGCGCCAAGCTGGTTCTGCCGGGTCCGAAAATGGGCGACGGCGAGACGTTGTGCAATTTGCTTGACTCAGAAGACGTGACGCTGGCGCTCGGTGTACCGACCGTTTGGCTGGCGCTGCTGCAGTACACCGAGGCGGCCGGAAAGCGACTCGACAAGCTGCAGAGAACGATCATCGGCGGTGCGGCCGTACCGCGCTCGATGATTGAGGCGTTTCGTGACAAGCACGGCGTAGAAGCTCGCCAGGCCTGGGGCATGACCGAAACGAGCCCGCTCGGTGTTGCGAACAGCCCGAAGGCCGGGTTGCCGGAGATGACCCCTGATGAACAGCTCGATCTCGCAAGCAAGGCCGGGCGCGGCGTATACGGTTGCGAATTGCGAATCGTCGACGACGAAGGCAATGAACTGCCATGGGACGGCGAAGCCTACGGGCCGCTACAGGTACGCGGACCGTGGATTTGCAGCGACTACTACAAACTCGCCGGGGCAGGTGGCGCACACACAGACGATGGCTGGTTCGACACGGGCGACGTCGCGACGATCGACGCCGAGGGATACATGGCGATCACGGATCGGACCAAGGACGTCATCAAATCTGGCGGCGAGTGGATCAGTTCGATCGAGCTCGAGAGTACGATCATGGGGCACCCGGCCGTTGCCGAGGCGGCCGTTATCGGCGTCGCCCATCCCAAGTGGACGGAAAGACCGCTCCTGATCGTGGTCAAAGCCGAGGGCGAGGACGTTACCGGGGACGAGTTGCTGGCCTGGTACGAGGGCAAGGTCGCCAAATGGTGGATCCCGACAGATGTCGAGTTCGTCACAGAATTGCCGCATACCGCGACAGGAAAGATCAAGAAGATTGAATTGCGTAAGCAATTCGCAGACTATCAGCTGACTGGGTAACGGCCATTGGCCGTTGTAGTACTTCGCTGGAGCAACAATGGGTGATCCCCTTCGTCTTTACGGCCTGAATGCGCTCGTCACGAATGCTGCGAGCGGCATCGGTGAGGCCATATCCCGTACATTGATCAAGCACGGTGCCAAAGTACTGGCCGTGGATAGCGCGAATAGCGGTGTCGAACAACACTTCCGGTCCGTCAAGGGCATCGAGGGTCATTCAGCCAGCCTGACCGATGCAGTGCGCATGCCGGCCCTGGTCGAGGAAACGGTCAGTCAACTCGGTGGTATCGACATCCTCGTCAATGAGTTTCCGTTGCATGGTGATGCACCACTCGCCGATGGTGACGCACAACTCGGCAAATTGCTGGAGGCACGTGCCGAACTGATCATGGCGCTGTGTCGGTCAGCGTTGCCGCACCTCAAGAAGAGCCCTGCCGGGCGGATTATCAATGTCGGTTTTCTGCGCAGCGTGTTTGCCGCAGATGGCGCCGAAGCATTCGAGAAGTCAGAGCAAAACCTGGCGGCGTTGACGCGCGCACTCGGTGCCGAGACTGGCGAATTCGGCATCACGGCCAACTACATTCAACCCGGTGCGATCATGACGCCGAAGAGCCGCGAGGTGTTCAAAAAGAATATGGCGTTACGCGACTTCTGCATCGGGCAATCGGCTGCCCGGCGACTCGGCGAGCCCGTCGATATCGCGAAAGTTGCCCTGTTTCTTGCCAGCGATGACTCTGCCTTCGTGAACGGTACCGGTCTGCTCGTCGATGGCGGCCGCACCAGCTAGTCGAGCGCCATGCATCCGATATTGCAGGACCTCATTGCGCTACTCGAGCTCGAGCGAATCGAAGATAATATTTTTCGCGGCGACAGCCGCGACATCGGCAGTGCCCAGGTTTTTGGTGGCCAGGTTCTTGGGCAGGCATTGTCGGCGGCACAGCACACTGTGGAAGAACGCGTCGCGCATTCTCTGCATGCCTACTTTCTGCGTCGCGGAGACATGGATGCGCCCATCATTTACGAGGTTGATCGCGCGCGCGATGGCGGGAGCTTTTCCAATCGGCGTGTTGTAGCTATTCAACACGGCCGGCCGATATTTAACCTGGCTGCATCATTCCAGCATCCCGAATCCGGGCTCGATCACCAGGTGGATATGCCGGACGTTCCCAGGCCAGACGGTCTCAAGGACCTGGCCGAAGTCGCCAAGGAGCATCTTGACGAGTTGCCGGTGAAGTTGCGGCGTTTTTTGACGGATAAGCGGCCATTCGATTTTCGGCCCGTAGAAGCCATTGCCCTTGGCGACAACGAGCCTCGTCCGCCAGTCAAGCACGTCTGGATACGAACGTGCGACGAACTTCCCGACGATCCTCCTTTACATCGCAGTGTTCTGGCCTACGTGTCAGATTACGAATTGCTCGGGACGAGCATGTTGCCGCATGGCCTGCCATTCGGTCGCGGCAAGGTCATCATGGCGAGCCTCGATCATGCACTCTGGTTTCACCGCGAATTCCGGATCGACGATTGGCTGCTATACGCGATGGACAGCCCGAACGCTCATGGCGCACGTGGTCTGGCGCGCGGTCAGTTGTTCACGGCAGATGGACAATTGGTTGCATCCACTTCCCAGGAAGGCCTGATACGCGTTGTTGATGAACCCAGAAAGACTCGCTCGGATCCGCGTCTGCAGGTCTGATTCGAGCCAGGCCTTTCGCGGGTGCGCCGAGGGCGACTATCACTGCGCTTTGCCTTGCGCCGCAACCGCTGCGGCCGCTTTCGCCACGGCTTCCGGGTCGCCAAGGAATTGGCGTGACACAGGTTTGAGATCGTCGTCGAGTTCGTAGGCCAGCGGAATACCCGTCGGAATATTGAATCCCGTGATTTCTTCATCCGAGACCTTGTCGAGCATCTTCACGAGCGCGCGCAGGCTGTTGCCGTGCGCCGCGATCAACACGTCTTTGCCAGCCCGCAGTTCCGGGGCGATCGTTTCTTCCCAACTCGGCAGCACGCGATCAAGCGTTAGTGCCAGCGATTCGGTGCCTGGCAAGTTTCCGATTCCGGCATAGCGGGCGTCGTGTGATGGGTGCCGCTCATCGGTGATTTCGAGTTCCGGTGGCGGGATGTCGTAACTGCGACGCCAGATATGGACTTGCTCGTCGCCATATTTCGCAGCGGTCTCAGCCTTGTTAAGGCCCTGAAGCGCACCGTAATGGCGTTCATTCAGACGCCAGTCGCGGACGACCGGAATCCACATGCGGTCCATCTCATCGAGCATCAGCCACAATGTTCGTATTGCACGCTTCAACACCGATGTGAACGCGATGTCGAAGTCGTATCCCATATCCGTGAGTAATCGACCAGCATCTACCGCTTCCTGGATACCTTTCTCGGTAAGGTCAACGTCCTTCCAACCTGTAAACAGGTTCTTCAGGTTCCAGTCGCTTTGGCCGTGACGACACAGTACGAGCTTGCCCGCCATGTTCTCTCCGTTCTGTCGCTCAGGTTGATATCAGGTCGCGGAATTCGCGCGCAGCGACCGACAGCGTAGCAAAATCAATCTTACTGCGAAGTTTCATTTCCTCGATCATGTCCGTTAGTCGATCTACGCGTGTGCTGCGTTTCGCAAGCCAGCGGTCAACGGCTTCGGTCAGGTCGTGTTTGCCACGTTTGCGCAGAATCTGCTCGGCGAGCTCGCGGCGCATCCAGAAGAATTCGTCGCGAAGTTTACCCCGCGCAATCGCTTGCCAGCGGCCTTCGACTTTCAGGTCCTCTGCAGACACGTGCAGCCAGTAAATGCCCAGCTTCTCGTTTGTCACTGCATAGAGTTTTGCCAGTTCGATGACGTCGGGTTTGTAAGACGCCGCAAGATCGGACATGTCGAGGGCAGGCCGCGTCAACAGCAGGGCGGACATGCGATTCGCCAGTTTCTCGGACACGCCGTTTTCCATATGCGCCTGCGCTGCATTTTGGTGACGCTCACGGGCCGCGGTCGACATGATTGAACCAGTACGCGTGTACACCGTCGCCATATCCGCCTTGAGGCGCTTCACCGCAGGTTCGATGGCAAGGTCATCGCCAAAGCGCTCGATTAGCCAGTAGCAGGCATGGCGCAGTGAGCGGCTGATCTCAAAGAGTAGCGCGACCTGCGTCGTAGCAGGTAACTCGTGATCGAGCTCTTCAATCGTCTTCCACAAAGGGCCGGCCTGACAGAGCTGCCGGGCCACGGTATATGCTCTCGCGATGGTGACGACGTCTGCTCCCGTATCGACCTGGATACGCTGCACGAACGAGGGGCCCATCCGATTCACGAGGTCGTTTGCGATCAGGGTCGCAAGTATCTGACGGCTCAGGCGATGGCCCGGAATGAACTCGTTATAGCGCTTTCTCAAGACGGCCGGGAAATAACGCAGTGGATCGACGATCAGGAAATCCTCAAGCGTCTGGCCCGATGCGATTAGTCCGTCGTAAAGGTCGATCTTGGCGTAGCTGAGTACAATGGCAAGTTCGGGCCGAGTGAAGCCCTGTTTGCGTAGACGGCGGTCTTCAATTTCGGGTTCTTCGGGCAGGAATTCCAGTTTGCGATCAAGGATGCCGGTCTTTTCGAGATTGGCAATCAGTCGAGCCACCTCGTCGCTTCGCTCGACACTGCGGACCTCACTCATGCTGATCGCCTGCATCTGTAAATAGTTGTTGCGCAGCACGAGTTCGGCAACATCGTCAGTCATCGAAGCGAGCAGCCGGTTGCGTTTTTCGCGCGACATGTTTTTCTGCTTAACAACTTCGCTGAGCAATATTTTGATATTGACTTCGCGATCTGAGCTGTCGACGCCACCTGAATTGTCGATAAAGTCTGTGTTGATTCGCCCGCCACGCTGACTGAATTCAATACGCGCAAGTTGTGTCAGGCCGAGATTTCCGCCTTCGCCGACGACCTTGCAGCGCAAGCGGTCTGCATCAACTCGTACGCCGTCATTCGTATGGTCACCGACATCGCTGTGCCCCTCACTGCTGGCCTTGACGTACGTACCGATGCCGCCGTTCCAGAGCAAATCGAATTTCATGCGCAGGATGGCTCGAATCAGCTGGTCAGGCTGCATCGTCATTTCGCTTGTGCCAAGCATTCTTCGCGCCTCGGCGCTAAGTCGAATTGTCTTGGCTTGCCGCGAGTAAATTCCGCCACCTTTCGAGATGACTCTGTCATTGTAATCGTTCCAACCGGATCTCCGCAGGTTGAACAGGCGCTGCCGTTCCTTGAAGGTCGCGCGAATATCGGGATCGGGATCGAGGAATATGTGCATGTGATTGAACGCTGCAAGCAGGCGTATCTTGCGTGACAGCAGCATGCCGTTGCCGAATACGTCGCCGCTCATGTCACCGATACCGACAACCGTAAAGGGCTCCTTCTGCACGTTGGTGCCGAGTTCGCGGAAATGCCGCTTGACCGCTTCCCAGGCACCGCGAGCAGTGATGCCCATTTTCTTGTGGTCGTAGCCGGCCGAACCGCCCGAAGCAAACGCGTCGTCAAGCCAGAAGTTATAACTGGCCGATATCTCATTGGCTATGTCAGAAAACGTCGCGGTTCCCTTGTCAGCGGCAACAACGAGATAGGGATCTTCGGCATCGCGTCGCACGACGTTCTTCGGTGTAACGACCTTGCCGTTAACGACGTTGTCGGTGATGTCGAGCAGGCTGCTCACAAATGTTTTGTAGCAGCTGATACCGTTTTGCAGAATGGCGTCACGATCGCCCACGGGCGCGCGTTTGGGGAAAAATCCACCTTTGGCACCGGTTGGCACAATGACCGTGTTTTTGACGACCTGCGCCTTCATGAGGCCCAGTACTTCGGTCCGAAAATCTTCGCGGCGATCCGACCAGCGTAATCCGCCGCGCGCGATATCACCGCCGCGCAAGTGCACGCCCTCGACATCAGGTGAGAACACAAAAATCTCGAACTTCGGTCTTGGCAGGGGCATTTCGCGCAATCCCGACGGGTCCAGTTTGACCGAGATACAGGTCTTCTGGTTGCCATCCGCATCGGTCAGGAAATAGTTGGTCCGAAGCGTCGCGCTAATCGCTTCGGCGAATGCCGTCAGGATCCGATCCTCATCGACGTTGCGTGCTCGCGCGACCGCACGGTTGACCGCCTGCAAAAGTGACGCCAGGCCGGCTTTCCGCTTGCCGCTGGGAATCGAGGGATTGAACTGCAGTTCGAATTGTTCGACCAGCAGGTTGGCGAGCGCCGGATGCGCGTTGAGCACATTCTCCATGTACGCCTGACTGAACGGCATGCGGAGCTGCAGCAGGTATTTCGTGTAACAGCGCAGCAACGTCGTCTGTCGTGCGTTGAGCTTGGCGCCCAGTATCAGCCGGTTGAGACCGTCGCTCTCGACGCTGCCGGCGAGTACCTTCATGAAGCACTCTTCGAAGCGCGGCGCGACGACGTTTCGATCGAGTTGCCCGCCATTCTGATTGCGCAGGTGAAAATCCTGGATCCAGAATGACTGTCCGGAAAGCAGCTTCAGCTCGTACGGGTGTTCGGTGTCAACGACCACGCCCATGTCTTCGAGGATCGGAAACGCCTCGGACAGTACAAGCGGCTCGTCAAAGCTGTAGATCATGAAATGCAGGTGCCCGGGCTCGCAGCCCTCTGGCTCGTAAAGTTCGACAGTTCTCGGCAAGCCGTCGGCAAGCATTTTCTCGATCCGGCTTACATCGCTGCATGCTTCACGCGGCGTGACATCTACCTGGTAACCGAGGGGGAACGCATCGCTATACTCACGGTGCAGGCGTGGCCCATCGTCGAGACCACAGGTCGCACTGAGTTCGCCGCGCAAGCGGTCGGACCATGTGACCACCACCTTGGCGATCATCTCCTCAATGGCATGAATGCTGATGCGCGGTCGATCGCCGGATGGCGTGTGCACGACAATATGCACGCGAGCCAGCGCCGAGTCTGATATCTGTACGCTGGAATCGACAGACGTTCCGCCAAAGGAATTCTTAAGAATTGCCTCGACTCGCCGCCTGACGCGAGTCGTGTATTTCTCTCGGGGAATGAACACGAGGCAAGAGAAGAAGCGGCGGAATGTGTCTCGCCTCAGGAAGAATTTGACACGTTGGCGGTCCTGTAGATTGAGAATGCCGACCGTGGTTCTGGCGAGGTCCTGTACGGACGCATGAAACAACTCGTCGCGAGGGTAGGTATTAACGATGTGCATCAACGCTTTGCCACGATGGCCAATCGCTTCAACGTGCGCGCGTTCAAACACTTTTTCGATCTTGTGCCTGAGCAGCGGAATGTTTTGGGGTGTTTCGCTGTAGGCGGCGGACGCAAACAATCCGATGAAACGGCGTTCACCACAGGCCTTGCCTTTTTCGTCGTAAATCTTGACGCCGACGTAGTCCAGGTAGGCATTACGGTGCACCGTAGAGCGCGAGTTGGCTTTCGTCAGAATCAACCAGTCGCGCGTACGCCGAAGCCTGCGCATCTCAGCCGTCAGCTCGATAGTCTGGCCCTGGCGTTGCTTGCGCGACAACAGGCCGAGCGCGCTACCCTTGGTTGGAGTGAGTAAGACCTTGCCGTTGCGGTCGCTTAACTTGTACTCGCGATAGCCCAGAAACGTGAAGTGATCTTCGGATAGCCACTGCAGGAACGCCTGGCTTTCTTCGCGCAGTGTTTCGTCTACGCGTCGCGGGCCGAACTTTAGCAATTCGCACGTCTCGAGCATCTTCTTGCTCATCTTCTTCCAGTCGCGCACGGCAAGGCGTACGTCCGAAAGCACGCCGCGGATTTCGCTTTCGAGCTTCTTCAGTACTTTCGGATCGGTTTCCCGGTCCATCGCGATTCGAATGAACGACTCAGGTTGTCCTTTCTGGCTGCCTATCTTGTAAATCGACTTCAGCTTGCCCTTTGCATCCCGTTCTACGCGAATGATCGGGTGCACGGTGATATGCACAGAAAGGTCGTGTCGGTTGATCGCCGCAGCAACGGAATTGACGAGAAACGGCATGTCGTCATTGATCATCTCGATAAACGTATGAGCGGACGTGTACCCGTGTTCCTTGTCGCTCGGGTTGTAGATTCGCAGCTTGGCCTGTCCCTTTTTGCGCTCTGCGGCGAAATCCAGGTGGCGCAATGCGATCTGCGCCATGATCTTGGCGGAGCGACCTTCAAGATCCTCAATGGGGACATCTGCAACGTATTGGTCGAGGTAATGCCTGACCAGTTTGCGACTGGAAAGATGCTTCGATTTGACCGGAGCCGCGAGAATCTTCTGGACGATATTGCCTTTGCGATCGCTGCCTCGGCGCAATTCTTTACGTGTCACTGATTGATCTCCGGCCCGACTAGCTGCCTAGCAGCCTGGCCTTGTCGAGCAACTGCTCGAGAATTGAATTGAATTTTTCGTAGTCGTCTTCGCTGATGTTCTGCACGAGTTGTTGTTCGAACTCGAGAGCAATCGGTGCGATTTCATTGTGGACCTTCATTCCCTCCTCAGACAGATTCAGGATTGAGCGACGTCTGTCCGCATCAGCAAACTCCCTGTCAATGCGGCCATTCTTGATGAGCTTCGTTACCGCGCGGCTCACTGCCACCTTGTCCATCAATGTTCGATCGGCGACCTCGACTGCCGACAGACCGGGATACCGGCCCAATACCGCGATGACGCGCCATTCAGGAATGGATACGCCGAAGCGCTTTTCGTAGACGCGTGCGATATTGGTGCTGACAGTATGGGACGTGATGGACAACCGGTAGGGCAGGAAGTCCTCGAGAATTAATTCGTCTTTCATGATGGGTCGCTTGTGGCGATGGGTGTCCGTCAGATGCGCAGTTTACGCCAGGTGAGGCGCCGCCAGGTAGTCAGTTGACTGCATTTCTATCAATCGACTCACAGTTCGCTCAAACTCGACGTCGAGACGCTCGCCGGCGTACAGCGCATCGACGGGTGCGGCGGCCGAAAGGATCAGTTTGACGCGACGGTCGTAGAACTCATCGACGAGCGCAATCAGGCGCCGCGCCTGATTTTCGAGATCTGGGCCCAGCTTCGGGATGCCCGAAACGATGACAGTCGGATACCAGCGCGCAATTTCGATGTAGTCGTTCTGGTTGCGTGGGCCGTCGCATAAATCGTTGAATTCGAACCAGGCGATGCCCTTGGCGCGCTGTCGCACGTAGATTCCTCGTCCGTTGATATCAAGAACGGCGCCCTTTTCGACTTGGCTCGACGCGGAATCGTCGAAAAAGTGCTGCAGCCTGCCCTGGGCGTCGTCGTTATCGGGTGCCAGGTAGGTCCCGGCCTGCTGCAGAAGCCGCAGCCGGTAATCCACATCACCTTCCAACTGCACGATATCGGTGTGCTCTTTGAGTCTCTCGACGGCTGGCATGAATTGTTGGCGCTGCAGCCCGTCCTTGTATAAGTCATCAGGATGGGAGTTCGACGTCGCGACGAGTGTCACACCGCGCCCGAACAGGCCCGCAAGCAGCCGACCGAGAATCATGGCGTCGCCGATATCGCTGACAAAGAACTCGTCAAAGCACAAAACCGTCGTTTCGCGCGCAATGTCATCAGCTACCTTGTCGAGTGGATCCTCGACGTTGCCGAGCGCCTGCATGCGTTTGTGAACGTCGCGCATCATGCGGTGAAAATGGATGCGCTTTTTGTTCTCGACATCCAGCGACTCGTAGAACAGGTCCATCAAGAACGTCTTTCCTCGCCCGACACCGCCCCAGAGATAAGCGCCCCTGACGTTGCCGTTAGACGGCGAACCTGTGCGCCTGAAAAATCGGCGGACGCCGCGCTGCGGCCGGTGATCGTGTAGCCGCTGTCGCAAATCGTCAAGCAGATCGACGATTTTCTCCTGGTCCACGTCTCTTTCGTGGCCGTGGGAACGGAGGCTGGCTTCGTAGGCCTCGCGAATAGTCAAAATAGCGGTTATCCTTTTTTGGGCACGCACGTGAGCCGCAATAAATTCAATTCTATCTCTGAGCCCGGTAACTATGACAGAAGCAAACGAACGCGAGTCGATGGAATTCGATGTCGTCATCATTGGAGGTGGTCCGGCCGGACTGTCTGCGGCCTGCCGCCTGATGCAACTGGACAGCAATCTGTCCATTGTCGTGGTCGAAAAGGGATCGGAAATTGGCGCACACATTCTGTCCGGAAATGTGTTCGAGCCGACCGGTCTTGATGAACTGTTTCCCAATTGGAAGGAAATGGGCGCTCCGGTCAGGACAGCCGTCACCGGCGACGATGTCTTTTTCCTGACTGGCGCTGAAAAGGGCATCCGCACACCCGGGCTGTTCGTGCCGCGCCCGATGCACAACAAGGGAAACTACATCATTAGCATGGGTCGCCTGTGCCAGTGGCTCGGCGAACAGGCCGAGGCGCTTGGCGTGAACGTCTTTCCCGGATTCGCGGCCTCCGAGGTGCTTTACGACGGCGAGGGACGCGTCACCGGTGTGGTGACCAGCGATCTTGGTATTGGAAAAGACGGACAAAGAAAAGATTCCTACCAGGCTGGATATGAACTGACAGCGCGGTACACCATTTTTGCCGAAGGTGTGCGCGGCAATCTCGGTGAGTTGGTCATGGACCGATTCGATCTGCGCGCGGATGCCGACCCACAGCATTATGGCATTGGCATCAAGGAGGTCTGGGAAATCGAGCCGGACAAACACCAGGAAGGGCTTGTTGTACACACAGCGGGCTGGCCGCTTGATAACCACACCGAGGGCGGCGGATTCCTGTACCACGCGGAAAACAACCAGGTCTATCTCGGGCTGATCATTGCGCTCGACTACACGAACCCACACCTGTCACCGTTCGATGAATTCCAGCGCTGGAAGCTGCATCCGAAGATTCGCCAGTACCTCGACGGCGGCAAGCGAATCGGCTTTGGCGCCCGGGCCGTTAACAAGGGCGGCCTGCAATCACTGCCGAAGCTCGCCTTTCCTGGCGGAATGCTCGTCGGTTGCGATGCGGGATTCCTGAATGGCGTCAAGATCAAAGGCGCACACACGGCAATCAAAACAGGCATGCTCGCCGCCGAGAGTATCCACAAAGCGCTGTCATCCGGCGATGAAGGGCAATCCGAGCTCGGTGACTACGAAGACAGCGTCAAGGCATCATGGGTGTACAAAGAGTTGCACAGCGGGCGAAATTTCGGACCGGCGTTGGTCAGGTTCGGCACATTCTGGGGCGCCGCATTCACTTTTATAGACCAGAATATTTTCTTCGGCAAGCTGCCATTCACTTGGCGCAACCCTGCCACCGACCATGGTTCGCTGAAGAAGGCGAGTGAGGCCGAGGTCATCGAATACCCGAAACCCGATGGTGTGATCACGTTCGACCGCCTGTCGTCGGTATTTCTGTCGAGTACGAATCACGAAGAAGATCAGCCGTCACACCTGCAACTCAGGGATGCGTCAGTACCGATCGAGCGCAATCTGCCCGATTACGACGAACCGGCGCAGCGATATTGTCCGGCAGGCGTGTATGAAGTGGTCGAGGAGGGCGGACAGCCTGTTTTCGAGATCAGCCCCGCGAACTGCGTTCACTGCAAGACCTGCGACATCAAAGACCCGGCACAGAACATCGTGTGGGTCGTCCCCGAAGGCGGCGGCGGCCCGAACTACTCAAACATGTAGGAGCGGCTTCAGCCGCGACCGTCACACGGACCCGACACCGGGTACGCGCCCGAGCTTAACCTCGCTCGCCATCCATGGCTCGCTCACATCGTTTTCCGCTTGCTTTGGCGTCCAGCGTCGCGGCGCTCCACACGACGCTCGTGCGCGAACACCGATGCCCGGACCTCACCGATGATCGGGGAGGCCGAGGGCGGGATTCTTTGTTGACGGTAGTAAAGCGGACCGCAGGGAGCCATACCGGCAACAAAGATGCCGGCTTCGGTCCTGTGTGACGAACTTGAGGGCGCGCACCCGGGGGCGGACCTGTGCGATAAGCCCGAGTGCCGTGTCGTGCGTCTTCGCGTCGTCGTTACTTCGGTTGCATTCGGATGGCGCCATCCACGCGGATGGTTTCGCCATTGACCATTGTCGTACCGTAAATGTACTCGACGGTAGCGGCGTATTCTTCCGGTCTGCCGAGTCGCGGCGGAAACGGCACCTGCTTGCCGAGCGAATCCTGCACTTCCTCCGGCATGCCGGCGACCATCGGAGTCAGAAAAACGCCTGGCGCGATCGTGTTGACTCGAATACCGAAGGCGGCGAACTCTCTCGCGATGGGTAGCATCATGCCAACCACGCCACCCTTCGATGCTGAGTAGGCAGCCTGGCCGATTTGTCCCTCGAAAGCCGCAATCGATGCCGTGCTTATGATCACGCCACGTTCGCCGTCGGCGTTGGGTTCGTTGTGTTGCATAAAGGCCGCTGCTTCCTTGGTAACGTTAAAGCTGCCGACCAGGTTGACCTGGATCACTTTGTTGAAGAGTTCCGATGGCCACGGTCCGTCACGACCCAGTGTGCGACCGGCAGTCGCTATGCCCGCGCAGTTCACCGCCAGGGTAATGCCGCCCATCGTCTCATTGGCCGAACTGATCGCAGCCTTGACCGATTCCTCGCTGGACACATCGGTATTGACGAACGCTGCCCGGTCACCGAGTGTCGCCGCGCTGCTCTCTCCCTGCTCGTCGTTGATGTCGAGCAGGACGACCTGGCCGCCGGCGTCAGTGATGCGCTGGGCCGTTGCAAATCCGAGTCCTGATGCGCCGCCAGTGATGACGGCTTTTGCTGTAGCAAAATCCATAATCTTTCCTTAAACGAGTTCAACGCCGACAGCGACTGCTTCGCCGCCACCGATGCAAAGAGAGGCAACACCACGTTTCAGGCCGCGCGCCTTGAGTGCGTAGAGCAGCGTTGTCGTAATTCTCGCGCCGGACGCACCAATCGGATGCCCAAGGGCACAGGCGCCGCCGTTCACGTTGATCTTCTCGTGATCGATGCCCACATCGCGCATCGCCGCCATCGTGACGACGGCAAACGCCTCGTTGACTTCATACAGGTCGACATTGTCGGGGCTCCAACCAAGCTTGTCATGCAGGCTCCTGATCGCCGAAATGGGAGAAGTCGTGAACCAAGCCGGCTCTTGAGCAAAACTGGAGTGGCCCAAAAGGACTGCAATTGGCTCGGCACCTCTTTTCTCGGCCTCAGATGTCGTCATCAAGATCAGTGCTGCCGCGCCGTCGGATATCGACGACGACGTTGCCGCAGTCACGGTACCGTCTTTGGCAAAGGCCGCGCGCAGGGTCGGAATCTTGTCGATGCTTACTGTTCCCGGCGTCTCGTCTGATTCCACCGTCACATCACCCTTGCGCGTGCTCAACGTGATTGGGGAAATTTCGTCGGCGAACGTGCCGTCGGCAACAGCGGCCTGTGCGCGGCTTACTGACGCGATGGCGAACGCGTCCTGTTCCTCGCGCGTAAAGTCGTATTTCTTCGCGGTCTCTTCCGCGTAGTGGCCCATCATGTGGCCTTCCCAGGGATCCTGCAGGCCGTCGTAAAACATGTGATCGAGGACTTCCTGGTGACCCATGCGATAGCCGCGCCGCGATTTGGGCAACAGGTAGGGCGCGTTGGTCATCGATTCCAGCCCGCCGGCAACGACAACAGCTGCGCTTTCTGCCTTGATCAGGTCATGGCCGAGCATGATCGTTTCCATACCGGAGCCACACATCTTGTTCACGGTGGTGCAGGGTACGCCGACCGGGATTCCCGCATTAATTGCAGCCTGTCGAGCCGGGGCCTGACCGAGGCCGGCCGGCAGGACACAGCCCATGAGCACCTGGTCGACATCGCCCGCGTCAATTCCGCTGTCCGAAATTGCGCCTGCAATAGCGGCGGCGCCCAGGTCCGGCGCGGTGGCGGGAGACAGTACGCCCTGGAAGGCTCCGATCGGGGTTCGTTGTGCCGCAACGATGACAACTGGGTCTGAACTCATTTTCTAATCTCCATTAGAATTTTCGCCCGGTACTTTACACAGGTCAGGCTCATCGATCACGGCCAGTATGTGCTGTCTGGCCGTCTCAGCGAGCATCTTGTGATTATCAAATGCCGGATCCTCGGGGAGAATAGGTGGTAATACCAAGACCCGGGGTCGCACCGGCCATGGCCACAATCGTCCGGCCGGCAGCATTTCGCGGGTGCCTGAAATAGCGATCGGCACAACGGGTACCTCGCCGCGGATGGCGGATACGAAAGCACCAGCGCGAAAGCGCCCGATGCCGGGCTCTTTAATAAACGTCCCTTCCGGGAAAAACGCCAGCGAATCGCCTTCCTGGGCCGCTTTGACGATCTGGCGCGCGTCCCGGCTGCTGCCGGACTGCACGTGACGCTCCACAAATTTTGATCCGGAGCGCCGCAGGAGAAAGTGCACCACCGGGATTTTGCGCATCTCGCCCTTGATAACAAACGAGAATCGGGAGGGCAAATAGCCCTTCAACAGGAAGCCGTCCACGTAGCTGGCGTGATTGGCGACGACGACAGCATTGTCTTCGGGCAGATTTTCAAGACCTCGAATGTCGGCGGGAACCCCTCCGAGCACAAATATGGCTTTCGTGGCTCCTGCAACCAGTCGGTGCCGCAGCGGCGCATTCGGCACCAAAACTGTTACGAGGAGTGCAAGCGCGGCACACAGAATGAAGACCAGCCAGCCGTAAAAGCCGTACAGGGTCCGCCAAATGGGTGTGACGTAGGTCACTTTATGTAAACGCCTTCTGGAATATGTGACAGCGGTCACGCCGGTTGCAAGATGTCCTCATCATACTCAAACCCTTGAAAAATCCGTCGCTTGGCAATGCCGGGAGGTGTGAAATCCGGCGTATGCTACCGCAAAGGATTGCGCGACTGAACAGTATGGAATCTATGGCCAGCAAAGAGCAAAACAAACCGCAGTCGAAGTCGTTGACCAGTTCGGAGGAGTTGGTTGACCGTTTTCTTGATGCTATTTGGATGGAACGCGGCCTTTCGCAGAATACGCTTGGTGCGTATCGAGCTGATCTGATGACACTGGCCCGGGGACTTGCAGAAAAAGACAAGTCCATCGAGACGGCCGACAAAGCGGACCTTCTTGCATTTATAGCGGGGCGTGTCGAAGGCGGCGCGAAACCGCGGTCAACGGCCAGGCAATTGTCGAGTTTCCGTCGCTTCTTCCGCTACATCATGCGTGAGGGAATGCGAGACACCGACCCGACAGCTGATATTGCAATGCCGCGTATCGGTCGCTCTCTACCAAAGACACTGAGCGAGGAAGAAGTTGATTCCCTGCTCAATGCACCCAATACAGATGAGCCGCTCGGTCACCGCGACCGTGCAATGCTCGAGTTGTTGTACGCGACCGGATTACGTGTTTCGGAGCTGATTAATCTCAAGCAGTCACAGATCAACTTCAACCAGGGCGTGCTGCGCATTGTCGGTAAAGGCGATCGCGAGCGCCTGATTCCGCTGGGCGACGAATCACAACGCTGGCTCAAAGACTTCATAGACGGCCCGCGCATGGAGATTCTGCTCGAGCGCCAGACCGACTACCTTTTCCCAACCCGACGCGGTGATCGCATGACGCGCCAGGCGTTCTGGCACATCATCAAGCGTTACTCTGAAAAAGCGGGTGTGCGCAAGAAACTGTCACCGCACAGCCTGCGCCACGCGTTTGCGACGCACTTGCTCAATCGCGGCGCAGATCTTCGCGTTGTACAGCTACTCCTGGGGCACAGCGACCTCTCCACGACGCAAATCTATACACACGTTGCGCGTGAGCGGCTCAAAGACCTGCACGGCGAACACCACCCACGCGGTTAGCTTCGGGCACCACCGATGCGGCTAGCTTTGTTACACTCTCCGCGCCGGGGAACTGGTGTGGGCTGTAACGGTCCGAGTTAGCAGGGCACAATTGGCCTGACAGAGATACGAAGATGAGCCGCATGACCTCCAAAACCAACATTCTATTAGGCGCATTCGTTGCGACCTTCCCCATGCTTTCGTTCGCTCAGGCAGACGAGAGCAGCGCTGAACTCGACGCAGTTCGGCAGAAGATCGGCGAGACGTTCGACATGATCGCGCCCGAAGACGTCAGTGCCAGCCCGGTCGATGGCTGGTACACGATTCACAGTGGGTCGATCGTTGCCTACATCTCTGCTGACGGCCGCTACCTGTTGCAGGGCGACCTTATCGACCTCGATACCTCGGCAAACCTCAGCGAGAATGTCCGCACGGATGCGCGCCGCGAGCTGATGGCCACTGTCACCGATGACCAGACAATCCTGTTCACGCCCGAAGAGGTCAAGTACTCGGTGTCTGTTTTCACCGATGTCGACTGCACCTACTGCAGGCGTTTGCACAGCCAGATTGACCAGTACCTGGAACATGGTATCCAGGTGCGTTACCTGATGTACCCGCGCAACGGGCCCGCTTCGAGTGCGTGGACTACGGCCGAGAATGTCTGGTGTGCAGCAGATCGTCAAAGTGCCCTGACCATGGCCAAACTCGACCGCGATTTCCCAACAGCTAAGTGCGATGCATCAGCCGTCCAGGATCATTACGTTATGGGACGTGATGTCGGTCTGAATGGAACGCCCGCGATCGTTCTTGAGGACGGCACGCTGATTGGCGGATACGTGGCGCCGGATCAGCTCATCGCCACTCTCGAGCAAAACGCCGCCCAGTAGGAGGGCCTTCAGGCCCGAAAGCAGGAGCGGCTTCCGCCGCGACACTAGGATCTGGACCGCCGCAACTCATGAACGTGCACGCCGTTGTTCTGACCCTTGTCTTCGAAATACTTCTTTAACGCATAGTGGCCACTGTGGAATGCGATGTCGTCCCACGGTATTTCGTCTTCGCTGAACAAGGCCACTTCGAGACTCTCTGTGCCGGGGCTGAAGTCACCTTTTAGTTTCGCGGTATAAAAGAAGTGCACCTGCCCGGCATCAATGACGTCGACGACCGCGAACAGGTGGCCGATCTCGACCTCAGCACAGGCTTCCTCGAGCGTCTCACGCATCGCGCCGCCCGCCGTTGACTCGCCAAGTTCCATGAAACCGGCCGGTACTGTCCAGTAGCCGAGACGCGGCTCTATCGCTCGCTTGCACAACAGGATCCTGCCATCGCGCTCGGGAACACAACCTACGACAACCAGCGGATTCTGGTAGTGAATCTTGCCACAGGAGTCACATACCCAACGTTCGTGAGTATCGCCATCCGGCATCGTCCGGGAGACGGTCTGTCCGCAGTCAGAGCAATATTTCATAGTGATTTCAATTCGGGAAATGGTGCCGGAGGGGGGAATCGAACCCCCACTTCCTTTCGGAAACCGGATTTTGAATCCGGCGCGTCTACCAGTTCCGCCACCCCGGCACGCGGGCAAGTATATGCGGGGCAAGGCCTTCCCGCCAGAGCGGAAAATGTTTTTCCAAAATGCGACCCTTTTGATGCAAAGGGCATCTAATATTCCGAGATATGAGCAAGTTTGCTGACATCCAGATAGACCCGGCGATTGTCAAACGGGCAGCCCGCGGAGACTCGCGTGCCCACGAGATCATCTACCGCGCGTTTTCAGCACCCGTGTATTCGATTTGCCTGCGATTTACACGAGTGCCGGCACAGGCCGAAGACCTCGTGCAGGAGACGTTCATAGAGATCATGCGGTCAATCGCGAAATTCCGCGGTGAAGCCGCATTGGGTAGCTGGATACGTCGCATCGCGGTGTCAAAAGCGCTGATGTATTTGCGCTCGGCATGGACCGCACGCGGTCAGTCGCTCGGCGACGACTGGCACGAGGTTACGCCAGGCGATGTCAGCAGCCATGGTGTCCCGAGCCGGCCGGATGATGCGCTGGACCTGGACGCTGCCCTGGCAAATTTGCCAGCGACGAGTCGTGCAGTTGTTTGGTTGCACGACGTGGAAGGATTTACGCACAAGGAGATCGCTGTGCTGATGGGAAGAACGGAGAGTTTCTCAAAGTCGCAGCTATCGAGGGCTTATCAACGGCTGCGGCCAATGCTCTCGCTCCCCGAAGATGACGTTCGCAGCGAAAGCGCGGCGCTCAGAGGTTGCTGAAGATGTCGAAAGACAAGAAGGATAAAGAGATGATTTGTGGATTGACCGCGGATGAACGCGACCTGTTGCAGCAGCAACTCAGCGGACTGCCGGATGTAATGCCGCCACGAGCCGTCTGGCAGCGCATTCGTGAGCAGGCGGAGGCAGAAGGATTGATCAATACGGGCGTGATGCGCCGCCCGATGACGTGGAATGGAGGCCTTGGGCTGGCTGCCGCGGTGGCTCTCGCAGCCATACTCGTGCCAGTCATGATGAACTCACCTGAACCGGGTGGAATTACCGAGCCGTCAGTCAGTCAGGCAACGAACGACATCCCGTTAAGTGCCCTGCAATCCCTGATGGTTGAATCACGACAACTCGAGAGTGACCTGCGCTCGTTGCCCGAGGAGCCACGGGTTCGCCAGGCAGGCACGGTTGCGACGATCTCCGAGATTGAAGATCGCATTGCAGCCATTGATTACCAACTCAATGACCCGACCGTCGCGATGACGGACGAGGACAAACATATCTTCTGGCGCGAACGCGTCAGGCTAATGAAATTGCTTGTCGGATTGCGCTATGCGCAGGCGCAACGGGCAGGCTATTAACCGTACGAGGGCCTTCGGCCCTTTGTAGGAGGGCCTTTAGGCCCGAAAGGAGATACACCTGATGAAAACCTTGAAAATACTTATACCGGTGGCAGCATTGTTGCTGCTTGCAGGACAGGCCGCTGCGCAGAGCCAGGAACAGGCGGAACGCGCCGAAGCCGCTGCCGTCGCCGAGGCCCGGGCGGAAACGCGCGAGGCCGAAGTTGCTCGCAAGCTTGAAGAAGCTGAGCGTCAAATGGCCGAGGCCGCTCGCCAGATTGCAGAGCTGAGCTCTGAACGCTTGCCACAAATGCGCGAAATGGAACGCCGCTTCGAATTCATGAGTGATGATCGTCCACGACTGGGCGTCAATATCGGTGAAGAACGGAGTGACGGGCCGGTCGAAGGCGTCAAGATCGTCGGCGTCACGCCGGGCAGTGCAGCGGATGATGCAGGCCTGCGCGCCGGTGACATCATTACCGGCATCAACGACGAGTCGATGAGTGCCGATGTTGCAGGCGAAGCAACGCGGAAAGTTCTCGATTTTATGGAAGGCGTCGAAGCCGGTGACATTCTCGCCGTCGAGTACATCCGCGATGGCAAGGTCGGTACGGTCGAAGTTGAGCCACGAGCCATCAAGATGCGTGCTTACGCATTTGGCGGCGTGCCCAAGGATTTCAGCATGCCGGCGATTCCGGAAGTCCACTCCGCGCCCGAAATGGTCGAGAAATTCCGCCAGAGCTTTTCGTTCTCCTGGCCAGGCAATGTCTGGGCTGATATGGAACTGGTCGAGCTGAATGAAGGGCTGGGCAAGTACTTTGGCACGGACTCAGGCGTGCTCGTGGTAGGTGCTCCCGAGTCGGATGCGCTGCAACTCGAAGACGGGGATGTCATCCTCAACATCGATGGCCGCGAGCCGACGTCGGTGCGGCATACATTACGAATCCTCGGGTCCTACCAGCCTGGTGAGAGCCTCGAGCTCGAAATCCTGCGCGAGAAAAAGAAGCGCACTCTCAAGATCGAGGTACCTGACGATCGCAGCGGCATGAATTGGGAGTCGGCACCGGCACCGGCCCCGCGTCCTGCAGTTGCACCGCGGCCCGCTGCCGCACCAGTACCGCACAGCGAAAAGACCTGATCGGACTTTACTCGCCGATTTTGCGATTTTGGGTCAGAGCCCTTGGGCTCTGACCCCTTACTATTTGGGCTTTGCTACCATGCGCGCCCATGCGTATTACCGACTTCGATTACACGCTCCCTGATGAGCTGATTGCCCGCTACCCGACCGCCGAGCGGCGGGCGAGCCGGCTGCTTGAGGTTGGTGATTCCCTGCAGGACCGATCGTTCGCCGACCTGCCGTTGCTATTGCAGGAAGGGGACCTGCTGGTTTTTAACGACACGCGCGTCATTCACGCGCGCCTCCATGCGCAGAAAGATACCGGTGGGCGCTGTGAAGTCCTGGTCGAACGAATCCAGGGCGATACAACCGCGTTGGCTCAGGTTCGCGCCAGCAAGTCGCCCAAACCCGGGTCCCGGCTATTGTTCTCGGATGGTGTCGAAGCCATGGTCGACGGCCGTGATGGGGAGTTCTTCTCGCTGACCTTTTCAGCGCCGCTAATGCTTTATCTCGAGCAGTTTGGAGAGGTCCCGTTGCCGCCGTATCTGAATCGATCGGCCGAGTCTGCGGACGATGAGCGTTACCAGACAGTCTACGCACGCGATCCCGGCGCCGTTGCAGCACCGACAGCGGGGCTGCATTTCGATGAGGCGATGCTGCAGGAAACGCTGGCTGCCGGAGTGCATCACGCATTCGTGACACTGCACGTTGGTGCTGGCACGTTTCAGGCACTGCGGCATGAGGACATCCTCGCCAATCACCTGCACAGCGAGCGGCTGGTTGTCGACGAAGCTTGTTGCGATGCTGTGCGACAAACTCGCGAGCGTGGTGGACGGGTTGTCGCCGTCGGCACTACATCTGTTCGCGCACTCGAGACCGCGGCAGCCGGTGGCGACATTCAACCGTTCGCGGGCGAGACGGATCTTTTTATCCTGCCCGGCTACAAATTTCGTACGATCGACGCCATGGTGACCAACTTTCATCTTCCGCAGTCGTCTCTGCTGATGCTTGTTGCCGCGTTCGCAGGTACGGAGCGCGCGTTGCACGCCTACGAACACGCAGTCGATGAGCGGTATCGGTTCTTCAGCTATGGCGATTCGATGTTCCTGACGCCCGGGCCATCACAGTGAAGTTCGACGTTCATCAGCAATGCGGAGCTGCTCGCTGTGGTTCGCTCAACTTCAGGCGCGGCACCGTGCAAACACCTGCTTTTATGCCGGTTGGAACTTACGGCACGGTCAAGAGTGTGACACCTGAGGAAGTCTCTGCATCCGGTGCCGAGATCCTTCTGGGCAACACGTTCCACCTGATGCTGCGACCCGGCACGAACATCATTCTCAAGCATGGTGGCTTGCATGAGTTCATGCACTGGGGTGGCCCCATACTGACGGACTCCGGCGGTTTCCAGGTCTTTTCCCTGGCGGCCATGCGCAAGCTGAGCGAGGAGGGCGTCCGATTTCAGTCTCCCGTGAATGGCGACGAAGTATTTCTGACCCCCGAAAAGTCGATCGAAGTGCAGCACGACCTGAACTCGGATGTGACGATGATCTTCGACGAGTGTACGCCGTACCCGGCGAGCGAATCCGAGGCGCGCGAGTCAATGGAGTTATCCCTGCGCTGGGCCGGGCGCAGCCGTCAACGGTTTGACGAACTACGCGATGCTGATCCCGAGCGCGGCGAGGCCCTGTTCGGCATCGTCCAGGGCGGCATCTACGACAATCTTCGTGAGGAGTCACTCGACGGTCTGCGTAAAATCGGTTTCGATGGTTATGCCATCGGAGGGCTCGCCGTTGGCGAACCCGAACATGAACGAATTGCGGTGCTCGACGAACTGATGCCGAAAATGCCCGATGAACACCCTCGATACCTGATGGGCGTCGGGACACCGGTTGACATCGCCGAGGCCGTACTGCGCGGCGTCGACATGTTCGATTGCGTCATACCGACGCGGCATGCCCGCAACGGACAACTGTTCACCTCACGCGGCACCGTGAAGTTTCGGCATGCCCGTTACGCCGACGACACATCAGCGCCAGACCCGGAATGCGGTTGCTACACTTGCAGCAACTACAGCCTGGCCTACCTTCGGCATCTCGTGAAATGCGGTGAGATTCTTGGTCCGCGACTCGCGACATTGCATAATCTACATTATTATCAACAACTTATGATAACATTGAGGGCGGCGATCGAAGCTGGAATGCTGCCGACAGTCGTCGCCGATATCCGCGCCAGGTACGCTTGACTGGCATTTTTCCCGGCGCTGGGCTTGGGATCCAGTTTCCTGCCCTTATTTCGATTGCTCTATGCCATAATACCGCGCTGATTTTCTGGGACACCCCAGCAGCCCGCAACAAAAGACAAGAGACTCATGGACTTTCTAATTCAAAACGCCTACGCACAAGGCGCAGCCACGGGTGGCGGGTTCAGCCCGATCCTGATCATGGTTGCTTTCATCGCGCTGATGTATTTCATGATGATACGTCCGCAACAGAAGCGGCAAAAAGAACACGCGGCGCTCGTTACCGCCCTCAAAGTCGGTGACGAGATTCTGACGAACGGTGGCATTCTCGGCATTGTCACTGGTATCAGCGATCACTATGCGATCGTCAAGATCGCGGACAATACTGAGATCAAGATTCAGAAATCGAGTGTTGCTTCGGTGGTTCCGAAGGATACGTTCGAGAATGCATAACGCGTTTGCCTGTAGAACTTTGTGAATAAGTATCCGGCTTGGTTAAACACGCTCGTTGTCTTCATCTTGCTGATGGGCATCCTGTTCGCATTGCCGAACATTTACGGCAGTGCGCCCGCAGTGCAACTCGCCAACACGGCAGACGTTGCAGTGACCGAGGCTCAGCTCGACAGCTTCGTGCGAACGCTTGAAGGTGATGGCATCACTCCTGAGAAATTCTTTCTCGCCGATGAACGCGCCGTCATTCGATTCAACGATGAGCAAGACCAGCAACGCGGGGCCGATCGCCTCAGGGCTCGCTACGGGCAGGATACGAATGTCGCGTTGACACTTGCGCCACGTGTACCCGACTGGGTGCGCGATATGGGACTGACTCCCATGAGTCTGGGTCTCGATCTTCGCGGTGGCGTATACGTCCTGCTCGAAGTCGACATGGACACGGCGATTGGCAACCGCATGCGCGGTTACGAGCAGTCGTTTGACGACGCGTTGAGAGAAGAAGGTATTCGTCATCGCGTTGACCTCAATAACGGCATCATCACGATTCGTCTCACGAGTCCCGAGGATCTTGAGCAGGTGCGGCGGATGGTAACTCGCTCCGATCCAAACCTCGCGATTGCTGACGGAACTGATGGCAAATCGCTGCTGATGCGCATGACCGAACTGCAGATCAAGGAGCGGCAGGACTTCGCGATTGAGCAGAACATGACAACCTTGCGCAATCGTGTCGACCAGCTCGGTGTTGCCGAACCGCTCGTACAAAGGCAGGGCGTCGATCGTATCGTCGTGCAGCTGCCTGGTGTGCAGGACCCGAACGAACTCGAGAAAATACTGACCGCGACGGCGACTCTGGAATTCCGCCTGGTTGACCAGACCGGTCAGATGCCCGGCTCACGATCGTATCCGGGCAGGGGCACTGAGCGGTCCGAGATACTCAGGCGCGAAGTTGTTGCCTCCGGCGACGAGATCGTCGACGCCGGTTTCACCTATACGCAAGATGGTCAGCCTGCCGTCAGCATCACGCTCGATTCGGCCGGCGGTGAACGCATGCTGGCAAACACGTTGGAGAATGTTGGCAAACCAATGTCGACGCTTTTCATCGAGTGGCGCCAGAAGGATGTCATTAGAAATGGTGTCCTGGAGTCGCGCCGCGTAAAGACTGAGGAGATCGTCAACACCGCTACGATTCGCGGCGTATTCAAGAACCAGTTTCAGATTACGGGTATCACTCCGAACGAAGGACGTGACCTTGCCATCCTGCTGCGTGCAGGTGCGCTGGCGGCGCCTGTCTACAAGGTTGACGAGCGTACAATTGGGCCGAGCCTTGGACAGGACAACATCGACCGTGGTTTTCGCGCCATCCAGATTGGCTTCCTCGGGGTCATCGTGTTCATGGCGCTGTATTACAGGTGGTTCGGCATGATTGCCAATGTCGCGTTGTTGTCGAATCTTGTATTCATCGTGGCCGTACTGTCGATGGTAGGCGCGTCACTGACGTTGCCGGGCATTGCGGGCATTGTGTTGACCGTCGGAATGGCGGTGGACGCCAACGTCCTCATCTTCGAGCGAATACGCGAGGAACTCAGAGATGGTGTGCCGCCCCAGGCGGCGATCAATTCAGGTTACGAGAAAGCACTGTCATCAATTGCCGATGCCAATATCACAACATTGATCGCCGCAGTCGTTCTGCTGGCGTTGGGAACCGGGCCGATCAAGGGCTTTGCAATTACGCTCATGATCGGAATTCTGACCTCGATGTTTACGGCGATCGTGGGCACGCGCTCGATCGTCAACCTTGTTTTCGGCGGCCGCAAATTGTCGTCACTACCGGTCTAGGGATTCGATCATGCGTTTGATTAAACACAAAACACACATCGACTTTCTTGGGCGAACGCGTCGCAAGATCGCGCTCGCAATATCGGTGCTCGTCGTCGTTGTATCGCTCGCATCGCTCGCGACACGCGGTCTCGAGTTTGGCATCGACTTCACCGGCGGTATTCTGCTGGAAGTCGGCTATCCGGAAGCGGCGAATCTAGAGAGCATACGCAACAATCTAGCGGAGGCAGGTTACGACGACGCACAGGTGCAGCGCTTTGGCGCTGATACGGACGTACTTGTCCGCTTGCCGCCGCAGGATGGAACAAATCCTGACGAGTTGCGCAATGACCTGCAACGCGCCATCGCTGAGGGCACAGCAGGCGTGGTTCTGCGTCGTGTCGAATTCGTCAGCCCACAGGTCGGCAAAGAACTGACCGAACGAGGCGGTCTGGCGATGATCATCGCGATGCTGCTGATCTTCGTGTACGTGATGATTCGATTCCAGTGGAAGTTTGCCGCTGGCGCGGTTACCGCTCTGGCGCACGATGTCATCGTTACGGTCGGCTTCTTCTCGATATTCCGATTTCCGTTCGACCTGACCGTCGTTGCCGCGGTGCTCGCCGTTATCGGTTACTCGCTCAATGACACGGTCGTCGCGTTCGACAGGATTCGCGAAAATTTCTTCAAGCTGCGCGGTATCGCCGCGGAAGAATCGATGAACACGTCGATTAACGAGATGTTGGCACGTACGATCATTACCGGTGTGACGACGTTGCTCGTGCTCGTAGCGTTGTTGGTGCTGGGCGGCGAATCGATAGCACCGTTCTCGATCGCACTGATCGTTGGCATCATCGTCGGTACGTATTCGTCGATCTACACGGCCAGCGCAACGGCATTGCTACTCGGCGTCAATGCACAAGATCTGCTTGAGCCCGTCAAGGACCCGGATCTGATCGACGATCTACCGTAGCCAGCAGCCTTTAGGAACCCGCCTGTAGGAGCGCTGCTTGCCAGCGCGACCGGGGCGACCACGTTAGTTACACAGGACCGAAGCCGGCATCTTTGTTGCCGGTATGGCTCCCTGCGGTCCGCTTTACTACCGTCAACAAAGAATCCCGCCCTCGGCCTCTCCGATCATCGTAGAGGTCCGGGCACCGGTGTGCGCGCGCGGACCCGGGGGCGGACCTGTGTGACGGACCTGAGTGCCGTGTCGCGCTGGCAAGCAGCGCTCCTACAGGAGAGCTCCTACGTGAGCGTGCGGATTTCGGTGGCGCAGAGTTTCGCCAGGTCTTTGTAGATTTTCGGTGTGCCACATAGCACGTGACCGGTGTCCAGGAAGTTTTCGCTGCCGTCGAGACCACTGATGATGCCGCCTGCTTCACGAATCAAAAGGCTGCCAGCCGCCAGGTCCCATGGAGCCAGACCGGTCTCCCAGAACGCGTCGAGACGTCCCGCTGCGACATAAGCGAGGTCCAGTGCCGCCGCACCCGGGCGTCGGACACCCGATGTGCTGCGCACGACCTTGCCTAGCATATTGAGATACGGCTCGATCTCCTGGTCCGCCTGCCGGTAAGGAAATCCAGTGCCAACGAGCGCGCGCTCCAGTTGCTTCTGTCCGCTGACGCGAATCTTGTGGCCGTCGACTTGCGCGCCCTGACCACGGGATGTCGTAAACAGCTCCTGGCGCATCGGGTCGTACACTACGCCATGTTCCATGCGGCCCTTGATCTGTACGCCAATGGACACCGCAAAAACCGGGAAGCCGTGTAAATAGTTGGTGGTGCCGTCGAGCGGATCGACGATCCAGACGGTGTCCGACTCGCCCTGAATGCCGCTTTCCTCGGCGTGGATGGCATGGTCAGGGTAATGCTTGAGAATGCAGTTGATAACGGCCTTTTCTGCCGCCAGATCTGCGTCACTGACGTAATCGTTATGCCCTTTCGCCTCAACGTTGAGTTTCTCGAGGTTGGCCATTTTCTTGATGAGGGTGGCGCCGGCACGTCGTGCTGCCATCACCGCCACATTGAGTAATGCGTGCATTGAACGATTCCATCAGTGTGAAAGAACTCGGCCCCAGCGGGCCGCGGCGCTAGAATAGCGAACTTTAGAGACTCTTGGCCAGAAATGTCGATACGCATCGTACTTGTCGGAACCACCCACCCGGGCAACATCGGCGCGGTCGCCCGTGCGATGAAGAACATGGGAATTTTGGATCTTGCCTTGGTGTCTCCGGCTCGTTTCCCACATAACGAAGCGACAGCGCGCGCCTCCGGCGCCGTCGACGTACTCAAGAACGCGACCGTCGCGGAGTCGCTTGCTGAGGCATTAAAGGACTGTGTCTACGTTGTTGGTGCCAGCGCAAGATCGCGGGCCATCAACTGGCCGACCCTGGAGCCGCGCGAATGTGCCGGCAAGCTGCTCGAAGAGAGCCAGGCAGGGCCCGTCGCCGCCGTGTTCGGACCCGAGAAATACGGGCTGACGAACGAGCAACTCGACCTATGCGATGCATTGCTGACCATTCCAACAAATCCCGAATTCAGTTCATTGAACCTCGGCATGGCCGTGCAGGTGCTGACCTACGAGCTGCGCACCGCAGGCATCGATCGCAGTCCGTCGAGCTACGAACCCGATGCACCGCTGGCAACAAGTGGGGACATGGAGTATTTCTACACACATCTCGAGGACGTGCTTACGGACCTCGAGTTTCTCAACCCGGACAATCCGCGGCACCTGATGCGCCGTTTGCGGAGGCTGTTCATTCGAGTCCGACCGGACCAGAATGAACTCAATATCCTGCGCGGCATTCTCACCGCGGTTGAACGTAAAGGCGGCAAAAATGACTGATCGTGGTCAGATGATTTACCTGGACTACGCGGCGTCGACGCCGGTGGACCCCTGGGTCGTGGAGGCGATGACGGCGCTGATGACGGCGGATGGCAATTACTCCAATCCATCATCGACGCATGCGGCAGGCAGGCGCAGCGTGGAATACATTGCTCACGCGGCCGGGCAGCTCGCGTCTTTGCTGAATACAACCGAGGACACGCTGGTCTGGACGTCCGGAGCAACCGAGTCGGACAATCTCGCGATTCTCGGCGCTGCACATTATCGGCGTGAGCGTGGTCAGCACCTGATTACGATGCGCACCGAGCACAAGGCCGTAACTGATCCGTTTAGCGAACTCGAGAAGCAAGGATTCGAGGTGACATACCTGGACCCGGACGCCAACGGTCTTCTCGATATTGAAACGCTACGCGCGGCAATCCGCGAGGACACGCAGCTTGTGTCGATCATGCACGTCAATAATGAAACGGGAATTATCCAGGACATTCAGTCGATCGGCGCGCTTTGCAGGGCAAACGACACTCTCTTCCACGTCGACGCGGCGCAGTCCTGCGGCAAGTTGCCGATCGATCTCGAGGCATTACCGGTCGATCTGATGTCGGTAACGGCGCACAAGATGTATGGGCCCAAAGGGATCGGGGCGCTCTACATAGCGGATCGCAAGGGCGTGCACGTCGAACCGCTGCTGTTCGGTGGAGGACAGCAACGCAAGCTGCGGCCCGGGACGTTGCCAGCACAGCAGATCGTTGGCTTCGGCGCGACCGCGGCCATTGCTCAATCTCGTATCAACGAAGATTTCCGTCACCTGACCGTGCTGCGCGATCGAATGTGGGCGGGCATCCGGGATATCCCCGGTGTCACGGTCAATGGCGACATTGCCAACGGCTTCCCCGGCATCCTCAATGTCAGCGTCGAGGACATAGAGGGAGAAAGCCTGTTGCTCGCACTTGAGCCGCTGTGTGTAGCGACCGGTTCAGCCTGCAATTCGAAGAGCCAGGAACCGTCCTATGTGTTGCGTGCATTGGGCCTTAGCGATGCGCTGGCGCAGAGCGCAATCCGCTTCAGTTTCGGGCGGCCGACCACTGCAGCAGATGTCAATGTGGCGATCGAACTGTATCGAAACGGCGTCGGGAAATTACGGCACCTGGCTCCGGGGCGCGCAGCATGAGCTCGGACCCGTACAGCGCTGAGGTGCGCGCCCTGTTTGCGGGCCCCGAGCATGGCGGAGTGCTCGACAGCCCATTGTGCGTCGCCGTGGAAGACCAGGGTGTTCGTATCAGCCTGTTCGCGACTGCCGAGGAGGGCATCGTGACCGGGCTGCGGTTCCAGGCCTGGGGCTGTCCGCATTTCATCGCCGCAGCCGAGGCATTTTGCGCGGAGTCCGAGGGCCGTGCCGCGCGCGAATTGCTTGAATTCTCGGTATCCGGCCTTATGCAAAGTCTCTCTGTACCTGTGGAGAAGAGCGGACGTATACTCGTGCTTGAGGACGCGGTTCGATCGCTTGGGAGCATCGTCCGCGGGACTTCGAAACACTGAAGAAGACTGAATTATGGCAATTTCGATAACGGAATCGGCAGCTAAGCGTGTGAGTGCCTATCTCGAGAAACGCGGTCAGGGCGTGGGCCTCAGGCTTGGTGTCAGGTCGACAGGCTGCTCGGGCTATTCGTACGTCATTAACTACGCCGACTCTGTCGATGGCGAGGATGTCGTTTTCGAGGATCGCGGCGTCAAGATCGTTGTTGATCCGGAGGCTCTGAAGCTGATCGATGGTACCGAAGTCGATTTCGTCAAAAACGGGCTCAACGAGGCATTCAGCTTCAAAAACCCGAACGTCACAGGCGAATGCGGCTGTGGCGAAAGCTTTAACATCTAGCTCCGAACTCGTATAAAATTAGCAACTTACGTCAAAGGGGGCAGCCCCCTTTTGTAGTACCCCTACAGCAATCGCGCCCATGGGGCGCTCCAACAGAAAGGAAAACCGTATGGCCGTTGAGCAAACGCTCTCCATCATTAAGCCGGATGGCGTGCAAAAGAACCTGATTGGCGAGATCTACAGTCGTTTCGAGAAAGCCGGACTGGAGATTGTGGCGGCAAGGATGATACATCTGACCCTCGATCAGGCTCAGGGCTTCTACGCCGTTCATAAGGAACGGCCGTTTTACAACGACCTCGTTAGTTACATGATGTCGGGACCGGTCGTTGTAACAGCTCTGCAGGGCGAGGACGCGATCCTGAAGCACCGCGAGATCATGGGTGCAACCAATCCTGCCGACGCCGACCCGGGCACGATTCGCGCGGACTTTGCAGCGAGCATCGAAGAGAACGTTGTGCACGGCTCCGACGGTCCGGACACGGCCGCGGTCGAGATCGCATTTTTCTTCGGCGACGACGGCGTTTGTCCCAGGACTCGATAGGTTTCGCATTTGTCGACCGACACCATAAACCTGCTGGGCATGCCGCAAAGTGCGGTCGAGGCGCTATTCACGGAACTTGGTGAAAAGCCCTTCCACGCACGTCAGTTGATGCGTTGGGTTTACCAGCGTGGAGTGACCGACTTCGACGACATGACCGATCTGTCGAAGTCGTTGCGGCAAAAACTCCACGAGCGGACCTATGTTGGTTTGCCGGAAGTGCTGTCGCGGCACGACTCGGCAGACGGCACTGTCAAATGGTTGTTCGAAAGCGGCTTCGGCCAGGCAGTCGAAGCTGTTTTTATTCCTGAGGCGGACCGCGGCACCTTGTGCATTTCGTCGCAGGTCGGCTGCGCTCTCGACTGCGCATTCTGCGCGACCGGTGCGCAGGGCTTTAACCGCAACCTTACCGCCGCCGAAATTATCGGCCAGGTATGGCAGGCGAATCGCGTTCTGCCACGCCGCGACAATGACGATGCAGACTTTGCAATTACCAATGTCGTGTTCATGGGAATGGGTGAGCCGCTGGCAAATTACCGCAACGTGGTTCCGGCGATCGAGATACTGATTTCAGATCTGGCGTATGGCATATCGAGGCGTCGCGTCACGGTCAGCACGAGCGGGCTCGTTCCGACTATCGATCGGCTGGGCGACGAGTGCAATGTGTCCCTGGCTGTCTCCCTGCACGCGCCAAACAACGATCTGCGCGACAAGCTCGTACCCATCAACAAGATGCACCCGATCGAGAATCTTCTCGACGCGTGCTGGCGTTATGCGGAAAAGCGCGCGAATCGCTTCATTACCTTCGAATACGTGATGCTGGACGGCGTCAATGACAGCGTGCAGCACGCCGATGAACTGAATGCGCTGCTCGAGGGCAAACCGGCGAAGGTGAACCTTATCCCCTTCAATCCGTTTGCTGGCAATGATTTTGCCCGCACACCGGCCCATGCGATCATGCGTTTCCAGAACCGGCTCAGGCAGCACGGTCTCGTTGCTACGACGCGTAAGACAAGGGGCGAGGATATCGATGCGGCATGTGGGCAATTGGCTGGTAAAGTGAGCGACCGGGTTCGAAACAGATTGAGCGAGAAGCGAAAAAGGATGGCAACAGTATGAGAAAGAGCGGGAACCTGTTGGCCGTGCTGGCGACCAGTCTTTTTTTGACTGGCTGTGTAACGACGACGACGACAACGAACAGCACTCCGACGCCTGACGGTATCGACAAGGGCAACGCGTCCGACCTCAATTATCAGCTCGGCGCACGTTACTATCGCAATGGCAATTACGAGCTGGCGCGTGACCGGCTGCTCTTGTCGATCGAACTCAATCCAAAAAACGCTGTGGCGCACTACACGCTGGCGCTGACTTATGAACAGCTCGAGAACCTGCGACTTGCGACGGACTCCTATGAAAAGGCGGTGCGGGTAGCGCCGCGTGACTTCAATGTGCAGAACGCCTACGCCGTGTTTTTGTGCAATCGCCAGGATTTCGATGGCGCGCGCGAGCACTTTGACCGTGCCATCAAGGTCACCGAAAACGATTTTTCAGAATCAACGATGACCAACGCAGGCGTGTGCATGATGCAAAAGCCTGACCACGCACTCGCAGAAAGTTACTTTCGCCAAGCGCTCGCGCGCAAGCCGAACTACGGCGAAGCGCTGCTGCAATTGAGCGTGCTGAAATTTTCGACCGAGGATTACCTGGGAGCCAGGGCGTTTCTGCAGCGTTACCTGAACGCTAACGTGCCGACTGCAGATGTCTTGTTTCTCGGCGTGCGTATCGAAGAAGAACTCGGTGACGACCGTGCCAGGACGGACTACTCGAATCAGATATTGCGCGAATTTCCCGAGTCGGCCGAAGCGCGAAGAATTCTTGGATCGGGGTAAGAATGAGCGACGAGCAAGACAAGCCAGTCGAGGAACAGCCTGAGGCGGAGTCGAAAGGCCCGCGTTGTGGCGAGCGACTTGCGGATGCGCGTCGCGAGCAACAGATCAGTGTGCTTGAGGTTGCCAAGGAGTTGCATCTCGATGAGATCAAGGTGCGCGCACTGGAACGCAATGATTTCGAGATACTGGGTGCGCCCGTTTTTGCGAAGGGGCATTTGCGCAAGTACGCGCAGTTGGTTGGCGTCGATGCAGATGACGTTTTCGCCGACTACTACCAGATGACACGGCAGGAAACCATTCCACCCATCATCATTGGCAAGAAGCGCGTACGCCAGGAGCTGTCCCCGGGGCCGTGGATCGCGGTCATCATCGTTATCCTTGTGGCGGCTACATCGTATTGGTGGTTTGCGGTTTTTGCTGACCAGGCCGCGCTACCCGCGACAACGCCTGAGGAGACGCCAGTTGAACAGCAAGGCGCCGTGATCGAGACCGTGAGGCAGGACTCGGATTCGGAGGTTGCCACCGAGCCAGCGCCGGAGCCTGTTGCCAGCGAGCCCGAGCCGCAAACCGCTGTTGCCGCGCCAGTGGCAGATGGTGAAGTCAGCTTGTTGCTCAGATTCACCGGTGATTGCTGGACCGAGATCTCGGATGCCAGGGGCCAACGGCTGTTTTTTGAAATGGGACGCGATGGCAGATTGGTCGAGTTGAGTGGCGTGGCGCCATTTGCGGTGTTATTTGGCAATGTCGACAATGTCGATGTTCGCGTCAATGGCAATGATTATCCTATGTCATCAAATAATCCAGGCAGCCGCACGGCCCGCCTGACCATTATGAAACCCTTAAACGACGCACCGTGAAACCAAGAGCCATTCGCGGAATGAACGACATCCTGCCGGACGTGTCCGGCACATGGCGTTATCTGGAAACTGCAGTCCGTGACATTGTGCAGTCCTATGGCTATGCGGAAATAAGACTACCGCTCCTCGAGCAAACGGAGTTGTTTCGTCGCTCCATTGGCGAAGTCACCGATATCGTTGAGAAGGAGATGTATACCTTCGATGATCGCAACGGTGAAAGCCTGACGCTGCGGCCCGAAGCGACGGCCAGTGTGGTCCGGGCCGGCATTACCAATGGCCTGCTGCACAACCAGCGCCAGAAGCTCTGGACCACGGGGCCCATGTTTCGCTATGAAAAACCGCAGAAAGGGCGCTACCGGCAGTTCTATCAATTCGATGTGGAGGCTTTGGGATATGACGGTCCTGATGTCGACGCTGAGCTCATTATCATGTGCGCACGACTGTGGCGCTCGCTCGGAATCTCGCGCCTGACGCTCGAGATCAACTCCCTGGGTACTCCCGAATCCCGGGCCAGCTATCGCGGCGCCCTCGTCGAATACTTTTCCAGCGTGAAAAGTAAGCTTGATGACGATAGTATTCGGCGCCTTGAGCAGAATCCGCTGCGGATTCTGGACAGCAAGAACCCCGACATGCAGGCGATCGTTGCTGCGGCACCGCTCATGCTCGACTTCCTCGACGAGGAATCTTCTGAGCATTTTCAGTCACTTAAGGGGCTGCTGGACGTAGCGGGCGTTGCTTATACCGTGAATCCGCGGCTGGTTCGTGGGCTCGATTACTACAGCCGCACGGTATTTGAGTGGGTTACCGATGCGCTGGGATCGCAGGGCGCAGTCTGTTCGGGCGGCCGCTACGACGGTTTGGTCGAGAAACTCGGCGGCAAGCCGACGCCCGCAGTTGGCTGGGCGATGGGCATCGAACGCTTCGTGGCGCTGTATGAGGCCTGCGGTGGAGAGGCACCGGTGGACGACGCGGATGTATATGTTGTCGCTGTGGGAGACAGCACGCTTGAGCAGGCATTTGCGATTGCCGAGCAGTTGCGAGATGAGGTGGCCGGTATCAAGGTCGAGTTGAACCTGGGTGGCGGCAGTTTTAAGTCGCAGCTCAAACGAGCAGACAAGAGCAATGCTGCGTTCGCGCTTATTCTCGGCGAGCAGGAAATTGCAGAAAAACGTGCGGGATTGAAACCATTACGCAGCTCTGAGGATCAAAGCAGTGTTGCATTTGACGAACTGCCGGCGACGCTGGCAGGACTATTAAGAAAGGCGTAGTTAGTGGACGATTTACAGTCAGAAAAAGAACAGATTGAAGAGATGAAAGCGTGGTGGGCTGAGAACGGCCGCTATGTGATTGCCGGCGTGGTTATCGCGGTCGGCTTGCTGATCGGTTTCAATCAGTACAAGAGCAGTAAACTGGAAGCGCAAATCGAGGCGTCCGAGCTGTTTGAATCATTGGCCGAGCATGTTTACGCGGGCAGCCTCGACGATGCGCAGTCCGTCGCGGACGAACTCGCCAGCAATTACGCCAACACGGCCTATGCGGCGCAGTCGAAACTCGCGATGGCGCGACTGTACATGGATAAGAACCGCGATCAGGATGCCGCAGACGCATTGCACGATTTACTCGCGATGCGCGGCAGCGGAGAGCTGAAGCACATCGGGCGGCTTCGCCTGGCGCGTATCCTGTTGTACCAGGACAAGGCGCAGGACGTCATTGACCTGCTAGCGGATCAGGACAACGCGGCGTTTGCCGGGTTGTATGCCGAGACGCGTGGCGATGCCTACGCGGTGCTCGGCCAGGTCGCAGAGGCTGGTGATGCCTACCGCATTGCCATGGCGGATACCACGCAATCGGTTAATCGTGCTCTCGTACAAATGAAGCTGCTCGACCTTCCGGAAGAAGTTGCCGCTGTTGAGCCTGCGCCGGAAGCCGACGTCGAACCGTTAGTCGAACCGTCGGTCGAGCCCGTAGTGGAGCCGGAGATGGAATCCGCGTCTGAAGAAGAGGCAGGAGAAGCCGAGTGACCACCGCGTTGCGCACACTAGGACTCGTCGCGGCGGCATTCATCATGTCCTCGTGCAGTCTGTTCAAGGACGACGAAGAAAAGGAGCTCGAACCTACCAAACTCGTTGATTTTGAAACCAAGGTCAATGTGAAACGGCTGTGGCGTACGAAGATCGGTGACGGTGCGGAATTTCTGCTGGTCGCTTTGCAGCCGGCCAGTGACGGGAATCGCCTCTACGCCGCCAGTCGTAACGGTAATGTCGTCGCTCTGGATCCGGAAACAGGCAAGGCTGTCTGGCGTACCGAACTCGAAATGGACCTTTCTGCCGGGCCAGGCGTTGGCGAAGGCCTGATTGTTGTTGGTGCTTCTGACGGAATGCTGATCGCGCTGGACGCGGATTCGGGCGCGGAGCTCTGGCGCGCAAATTTGACCGGGGAGTCGCTGGCACGACCGGTGATCAAGGATGGCACGGTCGTTGCGATGACGATCGACAACCGCTTGCGTGCTGTGTCCGCATTTGACGGTGCCGAGCGATGGACTGTCGAGCAATCTACACCGACCCTGACCATGCGCGGCTCGGCCTCACCGGTCCTCGTGGGCACGTCTGTTGTTGCGGGATTTGATAACGGACGTCTTGTCGCTGTGAATATCGCGACCGGCGACACGGAGTGGGAGGCGATGCTGTCGCCACCAACCGGACGATCAGATCTCGAACGGCTGTCAGATGTGGATGGTCTGATCAGTGTCGTCGGTCAGGACATTTATGCATCGGGTTATCAGGGCTCGCTCGTCGCACTCGCATCCGAGTCCGGGCAGACGCTCTGGACTCGTGAAGTGTCATCGTTTGAAGGAGTCTCGGCCGACTGGAACAATCTCTACACGGTCGACGAAGAGGGCGTCGTTATCGCCCTCACGCGTCGTACGGGCGACGAGAGTTGGCGCCAGAACGCGTTGATTCGGCGCGAACCCACCGTGCCCATTGCATTCCAGACAACGGTTGTCGTGGGAGACCTGGAGGGTTATCTGCATTTCTTCAGCAATTTTGATGGCGATCCGGTTGCTCGTGTGCGTGCCGGCAGCAAAGCGGTATCAATGGAACCGGTGGTTGTAGCAGACCGTCTGTTCGTGCAGGGCGATGATGGCAGCGTCACGGCGTACGTGATCCAACAACCGAAGCGCCCGGACAACGCGCCTGACATCTCAGACGAAGACGCCTGACCTCACCGGAAAGGTGCGCTGCCATGCTTCCTGTCATTGCCCTGATCGGCCGACCCAACGTCGGCAAGTCGACGCTGTTCAACCGGCTTACGCGATCGCGTGACGCACTGGTCGCAGACTATCCTGGGCTAACCCGCGATCGCCAGTACGGCTTCGGCAAGCTCGGCCCCATTCCCTATCTCGTCATCGATACGGGCGGTGTTGCCGGTGGCGAAGAAGGTATCCAGGAGCTCATGGTTGATCAGACCGTGCATGCACTCGAAGAAGCCGATGTGGCGCTGATCATGGTCGACGGGCGCCAGGGCCTGACTGCCGCCGACGAACACGTTGCGGATCTTGCGCGGCGCAACGGCAAGAAAACATGGCTCATCGCCAACAAGGCCGAAGGCCTCGATAGTGCGATTGCCGGCGGGGAGTTCCATGGGCTCGGACTCGGCGATCCGATCGCGGTTTCGGCAGTTCATGGTGATCGCATCAGCGCACTGATGGACGCCGTGCTCGCCGACTTTGAGGTCATCGAAGAGGACGAGGAGGTGCCGTCCTACGATGACGATGAGCATGCTCTGAGAATTGCCGTGGTCGGCCGGCCGAACGTGGGTAAGTCGACGCTGATCAATCGCATGATCGGTGAAGACCGGCTTGTCGTCTTCGACCAACCGGGTACGACCCGCGACAGCGTATCGGTGCCATTCGAGAAAAACGATCGTAAGTACGAACTGATCGA
>Ga0164320_10000026_pt1 | contig 38132 bp, 38 predicted proteins | sample GuaBasSediGuay11_FD_113736 | JGI IMG/M metagenome (GOLD analysis project Ga0164320, IMG submission 113736) | Subseafloor sediment microbial communities from Guaymas Basin, Gulf of California, Mexico - Guay11, Core 4567-28, 0-3 cm | ecosystem: Environmental > Aquatic > Marine > Hydrothermal...
CCCTAGTTCTATATGATTTTTAGGAGTGTCAATAATAACTTTATCGTCAGTCATCACAATAAGTTTATCGCATAACTGAATGGCTAAATCTATTTCGTGAGACGAAAATAAAATAGTTTTATGAGTGTCTTTAGCCATTTTTTGAAGCAGTTTCAATATATATGCTTTATGATAGATATCGAGATGTGTCGTTGGTTCATCTAAAATTATAAGCGATGTGTCTTGAGCAAAAGCACGTGCAATCATTACTTTTTGTAATTGACCATCACTTAACTCGAAACATTTTTTATGTTTTAAATCTTCAATATTGGTTTGATTAATGGACTGATTTATCATCTCTATATCGAGTTCTGATAAATTCCCAACCCAATTAGTATAAGGTTGTCTGCCAAGAGCAACCAATTCAAAAACAGAAAGGTTTTTCGAGACCATTTGTTCTGTTAATACTAAACTTAAGGCTTTGGCTAATTCGTTTGTATGGTAGTCTGCTAAATCTTTCTCATTAATAAGAATTTTTCCACTTAATAATTCTTGTACTTTGGTAAGCGTTCGTAATAGCGTAGATTTTCCAATACCATTTGCACCAATTAATCCTATTAATTCACCTTGTTGCAGTTCAATATTAATATTTGAAGCTACAACAGTTTTAGCTTTTTTAGATGAATAACCTATTGATAGGTTTTCAGTTTTTAAGATGATATTTGGGTTACTAATATTCATTAAAAAATCATCTTTCTTTTTCTGACCAGTAACCAAATCACTATTGGTGCACCAATTAAAGAGGTAATTGCATTAATTGGTAAGGTGTAATCGCTTGTTGGTATTTGTGCAATACTATCGCAAATAAGCATAATAATTGCGCCAAAAATAAAAACTGCTGGTAACAGTATTTTATGATTAGAGGTGTTTAAAACTTGTCTTGTAATATGCGGAATTGCTAAACCTATAAATGCAATTGGTCCAGCAAATGCAGTAATTGTACCTGCCAATAAACTGGTCGCTATTATAATGATGAATCGACTTTGTTTAATATTTATACCAAGACTTTTAGCATAATTTTCACCTAAAAGTAAAGTATTTAACGATTTTAAAGATGCGATGCTAAACAGTATTCCGACGAAATAAATAATGAGAAATATTAAAAGTTCGCTCCAAGATAAATTACCAAGACTACCAAATCCCCAAAAAACGTATTGTTGTAATTGTTCGGCAGAACTAAAATAGGAAAGCACACTTACCACAGCAGCAGTAATACTGCCAAACATTAAACCAATAATTAAAATTGCCATCGTATCTCTAACTTTAACAGAGACCATCATAACAGCGAGAAGCACTAAAAAACTGCCTAAACTTGCTGCAATTACTAAACTCCATTTGGTTAGTAAGAGGGTAGCAAAAAAACCACCAAAGATAGAAGCTCCCATAATTACTAAAGCAACTCCTAAACTTGCTCCAGAACTTATACCAAGCACAAATGGTCCAGCCAATGGATTTCTAAATAAAGTTTGCATTAGCAATCCCGAAATTCCTAAACCAGAACCAACCAAAATAGCAGTGAACGCTTTTGGTAATCTGTAATTCTGAATAATATGTTGCCAAGCTTCATTGTCGATAGTGTTTCCAATTAAGCTGTTAAACACATCTTTTATAGGAATGGAAACTGAGCCCAAACTAATATTTGCAAAAAAGCAAACGATTAATAAGACTGATAAGACTAAAAAAGAAAGTCTGTATGTGTTTTTAAGATACAATTACTCTAATGGTTTAAAAAAGAAAGGTACATAGTTTTTTAATAATTCTGGATGACAAATTTTTATAATATCCTTAAGCACTAAATCTGGTCTAGCCATCCCAAGTTCGTAGTACAAAACACCACCAGTTTTTCCTGTTGTATTAGTAAATGAATAGATAGTTTTATTTTGAAAGGCTTTAAACTCTGTGTAATGCGAATTGGCTTTTTCAAGAGCTTCTAAACTTGTATAATATGAAGGACTTAACCAAATATCTGCATTTTTTGCTTTAGAAAAAACTGCTTCAAAACTTAAAGCTAAACTTCCTTTTCCAGTTGTATCGCTCCACAAATAATTTACATTGGCATCCTTTAAAAGTTGTGCTTCAGTACTTGAGCCATTAGGTAAATACCAAACGTCTTTATGCATTGCTCCACTTAAAATAGTTGGTTGGTTTTTTACTTTTGAAGCTAATTGTTTTGCTTTTATATAATCGTTTTCTATTTGATTAAAAATAGAATCAGCTTCTTTTTCTTTGTCGAATAATATTCCAAAAAACTTAATCCATTCTGCTTTTGCAAGGGGAGAGCTTTCTACCCAATCTCCATTATAAATTACTGGAATATTAGCTTTTTTAACGATTTCTAAAGTTTTGTTTGTACCATCAACACCAAAAGCAACTACTAAATCTGGATTTAACTCTAATAATATTTCAGTGTTTATGCCCTCGTTTTTACCAAGTTCTCTAACCAATCCATCATGAATACGCTGTCTTGTTTTTTCTGAAGACACATAATTGCTTCCAGGAAAACCAACCAATTTTTGCTCAACACCAAGTAATTCTAAAGCAGGAATATGTGTTGTTGAGGTTACAACAATAGATTTTAATGGAGTATAAAAAGCACCATCATAGTCATGTGTATCATAAAAAGCAATTGTTGAATCTAATAAAGCAAATTCATATAATCTTTCAGCATTAGGCCAAGGGTTTTTGATTTCTAAAATTTTATGCGTTTTATAATCACTAATCGTAAAGCCTTTAGCATATTTTAAAGGAATTGTTTTTCCTTCTATTGTTTCTGTTATGGCAGTTTTACTTTCATTCTTACAGGAAAGAACTGTAACTATTAATATAAAAAGATATTTTTTTTTCAAAAGTCTGATTTTAAATTCAAAAATAAGATTATTTACTTTTTCAAAAGAAACAAAAGGTAAATTGTTTATTTTTACAATGAAATTTGGTTTGACAATGTCAATTGAATAAATGTTCAAGAAGACAATGTTAATTAAAAGGGAATCTGGTGCAATGATTTACGATTGAAAATTTTAGATTTACGATTTTTTGAAATGTTAATTCTTAAATCGTAATTCGTATATCGTACATTTTTAATTCCAGAACTGTTCCCGCAACTGTAATCTTAGTCACATTTTTATTTGTGATGCTTATTGCAAAAACTTCAAAACCACTGCTTGTGCTAAATCAAGTTTAGGATGAGTGGGAAGGTGAGCAATAAGACGAGAGTCAGGAGACCTACCATTTTCAAAACTATAAATGTCAAACTTTCGGGACAGAAGTTGAATGCCAATTATCAACTGAATTCGCTGTAAAGAAAATTAGTAATTTTTTTGTTTAGACAAAAAAGAAAAATCAAGCATAGCATAGCTACGGTTTATTTTTATTTTGAAGTATAAATGTAAAAGAACAGTTTTATTGAGGTTAATTCAGTTTATAAATGACATAAGTATGTTATATCATACTACTCTCGAGTAATTCGTATCACAGTGAACAAACAAACATCTATTTTTGGTATGCTGTGTTTAGGTATATCAATAGTTAGTTTTGCACAACAACTCCCGATAACTATCGGGACCGATTCTTTAAAACTTCAGAAATTAGATGAAGTTGTTGTTTCAGATTCAAAATTTAAATTAAAAAGAGAACATTCAGGAAAAGTGATTACAAAAATCACACAACAAGATTTGCTGCAGTCTCAAGGAAAAACAATAGCACAAATTATTGATGAAACTGCTGGAATAGACATTAACGGCACAAATAGCAATGCTGCACAAAACTTAAGTTATTTTGTGCGTGGTGGACGTAATCGACAGGTTTTAATTCTTATTGATGGCATTGCTGTAACTGATGCTTCGCAAATTGCAAACGATTATGATTTACGTTTGTTAAACGCAGATCAGGTAGAATCTATCGAGGTTTTAAAAGGAGCTTCCAGTACATTGTATGGTTCTGGTGCGGCAACTGCTGTAATAAATATTAAACTAAAAGATGCTTCTGAAAAAGCAATTTCAGCTAATTTTAAAAGTAGTTTAGGTTCTAATCAATCTCAAAATAATGATAACTATACGATTGAAAACTTTATGAATAGCATTTCTGTAAACGGTACCTTAAAGAGGTTTGACTATCTCGCAAGTTTTGGACATCAATTTACTGATGGTTTATCTGCTGTTTCAAACGGAACTGAATCTGATGCATTTAATTCTATAAATGGAAATATAAAATTGGGTTATCAGTTTTCAGAAGTGTTTAAAATGGATGTCTATGGAAGTTTCGATAAGTTTAAAGCCGATTTTGATGATGGTTTTATGTTTACAGATGCCGATAACCGTTTAACAACAAATCAATATAGAATTGGGATTTCACCAAACTATATTTATATAAACGGAAGCATTACTATTAATGCAGCTTATAATTTAGTTGAAAGAGATATTGCTTCTGGTTTTCCTTCACAATTCAAATCCAAAGGTTTTGTTATGGATGCTTTTAACAAATATAATTTTAACGATAAATTTTACACCGTTTTAGGAGTAAATGTACAAGACAACGAGATGGAGAGTTTTTCAATTCCGTTTGGAAGTACAGATTTTGAGCAAAGCATTAATCCAGATACTGCCTCGTTTACCATAATTGATCCTTATGCTAATGTGGTTTATGTTTCAGATTTTGATTTAAATATTAATGCAGGAGTTCGTTTAAACAATCATAGCGAATACGGTTCGCATTTGGTATATAGTGTAAATCCTTCATTTAAAAAGAATGTAAATTTTGGTTATATAAAAGGTTTGGCGAGTTACAGTACAGCTTATATTACGCCTTCTTTGTTTCAGTTATTTGAACCTACGTATGGAAATGTCGAGTTACTGCCAGAAGAGAATACGACTTTTGAAATAGGAGCAGAGGTAAGTATTAAAGACAAAGCAAGGATTAATGCGGTTTACTTTAATAGAAAAGAAGATAATTTTATCGATTTTGTGGATTTAGGAAATTTTGTGTTTCAGTATAAAAATGTAGATGATTCTTTTATCGCAAGCGGAATAGAATTTACTGCAAATTATAAGTTTTCAAATAAATTAAAACTCAATTCAAATGCTACTTATACTAAGGTTGAAGACGATTTAAACCTTCGTATTCCAGAATTAATAGTAAATGCAAGATTAGATTATCAATTAAATAAAAGCACATTTATGAGCTTTTCTTACCAATTTAATGATGACAGGGAAGATGCTTTTTTTAATAGCTCAACCTTTGAAACAGAAACAGTAAACTTAAAAAGTTATAGCCTTTTAGATTTTTATATAAGCCATAAAATTTTAAAGGATAAAATGATGCTTTTTGCTAATATAACTAATCTCATAAATGAAGAGTATCAAGAATTATTTGGTTATTCTACCAGAGGAAGAAATGTAACTGTTGGGTTTAATTTGATTTTTTATTAGTTGAATTGTATTCGTTTAATAGCTTCTTTTAGAGGTTTGTTATCAATATACATTCCTCCCTTTTTAAGAGTTAAAAAAGCGTTGCTATCTCCAACAAGTTTAACACTTGGTAAAGCAGGATATGATATTCTTCCTGTACCTAGTATATCAGCTAAAGCTGCAGCTAATAATGGCTCATTTTCATTACCTAATACGCCATAATTAAATCGGTATTCTTCTAATACAATAGTTGGTGATAAACCTGTAGAAGGCACTACGTCATCATTTTTATTTACACCTATTGCAACAAGAGGTTGCATTGCATACAAATGGTTTGGATTGGCACCATCTCGACCAAAATCTGGTGAATCATAAACTGTAATTGAGGCTTGAGATTTACCAGTTGTGTTAGTCCCAATTTGTATTATACTACTCATATGAGCTTTTAAGCTGTTAATAACCATCTCACTAGCAGACGCTGATCTTTCTGTAGTTAAGACATACGCTTTATCAAGGTTTAAACTATTAATAGCACTACCATCATTTAAACTATTAGTAAAATTAAATGAAGTATTATGAGTTTGCAAATCATTATTATAAATAAGTTTCGCAAAAACTTGTCCATTAAACTGTCCTGTAATCATACTACCTAATAAAGTTGCAGTATTTACACTGCCACCAGGATTGTAACGTAAATCTAGTACCAAATGCTGTACATTATTAGAGAGGAAATTTCCAAAAGCATTATTTAATTGGTTATCAAAATTTGATGTAAAACCGTTATACATCAAATACCCAACGTTTTCTCCATCAACATCAATAATTTCTGTTCTAAAAACGGGATTTTCTGTATATGGAACTTTACTTATTGTTATACTTTCTGTTCCAGGATCTATAGTATCATCAGTAGTTTCAGAAGTTCCATTATCATTAAAAGCAGCAAGATTTAGTGTATAAGTGTCTTGATTTAATAGTGTTGAAAAATTACTTTCGGTTAGTGGACTACCATCAACTGCATAAAAAATATCACCACGCTGTAAATTATTATTATCAGCTTCACTATTTGGGAGTACTAACCTAATCACTCCAATAACTTCTGTAGAACTATTTGGAGCAAAAAACAAACTAAACTCCATACCATTGGTTTTAAAAACACCACTAAATAACTGTTCTAAAGCAATATAATCATCTGTAATCCAACTAAATCTATCAACGGTTTGTCTTTGGTAAATAACACTTTCAAATAAATCTTCAGGAGTGGAAAAACTGTTTAAATAATTAGCGTATTCTTGGTTAGAAGAAAATCTATTATCTGCTAAATCTGGAATATTATCCTTATAAAGATAAACAGCATTCATGCCTTTCCACACAAAATCATTAATCTCACTGGCTAGAATAACATTATCATCTCTATCGTCATTAAAACAACTTGTGGTAAGTCCTAGTAACATAATTACTAGAAACGCATTTAGGGTAAATCGCATAGCTTAATTTTTTCTTTTAAAACTCTAAAGTTAGTTACATTATTGTAAAATAAAAATTTTAATTTTCGCAAAGGCGCGAATCCTTTGTATGAAACTGAATTATTCATTATTTTATTCATGGTAAAATAATTTTTGCATCGTTGTAACAAAATCAAGAATGCATCGTCGTAATAACAAATAGCAGAAATAGCTATCAACTAACCAAAAAATGACACAGTCGGAGTTTTTATCGATAGTAATACCTTTTAAAGATAAGGTATTTCGTTTAGCAAAGCGGTTATTGGTGTCGAAGGAAGAAGCCGAAGATGCCACACAAGAAATATTGCTCAAACTGTGGAATAAAAAAGAGCAGATGCAAGATTATAAAAATGTAGAAGCTTTTTCGATGACAATGACAAAGAATTTTTGCCTTGATAAACTGAAATCTAAACACGCACAAAATTTAAAAATTGTGCATAATAATTACCAAGATAATAACGTATCGTTACAAAAACAAGTAGAAATAAACGACAGTTTAGACTGGGTTTCAAAAATAATGGAAGAGTTACCTGAGCAACAAAAAATAATTATGCAGCTTAGAGATATTGAACAATACGACTTTAATGAAATTTCAAAAATGTTGGACATGAACGAAACAGCCATTAGAGTAAGCCTATCAAGAGCAAGAAAAACATTAAGAGAAAAATTAACTAAAACCCATAGTTATGGTATTAGATAACATAGAAAAATTATTAGAAAAGTACGACAACGGAGAAACTACTTTACAAGAAGAGCAGCAGTTAAAAAACTATTTCGCACAAGAAACTGTAGAGCCTCACTTAGAAGTATATAAACCAATGTTTCAGTATTTTTTGAAAACACAGGAAGAACAGTTTACAAAAGACATTCCATTAAAACCTAGTAAAACATATACATTGTATAAATGGATTTCTGTCGCAGCAGTAGCAGTTCTAATGTTTGGGATTTACACACAAGTAAATAATCCTGTACAGCCAACAAACGAACAACTTTTGGCTTATAACCAAACAATGGATGCTTTAAATTTAGTATCCTCACAATTTAAAAAAGGGAATGAAAACATGAATGCTCTTGGGCTAATGTCTTCTTCCTTTAATAAAGGAGTAGAAGATATTGCTTACATCAATCAATTTTCGAATACCACAAATAAAATTTTTAAAAACGAATAATTAATAAACAATTAAAATTAAAATCATGAAAAAATTAGTATTAATAATCGCAATAGTTGCACTGCCTATAATGACTTTTGGACAAAGTATTTTCGATAAATTCGAAGATATGGATGGTGTTACCTCTGTAGTAGTAAACCAGAAAATGTTTAAAATGCTTGCTAGTATAGAAGTTAATTTAGACGACAAAGAAGATCAAGAATACTTCGATTTAATTAAAAAAATAACGAGCCTTAAGGTTTTAACAACTGGAGATTCAAAGATTTCGGCTGAAATGAAAGCTAAAGTAAATAGTTATTTAAAAAGCACTCAGTTAGAAGAATTAATGAGAATTAAAGATGGAGATCAAACCGTTAAATTCTATGTTAAAGAAGGAAAAGACGAGAACCACGTAGAAGAACTATTAATGTTTGTTACAGGTTTAAAAGAATTTACAAAAGGTAAAGATATTTCTATTAATGGAGAAAAACGCGAAATAGAAACAGTATTATTATCATTAACAGGAGATATCGATCTTAAGCAAATTTCTAAACTTACAAGCAAAATGGATTTGCCAGGTGGTAAACATTTAGAGAAGGCTGGAGACAAGAATTAAGAAAATGAAATAATCATCATGAACACATCAATCAAAAGAATTGTAATGTCACTCTTTATAGTTGCGGTTTTAACAAGCTGCAACTATGGAGAGACCTTACAAGGGTATTACGTTGCCAATCAAGAACAACCAAATTTTATTTCTGTAGATATACCTACTAGTTTTGTTAATATAGATGAAACTACTTTAAGTGAAGCGCAAAAGGAGGCATACGAATCGATAGACAAACTAAATATGTTAGGTTATACATTAACCGATGATAATGTAGAAGAATATAAAGTAGAATTAACTAAAGTGCAAAATATTTTAAAAGATGAAAAATATCAAGACCTTTTTAGAGGCGGAAACTCTACTACTGGTAAGATTATTGTAAAATATATTGGCACTGATACTTCTATTGATGAGCTTATTATTTTTGGAAGCGTAAATGACAAAGGTTTTGCTATAGTAAGAGTATTAGGAGATAATATGGAACCAGCAAAACTAATGATGTTAGGCAACGTTATGAAAAATGCAAGTACCGATGAGAATAATGTTGCAGAATTTATGAACTTCTTTAATATGGTAAAATAAAATCTTTTAAAAGTTAATTTAGAAGTCCAATATAATTTGATTTAAAAAACTTGCTAATCCCGTCCCGATAATTATCGGGAGCTATCGGGAGGCAGTTTTTTTTTGTCTTTACTCTTCGATTTTACTACAAGGATTATATTTATAACTATTGCAAAAAAGCCAACAAACAAAATCGTTTTAACCAAAAAATGATTTAAAATATCAAGCAGTCCGCTTACAAAAAAGAATAGTGCAAAAATAGCAGTAGATAACAAAAATATTTTGTCATTCATTTTATATTCCTGTATAATTACGAGGTGAAATTGCTTTGAGTTCTGTTTTTATAGCATCACTAACTTTTAGAGTGTCAATAAAGTTAGATATGGAAGTTTGAGTAATAGCCTCATTAGTTCTTGTTAATCCTTTTAATGCTTCATAAGGATTTGGGTAACCTTCACGACGTAAAATAGTTTGAATTGCTTCTGCAACAACTACCCAATTGTTTTCTAAATCTTCAGCAATTTTTACTTCATTTAATAATAACTTATTCAATCCTTTTAAGGTTGATTTAAAACCAATTAAGGTATGTCCAAAAGGAACGCCAACATTACGCAATACTGTACTGTCGGTTAAATCGCGTTGCAAACGCGAAATAGGTAATTTGGCAGATAAGTGTTCAAAAATAGCATTGGCAAGACCAAGATTACCTTCGCTGTTTTCAAAATCTATCGGGTTTACTTTATGTGGCATTGCAGAACTGCCAACTTCACCATCTTTTATTTTCTGCTTAAAATAGTCCATAGACACATAAGTCCAAATATCTCTGTTTAAATCTATAATGATAGTATTGATGCGCTTTAGACCATCAAACAGCGCAGCCATATGATCGTAATGTTCAATTTGTGTCGTAGGAAAGGAGTGTTGCAAACCTAATTTTTCCTGAACAAATCGAGAACCAAAATCTTTCCAGTTTATATCTGGATATGCAACATGGTGTGCATTAAAATTACCAGTGGCACCTCCAAATTTTGCAGCACTTGGTATATCGTTTAGTAAGTTAAATTGCTCTTCAAGACGAACAGCAAAAACCTCAATTTCTTTACCAAGTCGAGTTGGAGAAGCTGGTTGCCCATGAGTTCTTGCTAACATTGGTATAGCTTTCCATTCTTCAGATAAACTTTTTAACTTTTCTAAAACAGTAGAATATTCAGGAATATAAACCTCGTTCATTGCTTCCTTTATGCTTAAAGGAATCGCTGTATTATTAATGTCTTGTGAAGTTAATCCAAAATGGATGAATTCTTTGTACTTAGTCAAGCTTAGCTTGTCAAACTTATCTTTTATAAAATACTCAACCGCTTTAACATCATGATTGGTAACACCTTCTATTTTCTTAACAGCTAAAGCATCTTCAGTAGAAAAACCCGTATAAATTGCTCTTAAATCATCAAAAAGGCTTATGTTAAAATCGGCAAGTTGAGGTAGAGGAATTTCACAAAGCGAAATAAAATATTCTATTTCAACTTGCACACGATATTTGATAAGAGCTTCTTCGGAAAAATATGGAGCTAATGCTTCCACTTTACTTCGGTAGCGACCATCAATTGGCGAAATAGCATTAAGTGATGATAATGACATAAGTTGTGTTTTTCAAGTTGCAAAGATAATTCTTTTGGTTGGAAGACCGAAGACGGAAGTCAGAAGTTTTTTAAACTGCAACAAGAACGGAATTAATTAAAAATTGCGATTTACGATTTTTAAATTACTGTTTACCGAGATTCTCAACCGAACACTAATATTTAATTATTTTATTTTTTTTAAAAGATGTCTTGCACGTGCTTTAAACCCTGCACTTTCAGAATGAAAACCTCTTTCCAAAATCGTTTTTAATTCAGGATGAACCCAATCGTAATCTTGACCTAATAGGTATAAACTATTCATAGAATATGCTTTAACAGCAACTTTTTGATCTGTAATCATCCAATCAAAACAGGCTTCGATAATACGTTCTTGGTAAATTGGTTTTAAAGCAATTTTTATGTTGTTGTTGTGTTTAGAATAATATGCTTTTACCAAATATTCACAAACCTTTGCCACAGGTCGAACAGCCGAATCTAAATGTACTTTATGAATATTCTTGGTAAAAATATCTAAATAGGATATTAATACTTCAAGATCTTTATTACAAGTAAATTCTAAAACCCAAGCTGCTCTACAAGAAACTTTATCATCCAACATAAATAAAATGGATAAAAGTTTTGGAAATAAACTTTTATCGTTTAAGACCATTTGGGCATATTTTAACCTATTTTCTCGCGAACTGTTAACATAGGTTAAATGTTTATATAATTCTTCTTTAGTCATAGATAATTTCTTAAATTTAGGATTCTAAAAATAACTAAAAATGAAGATTTTAAAAAAAATATTACTCTTATTATTGATTGTATTTATTATTGCACAATTTTTTAGTCCAGAAAAAAATGAAGACAATACAGCTTCAATAGTTCCTTTTTTTGAAAATACAAATCCACCAGAAGAAGTTAATCTCATTTTAAAGCAAAATTGTTTCGATTGCCATAGCAATTTTACACGTTATCCTTGGTATAGCAGTATTACTCCAGTAAATTATTGGATGGCAGGACATATAGATCATGCAAAGGAAGAATTGAATTTTTCAAATTGGAATGCTTATACCATTAAAAAGAAAGATCATAAGTTAGATGAGTTGATTGAAATGGTTGAAGAAAAGGAGATGCCTTTACCATCTTATACTTGGATGCATGGAGAAGCTAATCTTACAGACACACAAATAGAAAGTGTTATTACTTGGGCAAAACAAGTACGCTCTCAATATGTTTTAGAGCCAGAAACAGAGTAATTTAGAATGAAGCAAGAAGTATCTGCTAATAGTAACTCTCTCCCAATGGGAGAGATGTCCGAAGGACAGAGCGGGATTTTAATCATTGGTTTTGTATGGCCAGAACCAAAAAGTTCTGCAGCAGGAAGCAGAATGATGCAGTTAATTCACGCATTTCAATCACACCATTATAAAGTTACTTTCGCAAGTCCTTGTGCTAAAAGTGACAATGCTTTCGATTTGGTAAGCATTAGCGTTTCTCAAGTAAACATAGAATTAAACAATTCTAGTTTTGACGAGTTTATTAAAGCATTACAACCATCTATAGTGTTGTTCGATCGTTTTATGATGGAAGAGCAGTTTGGTTGGCGTGTGACAGAGCATTGTCCTAATGCATTACGAATTCTGGATACCGAAGATTTACATTGTTTACGCAAAGGCAGGCAACAAGCTTATAAAGATATTAAGGAGTTTGATGAAACTTATTTATTTAATGAAACAGCAAAACGAGAAATAGCAAGTATTTACAGATGCGATTTGAGTTTAATAATTTCGGAAGCTGAAATGGATATGCTTCAAAATCAATTTAAAGTAGATAAATCACTATTGTATTACTTGCCTTTTTTGTTAGATGAAGTTGATGAAGAAGCTATTAAAAACCTTCCGAAGTTTCAAGAACGACAACATTTTATATGTATTGGTAATTTTTTACATGAGCCTAATTACAATTCGGTGTTGTATTTAAAGAAAGTCATTTGGCCATTAATTCGTAAACAATTACCAATTCCGATAGCTATCGGAACAGAATTACACATTTATGGTGCTTATGCTTCTCAAAAGGTTAATCAATTACACAATGAAAAAGAAGGTTTTCTCATAAAAGGATTTACTGAAGATGTCAATCAAGTCATGCAACAAGCTAAAGTGTGTGTAGCACCTTTACAATTTGGAGCTGGATTAAAAGGTAAATTGATTGATGCCATGCAAAACGGAACACTTTGTATGACCACAACTATAGCAGCCGAAGGCATGTATGGAAATCTTCAACCTAATGGTTTTATAGAAGATAATCCTCAACTATTTGCAGATAAAGCAGTTGAATTATACACTAAAGAAAACCTTTGGGAAGAGAAACAGCAAAACGGTTTTGAAATTATTAGTACACGTTTTAATAAAAAACAATTTCAAAGTAAATTTATTGAAACACTAGAAGAAACGACTCAACAACTCCACAACCATCGACTCCACAACTTCACAGGACAAATGTTACAACATCATACTATGCAAAGCGCCAAATATATGTCGCTTTGGATAGCCGAGAAGAATAAGTGATTTTTTAAGGTTTCGTTATCGATTAAGATATGGTTCTGTTTTATACTCAATCAATTCCGATAACTATCGGAAGAGTACAGGATAAACTATATCGTCCGATACTGAAACAAGCTCAGCACAAGTAACGAAGATAGTAGTTTTTTCTTACAAAATCAATTATGTTAAATTTTAAAATTTTATCGATAATATAAATCTAAAAAGCATAAATTATTATTACTGATAATAAGTAACAAACGTATTTGAGCTAATAAGCCTATTTTCTTTAGAATAAACAGTAAATCTAAAAGTCCCTGTTTCATAAAAATTAAACTTAAAAAACTCGTAATTAAAATTGCTTCTAACATTGTAGAGTATTTTATCTTTGTATTTTACATATTTACCATTTTTAAGCTTATCAATATAAACTTGAAACTGATTGGTATTTATCGACGGATAATTTTCAACATATACCCAAATCATTCCACCTTTTGTTCGAGAAAAATTAAAAGATTTATATCTTTTTGATGTTCCAGGGCGTAAATTATTATTTTGTTTAGGAGAGATATTTGAAAAATAAACTTTAGCATTTTTATAACTTGTCTTTGTCTTTAAAATTAATCCTTTTCTCGAATTCACAATCGCATTAATTTCTTTCACTGTTTTTATAGGAAGTTTTTCACCGGAAGTTGTGTTAATTGAGAAAGATCTTTTGGGAGATATTAGCCCTTGGTTTACAAGTTTTTTTTGAAGTTTGATATTACTTGCCGACACAAAAAACATACCGTTTATGCCACCTACTAGTCCAATACTTGTTTGTGTTCCTGTTGCGGTAGCAATGCCAATGACTTCATTGTCTTCATTAAAAACAGGTCCTCCACTATTGCCACCATGTATTTCAGCATCTGTTTTAATATAGCCATAATCCTTGTTAAACACATAATCTAATCCGCTCATTATTCCGGTGCTTAACGTGCTCATATCTAAAAGCATAAGATCTTTGTTACCTTTAAATTGTTGAGGATAACCAAAAACACAAAGCTGTTCTCCTTGCTCAGTTTCATCAGAATTTCCAATTGGAAGCGCAGTAAATTTTGTTTTTATCGGGTTTCCTTCCATATCACTTACTACCTTTAAAATAGCACCATCAAAAGCGCCCATTCCTATAGCTATAACTTCTGCAATATAAAGCTTATAGTCGTTTTCATTTTTTCCATGATAAACTTGAATTATAGGTCTAGTATAGCCTGTTTTATAAGCCTTTAAAAAGTTTTTATCATCGATTAAATCTTTAGAATAAGTTTTGATATTACTTTTTGTTTTTCCAAAGCTATCTTTATAATCATAATCAACATATCCTTTAACACACATCTCTACAACATGCCTATTGGTAAAAATGAAACCGTCTTTTGTAACAAAAAAACCCGATCCTCTACCACGATAACCAGATCCTTCCTTTGCTTTTTCTAATTTGGGATCTACCAATAAAATCTTAACGACACCTTCTCCATATTTTGAAACGATTAGTTTAGTGTCTAACTGTGATTCTCCACATGATAATAAAGACTTAACTATTAAGACGAGAATTATTAATTGTGAACAAGATTGCCATTTTTTCATATCTATAATTATTAATGAAGAAATAAATGATATACTTATTCGAGGCAAACTGACTATAAATATAATATAATAATAATTAAAAAATTTGTGTATTTCAAAAATGTAAAGTATATTTGTCAAATAGGAAAGATAATTTTCCTTTATATAAAATATATTTGTCAATAAAAATTAATACAATGAATACAAAAAAAATTATGGATTGCGAGCGCAAACGTTTTTATAAAATAATCAATTTTAGACTACCACATAAATTTATGACTATAGGAATTGCTGTGGTAGCCCTATCAATAATCATGATGTTTGTACGTGCTTTTGTAATGGAAGGCGATACAGTATGGTTAAAAGTACTGTTACAAAAAAGCCTGTTAGTTGGCATGTTGTTAATGTCTATTTCAAAAGATAAAGAAGAAGACGAAATGACCATTACACTGCGATCGCAGTCGTATGCTATTGCCTTTGTTATAGGTGTTGTCTATGCTTTAGTTATGCCTTATGTTGAGTTTGGTGTTTCTAATGTCGTTAATTCTGGTGGAGAAGTTTTAAAGGATTTAGGAGACTTTCAGGTATTGGTGTTCATGCTTATGATTCAACTCATGTTTTATCACAATTTAAAACGGTATAGATAATGCAGAACACAATAAAAGTAGAACGCGCTATTTTGAATATTACACAAGACGATTTAGCGAAATTAATTGGTGTGTCGCGCCAAACCATAAACTCTATTGAAGCTAATAGATATGTGCCTTCTACGGTTTTGGCTTTAAAGCTATCAGAGTTATTTAATAAGCCTGTTAACGATTTTTTTAATCTGAGTGATGATGATTAAGTTACAAGTAATTTTATTGTTGATTGAGTTTATATGTTTCTTGTTGATAAGATTTTTCTAAACGTCTTCATTCCTTCAGTTGCTTTTTTTGCAATTACTGTAACTTGATTAGTGCTATCTATAGCTGGTTTTGGATCTATATAGTAGATTTTTATACTTTCAGAAACATAATGCATCAAACTCGCAGCAGGATATACTTGCATAGATGTACCAATAATAATTAAAATATCAGCAGTTTTACAAACTTGCATAGCTTTTTCAATCATTGGTACTGCTTCGCCAAACCATACAATATGAGGTCTTATTTGATGACCTTTAGAGCACAAGTCTCCAAAATTAATATCATGAGTCCAAAACATTATATCTAAATCATTATAAGTACTTCTTGCTTTTAATAATTCGCCATGTAAATGAATTATATTTTTACTTCCGGCACGTTCGTGCAAATCATCTACATTTTGTGTTACGATTGTAACTTTATAATTAGCTTCTAAAGCTACTAAATCAAAATGAGCTTGATTAGGATCAACTTTTAATAATTGCCTTCTGCGTTGGTTGTAAAAATCTAAAACCAGCTCTGGGTTTGAAGCAAAGCCTTGAGGAGAGGCAACTTCCATAACATCGTGACCTTCCCATAAACCATCGGCATCTCTAAAAGTTTTGATGCCACTTTCGGCACTCATGCCTGCTCCAGTCAATACAACAATATGCTTCATACCATAAAATTATAAATCTAAATTCAAGCCACAAGATATTTTTTGTATTTTTAAATGAATTAATGAATAAGTGAAATTAAAAAACTAATTATATAAGTGTATAGCATAAAACATTTATTTCATATTAATGCTTCAAAAGAAGAAGTCTTTAAAGCACTTACTACTATTGAAGGATTGACTCATTGGTGGACACTACAAACTTATGGCAATCCAGAAATTAATGGTGTTTTAGAATTTAGTTTTGCTAAACAACAGTTCATTAAAATGAAAGTAGAAGCACTAATTGAAAATAAAGCTGTACAATGGAAATGTATTGATGGAGCTGATGATTGGATTGATACTATTATATCTTTTGAGTTAGATACAAACGATACTAAAACCCGTTTGCGTTTTAAACACGACCATTGGCCAACAAATAGTGATTTTTTTGCACATTGTTCGTTTAGTTGGGCAAGATATTTAGAGAGTTTAAGACAACTGCTCGAAAAAGGGAAAGGACAACCTTTTAAACTTTAATAGCTAATAACTACAAGCGTTTTTTTCGACCTCTACTTAATACCTTATATTCTTCGTAGCATTCGCTAATGGCATCAAGTATTTGTAAGTCGTTTGCAGTATTAATAAAATCTTTAGAGTAATTGCACTCACTAACAATAAGATCTAAATCCAAACGATCTACTTGTAATAAAACCAGCAGCGTTTCACGATCAAATCGCGAGGCGAGAAGGTTTCTAATTTGGTCATCTTGTTTCATCTTTTTCAACTTTCGCATTTCATTAGGTACTTTTCCAAACATATTATGCAAAAAGTCGAAAGGATTAAAAATAGCTCCTAGTACTTTGGTTACAGCACCTGGTGATCTGTGTCCACCTTCTAATCCAGCATTTGGTAATCCAGATATACTGTAACGTACATTTTTTACTATGGGAACTTGTTTGATATCAATTTCAAGATAACCTGTTAATTTTAATTGAGTTATTACTATTTTTTCAAGTGCTAATGCCAATTCGGTCATTTCAATTGTAGTAGAAAGTCCAAATTTTATCCAATCGCTTGTAACTCTAACTTTTATGGATTTAAAACCTAAATATGAGAAATGAAGTGTGTCATTAACTTTGGCTCTTATTTTAAATTCTCCTTTGTTATTGGTTGCAGTACCTATAACTTGACTTAGGTTAACAATATTTACGTTTTCTAAAGGAGAGAAACTTCCTGCCCTTACTATTTTACCTTTTACAGAGCCTTGTTCTTGTGCTATACCAAAAGCAACCGTAAGAATGAAAGTGAAAAATAAGAGTAGTTTCTTCATAAAAAATAGTTATGCTATAAAAATACTAAACAAAACGAATAAAACTTATTTTGTGTATAATTTTGACTAAAAATTAACAAGATGAAGTATTATCGTCGGCTGCGTCTTGGTCTTGATGAACCAGAATTACCATATTTAGAATCGGAACCAAAACGTCTTGATCTTGATGAATTATCAGAACTTCTTCTTTGGTTTCTGTTTTCAGAACTACTTCTTGAATCAGTACGTCTTCCTCCGCTTCTTCTATCATCACGTCTTCCTCCACTTCTTCTATCATCATTACGTCTTTTTCCTCCACGACCTCTGTTTCTATTTCGTCCACGATCTTCTGAAACTTCAACATTAACAAAACGACCATTCTGTTTAAAGTCGGTAAAAAAGGCTAATACTTTCTCTTTTAGAGTGGTTTCAGTATTAAAAAATGAAAAGCTATCTTTTACATCTACTTTAAAAACATCGTCTTTGCCAAGTTGTAATGTATCGCGTAAAAAGTCTTTTAAACTCATCCAATCGTAACCATCTTTACGCCCAATGTTTATAAAGTAACGTGTTGAATTATCATTACCTCCTCCATCACGTTCACTACTGTGTTGCGCTTCGGCATTTAAGTCTTTCGATTTTTGATAATAGTTAAAGAAACGTGTAAACTCTACCGAAAAGAATTTTTTTATCAATTCTTCTTTAGTAGCAGTTTCAAACAACTCATTAATATTGTCTAAAAATTTATCTATTTCATGGTTAATCTCAGTATCGTGAATTTTATTTGCAAGCGACATGAGTTGTACTTCACAAATTTCGATACCTCCAGGAATTTCTTTTTTCTCGAATTGTTTTTTAATTAAACGCTCGATACTTTTAATTTTGCGCAATTCGCTTTTAGAAACAATAACCATCGATATGCCAGTTTTTCCTGCACGACCTGTACGACCACTTCTATGTGTATATACTTCTGGTTCGTCAGGTAATTGGTAATTAATAACGTGAGTAATATTATCCACATCAATACCACGAGCAGCAACATCTGTAGCAACAAGCATTTGTATTTGTTTGTTTCTAAAGGATTTCATTACTAAATCACGCTGATTTTGACTTAAATCGCCATGTAAAGCACCAGCATTGTAACCATCTTCAATCAATTTTTCTGCAACTTTTTGTGTATCTCTTTTTGTACGACAAAAAATGACTGAAAATATATCTGGATTTGCATCAGCCAAACGTTTTAATGCTAAATATCTATCTCTGGTGTTTACCAAATAATACTCATGAGAAACTTGATTAGTACTTTCGTTTCTATTACCTACAGTAATTTCGGTAGGATTATGCATAAACTTTTTAGCGATTGATGCTACTTCTCTTGGCATGGTTGCCGAAAACAACCAAGTGTTTTTATCTTCTGGAGTATGCGATAAGATATCAGTAATATCTTCATAGAATCCCATATTCAACATTTCGTCGGCTTCATCAAGAACAGCATATTCTATTTTGGAGATATCGACCAGTCTACGACTAATCATATCTTTCATACGTCCAGGAGTAGCCACAATTATTTGTGAGCCACGTTTTACTTGTTTAGCTTGGTCAGTAATACTTGCGCCACCATAAATAGCTGTTACGTTTAAGCCTTTGTGATATTTACCGTAGGTTTTTATATCGTTTGTTATTTGCAAACAGAGTTCGCGAGTAGGAGATAAAATAAGACCTTGTGTTGTACGACTTTCTACATTAATTTTTTGAATCATAGGAAATCCAAAAGCAGCAGTTTTGCCAGTTCCTGTTTGTGCCAATGCAACAAGATCGGTGTCTTGCTCTAATAAAATTGGGATTGCCTTTTCTTGTACTTCGCTTGGTGTTTCAAAACCCAAGTCGGTTATGGCTTGCAGCAAGTTGTCTTCAAGACCAAGTTGTTTAAATTTGTTCATTGTTATTTAAGTATTCAATTGCGTTATGTAAGTGTTACATAAAGAAGCGAATCGACATACTTAAATAGAAACTTCTTGTAACACGTCCTCACTCTGAGGAATTTGCAAACTCATTTTTGAGTTTCAAGGCGCAAATATAAGTTTTTTATTTTGAACTTTTTTCATAGCATGAATTATACGCATTGTTATGCCTAGTTATTATCTATGAATTTGAATTTTTTTAAAAACAATCCTATTTCGGTATCTACTTTAGCCTTTACTTTTTTATCTGGCTTTGGCCATCCATCATCAGGTTGACCTGTAGGTGTAAAAAGATGACCTACTCCATCATAAATATATAAATACGATTCATTTTTATATTTAAGCATATTGGTATGGAATAACTTGGATTGATAAGCTGGTGTAACAGAATCATCTTTTCCTACTAATATGATTGATGGAGGCATATTTTTTCGAAGATATTCAGCTGGTGAATAATCTTCAGATTTGCCTTTATTCATTATTAATTGTTCAAACCATTTATCATTTCCAAGCGATAAAGCAGGTGAAGATAAAATCAAAGCATTTGGAGCGCTACTAATATCATTTTCAGGACTTTTTGTTTGAAATACAGCTGTACTAGCAGCCAGATGTGCTCCTGCTGACCAACCATAGGCAACAATTCTATTTCTGTCTATTCTTAATTCACTTGAATTTTTTCTCATCCAAAGTATTACATTGCGAGCATCTTGCATAGCATCAATTGGTGTTACACTTTTTTGATTAGACAAACTGTATTGTACAGCTACAGTTACCATACCTTTTTTAGCATATTTTTTTGCAAGGCCAAAACCCCACGAAGGATCACCAATATCCCAGCCACCACCATGAAAAATAACCATAGCAGAATTGCTTTCTTTTAGTTCCCACTGATTTGGAAAAAAAATATAAGCTTTTAAATCAAAAGCTTTTGTCGAATCGTAAACATATTCTATTGGACCTTCAATCTTTTCGTTATTTTGAGCACTTAAACTTATATAAAAAAATAGCGTCAGTAATATTGACGATAATTTAATTAATCTTTTATTAAAATTGGGCATAATGGTTAAGGTATCGTTCCGTTTAAATGAATTATATTGTCTGATACTGAAACTAGTTCAGCACGAGTAAGCTAATGTAGTTTTTTAATATTTAAAAGTCAATACAAATATTTGGTTTAAGGTGTTTTGTTTTGGGATTTGTTATTTGGAATTAAGGGATTGTACAAGTAATCGTACTGCTTTCCCACGATGCCCAATCCTGTTTTTTTCTTCAAGAGATAACTCTGCAAAGGTTTTTGTATATCCTTTAGGTTGAAAAATTGGGTCGTAACCAAAACCTTTAGCTCCTTTTTTTGTTTTTGTAATTTCTCCTTTACAAATTCCAGTAAATGTGTGTAGTTCATTATGAATATGTAAAGCAATAATCGTTTTAAATTGTGCAGAGCGATTAGGTTTTTTTTCTAGTTCTTGCAAAAGTTTATCCATATTATCATCATCATTTCGTTGTTTACCAGCATAACGTGCCGAATACACTCCTGGAGCTCCATTTAAAACTTCTACTTCTAAACCTGTATCGTCAGCAAAACAATCGTAACCATAATGTTCTTTTACGAAATTGGCTTTTTGTATTGCATTGTCTTTTATTGTATTTTGCGTCTCTGGAATATCTTCAATACAACCAATATCTTTTAGGCCCAACAATTTAATATGTTGAGGCATTAAACTTTGTACTTCTTTAAGTTTGTTAAGATTATTAGTAGCGAAAACGAGTTGCATAAATTGATAATAAATATTGTAAAACCAAAAATAAGATTATATTTCTTTTATGATAAAAATCATCTGAAATAAATTAAAAGTCCGTTAACTTTATGGTATAATTAAAAAACAAATCACTATGACAATTAAGATTCAATATGTGCAAATGGCTACAAGTGAAGCTATGAGCGAATATGTAACTAAAAAACTAATACGATTAGGTAAAAAATTTGAATGGATAATTAAAGCAGATGTAAATTTTAAACATGAAAATTTTCCGAAAACCAAAGGAAAAATTTGTAACATAGAATTGAGTTTACCAGGACCACGAATATTTGCAACTTCTAACGAAAAAAACTATGAATTAGCAGTTAAAGAAACCATCAAAGACTTAACAGTTCAACTTAAAAAGCGTAAAGAAGTTTTTAAAACACATTGAGTTTTTAATCAGCATATTGTAATAAAAAAAGGAGCTTTTTATAAGCTCCTCTTTATTTTAATTTTCAATCAAGTTTATTCTCTGCCTAAAAACCATCCAATAACACCACCAGCAACTGCAAAGCGTACACCAAAAGTAATAGCAGTTAAAATAACACCACTAATATCAACTAAATCAGTTGTTGTAGCAAATAATTCTAGTGAAGTGCAACATCCAATAAATGCTCCTATAATAAGCCCTGCTTGAGCTCCTGTTGCAAAAGTTTTAATTTGTGCCCATCTACTAAATATTATAGTAACTAAAGCAGCATATAATACTTCCATTAAAATAATTGCAGATAAATTTAAACCTGTAAAAACAGTTTCAGCAGCTGTTCCATTTTGGCCATTAAAACCAAGAACTTCATAGATTAAGTAACCAAGCCCAAATAAGGCAACTGTTCCGCCAAGAACAGCAAGAATGTTATTTTTCATTTTAATTAGTTTAGTAAACTTCTGTTATAGAAGTTTTAGTTAGTTGGTTATAAATATAGCAAATTTTAACTTACTGATAATAAAGTGGATGTCTATAGCTATAAACTTCAACCCTTTAGAATGTAAGTTTGTCATTTATTAATCTAAAATCAAATGCTATTTTAACAGTAAAGATATTTTTGAATAGTATATTTGTTTTAACTATTAATTTTTAAATATGAAGACTTCATTCTATACTTTGTTCTTAACTATTTTACTAATGAGTTGCTCAAACAATACAGAAACAACTGCCATTAAATTGTCAGCAGATAATCCATTTAATGTTGCTTTAAATGTTCCAATTGATTATGCTAATGTTACTGGAGAAGCTATTGAAGAATATGTAGATGTTACTATTAAAAATGCAACACTAGAGATTGAAACTATTAAAAATCAAAAAGACCCGACATTTGAAAATACTTTTGTAGTACTTGACAAAATAAATAACGATTTGAGCAAAGCTTACAGTAATGCTCATATGTTTTTTTGGGTTTCACCAGATTCTACTGCAAGAGCAAATGGATTAGCTGGATATCAAAAAATCGCTCCTCTGTTTACTGATATTTATTCAGATAAAACACTCTTTAATCAGCTTGAAAAATTTGTCCAATCAGATGCTTACAAAGAATTAACTGGACATCGAAAAATTTTGGTTGATGATGCCATAGATGGTTTTAAGCTATCAGGAGTGAATTTAAGTGATGAAAATTTAAAAAAATTCAAAACACTTAATGAAGAAATAAATAAACTTACATCTCAATATTCAACCAATATGAATACTGCTAATCTTGTTTTGACACTAGATGAAAAAGCTTCTGAAGGGCTTCCAGAAAATTTTAAAGCTAAGTATAAAACGGATAGCAATACTTTTGAAATCCCAGTGATGCCAGCCACAAGAGGTCCAGTAATGAGCAATGCCAAAAGCGAAGAAACAAGAAAAGAGTTCACCACAAAATATTCTAATCGTGGAGCAGATAAAAATTTAGTCATCTTAGATTCTTTAATAAGTAAACGTTATCAAATAGGTAGGCTTATGGGTTTTGAGTCTTATGCTGCTTTCAATTTAAAACCTAAAATGGCAAAGAACTCAGAAACTGTATGGAATTTTATTAACGATCTTGTAGCTAAATCAAAAGATAAAGCAAAACAAGACCTTGAAATACTTAAATCCATTAGAAATAAGGAATTAAAGGCACAAAATGACAATCCAGTAAATCCTTGGGACATTAGTTATTATAATAATCAAATATTAAAAACTCAATTTAATGTAGATCATGAGAAGATTAGAGAGTATTTACCTATGAAAGAATGTTTGAGTGGTATGTTTGAGATTTATCAGGAATTATTAGGATTAGAATTTAGAAAAGTTGAAAACCCTTCTGTATGGCATGAAGAAATTGAAATGTATGAAGTATATGAAGGCGAAAAACTAAAAGGACATTTTTACTTGGATTTATTCCCAAGACCAAATAAAGAATCATGGTTTTATGGTGTTGGTTTAAAAAACGGAAGAATGACTTCTCAAGGTTACGAAGTTCCAGTATCAATGCTTTTAGGAAATTTTACAAGACCAACAGAATCCTTACCTTCTTTGTTGAGTCATAGAGAGTTAAACACTTTATTTCACGAGTTTGGACATATAATAGATGGTATGTCTTACGAAGGTGAATTTAGCTCACAAGCAGATTCTAAAAGGGATTTTGCCGAAGCTATGTCGCAAATTTTTGAAAACTGGATTTGGGATTATGACACCTTAAGTTCTTTTGCTAGACATTACGAAACTGGAGAAGTTTTATCTAAAGAGATGTTCGATAATATGCTAAATGCTAAAAATGTGTCTTCAGGACTTGGAGCTCAAAGATCGTTAAGATCTTGTATTTATGATATGAATATATACGATAAATATAATCCTGAAAAGCAATTAGATACAGACCAGTTATGGAGAGATATTGATAAAAACATGGATGTAATGTCAAGTTATATTGAAGGAACTCATCCTCAAGCCAGTTGGATTCATATTAATACGCATCCTGTGTATTATTATGGGTATTTATGGTCTGAAGTATTTGCACAAGATATGTTTACAGTGTTTGAGAAAAACGGACTTAAAGATGCAGAAACAGGATTACGTTATCGAAAACTAATTCTGGCTAATGGAAGCCAGAGAGATGTTTTAGAAGCTGTCGAAGAATTTTTAGGAAGACCTTCAAACAATGAAGCTTATATTAAAAGTTTGGGCTTAAAATAGTTTATCGATGATGATAAGGTTCGTTTTGTAAAATAGTAAAACTTCGATACAATTGTTCTATAAAAAATAAGCGTACCATTTGGTGAGAAAATGTCATTTTAGAAAGCGAAATTTTCCCCTGCGCTTTATTGTAAACCTCTTGCGAAAAACCATAAGGACCACCAATTACAAAGACAAGTTGCTTAATACCAGAATTCATATGCTCTTGAAGGTAATTGGAAAACTCAACAGAATTTAATTGTTTTCCGTTTTCATCCAGTAAAATTAAAGCATCAGTAGTATTGAGTTTGCGTAGAATAAGTTAGCCTTCTTTTTGCTCTTGTTGCGCTTCAGTTAAATTTTTAGAGTTTTTTAAATCTGGAATAATCTCCAAATTTAACTTTATATAAAACCCTAGACGTTTTGTATAGTCTTCTATTAGTTGTAGTAGCTGCTTGTTATCTGTTTTGCCAATTGCTATGAGTTTGATTGTCATAAGACAAAATTACGATTTTAGATTTATTAATTCGTAACTCGTAATTCGTAATTCAAAAATCAATTCCTATTTTAGCATTAAAGTAAATTACATGATAAGTTCAGAGCAATTTGAAAAAGAAATAGAATTAATAATTGCAAATGCTATACGAGAAGATGTTGGTGATGGCGACCATAGTTCTTTGGCTTGTATTCCTAAAAATGCAAAAGGAAAAGCAAAGCTCTTGGTTAAGGATAAAGGTATAATTGCAGGTATCGAATTTGCTAAACAAGTATTTGCTTATATAGATAAAAACTTAATTATAGAAACACTTATTGAAGATGGAAGCAAAGTAAACTATGGAGATATTGCGTTTTATGTAGAAGGTGCTTCGCAATCCATTCTAAAAGCAGAACGTTTGGTGCTAAATGCTATGCAACGTATGAGTGCAATAGCCACCAAAACAAGAATTTTTATCGATTTATTAGATGGTACAAACACTAAAATTTTGGACACTCGTAAAACAACACCAGGAATTCGTGCTCTCGAAAAATGGGCTGTAAAAATTGGAGGAGGAGAGAACCATCGATTTGCATTGTACGATATGATAATGCTTAAAGATAACCACATTGATTTTGCAGGTGGAATTACCAAAGCGATTAATAAGACAAAGCAATATTTAAAAGATACCAACAGAAATTTAAAAATTATTGTCGAAGCCAGAAACCTTAAGGAGATTGAAGAAATTTTGCAAAACGAAGGTATCTATCGTATTTTAATAGATAACTTTAATTTTGAAGACACACGTAAAGCGGTTCATCTAATAGGCAATAAATGCTTAACCGAATCGTCTGGAGGAATTAACGAAAATACAGCTAGGCAATATGCCAATTGTGGTGTGGATTATATTTCTAGCGGAGCATTAACACATTCGGTATATAATATGGATTTAAGTTTAAAAGCGGTAAATTAGTATTCAGTCGCAGTAACCAGTTAGCAGTAACCAATAAAAATGTATAATCTAATGTTAACAACTTGACAACTTAATATCTTAACAACATACGACTTAACAACAAACAATGAATGACCAAAACAATAGAAGATAAGCTGAGTAAAATTCCCATAGTTAATGTTTTAGTTTCGTTTCTAAAGAGAATAAAACTTCTAGGACTTGAAGGATTATCGCTTTACGATTTGCTCGAAATGTATGTAATAGGTATTGTAAAAGGTACTTTAACATCACGTGCAGGAGCAATTGCGTTTAGCTTTTTTACTGCAATCTTTCCGTTTTTAATTTTTATTTTAATCTTAATACCTTACATACCAAAAGAAAATTTTCAAGCGGAGTTTTTAGTGTTTTTAGAATCTTTCTTACCACCAAATACATCCGAATTTTTTATCACTAATATTTTTGAAGATATAGAAAACACAAATAGAGGAGGCTTGTTGTCATCTGTGTTTTTATTGTCAATTTTTTTAATGGCAAATGGAGTTAATGCTGTGTTTACTGGTTTTGAAACCTCGTATCACGCTCGTTTTAATCGTAATGTTTTTAAACAATACTTCTATGCCTTAGGAATAGCTATTATTTTGGCTTTGTTGCTCATTGTAACTGTAATAGTATTGGGTTATTTCGAGATTTATATCATTCAAAATTTGGAAGAACATGGTTATCTCAAAGAGGCACAAGGACAAACTGGACTTGTATTAGCAAAATATTTGTTTTTCGTAATAATGTTATATATTTCCACTTCAATTTTATATTATTTTGGTACTAAAGAAGGTAGGCATTCAAAGTTCTTTTCAATTGGAGCTTTATTTACAACATTACTAATATTGCTTACATCTTATTTATTCGGAATCTATATTGAAAACTTTTCGCAGTATAATGAATTGTATGGTTCTATTGGAGCGCTTTTAATTTTGCTAATATATATTTGGTTAAACTCTAATATTTTATTGCTTGGTTTTGAACTAAATGCGTCTTTAAATCGTTTAAAAAAGAAAACTAAATTGCAATGAAAAGAGTAGCACTTCTATTTTTGGTGTTTATTTTACCATTTATTGTGTCTTCACAAGACATAATAGGAAAATGGAAAACCATTGACGGACAAACTGGAAAAGAAAAAGCAATAGTAGAAATTTATAAAGAAGGTGAAATTTTTTTTGGAAAAATTACTGAAATATTACAATCTGAAGATAAAAATGTCTTATGCGAAAAATGTGAAGGTATTGAAAAAAACAAACCAGTTTTAGGATTGGTATTAATAAAAAACATGCTTAAAGATGGTAAATACTACCGAAAAGGAACCATTTTTGATCCAGAGTATGGTAAGAAATTTAGATGTAGATTAAAACTAACAGATGATCCAGATATATTGCAAGTTAGAGGTTATGTGGCATTTTTATATGCATCCCAATATTGGCATCGAGTAAAATAATAAGTCATAATTGTTGAAAACCACTTTAATAAAAGTGGTTTTTTTATGGAAACATTTTACCTTTGAAGCAATGCAGTATTTTATAGATGTCATACTTCCAATTCCTCTAGAGCGTCTTTTTACTTATAGTATTACAAGAGCTGAACACGGTTTTATAAAGCCAGGAATGCGAGTTGCTGTGCCTTTTGGTAAGAATAAGATTTATACAGCATTGGTTTATAATTCACATCAAAACCAGCCAGAAGTATATGAAGCAAAGGCAATTCATCAAATATTAGACGATTATCCTATAGTAAATGATTATCAAATTAAGTTATGGTCTTGGATTTCTAAATATTATATGTGCACATTAGGAGATGTGCTGCGAGCAGCTTTACCAAGTGCTTTTTTATTAGAAAGTGAAACTATAATAAGTAAGAATGAACATGCTAATATTGAAGATTCAAAATTAAAAGATGATGAATTTTTAGTGTATGAAGCCTTGCAGCATCAATCTGCTTTAAAAGTAAATGAAATAAGTAATATCCTAGATAAAAGTAATATTCTTCCTGTTTTAAAACGTTTATTAGAAAAGAAAACCATTGTTGTAGAAGAAGAAATTTTTGAAAAATACAAACCCAAATTAGTTAGATATGTTAAGCTGAATACTAATTACTCTTCAGATGAAGCCTTACATCGATTATTAGAAAATTTAACCAGAGCTCCAAAACAAAGTGCTGTAGTTATTGCATTATTTTCTTTAACTGCAAACAAAAGTAAACCAATAAAAGTTTCGGAATTGTTAACAAGGAGTAATGCATCTTCAGCACAAATTAAAACGCTTATTGATAAGCAAATTCTTGAAGAATATTTTATTCAAACTGATAGAATTCAATATTCAGGAGCCGAAAATGAATCAATAAAAACATTAAATTTATATCAAGAAAATACTTTAAATGAGGTAATCCAATCATTTAAAAAACATGATGTTACATTACTTCATGGTGTAACTTCTTCAGGAAAAACAGAACTCTATGTAAAATTAATAGATGAGGTTTTAAAATCAGGCAAGCAAGTTTTGTATTTATTGCCAGAGATAGCATTGACTACACAGTTAGTAAATCGTTTGCAACATTATTTTGGAGAACAAGTAGCTGTTTATCATTCCAAATATTCGTTAAACGAACGTGTAGAAGTTTGGAATCAAGTCTTGAATAATTTAGATAAAGCAAGAATAATTTTAGGTGCAAGGTCTTCAGTATTTTTACCTTTTAATAATTTAGGATTAATAATTGTTGACGAAGAACATGAGCTGTCTTATAAACAGTTTGATCCAGCTCCTCGTTATCACGCAAGGGATACTGCAATAGTTTTAGCAAGTTTATTTAATGCTAAAACTCTTTTAGGTTCTGCTACACCAAGTATAGAAAGCTATTTTAACGCTACTAAAGCTAAAAAATACGGTTTTGCCAAACTTAATAGACGCTATAATGATATTTTAATGCCGGAAATAGAATTGGTAGATATTAAAGATAAACACAAACGTAAACGCATGAAAGGTCATTTTAGCGATAGATTAATTGAAGAAATGACAGTCGCTTTACAAGAAGACCAACAAATTATTTTGTTTCAGAATCGTCGTGGGTTTTCCCCAATTGTGGAGTGTACTACATGTGGTCATTCACCACAATGTCCAAATTGTGATGTGAGTTTAACTTATCATCAATTTAAGAACCAATTACGTTGTCATTATTGTGGTTATAATATGAGTATGTTGCTAAATTGTTTGGCTTGTGGTAGTGTAGATTTAGATAGCAAAGGTTTTGGTACAGAGCAAATTGAAGAAGAAGTAAAGACACTCTTTCCCGATTATAAAGTTGGAAGAATGGATTTGGATACTACAAGAGGCAAGTATGGTTATGAAAAAATAATTACTGCTTTTGAGCAGCATGAGATTGACATTTTGGTTGGCACACAAATGCTAACTAAAGGGTTGGACTTTAGAAATGTTAAACTGGTAGGTATTATGAATGCTGATAACATGCTTAATTTTCCTGATTTTAGAGCTCATGAGCGTAGTTTTCAGTTAATGTTACAAGTTGCAGGTAGAGCAGGTAGAACTGCTGAAAGAGGTAAGGTTTTAATACAAACGTATAATCCGTATCATAAAATTTTGCAGCAGGTTTCAAATAATGATTATATATCTATGTTTAATGAGCAGTTAGATGAGCGCTGCAATTATAAATATCCACCAATTTTTAGATTGATTAAAATTACATTAAAGCATAGAGAATATAATAAAGTAAATGTTGGAGCAGATTGGTTAGCAAAATCGCTAAAACAAATATTTAACACCAATGTTTTAGGTCCAGAATTTCCTCCAATATCGAGAATTAGGAATCAATATCATAAAAATATTCTGATAAAAATTCCAGATAATCAATCGCTTTCAAAAACAAAAGAAGCCATTCTTAAGATAAAGAATAGCTTCATGAGTGTTAAAGATTTTCGTCCGATTAGAGTAATTTTAAATGTCGATAATTATTAGTGAAACTCAATTTACAGGAGTCAATTAAGACGAACTGAAAATTGTAAGTTGAACTAATTCCGCTAAAAAGCGGAATAACAATCAATAGTATTTCTACTTCATTAAATATTATTTAAAGCATCCACTAATTGAGTCTTTTTATTTCTACTTAAAGGAATTTCGTAAGCACCAACTTCAACATTTTTACTGTTAAAGCGATCTATTTTGTCTAAATTCACAATATAAGATTTATGAATTCTTAAAAATTTATCATCTGGTAATTCAGCTTCAAAAGCTTTCATAGTAGATAATACGACGAGGCTATTTTCTTCGGTTACTAATTTTACATAGTCACCAAGTGCTTCAATCCATTTTATATCATTAATATAAACTTTACGTTTTTTAAGATTACTTTTTACAAAGATGTGCTCTCCATCGGTTTCATTAAAATCGAGTGTAAGCTTATGCTGTTCTAAAGCTTTATCGACTGCAGTATTAAAGCGCTCTCTGGTAATAGGCTTGTGTAAATAATCGGTAGCATCGTAATTAAATGCTTTAAATGCATATTCTGTTTTACCAGTTACAAAAATAATTTGGGGTTGATTATTTAGTACATCTAGTAATTCGAATCCATTTAAAACAGGCATTTCAATATCTAAAAAGATTAAATCTACTTTGTGGGTATTAAGGCCGTTTTTCGTTTCCAGGGCACTGCTATATTCTGCAATCAAGTTTAAAGAAGGGTTATTCTCTACTAACTTGACAATAGATAAGCGTTGGATTGCGGAGTCATCTACAACAACACAGTTTAAAGTCATAACATTTATAGTTTTTAGGTTAAGATATCGACAATAGTACGAAATATTCCGTTAAAAACCAAAAAACATCGACAAAGTGTTTGTTTTAACAAAAATTTAACATTTATAATAGCCCTTAAAATTAAAATTGAAAAGGTTGTTAAAGCCATTAATAATAAGTATTTTTGCACCCAATTTTAAATAATTAAAACCGATTTTTATGAATCATTACGAAACTGTTTTCATCTTAAATCCCGTTTTATCTGAAGTTCAGATAAAGGAAACAGTAAAGAAATACGAAGATTTTCTTGTTTCTAAAGGTGCAAAGATGATATCCAAAGAGGATTGGGGTCTAAAAAAATTAGCTTACCCAATTCAAAACAAAAAAAGTGGCTTTTACCACTTATTCGAATTTACTGCCTCTGGAGATGTAATTAATCCGTTAGAAGTAGAGTTCAGACGTGAAGAACGTTTTATGCGTTACTTAACTGTTAAATTAGACAAACATGCCATTTCTTGGGCTGAAAGAAGAAGAGTTAAACTTAAAGAAAAAGCAAAAGCAAAAGCTAAAGCGTAGTTATGTCAAATATAGAACAACAAGCAAAAGGAAAGAAAGACGGAGAAATTAGATATTTAACGCCGTTAAACATTGAAACCAATAAGAATAAAAAATACTGTCGTTTTAAAAAATCTGGTATAAAATATGTAGATTACAAAGACGCCGATTGGTTATTAGGTTTTGTAAATGAGCAAGGTAAATTATTGCCAAGACGATTAACAGGAACCTCACTAAAATATCAACGAAAAGTATCTGTAGCTGTTAAAAGAGCACGTCATTTGGCATTAATGCCTTATGTAGCAGATTTATTGAAATAAAACGATTATAACTATGGAACTTATATTAAGACAAGATGTTGATGGTCTAGGATTTAAAGACGATATTGTAACCGTTAAAAATGGTTTTGGTAGAAACTATTTAATTCCTCAAGGATCTGCAATTCTAGCAACTATTTCGGCAAAAAAGGTTTTAGCCGAAAATTTGAAACAACGCGCTTTTAAAGAGAAGAAAATTGTTGACGATGCAAATAAACTTGCTGAAGCTATTAAGGCATTAGAAATTAAGATTGCTGCAAAAGTTGGAGCTGGAGATAAATTATTTGGATCTGTAAATAACATAAACGTAGCTGAAGCTATAGAAAAAGAAGGACATAGCATCGATAAAAAATTCATAAACGTTAGTGGCGGAAACATAAAGCGTTTAGGAAAATATAATGCAGCTATTAGATTACACAGAGAAGTTTCTGTGGATTTACCCTTTGAAGTTATTCCTCAATCTAAATAGTAATGTTAATAATATTAATTATTATTTAAATTCATAACACTAGCCGCTCGTTGAGCGGCTTTTTTTTGCTAAATTTACGTGAACTAATAAAAATAAAACAAAAACTATGTATTCAATGAAAAAAATTACGCTTTCTTTTCTTTGTGTGTTTATAGGAATAGTTGCTTTCGGACAAGTAACTACCTCTAATATAAAGGGATTAATTTTAGATGAAACCTCGCAACCTCTCCCTGGAGCTAATGTAGTTGCTGTCCACACACCTACAGGAACTAAACATGGTGCCGCAACTAATTTTGATGGTAGGTACAATTTATTAAACTTAAGAGTTGGTGGACCATATACTGTAACAATTAGTTACGTTGGTTATAAAGACCAAACCTTTAACGATGTGTATTTAACATTAGGTAAAACTCAAAATTTAAATGCATCGCTTGTTACAGATAGTGAGCAGTTAGAAACAGTAGTGATTCAAGGTACTGGAGGAACTGGCACATTTGGAAGCGATAGGACTGGAGCAGAAACCAGTGTTGGGCGACGAGAATTAACGCGCTTGCCAACAATTTCTAGATCACAAGCAGATTTTACACGATTAGAGCCAACGGCTAGTAACGGTTCCTTTGGAGGTAGAAATGACCAGTTTAATAACTTCTCTTTAGATGGTGCTATTTTTAATAACCCATTTGGTCTAGATGCTGCGACTCCTGGAGGTCAAACAGATGCACAACCTGTTTCTTTGGATGCTATTGAACAAATTCAAGTTACTACTGCACCTTACGATGTTACACAATCTGGTTTTACAGGAGCATCTGTTAACGCTGTAACAAAAAGTGGTACAAACGAGTTTCAAGGAACTGTATATGGTTTTTATAGAGATCAAGATTTTACAGGACGTAAAATTAAAGGGGATAAATTGCCTATAGCAAAATTATCGCAAACTCAATTAGGAGTGAGTTTAGGAGGACCAATAATAAAAAATAAACTATTCTTTTTTGCTAATTTTGAAAAAGATGATAGAGAAGATTTAGGTCAAAATTGGTTGCCAAACAGTGGTACAGGAGCTGTTAACGAATCTAGAGTATTAGAATCAGATTTATTAATGGTTCAATCTGGTTTTGCTGCTATAGGTTATGATACAGGAGCTTATCAAGGCTTTACACATGCATCAGAATCCATAAAAGGTATCTTTAAGTTAGATTGGAATATTAATGATAATAATCGTTTAGCAATTATTTATAATTTCTTAAATGCTTCTAAAGAGAAACCAGCACATCCTACAGCAATTGCTTTTAGAGGACCTAGTGCTTCAACATTACAATTCCATAATTCTGGTTACGAAATTAATAATGAATTAAGATCAATACAATTAGAATTAAATTCAACATTATCAGACAATGCTTCAAATAAACTACAAGTAGGATACACTAGTTTTAATGATTTTAGAAATCCATTTTCAACACCAGCACCTTCTATTAATATAACTAAAGATGGTTCACCATATATTATTGTTGGTCATGAACCATTTTCTGTTCATAACAGATTAAAACAAAAAGTATTTCAGTTTTCAAATAACTTAAATTTTTATAAAGGAGATCATACATACACTTTTGGTATATCTTTTGAGAAATTTCAATTTGACAATTCATTTAATTTAACCAGTTATGGGTTTGATTTATTTGGAAGTGTAGATATTAATGCCTTTGATGCTAATAATTATGTGGGTGCTATTGCTAATGCAGAGGCAGTATTTGCTGCTAACAATGCTGTGGCTGACGGTACGCCAGGTGGTTGGGCTTTGGCCGAAACTAATGTTGGGCAGATGTCATTTTATGCACAAGACGAATGGAATGTAAACGAGAAATTTAAATTAACCTATGGTTTGCGTTTCGATAAGCCCTTATTTTTTGATTCTGCCGAAAAAGCACAAGATGTTATAGATAAAGGTTTTGTTGTATCAGACATTCCATATGTTAACCCAAATACCGGTGAAACGGTATTTATTGATAATACGCAAATGCCAACTAACAAATGGTTATACTCGCCAAGAGTTGGTTTTAATTATGATGTTAATGGGGATGACTCGTTCCAACTTCGTGGAGGAACAGGAACTTTTACAGGTCGTTTCCCTTTTGTATGGTTAGGGAATCAAATTGCTGCACCAGATGTCTTTTTCTTACAGGCAGTAGATCCAGATTATAAGTTTCCACAAGTATGGCGTACTAATATTGGGGCTGATAAACGTTTTGAAAGCGGTTTAATTTTAACCGCAGATGTGTCTTATTCTAAAGATATCAATGGACCACATGTTCAAAATTGGGGAATAACTTCTCCTTCAGGAACTTTAAATGGTGTCGATAACAGATCTATTTATCTTCCTACAGATATTATCAATAATGCTTATGTATTTACAAATTCAGATAAAGGTAGAATCTGGAGTACATCTCTAAAAGCACAAAAAACATTTGAAAATGGATTATATGCAATGTTGGCATATAGTTATTTAAATGCTAAAGATGTAAACTCGATTGAAGCAGAAATTACTAGTGATGCTTTTGCCGGAAATCCTATTGTAAATAATGTAAATACTGATGTATTGGCACATTCTAAATATGGAAATCAGCATAGAGTAATAGGAGTTGCAAGTAAAAAGTGGACCTATGGAAATGATAATTATGCAACAACAATTTCTACATTCTTTGAATATTCAAGAGGTGGACGTTTTAACTATGTTTACGGTGGAGATATAAATGGTGATGGTTCTGGAATTAATGACTTAATTTATATACCAACCTCTAGTGAAATTAGTCAAATGACATTTTCTGGTTCTGGACAAGGATCAGCTTTAAATGCATTTATTGCTCAAGATCATTATTTAAGTCGTCGTAGAGGACAATATGCAAAGCGTTATGGAGCATTAGCACCTTGGAGAAGTCGTTGGGATGTTAAAATCATGCAAGACTTTAATTTTGAAATTTCTGAAGGTAAAATGAATACACTTCAATTTAGTATAGATATATTAAATGTTGGGAATCTTTTAAGTTCGGAATGGGGACTAATACAACAACCAAATAGCAGACAACCAATAGGTGTAAGTGTTGATGGTAGTGGTAATCCTACTTATACTTTTAATCCAGATCAGACTGAAACATTTGGTTACGATTCTAGTTTAGCTTCCAGATGGCAAATGCAATTTGGAGTACGTTATATTTTCTAAAAAAGTAGAATTTATATATTTAAAAATAACCTCACAGGTTTTAAAAACCTGTGAGGTTTTATATTTTTGCGTATTAAATAAGAACATATTAATTTGAAATATACAAGACTTACACAAGAACAGTTTGAAGAATTGCACCAAAAATTCATCAATTTTTTGGCAACTCAAACCATAACTGCTCAAGAATGGAAAACCATAAAAGAAAATAAACCAGAAGTCGCCGAACAAGAGTTGGATGTATTTAGCGACTTGGTTTGGGAAGGTGTTTTAAAAAAGGTTCGCTATTTAGAACATATTTCGCCTCAGCAAATGCATTTATTTCATTTGAATGAAAATAATATGCAAGTTATTGCTTTAAAACTGAAACGAGATTTAGATTTAACCACAAAAGAAGGATTTAATTGGTTTCGTGAAAATTTGCTAGATGATGATGTAGAATTTTTACAAGCCAAAAAAGAATACTCAAAAGATAAAAATTTAGATAAATTTACATTGATACAACAAGGTGCTGTAATTACTAAAGGTGATTTGTTTAAGTATTTAGATAAGTTGATTAATTAATTTAATAGTTTTGTCATTCCTGCGAAGGCAGGAATCTAATTTTTCAAATCGAATAGTGTAAGAATAACAATTTAAAAGATTTCCGCTTTTGCGGAAAGTGACTATGGCACAAAAACCTAGAATACCAAAAGGCACAAGAGATTTTTCTCCAGAGCAAGTTGCAAAACGAAACTACATTTTTAATACCATTAGAAACAGTTTTGAACGTTTTGGGTTTCAACCTATTGAAACTCCTTCAATGGAACTTCTTTCAACTTTAACAGGAAAGTATGGAGAAGAAGGAGACAGGTTGATTTTCAAAATTTTTCCAAGAGGTCAGAAATTAAGACCTTTGCTAGCCTCACTTAATTTAACATCAGATATTTTAAAAGAGGAAATAGGTATAGATAAACCATCACATGAATTAAGTTCTGAAACATTAGATGCCATGTCGAATGTATTAGTTTCAAGTATTTCAGAGGAGGCATTAAGATATGACTTAACAGTGCCATTTGCACGCTATGTAGCGCAACACCAAAACGAGATTGAGTTTCCGTTTAAACGTTACCAAATGCAACCCGTTTGGAGAGCAGACAGACCTCAAAAAGGACGTTTCAGGGAGTTTTATCAATGCGATGCAGATGTTGTTGGCTCGAAGTCGTTATGGCAAGACGTAGAGTTTGTACAGTTGTACGACGATGTATTTACTGCTTTAAAGTTAGTTGGCGTTACCATAAAGCTTAATAATCGTAAAATTCTTTCAGGAATTGCAGAAGTTATTGGAGCCGAAGATAAACTAATTGATTTTACTGTAGCGTTAGATAAATTAGACAAAATAGGAGAGGAGAAGGTAAAAGAAGAAATGTTGAGTAAAGATATTCCTCAAGATGGCATTAAAAAACTACAACCTTTGTTTGATTTGTCTGGAAGTTTTGAATCTCAAATAAACAGTTTAAAAACAATTTTAGGTGCTTCTAAAGAGGGTTTAAAAGGAGTTGAAGAATTGGAGTTCATTAATACTGCTATTTCCAACTTAGAGCTTAAATCGGCTACTTTGGAGCTTGATGTTACTTTAGCCAGAGGATTAGAATATTATACAGGAACTATTTTAGAAGTTTCTGCTCCAAAAAGTGTGCAAATGGGTTCGATTGGTGGTGGAGGTCGATACGATGATCTTACAGGAGTTTTTGGATTAAAAAACGTAAGTGGTGTTGGCATAAGTTTTGGGTTAGATCGTATTTATCTGGTACTGGAAGCTTTAAATTTTTTTCCAGAAACTGTTAGCAAAAACACTGATGTATTGTTCATTAATTTTGGAGAAGCTGAAGCGTTATTCAGTCTAAAAGCAATTAAAGAATTAAGGCAGAATAATATTAAAGCCGAATTATATCCAGAAGCTGTAAAAACAAAAAAGCAAATGATTTACGCTAACAAACGCAATATTCCATTTGTTGTGTTAGTTGGTGATGAAGAGTTGAAATCCAACACTTACACACTAAAAAATATGAGTTCTGGAGAACAGTTTAAAGTTTCACTTAAAGAGTTAATTTCTAAAGTGAAATAAAATATCTATAGCAATTCTATTTAACCAACACTTTCTTAGTAAGTGTTCCAGTCTCAGTTTTTAATTTTATAATATACGTTCCGCTACTAATATGCTTTGTTTTAAATTCTGAATAATTTTCATTTGGAATATCTTTTATATCATATATTGATTGACCTAGCATATTAATTAATTCTACAGATTTAATGTTCTTTAATGTAGGATTAATAATAATTATGTTTTTTGATGAATTAGAAAAGTATGTGTCTAAACTCTCAAACTCATTATCTACATTACTTAATGTAATATTGTTGCTAAACACAATTTCAAATCGGTCTAGATGTTCTCCAATTGTAAGGAAAAACTCGTAATTCCCAGCTCTTAAATCATGATATGTACTCAATGTTTTATCATAAACAAAGATGTTTGTATTGTCATCAATGTTTTCAAGGGCGTCAATTCTTATTGTTGCTAATCCTTCTTTATTTGTTTTAATTCCTATAGGAAGAA
>Ga0164320_10000027_pt1 | contig 36946 bp, 44 predicted proteins | sample GuaBasSediGuay11_FD_113736 | JGI IMG/M metagenome (GOLD analysis project Ga0164320, IMG submission 113736) | Subseafloor sediment microbial communities from Guaymas Basin, Gulf of California, Mexico - Guay11, Core 4567-28, 0-3 cm | ecosystem: Environmental > Aquatic > Marine > Hydrothermal...
CCCGGAAGCCGGAATAACAGCGAGTTTGTAGGAGCGCTGCTTGCAGCGCGACCATGTTCGTCACACAGGCCCGACACCGGGTACGCGCCCTCACTTAACCTCGCGCGCGCACCCGGTGCCCGGACCTCTTCGATGATCGGGGGACCGGCGCGGCGGAGTGTTTGGCGACCGAAGTAAAGCGCACGTACAAAATCGCCGGGAGTGATTTTGGACGCACGTAGTGCGCCCGAAAGGCCGGCAACAGGATGTTGCCGGTCAACGGAGCCATGAGGGAGATAAATGCTCCGTTGCGCCGTGTCGTGCGTCTACTAGGGCTGGCTGCGGGCGCTTCGTAACCAGGCGGTGAGGGGTTCCCACTCATCCCAGTCAGGCCACGCGAGATACTCGGGCAACTCAAAGATACCCAAACCACGCGTATACGCACGTACGTAGTTTTGTGCGTCACGCAGAGCAGCGATGTACGGGACGCGCGCCTTCGTCAGGTACTCGTCGAGATCATCGAAGATAAGCGTGTTGTCACGAACGCGATTTGCCAGTGCGCCGATCTTTACCTGCTTTTTCTGTACCTTGTTGACACCCTGCAGCTCCTTGAGGAACGTCGAGGTTGCCTGCATGTCGATCGTGGATGGCAATACGGGCACGACGATGGTCTCTGCATGCTTGACGAGGTCGGCCAGTTCCTTGCCGTGCGAACGTGCTGGCGCATCGCTGACAACAATGTCGGCGTTACGTGGCACGTGCCTCAGACCGCCTTCGAATGCGGCCACTCCGGCGATCTCTGGCCGGTTATCCGGGCGGCGCTCCAGCCAGTCGAGGCTGGAGCGTTGTGGATCGTAATCAGCGAGGGCAACGCTGGCGCCTTCGTTTGCAAAATAGGAAGCAATATTCGTCGCGAGTGTGCTTTTTCCGCAACCACCCTTCGCGTTCAGTACCATTATGTGCCGCATGACCTCTCCTCAAGGGCAATGTTTTTCGAGTTTTATGTAAACTACAGCCGCCGACTTCAAATGTCCAACGGGCAAAATCACCGCTTCTAATGTTGTTTCCCTATTTGAAAATGCAAGGCGCCGGCAACCAGATTGTCGTCGTTGATCAGCGTAAAAAAAACGCGCCGCCGCCGTCTGCAGACGGTATTCGGCGGCTGGGAAATCCGGCCTCCGGCCCGGGTTTCGACCAACTTATGTGGGTCGGTCCGCCCGGTAGCGATACGGCTGCAGCAAGCTACAGGGTGTTCAACAGGGACGGCTCCGAAGTCGAACAATGTGGAAACGGCGTTCGTTGCGTTGCCTGGATGCTCGCGAGAGACGCTGCACCGCTGCGCTCGTTCACTCTCGAAAGCCCCGCTGGCCTGATCGAAGCCACGGTGCTCGACGATGGCCAGGTCTCAGTGAGTATGGGACGCCCTGAATTCGAACCCGCCAAGGTACCGTTTGTTGCGGACGAGCGGGCAGATCAGTACGACCTTGATGTGAGGGGCCGTTCTCATCGGGTCGCGGTGTTGTCGATGGGCAACCCGCACTGTGTCATGTTGGTCGACAGCATCGCCGCAGCCGACGTGGACAGGCTGGGCATGGCCATCGAGGAGCACACACGATTTCCCGAATCCACGAATGTGGGCTTCATGAGTATCAATGACCGCTCGACTGTCGAGCTGCGCGTATGGGAGCGCGGCGTCGGCGAAACGCTTGCCTGCGGCACTGGTGCCTGTGCTGCAGCGGTGGCCGGACAACGGCTTGGGCTGCTTGATGACGAGGTTCAGGTGCGACTGCCGGGCGGGCAACTCGTGGTAAGCTGGCGCGGTGAGGCTGAGCCTGTATGGCTCACCGGCAATGCCGAATTGATTAGTGAAGGAACGATTGATCTATGAGCACACAACGTAAGCCGGAATACGCCGAAGAAGAGGTCTCCGAACAGGCTGTTCGCGAGTTCCTCGAAGCCACTCCCGACTTTTTTGAGCGCAATGCCGCTTTGCTCCGCCAACTCGAATTGCCACACGGTGCCGGCGGCGCCGTATCACTGGTTGAGCGCCAGGTTGCGATGCTGCGACAGAAAGACCTCAAATTGCAGCGCCAGCTCAAGGAACTCATTGAAGTTGCCCGTCACAACGATGTACTGGTCGCAAAAATTCACGAATTAACCCTGCAATTGTTCGCAGCTCCCGACCTGCCGTCCTGTGTCTCTGCTATCGAAAAGGCCATGCGCAGCGGTTTCGGCGCCGATCACTCGGTTCTGGTCCTGTTTGCTGACCCGACGATGTTCGACGATATTGACGAGGGTCGCTTCTTCCGCGTCGTCCGGCGCGAAGACAAAGCGCTTGGGCCTTTTGACACCTTCCTGAATGGCAAGGGGCCGCGCTGCGGGCAGGTTCGCGATTCACAGCGAGATTTCCTGTTCCAGGACGACGCCGAGGAAATCGGCTCGGTCGCACTCGTGCCGCTCGGCGATAAGGCCGAAATCGGCTTTCTTGCCATTGGCAGCAACGATGCCGACCGCTTCCATCCAGGCATGAGCATTGATTTTCTGGCGCGCGTCGGGGACCTCATCGCAGGAGCACTGAGACGCTATTAGGACCTGGATCGACAAGTTCATTCATCACCTCGGATTTGAACGCCGCCTGTCCGAACTAACCTGCAAGCACTACCGCCGCGACCTCGAGGCACTGCTCGGTTTCTGCAAGGACAACAACGTCGGCGAGTGGGGTGATCTCGACAGCGAGCACATCCGTGCTTTCTCAGCGACGAGCTTCCGCCGCGGCCTGTCATCAAAGAGTATTCAGCGACGACTGTCCGCATCGCGGACGTTTTTCCGTTATTTGTTACGTGAAAAACACGTCAAGACGAACCCGGTCGTATCTGTGTCGGCACCCAAAGCACCCAAGCGATTGCCCGGCAACCTTGATGCTGATCGTATGGCACGCCTGCTCGACATTCCGGGCGACACCGCGATCATCAACCGCGACCGCGCGATTCTCGAATTACTGTATTCATCGGGGTTGCGGCTGGCCGAACTGACCGATCTGGACTGCGGTGACATCGATTCGCACGACGCGACGGTGCATGTCACCGGTAAGGGCAACAAGGACCGCATTGTGCCGGTCGGCAGGCATGCGCTCGCCGCACTGGCCAGGTGGCAGATATCACGTGGCGACCTCGCGCCCGCCGACGAGACAGCGCTGTTCATCAGCAACCGTGGCACGCGTATCAGCCGTCGCTCGGTGCAATCACGTGTCACACACTGGGCGAAACGCCAGGGCATCGACACAAACGTGTCTCCACATTTGTTCCGGCATTCCTTCGCGACCCATCTCCTCGAGTCGAGTCATGACCTTCGCGGCGTCCAGGAACTCCTCGGACACGCCAACATCTCCACGACCCAGATCTATACGCACCTTGACTTCCAGCACTTAGCCCAGATATACGACCAAACTCATCCGCGAGCCCGCAAGAAAGACTAATCGTAGGAGCGCTGCTTGCCAGCGCGACAGGTGCACCAGCATGGAACAATTTCGAGGGACGACCATCGTCTCAGTACGCCGTAATGGCATTGTTGCCATTGCCGGCGATGGCCAGGTCAGCATGGGAAACACCGTAATGAAGGGTAACGCCCGCAAGGTCCGGCAGTTGGCCAACGGCCGCGTGATCGCCGGGTTTGCCGGCGGCACGGCGGATGCTTTCACATTGTTCGAGCTGTTCGAAAGCAAGCTCGAGCAATACGGCAATCTGACACGTGCGGCGATCGAACTTGCCAAGGACTGGCGCACCGACCGACGTCTGCGCCGCCTCGAAGCACTGCTCTGTGTTGCCGATGAAGAGAGCTCCTTCATCATCTCCGGCAATGGCGATGTCATCGAACCCGAAGATGACCTGATGGCTATTGGCTCCGGCGGACCATTTGCACAGGCGGCGGCGCTGGCATTGCTGCGCAATACAGATCTCGGCGCACGCGACGTTGTCGAGCGGGCCCTGAATATTGCCGGCGATATCTGCGTATTCACCAATCACAACATCACAATAGAAGAGCTGTAGGAGCGCTGCTTGCACCCCTAGGGCACGTGGCCAGCGCGACAGTATTGTCGCAGCGCAAGCGCAGCTCCTACAGTAGGAAGTAACATGTCTCAAATGACCCCCAGGGAAATCGTCCAGGAACTGGACAAGCACATCGTTGGCCAGGACGAAGCCAAGCGTGCAGTTGCCATTGCGTTGCGCAATCGCTGGCGCCGCGTGCAGGTTGACGAGCCGCTGCGTAGCGAAATAACACCGAAGAACATCCTGATGATCGGCCCGACCGGCGTCGGCAAGACCGAGATATCACGCCGTCTTGCACGGCTGGCAAAGGCACCGTTCATCAAGATCGAGGCGACCAAGTTCACGGAAGTTGGTTACGTGGGTCGTGAAGTCGACAGTATCGTCCGCGACCTGATGGACATCGCCGTCAAGATGATTCGCGAGGACGCGATATCGAAGTTTCGCCATCGCGCCGAAGACGCCGCCGAAGAGCGTGTGCTTGACGCGTTATTGCCGCCGCCAAAACAACCGATCGGCTTTTCGACTGATGTGGACGACAAGCCCCAGGAAAGCGATACACGACAGAAATTTCGCAAGATGCTGCGGGAAGGCAAACTCGACGACAAGGAAATTGAAGTCGAGATCCAGGCGATGTCGGTCGGCGTCGAGATCATGGCGCCGCCGGGCATGGAGGAGATGACCAGCCAGTTGCAGGGAATGTTCCAGAACATTGGTGGCAATCGCAGCACGACACGCAAGCTCAAGGTCAAGGATGCGCTTAAGCAGCTTACCGATGAAGAGGCTGCGAATATGCTCGACGATGAGGAGCTCAAATCACAGGCGCTCGAAGCTGTCGAGCAGCATGGCATCGTATTCCTGGACGAGCTCGACAAGGTAGCGAAGAGCTCTGGTACGCAGGGTGCCGACGTGTCACGTGAAGGCGTGCAGCGAGATCTACTGCCGCTGGTTGAAGGCTCAACGATCAATACGAAGTACGGCATGGTCAAGACGGACCACATCCTGTTCATTGCGTCGGGCGCCTTCCATATTGCGAAGCCGTCGGACCTGATTCCTGAGTTGCAGGGCCGCTTCCCGATCCGCGTCGAGCTCAAGTCGCTGACAACCGAGGACTTCGTCCGGATCCTGACGGAGCCGGACGCCTCGTTGACATCGCAGTACATGGCCCTTCTAGCGACCGAGGAGGTTGACGTTGAGTTCACTGAAAACGGCGTCAGGCGTCTTGCCGAGGTGGCGTTCCAGGTCAACGAGAATACTGAGAATATCGGCGCACGCCGGTTGCACACAGTCATGGAGCGCTTGCTCGAAACGATTTCGTTTGAGGCCTCGGACAAGAGTGGCACGCACGTTCAGATCAATGCCGGCTATGTCGACGAACATCTTGCCGAGTTGTCGAAAGATGAGGATTTGAGCCGGTACATCCTTTGATGGCACCGACAGAAATAACGCTGCGCAAGAACTCGAAAATGCTTGTTGTTGCGTTCGAGGACGGCTCCGAATTCAGCTTCAGTTTCGAGTACCTGCGCGTGTATTCGCCGAGCGCCGAGGTTGTCGGCCACGGGCCTGGGCAGGAAACGCTGCAGACCGGCAAGGAGAACGTCGCAATCACCGCGATCGACTCCGTCGGGCATTACGCTGTGCGGCTGGTGTTCGATGACGGACACGATACCGGGCTGTACTCGTGGAGCTATTTGCACGAGCTGGGGCATAACATGGAGGCGAACTGGAAACGCTACCTCGACCGCCTCGCAACAGCAGGGTATGCTCGCCAAAAGCCCGAATAACAAAGCATCATGAACAAACCTGACGCTCCCGTCGAAATCACTCATTTCGGCTATAAAGATGTACCCGTCGGCGAAAAAGCCGACCACGTGAGGGATGTGTTCGACTCAGTCGCAACACGCTACGACATCATGAATGACCTGATGTCCGCCGGCCTGCATCGTCTCTGGAAGCGGCACACCATCGACCAGGCCGCAGCGCGGCCGGGTCACCATGTACTTGACCTGGCTGGCGGCACCGGGGATCTGGCGATCAAGTTTGCGCGCCAGGTCGGGCCTCGCGGCCATGTCGTCCTGGCCGACATCAATGCCGCAATGCTTGAACAGGGACGGCGCCGTCTCATTGATGCCGGTATCGCGGGCAATGTGACGATTGCCCAGGTCAATGCGGAAAGCCTGCCCTTCGATGAGGCGTCTTTTGACCGCATCACGATCGCCTTCGGGCTGCGTAACGTCACGGACAAGAATGCTGCCCTGCGCTCGATGTACCGCGTCCTCAAGCCAGGCGGCAAAGCGCTGATTCTCGAATTCTCGCAGCCGATGAAGTCGCTGAAGCCGGCCTATGACCTGTATTCGTTCAAGGTGCTACCGTTTATCGGCAAGATCGTCGCCAACGACGAAGACAGTTACCAGTACCTGGCTGAGTCGATTCGCATGCATCCGGACCAGGAAACACTGCTCGGCATGATGCAGGACGCCGGCTTCGAGCGTTGCCGCTACCAGAACCTCGCGGGTGGCATTGTCGCCCTGCACATCGGCTACCGTAATTAGGTGCACGGCGATGGACCCCCTTGAGAAGTTGTTGCGCCCGCTCACAACCGTCCTGAACCGCAATATCGGTGAGACGACGCCGGCGCGCGAGTTGTGCCAGCGACTCGACGACAAGACCGTTGCCATACGCGTACGTGATACGGCACTGGCGATGTACTTCGAGATCAGCGACGAGGTGCTGACGCTGAAGACGGATTCCGAATCCGATCCTGATGTCATCCTGACCGGATCGCTGCTGACGCTTGCGAAAATGGCCGGACCAAAGGATGAGTCCGCCGGCGAGGTCGCAATTCGTGACGGCGCACTGGATATCACGGGCGACGCATATACGGCACAGATGTTTCAGAAATTGCTGGGTTACGCGAAGCCCGACATCGAAGAAGAGCTGTCACACGTTGTCGGTGACGCCGCGGCGCATCGGGCGGCCACGCTGGCAAAAGGCTTTGCAGACTGGGCGAAGGACGCTCGATCCACGCTGGGCGCCAACATTCGCGAGTACCTGCAAGAAGAAAGCGGGGATGTGCCGAGTCGCTACGAAGTCGAAAGATTCGCCAGCGCGGTCGACTCGTTGCGCGATGACGTAGCGCGATTCGAAGCTCGCATCAAGCGCCTGGCGGAGCGCGCCTGATCATGCGTCGCGGCCAGACCATCCGACGAATGATCAGCATCCAGCGCGTACTTGTGAAGTACGGCCTGGATGACGTTATAAAGAAGACTCACCTGCTCCGGCCGCTACGATTTCTTTTCTACGTGCTGCCGAGACGGCGCGACACCTCAGCGCCAATCGGTGAACGTATCCGTCTGGCTCTCGAGGAGCTGGGCCCGATCTTCGTTAAGTTTGGCCAGGCGATCTCAACACGCCGCGACTTGTTGCCGCCCGATATCGCTGACGAGCTGGCAAAGCTGCAGGATGAGGTGCCGCCGTTTCCTGCCGAGGAGGCTATTGAGATTCTCAACGCGGCCTATGGCAAGTCGGTCAATGACGTTTTCAAGCGCTTCGATACCGAGCCGTTCGCCGCAGCGTCGATCGCACAGGTTCATACCGCGCAGTTGCATGACGGCCACGAAGTCATCGTCAAGCTACTGCGCCCTGGCGTGCAGGAGCAGATCGAACAGGATCTCGACGTCATGCGCACGATTGCCGGTCTCGCAGACCGCTACTGGGAGCACGGCAAACGCCTGCGCCCGCTCGAGGTCGTCGCCGAGTATGAGCAAACGATCATCGACGAACTCGACCTCATGCGTGAGGCAGCCAATGCGGCACAACTGAAACGCAACTTCTCCGGTTCGGACATGCTCTATGTGCCGGATGTTTACTGGGATTACTGCCGCCCCGAAGTGCTCGTTCAGGAGCGCATTTACGGCATCCCGATCAGCGATATGGCCGCACTTCGTGAAGCGGGGACCAATATCCAGGTGCTCGCAGAAAACGGTGTCGAGATATTTTTTACGCAAGTATTTCGCCACAACTTTTTTCACGCAGACATGCATCCGGGCAACATTTTCGTTATTGCGACAGATCCGGACCATCCTAAGTACGCTGCCGTCGATTTCGGCATAGTCGGCACACTGAACCCTTCGGATCAGAAGTACCTTGCCCACAATTTCCTCGCATTTTTCGATCGCGACTATCACCGCATCGCGAAATTGCACATCGATTCAGGCTGGGTGCCCGAGGGCACACGTATCGACCAGCTCGAAGCGGCAGTTCGCACGGTCTGCGAACCCATCTTTAACAAACCCCTCTCAGAGATATCGTTTGCGCAGGTGCTGATGCGCTTATTCCGCGTGGCTCAACGCTTCAACGTCGAGATTCAGCCGCAGATGATTCTGCTGCACAAGACGCTCTTCAATATCGAAGGCCTTGGGCGGGAGTTGTATCCGCAGCTGGATCTCTGGAAGACCGCGCATCCGGTGCTCAAGCGATGGATGAACGAGCAGGTCGGGCCGAAGGCAGTACTCGAGGACCTGCGCGAAAACCTGCCACAGCTTCGCGGCATACTAAAAGAGCTGCCCGTCGTACTCAAGAATCTCGCAGCGTTCCTCGAAAAGGCCGCGAAAGACGACGGGAATCCACAAGAGTGATTCTTCCCCACGTCGCCAGATTCCTGCTGTGGCTTGGCGGCTGGACGGTTGTGGGCAAGGTGCCGAACATTCGCAAGGCCGTGTTAATTGCCGCACCGCATACGTCGAACTGGGACGGTTTCTGGGCCGTCGTCTTCAAGGTATACATCGGGATGGACATCCGCTGGTTCGTCAAGGATTCGATATTCTGGTTCCCGTTGAGCATGCTCCTCAGGATCAATGGCGCGATACCGCTGAATCGCAAGCAGGCTGGCTCGTCTGTCGCCCAGGCCATCGCCGCTTTCGACGAGCACGAGGATTTCTATTTCGGCCTCGCGCCGGAGGGAACCCGCAGCAAGACGCGCGGCTGGAAGAGTGGCTTTTACCGTATCGCCGAAGGGGCTAACGTCCCCGTCGTGCTCGGGTTTCTCGACTACGGCAACAAGCAACTCGGGCTTGGGCCTGCCGTCACTTTGACTGGAGATCGCGGCACGGATATGGCCGTGATCGGGTCCTTCTATTCCTCGATTTCGGGCCGCTGGCCGGAAAAAACGAGCCCGATCGAACTCACGCGCTAGATCTCGCAATGACTGGCAACGACAAACATCCGAGACCTCATCGTCCGATCCGAAGTTTTGTGCGGCGCGCAGGAAGGCTCACGGCGTCACAACAACGTGCACTTGACGAGCTATGGCCCGAACTCGGGCTTGACTTCAGCCCCGAACCCCTCGACTTCGAGTTGCTGTTTGGTCGCGAGGCTTCGATCGTTCTCGAAATCGGGTTTGGCAATGGCGACTCACTGGTCGCGCAGGCCGCTGCATCGCCGGAGAAGAACTTTGTGGGCGTCGAAGTTCATGACCCCGGCATAGGGCATTGCCTGATCAAGGCGCACGATGCCGGGATTTCGAATCTGCGACTTATTGCCCACGACGCGATCGAAGTCCTTGAGGAACAGATTCCCGAGGCCAGCCTGCAGCGTATCAATCTCTACTTTCCCGACCCCTGGCCAAAGAAGCGCCATCACAAGCGCCGCATCGTGCAAGCAGGCTTTCTTGATTTGTGCGAGCGCCTGCTTGAACCGGGCGGCGCGATGCACATCGCTACCGATTGGGCCAACTATGCCGAGCACATCGATGAAGTCTTCACCGCCGATACCCGGTTTACCTGCTCCGAGCATCGAGAACACGACGGTGACGATCCGTTCGATCGGCCGATGACCAAGTTCGAAAAACGTGGCTTGCGCGAGGGCAACCGAATCCATGACTGGAAATTCGAGAAAAAAGGTCTATAACTAAGATAAGGAGTCTCGTAAATGGCAACCGCCTTCCCGACAATTGGCAAATGGTATCGTCGCCCTGACGGGACACTGCTCGAGGTTGTCGCGGTTGACGAAGGCGACGGCACTATCGAGATCCAATTTTTTGACGGCACCATCGATGAAGTCGAGATCGATGCCTGGCGTGGTCAGTTTCTCATTGAGGCGGCCGCCCCCGAAGACTGGTCCGGCTCGGTCGATATGGATCCCGACGACTACAAAGGCACTCGCACTGACGAAATGCCGGCCGGCTTCCACGACCCGCTCGAGTTCCTCGGCAAGGATTGATTGTCGCTGTAGGAGCGGCTTTAGCCGCGACAGGTGCAACGACCTTGTGGGAGCGGCTTTAGCCGCGACGAGATATTACATGCTCGTGGGACCGGTTACGTAGATAACGCCGTCCCGCACCTCCACAGCCACTTTTCTCAGTGACTTGCCGATGCAGGGTCCGGCAAAACACAGACCCGTATTAATTTCGTATTGCGCGCCATGTGAGGCGCAGATAATCGAGGAATCGTCCTTGGTCAGGAATCCGTCCGGTACCCAGTTAAGCGGATGACCGACGTGTGCGCAAAAGTTCTCGTAGGCATAGACGCCGTCTCCCTGCCGAACGACGAAGCCACGAAACGGCCAGTCACCCTCACCGATCTGGAATTCACGGCTACCCGGGTCAGTGAGTTCATCGACTCGCCCTACTGCGAGCTCGGCCGTGTCAGGCACTGTCTTCCCCGTTCCAGGGCGCGACCTTGAACAGCAATAGCATGCCGGGAATAGCGAGGATGGTGCAAAGCAGAAAGAAGTTAGTCCAGCCCACACTCTCGACGATGACGCCGGTTACAGCATTTGCCAGCGTCCTCGGTACCGCGGTCAGTGCCGTAAATAATGCGAATTGGGTCGCTGCAAATGCCGGATTCGTTTCGCGCGCCATGAACGCCACGAACGCGGCCGTACCCAGTCCCACACCGAGGTACTCGAATCCGTTCGCGGCACCCAGCATCCACAGATTCGTGCCAACAACGGAAAGCAACGCAAATCCGAGGATGCTCACCACTTGCACAACGCCAAAAATCCACAATGCGCGATTGATGCCAAGCTTGATCATGACGATGCCACCGAACAAACCACCCACTATCGCAGCGATCAGTGCCGCGAATTTCGCGACCGACCCGATCGCTGTGAGACTGAACCCCATATCTATGAAGAACGGTGTTTGCAGCGCAGTCGCCATGTTGTCGCCGAGCTTGTACAGAAACAGAAATACGAGAATCAGTGCTGCCGATCGCGTGCCTTTTCGCCCAATAAACTCCCGGAATGGCTCGACGATTGCGTCGCGCATCGTCTTTGGTGGACTGGGTTCGGCGATCGCCTCGTCGATCACCAGCGTCAGGACGATACCGACACCCATGAACAGCGCAACGAAGAGGAACACCGAGTGCCAGGGCAGGTGGTCCGACAGAATCAGCGCCAGCGAGCCCGGCACGAGGCCGGCGAGGCGGTAGGTCTGCACGTGAATAGCGTTACCCAGACCAAGCTCCACGTCGGGCAGTAGCTCGCGCCGGTATGCGTCGAGCACAATGTCCTGGCTGGCGCTAAAGAAAGCCACGGCAGCAGCAAGGTAGGCGATGGTCCAGAGCGACAGGTCCGGCTTGAGAAAACCCATAGCAGCGATCGAGACCAGGAGCGCCAGCTGGGTGACGAGCATCCAGCCGCGCCGGTGTCCGAGAAACGGCAGCGTGAAGCGGTCCATGACGGGCGCCCACACAAATTTCCAGGTGTAGGGGAAACCGATCAGCGCGAAAAAGCCTATCTCGGCCAGGCCGACGCCCTCGGCGCGCAGCCATGCCGGCACCAGCTGAATCAACAGGTATAAGGGCAACCCGGACGTAAAACCGGTGAAGACGCAAATCAGCATCCGCCGGTTGAGGATTGCCTCCTTGAACGTCCTAGTCACCATGGTGCCAATCGTAATCCATGATTAGCGGCGCGTGATCGGAGAATCGCTGCTCTTTGAAGATTTCAGTACGCAGGACCTTGTCCTCGAGACCCTTCGTCACGACATGGTAATCGATGCGCCAGCCAACGTTATTGTCCCAGGCGCGACCGCGATTCGACCACCAGGTGTACTCGTTTGGCCCCTGCTCGATCGTGCGAAACGCGTCGACGTAGCGATACTCGCCAAACACCTTGTCCAGCCACGCGCGCTCTTCGGGCAAACACCCGGAATTCTTCTGGTTGGACTTCCAGTTCTTGATGTCTTCCTCTTTGTGCACGATATTCCAGTCACCGCAGATGATGTATTCGCTGCGCTTGCGCTGCAGTTTTTTCAGATGCTCGGTGAAGGAATCCATGCAGCGATATTTGGCTATTTGTCGTTCCTCTTTTGAGGAGCCGGACGGCAGGTACAACGACACGACCGAGATGCCACCCAGCTGCACCTCGAGGTAGCGGCCCTCGTCATCGAACTCCTTGTCCCCATAACCGCGAACCACTTTTCTGGGCTTGTGCCTCGAGTAGATTGCGACACCGCTGTAGCCTTTCTTGACGGCATCCTCGTAATAGCAGTGATAGCCCGCGGGCGAGAAAATTTCATCGCCCAGCTGGTGAACCTGCGCCTTGGTTTCCTGGATGCAGACGACGTCGGCATCCTGCTCTTTCATCCAGTCGAAAAAGCCCTTGCGGGCCGCGGCGCGAATGCCATTCGCGTTAAGGCTGATTACTCGAAACAATCGGTTTCTCCCTGCCGTGCTGCATGTCATACTCGACGCGCAAATCGAAGGCGGCCATCATACATAAAGACCACCGACATGCAGGCCTATAAGAAAGAGTTCATCGATCTCGCTCTGGAACTTGGCGTACTTCGTTTTGGCGAATTCACGTTAAAGTCCGGGCGCGTCAGCCCCTACTTTTTCAATGCCGGCCTTTTCAATACCGGTTACGCCGCGGCACGACTCGGTCGCTATTACGCGGCAGCAATCGCTGCATCCGACATTAAATTCGACATGCTGTTCGGACCCGCTTACAAAGGCATCCCGCTGGCGGCACTTGCTGCCGCCTCCCTGGCGGAGCACCAGGATATCGACGTGCCTTTCTCCTACAACCGCAAGGAAGCGAAGGCGCACGGTGAAGGCGGCAGCATCGTTGGGGCGCCCTTGCAGGGCCGGGTATTGATTGTCGATGATGTCATCACGGCAGGTACGGCCGTTCGCGAGGCGTACCAGATCATCTCAGCGGCCGGTGCCGAAGTGGCGGGCCTCGCAATTTCACTCGACCGACAGGAGCGCGGCCAGGGGACCTTTTCGGCCGTCCAGGAGCTTAAACAGTCACTCAGCATGCCGGTTTCGAGCATCATTGCGCTCAATGACCTGATCGATATTCTTGAGGAATCAAGCGAGTATGCCGATTACCTCGAACCAGTCGTCGCGTATCGGAAAAAATACGGTGTGATATCGTAAGTTGTTGAATTTGTAGTCATATCGGTAGATATTTTACAAGATCCCTGGAGGCGACTAAGCTGTTATTTCGCGAACCAGTCCTAATAAATGAATTGCCAGACATGGCATAGTTACGCTATGCGACTAGTACTCTTATCAGTCATTCTTTGCCTCCTCGTGCCCCTGGACGCTGATGCGCAGGACCGCAGCAGGTATAAGTATGTGGATGAAAATGGAAACCTTGTTTTCACCGATAAGCCGCCGCCCGACTCTGCGGACAAACCTAAAGACCTGGTCAATAACCAGGGTGTCACGGTAGATCAGGTTGAGGGCAGGAAGACTGAAGAGCAGCTCGCCGCCGAGGCCACGGCTAAAGCGCTGGAAGTGAACAAGGAACTTCAATTTCGCGCGGACCAGGCGCTCCTGAGTACTTACATATCGGTTGCCGAGATCGAAATGCACCGGGATCGCCGCGTCGAACTGTTCCAGGCACAGGCCCGCGTGACTGAACTTTATCTCCGCAACCTGCAACGCCGCATCAGCGAGCTCAAGACCGAGGCCGGCCGCTATAAGCCCTACAGCTCAGACCCCGCCGCTCAGCCGATTGATCCGAGCCTGGTTGAAGATATCGACGCGACGGAAGACTCGATCGATCGCCACAAAGAAAACCTGAGAAAGTTCAGGGACGAAGAGCGACGGATTCACGAGCGCTTTGAAGGCGATATTCAGCGCTTCAAGACGATTAAGGGTATATCGGCCGACGAGCCGCAGACCCGAGCTGTACCGGAAACGCTTGCTCAAGCCGTTCCTGAGTGACCGAACCCTCCTGCGCCACGATCACTGTCGTCAAACTCGTCGACGATGTTGAAGCGCACCTGCTCTACCGGCACAAAAACCATTTGCGCGATGCGCTCGGCTGGCTGCACTTCGTAGCTCTTTGAACTCCTGTTCCAACAGGATATGAATACCTGTCCCTGGTAGTCGGAGTCGATCAGCCCGGTCAAATTACCGAGCACCAGTCCATGTTTGTGACCCAGTCCGGACCGCGGTAGTAAAACGGCGGCAAGCGACGCATCGTCAATGTGTATGGCAAGACCGGTCGGTATCAATTCTGTTTCACCAGGCTCTATCGTCAACGGCTCGTCGATGCATGCGCGCATATCGAGGCCCGCCGAACCATCAGTCGCGTAGTGCGGCAGTTCTATCGAATCTCCGAGTCGGGAGTCGAGTATCTTCAGCTCAATCGATCGCATGTAGTCGTGTCAGCCTTGGTTGTGTATCAGGGCCGCGCACGGCTGTGAACCGCTCCGCGACGAGTTGCATGATTTGTTCTGCCAGTTCAGATTTCGGGGCCCTGGCAAAGCCCTTCTCGCCATCTTTCCAATAGACCTCAATCTCGTTGTCATCGAGGTCAAAACCACAGTCGTCACCAACGCGATTCGCGACGATCATGTCGAGTTTCTTTTTTTCGAGCTTGCCAAGCGCGTAGTCACGCACGTTCTCGGTTTCCGCCGCAAACCCGACCGTGAACGGCGCGTCATCAAGCCCGGCGACCGATGCGAGAATGTCCTGCGATCGCACAAGCTCAAGCTGCATGGTCTCATTGTTTTTCTTGATCTTCTGCTTCGCTGCATCCGAGGGCTGGTAATCGGACACAGCGGCGGCCGCAACAAAAATGTCGACACCCTGCAGGTGATCATGTGTTGCCTCATACATCTGCTGTGCGGTCTTCACGTGTACAACGTCAACGCCTCTCGGCCCCGGCAGGTTTACGGGCCCGCTGATGAGTGTGACCTTCGCACCCTGTGCCACTGCAGCATTCGCGACTGCGTAGCCCATCTTGCCCGAGCTGCGATTGGTGATGTAGCGCACCGGGTCGATCGGCTCGCGGGTTGGACCTGCCGTAACCAGGACGGTCTTGCCGGCAAGAATCCCCTGACCCTCTGTCGCGACCAACTGCGGACCGCAAACGATGGCCGCTATTTCATCGGGATCAAGCATGCGTCCTGCGCCGGTTTCGCCGCAGGCCTGGGAACCATGGTCAGGCCCGAGCATCTTCACACCACGCTCTTCCAGTGTCTTGCGATTGGCCTGGACGGCTGCGTTGCCCCACATGACATGGTTCATTGCCGGTGCGATGGCGAGTGGCGCCTCGGTTGCCAGGCAGAGCGTGGTCAGCAGGTCGGCCGCGGCACCCGATGCGAGGCGCGCCATGATCTCGGCCGTTGCCGGTGCGATCAGTACGACGTCCGCCCAGCGTGCGAGCTCGATGTGGCTCATCGATGCCTCGGCTTCCTTATCCCAGAGATTGGCTCGAATAGGCCTGCCGGACACGGCCTGCAGAGCCGTCTCGGTCACGAATTCGCCCGCAGATGCGGTCATCACGATCTGCACGTCCGCGCCACGCTCGCGCAGGCGCCGCACCAGCTCTGGTGTCTTGTACGCGGCAATCCCGCCAGTTATACCCAGTAACACGTTCATAGGCACGAGCTTATCCTGCCGCCCCGTGGCATTGCCAGTGCGTTGGCATCCAATTTGAAGCCCGGTGCATCTGGTCTTCTAAAGGGAGAGGAATTCCATGATCCGAACACTAGTTATGGCACTCGCAATGCTGCTGGCGAATCCGCTGGCTGTCGCCGGCGATTCATCGGTCTGGCACGTACAACTCGATTCGCGCTCACTCGGTCCGGTCGAACTGCATCTCGAGATCGAGCGCGACCAGTCCGGGCTGCGTGCAAGAAGTCTGTCCGGATCGCTGCCGCTACTGCAGGCCATCCCGGGGGAGCGTGATGTTTCCGCCGGCTTGATGACGTTTGAAGCGCACCTCGATAACGACGGCAGTTACCACGGTGACGTTACCGCGCCCTGGAAAGAAGGCGTGGTCGAACTATATTTCGACGGCGATCAATTCCAGGGAAGCATCGACGATGGTGTCTTCGCGGGAACGATCTCTGGAAGCCGGGTGGACCGAGCGCCGGTTTTGCGTGACTATCCAGCCATACTCGACGACTTCGATACCGTCGTTGCCGCCAAGCTGTTCTCGCCCGACGATCTACAGCAAGAGGCGTATCTCACGTTTCGCACGGAACTCGGGCGGGTCGCCGACGTCGCGACGGACGATCTGGATCTGCTATTCGGCTTTCGCTGGCTATGGCAGAACGATCCGTTCTCGCACTTTCAGTTCAAACGATCAGCGCAGTCGGCGGCGGAGATGTTCGCGTTCTTCGACAACTACCGTGTTGGCTTCGAGGCCGCGACCGTTGAGTTTGCGGATGACGTCGCGGTGCTGACAGTCCGGACAATGATGGGTGCCGATACGATCGAACAGATTGACGCCGCGTTCGAGCGCATTGCCGAGGAAGATCCGGCAGCACTGATTATTGATCTGCGCGGAAACGGCGGCGGAGCATTTGCCGTAAAACCCCTCGTCGAGCATGTTATCGACGAGCCCGTCGATGCCGGTTTCTTCATTTCCCAGGTCTGGGGCCGCAATCACGACCAGGCACCATCGGCCGACGAAGTACTTGAGACGATGCCCTGGGAGGGGTGGTCGATTATTGCGTTCTGGCAGGCCGTGCAGGAATCCGCCATCTTGCGCCTGAGGTTCAACCCGAAAAGCCCTAATTTTGACGGTCAGGTGTTCGTCCTGCTCGACGAGAGATCCGCATCCGCAACCGAACTTGCTGCCGACGCTTTTCGCAGCTCGGGTGTAACGACACTGATTGGACGGCGGTCAGCCGGTGAAATGCTATCGCAAAGCATGTTCGACGTCCGTGACGGATTCCAGGTCAGCTTGCCCGTGGCCGATTACTACTCCATCGCCCACGGCCGCATCGAGGGCGTCGGCGTACCTGTCGATATCGAGGCCGAACCGGGCCAGGCACTTGCCGTTGCCAAAGACCTGGTGCGAAACCCGTCATCCCGGCGTGATTGACGTCTTGTTGCTGTGACCAGGGTTGCCAGAATGGGCCCTGATGACAAGCAATCAATGGATGGTCATGAGCGACGGCGAGTTGCTGGCAATACTCATCCGCAGCGGAGACGGCGTTGCGACCGACCTGCTGAACAGGCACGGCGGCCTGCGCGAGGTACTGCATGCAGACCATGAAGCGCTGATCGCGGAGCGTGGCATCGGTGCGTCACGGGCGCGGATCATTCGTACACTTCCCGAGCTTGCCCGGCGTTACTTTGAGGCGTCCGTGGTGCCCGGAGAGGCCATCCGCAGTCCTGCTGATACCGAGGCCTACCTTCAGGCCCGATTGCGCCACCTGGGGCATGAGCTGTTCTGCTGCCTGTATCTCGACAACCGCCACCGTGTGCTGCGATTCGACGAAATGTTCCGTGGAACCATCGACGGCACCAGCGTTTACCCGCGTGAAGTGGTCAAAGAGGCACTGGCCGTCAACGCGGCCGCCGTCATCCTTGCCCATAATCACCCGTCGGGCGTTGCCGAACCCAGCCAGGCCGACGAACGGATCACGAAACGGCTAAAATCAGCCCTCGAACTGGTCGATATTCGGCTCCTCGATCACCTTATTATCGGCGACGGCCAAGCCACATCGATGGCCAGCCGGGGGCTGCTGTGACAGGCTCTTGTATTGCATCTGTCAGGCTGGTATAAAGTTCCGCTCTCTGCTCACAGGCCGTGGGCAACTTTTTGTAAAATCAGAGACTTAGAGCAATGTCCAAGGTATGTCAGGTCACCGGAAAGCGCCCACAGTCCGGAAATAACGTTTCTCACGCAAATAACCGGACGCGTCGCCGTTTTCTACCCAACTTGCAGAACAAGCGTTTTTGGCTGGAATCCGAGCAACGCTGGGTACGCCTGCGTGTGTCAGTTAACGGTATGCGTATCATCGACAAACACGGCATCGAGAAGGTTCTCGCCGACCTGCGCGCGCAGGGACAGCGCGTTTAAACGGAGTATCAGCTAATGGCCAAGAGTAGTCGCGAAAAGATCAAGCTTGTATCGAGTGCCGGCACGGGGCACTACTACACAGCGCAGAAAAACAAGAAGCTCCATCCTGAAAAGCTGGAGACGAAAAAGTACGATCCGACGATTCGCAAGCACGTGATCTACAAGGAAGCGAAGATCAAGTAAATCGAATGGTAGAATTCTCGAGAAGGCCCGCTTAACGCGGGCCTTTTTTGTGGGAGCGGCTTGTAGGAGCGGCTTCAGCCGCGAACACTTCGGGCCTGAGGGCCCTCCTACAGTAAACTCCATGCATGCCTGAACTTCCCGAAGTCGAAACAAGTCGTCGCGGCATATCGCCCTACGTCAGCGGTGAGCGCGTTGACAAGGTTGTTATTCGCGAACGCCGTCTGCGTTGGCCGATTGCGATCGAGGTTGACGATAACCTGGCCGGTGCCCGCATAGCGTCTGTTGGGCGACGCGCCAAATACCTGTTGCTCAATACCGGCAGCGGCTCGGCAATCATCCACCTGGGTATGTCGGGCAGCGTGTTCATTGTGGAACGCGACACGCCGGCCGGCGTGCACGACCACTTTGACATTGAACTCGCATCAGGAAAGGCGCTGAGATTTCGTGACCCGCGACGTTTCGGTTCATTGCACTGGGCCACGGACCCGTTGCAGCACAAGCTGCTGCGCGACCTGGGCCCTGAGCCGCTGGGTGACGAGTTCTGCGGCGCCTACCTGTGGGACCGATCGCGCGGCCGGCGTGTCGCCATCAAGCCGTTCATCATGAATGCCAGCGTCGTGGTCGGCGTTGGCAACATTTATGCGAGCGAGTCGCTGTTTCTGGCGGGTATCAACCCGCGCCGTGCTGCCGGGCGCATAGCAAAAGCGCGTTATGACCTGCTGGCCGAGGTCATCAAGACGGTACTGTCGAAAGCCATCAAGGCAGGTGGAACCACACTGCGCGATTTCTACGGTGGCGATGGTGAGGCCGGGTACTTCCAGCAGGAACTTGAGGTTTATGGTCGCGACGGCGAACCCTGTTCGCGGTGTGACCGGCCGGTATCGTCAATCGTGCAGGGCCAGCGCTCGACGTATTACTGCAAGAACTGTCAGACCTAGTCGCGGCTAAAGCCGCTCCTACAACTCAAGAAAGTCAGACCTAGTCGCGGCTAAAGCCGCTCCTACAACTCAAGAAAGTACTGTGGGAGCGGCTTTAGCCGCGACATTCAGGCTTTGCTGCAGCGTTCCAGAAGCGCCTGTCTCACTTTCGGCGACACAAACTCTGAAACGTCACCGCCGAGCTCTGCAACCTCGCGCACGAGGCTCGACGAAATAAACGTGTATTTCTCGGTCGGTGTGAGGAAAGCCGTTTCGACCTCATCGGTGAGGTGACGATTCATATTCGCCAACTGAAACTCGTACTCAAAATCGGATACAGCCCGCAATCCGCGAATGATCACACGCAGGTCGTTCTCTCGAGCGAAGTCGACAGTCAGCCCTTTGTATCCGGTCACTTCAACATTGTCGATATCAGCCAGGGCTGCTGCAGCCATTGCGACGCGTTCGTCCGTTGTAAAAAGTGGCGCCTTGGAACCCGGGTTATCGGCAATTGCGACGACAACGCGATCGAAAAGAGTTGTCGCCCGTCGTACCAGATCTTCATGACCCAGTGTTATGGGATCGAATGTTCCCGGATACATGGCGGCGACGGTCATCTGTTCGCTCCTCATTGGTCAACCTGCGCGAGTGAGTATCGTACATTTCCAGCGGTCTTCGACTTCAGGATGCGCCAGCCTGGCGGCAGGTCTGTTTCCGGCCGCGCCCGGTCTTCTTCGAGGTAGACCAGGGCACCGCTACCGAGCACGGACGCCTCATTGAGGAGTCTACACAAATCGCCAAGCATATCGGCGGCAAATGGCGGGTCGAGAAATACGATATCGAATTTTTTGCCGGGCGGCGCCTCAAGGAACACGAGCGCGTCACCCTGCCGCACATCGGCGGTTGATGCGTCGAGCACCTGTACATTGTCACGAAGAATTTTGGCTGCAAGCGGAGACTTCTCGACGAACACGACATCGCCCGCGCCGCGCGACAGCGCTTCAAGCCCCAGCGCCCCGGTTCCTGCAAACAGATCAAGGCAACGGGCGCCAGAAATGGTCGGCGCCAGCCAGTTGAAAAGCGCCTCGCGTATGCGCTCCGATGTCGGCCGCAATCCGGGTACGTCCGCTATATCCAACAGACGACTGCGCCATTTTCCCGCTACAATACGCAGCCGTCCCGGCCGGGGTTTTTTCTTCGATGATGCCACCCGGACAGTTTAGGCGATTCGCCGCCGACAAGTGACCCAACAGGTGACGACAAATAACGATGTTTGCGAAAAAGGAGAATAAGGAACCGCGCCAAGGATTCATGAAGAAGCTGCGTGCGCGCCTCAATCGCGGCGACAACTGGCTGACCTACGACCTCGCCAACCTCGCGCCCGGCGGGAAAATCGACGAAGACGTTCTCGACGAGCTTGAAGCAGAGCTTGTCATGGCGGATGTTGGCATCGAAACGACGGCACGCATCATTGAAAACTTGCAGGGCTGTCTCGCCCGCAAGGAACTTGCGGACGTCGACGCGCTGCGTGCTGGCCTGCACCACTCATTAACCTCAATTCTCGAGCCCGTCGCAGTGCCACTGGAGATCAACGAGCAACGTCGACCGTTCGTCATTCTTATGGTTGGTGTGAATGGCGCGGGCAAGACCACAACCATTGGCAAACTGGCGCGTCGTTTTAAGGAGCAAGGTCTGTCAGTCATGCTCGCGGCAGGCGATACGTTTCGGGCGGCGGCTGTCGAGCAGTTGCAGGCCTGGGGCGAGCGCAATGACGTTCCTGTCGTTGCTCAACAGTCCGGTGCTGATCCTGCAGCCGTCATCTTTGACGCCTGGGAGGCGGCCAGGGCACGCAACATCGATGTCCTGCTCGCAGACACAGCGGGCCGCCTGCAGAATCAGCAAGGCCTGATGGACGAGCTGACGAAAGTCCGGCGTGTCATTGCACGGCGAGACGAAACCGCACCACACGAGATCATGCTCGTGCTCGATGCGAGCCAGGGCCAGAACGCGCTGGTCCAGGCGGAGAAGTTTCACGAGGTACTTGGCCTGACGGGAATTACTGTGACCAAGCTCGATGGCAGCGCGAAAGGCGGTATCCTGCTCGCTATCGCCAACCAGTTGCAGGTGCCTGTGCGCTTCATCGGAATTGGCGAGTCCGCTGAGGACATGCAGGCGTTTTCGGCGAGCGAGTTTGTCGATGCGTTGCTTGCGAGTGGCCAGTCATGATGATTCAGCTCGATGACGTGACGAAACGATACCCCGGTGGACAGGAGGCTTTGTCGGGCCTGACCCTGTCTGTCGACAAGGGCGAGATGCTGTTCATCACCGGACATTCAGGTGCAGGGAAAAGTACCCTGCTGCGCCTTATCGCCCTGATCGAGCGCCCAACGAGTGGGCAGGTCATTGTTGACGGACAGAACACACGGCGCGTTAAACGGCGAAAGATTCCCGCGTACCGGCGACAGATCGGCATGGTCTTCCAGGACCACAAGCTGCTTTACGATCGGCCGGTATCCGATAACGTTGCTTTGCCGCTCGTTATCGCAGGCGTCGGTCATCGTGATGCTAGCCGGCGCGTTCGCGCAGCGCTCGATCAGGTCGGACTGCTGCACAAGGAAAAACAGAACCCGGAAACCCTGTCGGCCGGTGAACAACAGCGTGTCGGCATTGCGCGCGCAATTGTCACGCGACCCAAGCTACTCATCGCCGACGAGCCAACCGGAAATCTCGATCCTGATTTGTCACTCGAGGTCATGCGAATTTTTCGTCGCTTCAATGAAGTTGGTGTGACATTGCTGATCGCGAGCCACGATATTTCGCTGATTGATCGCATGGGCTGTTTGCGCATCGAGCTCGACGCCGGCAAGCTCGTTGAGCACGAGGAGGAGGATCACGCATGGCAATGACCCGTCACTCTGATGCTGTCGCGCCCGTACATTCTTCAGGTCCGATATCGATCTGGTTCCTGCGCCATATCAGCACGTCGATTGGCTCACTCGGGCGCTTGATCCGACAACCGTTCGCAAGCCTGATGATCGTCCTCGTGATCGCGGTCACTCTCGCCATTCCTGCTGCGCTCAATCTTGTCGTCAAAAATGCCCGCGCGGTCAGCGAGGGCTGGGACAACGCACTGGATTTCTCGATCTATCTCAAACGCTCTGTTACTGAAAGCGAGTCAGAGGGTCTCGCGAGACTTATAGAACAACGTGCCGATGTCGAGACCGTGCATCTGATCACTGCGAGCGATGCGCTTGAAGACTTTAAGGAACAATCCGGATTCGGTGCAGCCCTTGATCAGTTGTCCGACAACCCGCTACCGCACACGCTGGTCGTGCGCCCCAGTCCGGCGAATACGAGCCAGTCGATGATCGTGCTGCAGGAAGAACTTGCCAACCTGCCCGAGTCCGATCTTGTGCAGGTGGATACCGAATGGGTGCAGCGCTTCCATGCGATCCTCGATATGGTCAGGCAGGCGATTGTCATTGGTGCGTCACTGCTCGGCGTCGCCATTGTCGTGATCATTGGCAATACGATTCGGCTCGACATCCAGAACCGCCGCGAAGAAATAGAAGTTACGAAGCTGATTGGCGCGAGCAATGCTTTCGTGCGCAGACCTTTTCTGTGGTCGGGCTTTTGGTACGGCCTTTTCGGCGGTGGGCTCGCGCTGGGTCTCGTACAATACGGTCTGTTCCTGCTCGAACAACCAGCGGCGCGGCTGGCCGGCCTCTACAAGAGTGGGGTCACCGTTGTCGCGCTGTCATTGGACGAAAGCCTGGCCATACTGGGCATCGGCGTTCTGCTGGGGCTTGTCGGCTCGTGGTTTGCCGCAGCACGACACATGCGACGAATCGAGCCACGCTAGCCCTACTAAACATAATCCACACAATGACTCAGCCCATAAGTTATTGTTTTTATTGAAATACATCCACTACTGCTCATGGAACTTCTGCCTTTGTTAGCACTCTAACCGGACGAGTGCTAAAATTGGCGTTCGTAAATAGGAGGTCATCAATGACGACAGCAGTTACAGCAATGAATCACGAGCTAATGATCGCCGGTCCGGTCGGCAGCCTGGATGCATACATCCATGCGGTCGGTTCGATTGCGGTACTCAGCAAGGAAGACGAGCAGTCGCTCGCCAACCAATTTCGGGATGCCGAAGATCTCGATGCTGCGCGCGAGCTTGTCATGGCACACCTGCGTTTCGTCGTTCACATTGCCAAGGGTTACACGGGCTACGGATTGCCGCTCGGCGACCTGATACAGGAAGGCAACGTCGGTCTCATGAAGGCCGTCAAGCGATTCGACCCCGACTACGGAGTACGACTGGTGTCATTTGCGGTTCACTGGATTCGCGCCGAAATTCACGAGTTCGTCTTGAAGAACTGGCGCATCGTTAAGGTCGCGACGACCAAGGCGCAACGCAAGCTGTTTTTTAACCTGCGCAAAAACAAGAAGAGCCTCGCGTGGCTTTCACACGCCGAAACGCAGGCCGTAGCGAAGGACCTTGGCGTCACGCCGAAAGAAGTCACCGAGATGGAGCGGCGCCTGAGCGCCCGCGACGCAATTTTCGACCCTGCACCCGATGCTGATGACGAGCGTGCGTTTACACCGGCGGCTTACCTGCCGAGCCCGAACGCCGATCCCGCGGTTCAGGTCGAGAAGACGGACTGGCATGACGATGCAACGCACCGCATGGCCGAAGCCATGACCACGCTCGATGAGCGCAGCCGCCACATTCTCGAAAGCCGCTGGCTAACAGAGAAAAAACAGACGCTGCATGAACTCGCCGATGTATACGGTGTGTCCGCAGAACGCATTCGCCAGGTCGAAGCTAACGCGATCAAGAAACTGCGCACCGCAATGGCGGTTTAAGCGCTCGCTCCAGCTCATCGGTTAGAATGGCCGGCCGAAAGGCCGAGAATCACCATGACTGAGACCGACGGCTGGCTCAAATTGTATGAGGACACCCACCAGGACCTGACCTACCCGATCGTTTTCTGGGCCGCGGTACCCTTGGTCGTGCTGGGCACGGTTGGCATATTGTGGACTTTGCCCATCCCCGATGAGTTCTTCGAGATTTCGCCATTGCTCAACTGGGGCACAGCATTTCTCATGGCCACGGCAGTTTATTACTTCATCATTTCGGTGTCGCTGGCGATCGGAATGTTGCCTTTTGTCCTCGGCGTCGCCGGCATTCAGTCGTGGCTCGCCCAATCGGATTTTTCACCGCTGCGCGTGTCGATCAGCCTGTTAGTCGCGGGTATCATCGGCCTCTGGATGGGGCACCGGAATAAGAGTAGTCTGCGCCCCGTACTGCAAGATCTTCAACTGATGATGATAGGTCCAGCGTGGTTATTGTCGGTCCTGTATCGCCGTATCGGAATACCATTTTGAACACACGAAATACAAAACTCGATCCACTCGATCTCTTTGACGTCCGCTCGGAGCTGAGCGACGAGGAGAGCATGGTGCAGGAAACTGTCGCTCGCTTTGTGGATGACGCGGTCATCCCATTGATGCGTGAGGCCTTTGAACAACACACCTTTCCGATGGAGCTCATTCCGCAGGTTGCGGAGCTGGGCCTTTTCGGCAGTTCGATTGACGGCTACGAATGCGCCGGTCTCAACAACGTTTGCTACGGCCTGATCTGCCAGGAACTTGAGCGCGGTGACAGCGGCCTCAGGAGTTTTGTGTCGGTGCAGAGCAGCCTCGTTATGTTTCCGATTCATGCCTACGGTTCCGACGAGCAGAAGGACCGTTGGTTGCCCGCGATGGCGAGGGGCGAGGCTATCGGTTGCTTCGGTCTGACCGAACCGCATGGCGGATCCGACCCGAACAATATGAAAACGCATGCGAAACGCGATGGCGATGACTGGGTCATTAACGGCGCGAAGATGTGGATTACGAACGGTTGCCTTGCCGATGTCGCCGTTGTCTGGGCAATGACAGAAGAAGGCGTGAAGGGATTTCTCGTTGAGAAGGACACACCGGGGTACACAACGCAGGAAATCGAGAACAAGTTCTCGCTGCGCGCGTCGGTAACGTCCGCACTATTTTTTGACAACGTCCGCGTACCCGACTCCAGCGCCCTGCCCGGTATTACGGGGCTCAAAGGACCGCTGAGCTGTCTGACCCAGGCTCGCTACGGTATTTCATGGGGCGTCATCGGCGCCGCACAAGCCTGCCTCGATGAAGCACTTCGTTACTCGGAGAACCGGGTCCTGTTTAACCGGCCGATCTCGCATACACAGGCCATCCAGATACGGCTCGCCGATATGGCGCGGCGCATTACAACGGCCCAGCTGTTGTCGCTGCGCCTCGGGCGTATCAAGGACCAGGGCAAAGTCAGCCCGTCACAGGTATCGCTGGCCAAATGGAATAACTGCCGCGCCGCCATCGATATTGCACGCGATGCTCGTGATATTTTGGGCGCTGCCGGAATCAGCGCCGAGTATGTTCCAGTCCGACACATGCTTAACCTGGAAAGCGTGATCACTTATGAAGGTACCGAGACTATTCACCAGCTCGTCATCGGCAAGGAGCTGACTGGCATCAACGCCTTCGGATGACGCGCGATTGAGCGCCGATCACCTGCCTGCGAATCGCGATGTTTGGCGCATCGCCGCGCCAATGATTCTGTCCAATATATCCGTGCCGTTACTTGGCATGGTAGACACGGGCGTTACCGGACACCTCGACAGCCCGATCTACCTGGGCGCGGTTGCAATCGGCAGCACTATCTTCGGATTCCTGTACACAGGTATGAATTTCCTGCGTATGGGCACAACAGGTATCACGGCACAGCGCTTCGGCGCGGATGATAATGATGGGCTGCGCGTCGCTCTTGGCCAGGCCATCATCGTTGCCGTACTCATTGGTCTGGTACTTCTTGCCCTGCAAATTCCGGTCGGCGAATGGGCGATACCTCTCTTCGGCGCCGAGATCGACGTCGAGAACTCTGCGCTTGTTTATTTTTCGATACGCATCTGGAGCGCACCCGGCACTCTCGCCAACTATGTACTGATCGGCTGGTTTCTCGGCCTGCAAAATGCCCGCGTTCCGTTACTGATTTTCCTGACGATCAATATCACTAACATTGTGCTGGACCTGGTCTTCGTAGTCGGGCTCGGCATGCAAGTCGATGGCGTTGCACTCGCGTCAGTCATCGCCGAGTACAGCGGCTTACTCGTCGGGCTCGGGTTTGCTGCGCATGCGCTACGCAACCGCGATGGTCATTGGCCAGTCGCGAGACTTTTCAATGTGCGCGCATACTCTGCTTTTTTTGCGGTCAACTCACACCTGTTCATTCGTACGATGGCGCTGATGTTCACGTTCGCATTTGTTACCGCACAAGGCGCGAGACTCGGCGGCGTCATTCTTGCTGCGAATGCGGTCCTTATGAATCTGCAAATGCTCACGGCCTTCGCTCTGGATGGCTTCGCGCACGCCGCTGAAGCCCTGGTTGGCAAGGCGGTCGGGCAACGCAATCGTAATGCGCTCGAACAGTCTGTACGGTTGGCACTCAAATGGTCATTAAAGTTCGCCGTTGGATTTTGCCTCTTTTACATCGTCGCCGGACCACTACTCATCCGCATGCTGACTGACCTGTCGGAGGTTCGCGAAACGGCCATGCGCTTCCTGCCCTGGCTTGTGCTGTCACCGCTCGTGTCGGTCTGGTCGTTCCTCTACGACGGTGTTTACGTTGGCGCGACACGGGCACGGGAAATGCGCAATATCATGGTTTTCTCCACCGCCGGCATTTTCCTGCCAGCCTGGTTTCTGTTGCAGGGCTACGGCAACCATGGCCTGTGGCTCGCTTTCACACTGTTCATGGCGAGCCGCGGCGTCGGCATGCACATTGGTTATCACCGGATAGTGCTGCCAGCGGCGACCTGAATGTGAGGCAGGTCTCACTTCATCCCTAAACCCAGGTCACGTAATTAAAGATGTGATCTGACTCCCGCCAATTCTGGGCCGATCACGGCATCTTGTGGTCGCGAATCACCATAGATGACGAGTGAGAAAGGTTATGTGGTTACCCACACCTGTTTACGAACGTATCCCGCAGTTCTGGTTGTTGCTGGGTCTGTTGTTCATGTCGTCCGGAACCTACCTGGGCTTTGATTATTCTCTGTCCTTTGTGTACTTCGGAGTTGGTTTTGCTTGCTGCATCTGGAGCCTGTGGATTTTTTCGATGCGCCTGAGCGCTCGGAAAGACCAGCGGCAACATCCGATTCTTGAAAAGGCTGAAGATCAACAAGCCGAAGACGTAGTCGCCGACGCCGAACCAGCCGCGTAAGGTCTACCCGAGAGCGTTGGTCCGCTGCCCACCGTGGCGGCGGACCGTTCGCTTTGCCCATTGATAGGCAACGATCCCTGACACAATATTTGCGATCGCATACGCCGCGAATATCCCGACTGCCCCCATCAAGACCATGCCCACGATTGCCAGGGGCAGATATAACACCACGATTCGACCGAGGCTGATGCCAACTGCCGGCATTGGATGCCCGAGCCCATTGAATGACGCATTCATGACCATGACCATGCCGTACGCGCCATAGCTGATTGGCGCGATCAGCAAGTACAGACTTGCCATGTCGACTACAGCAGCATTGCTGCTGAACAGCGCCGGCAAGAAACCTGAGAACAGGGCCAGGCCCGCCGCCATCAACAAACCGCTCCCGATACAGAACAGCATGCACAAGCGCAGCGCCTCCAGAATACGTTTGTCCTTGCCAGCCGAAAAATTCTGGCCGACAAAAGGCCCGATGATCGCCGACATCGCGTAGTACACGACCAGCGTCATCGACTCGACGCGACTCGCGACACCAAAGCCTGCAACCGCGTCGGGGCCGTAGCGCGCGATCATTGCTGTAACGATTGCCGCCCCGATCGGTACGATGGCGTTCGTGCCTGCCGCCGGGATGCCTACATGCAACACATCCCTCCATGACTGCCACAGCTCATCCGGTTCAGGCTTTTTGAAACTAACCATGTCCATTCGGCCCCGCAACATTGCCAACGTGGCCACGAAAATCGTGCCGCGTGCGATCAGCGCAGCGATCGCAGCGCCGTTGAGCCCAAATTCCGGTACCGGCCCAAGTCCGAATATCAGGACCGGGTCGAGAGCGACATTGATAATCGAACCGATGATCATGAGTTTGCTGGGCAGGCGCGTATCACCCGTCGCGCGCATACTGGCCATGCCGACCATACCAACGACAACGAATGGTACGCCGGCGTAAAGAATGGTCATGAATCCACGAATCAGCGGGATCATGTCGTCCGGTGCGCCGAGAACGCGGAACAACGGGTCAATCGTCAATACACCAATCAGCGAGACGCCAGCGGTAATCAGGAATGACAAGATCAGGCTGTCGGTCGTCAACCGACGCGCGCGCCGATGATCGCTCGACCCGATCGCCCGCGCGACAACCGATGCGGTTCCGGCGCCGAGTCCGATCGCCACACTGGTTACGATCATCAATATCGGAAAACTAAAGGCGTGTGCCGCCAGTGCATAATCGCCGACGCGACCGAGAAACCACGCATCGATGAGCGCCTGACCCATCATCGTCATGATGCCGAGCAACACCGGTGCAGTCATGACAACGAGGTGCTTTCCTACCGGACCTTCGGTCAGCCTGACTCTGTCTGATCGCATCGCTTTCCGATTGTCGGTGGGCAAGAAAGCGCATAGGTTATCATCGTCGAATCTCTGCGACGCGCACCAGGAAGAATTCGATGGGCTGGAAAAAACTGTCGACCCGTATGGTTTGGGAAAACGACTGGATGCAAGTCCACGAGGATGAGGTTGTTAACCCGGGCGGTGGCGAAAGCCTTTATGGCCACGTGCACTTCAAGAACCACGCCGTCGCGATTGTCCCTCTTGATGAAGTCGGCAACACCTGGCTGGTCGGCCAGGATCGTTACACGCTCGGAGCATGGTCGTGGGAATTGCCCATGGGTGGTGCGCCAATGGGCGAAGCACCCATCGACGCTGCGCAGCGTGAACTCCGGGAAGAAACCGGGCTGACCGCCGCTGACTGGACCGAGGTCATGCAACTGCACACGAGCAACTCCATCACGGACGAGTGCGGCTTCGTTTTCGTCGCACGTGACCTGACCGAGGGCGAAACGGTGTTTGAGGAAACCGAAGATCTCGAAGTCCGCAAACTGCCGCTATCTGAGGCGCTGGCGATGATCCAGCGCGGCGAAATCACGGACGCGATCTCGGTTGCGGCGCTGCTTTTCGTGGCCTCTAGAAAACCTTCTTTGCCGTAACCACGTAACGCAATGAACCACCTGCTTCACTCGCGTCGAACGGGTAGCACGTAACCAGGCTCAGCATCGCTTCGTCAGTGTCGAGCAACAGGCTGCCGCGTCGTGAGTCGACGACATCGATGCCAATGACTTTGTACAGATGCTTGCCCCCGCCGATATCTTCAACGAGCAACGACTCCCCGATCTCAACGTCACGCAGAAAACTGAAATGGGTGTCGCGATGACCGGCGATCACGCTATTGCCCACCTCTCCGGGTAAAGCGCTCGCGCTCAGGTGTCCCGGTCCGAATGCCAGTGTGCGACCGGAGCCGCCGGCCAGAACAATCAGGTTCACGTCGCCAGACTTTGCCGTCAGTCGAGCGACCGGCCAGGTATCGGCCCAGGGCCACGGCACCTGCCGATCGCCATATTCGGCCGAACGCACCCAGGCGCGAACCATGAGCTCCTGCGCCAGCCAGGCCTTGGCCGGAATGTAAGCGCCCTGGCCCATTTGCCAGAAACCGAGACAAAGCAGACAGGCCACGACCAGGTTCCGCAGCAGTTTAATGCGAGAAGCCACTGGTAATCCTCCTCATCCACGCGGACATCGCAAGTATCAGCATGGCTGCAAGCAATGTGAGCAACCCTTTCAGGCGCTGCGCGGGACCATCGGTTGCCGTCGCCGGAAAGCCGAAAATCGCCCTGCTGTTCTGACCGTGTGCCATCAGGTTGGGTACCTGCTCCTTGAGGAGCGGGTCGCCTGCCGGCCTGGCGGGTGTTTTATCGACCGCGATAAGACTCGTGTATTTGCTGACGAGATGGTGCTTGAGCGCCGTCTCGACAATCGCAGAACGTGTCTCCGCCACATCAGCACCACGTCGCTCTTTGTCGAGAAAATCCGCTATGCGCGCACGCGCCCAGAGTGCCGCGACACCGCGGCTTTGCGCGTCAACGTCAAGCGAGAGATCAGCCGACCAGGCGCCGGCCACCGAGTCCCCGGCGATGCGAATCGTATCGCCCGGGCGAAAAGCATTTGATGCCTTGATACGCACAGACACGGGCTCGCCCAGGTACAGGTCGGGGACGATGGCTGGGTAGCCATCGATCAGTGTGCCACCCGGCCATTGCAGGTCGATGTTCGTCACCTGCGGATGCTCGAGTTTGCGGAACAGGCGATCCATTTTTTCGCCCACCTCGTGCAGCGCACTGATCGTTGTGAATGTACCCCGACCGGTTTCTGCCGCCTTTCGCATGAACCAGCTGTTCGGTGCCGACCCGATACCGACCGTGAACAATCGCGCATTACCCAGTTTTGTTGCGATGAGCTTAAACAGACCTTCTTCGTTGCCCACGGCGCCATCCGTGATAAAAATTATTTGCCGCAGGTAGGCTTCCGATGGCGACGTCCGTAGCGCGAGTTGTAGCGCTGAATGCATCTCAGTGCCTCCATTGGCCTGCAGCCTCGACACGAAATTGCGCGCTGTCGAGATATTGGCCGCACCGGCCGGCACGCTGCTCGCGAATAGTGGGTTCGGGTAGGAGTTGAATTCGATTACGTTGAAAAGGTCGCCGGCCTGCAGCCCATCAATGGCACGGCTCAACGCCTTCCTGGCCTGCTCAATCGAAACGCCATGCATCGAACCCGATGTGTCGACAACAAATATCATCTCCCGCGGCATGCGTGCCGCAGTTGATTCGGCGGAATCCGGCGGCATGACCATGAGCAGGTAGTACGGTTCGCCGTTGACGGTTTCGGCGAAGGCCATGCCTCTCGGCACCGACGATGGCACGGGCCGCCATAACAACTCGAAATCGTGATCCATGGGCGCCCGGCCGTTGGCAAGGGCCACCGTGTAATGCCCGGTAGACTCAGAGACGTTAACCGGATGATATCGACTGGCGATGATCTCCAGTGGAATCCCGGCATTAATCCTCGCCTGCAATGACACCTGGTGACTCTTCGACATGCCAATCATGGGCGGCGTGATCAGTGAGGCGTCGTCAACCAGTGTCGTGTCGGGTGACCATCCACTGCCTTTCCTGTCCGAGGTTGCCTCGCCAGGAACGTAGCGCGGCGTCAACGTCATCGGGAACCGCAGGCTGAATGTGCCATCTTCATAGCGAACGTCTTCCAGGTATTCGATTTCGACAATGACCAACTCCCCGGGCCCGATGTTGGCAACCGAGGTCGTGAACAGGTTGGCGCGCTGCTGCTCAACCAAGCTTGTTTTCTTGCCTTCCTGCTTCGCTTGTTCATATTCCTTTCTCGCTTGTTCTTTCTCGCGGATTTCACCCTCGATGAAACGCTCGCCGACGTAGAGGCGCATGTGATCGACGGCTGCCCCACCCGGGAGCGGGAAAACATAGATCCCCTCGACCCACTCGCTACCCTCGTTCCTGAACTCCTGCATCACAGAAACGCGCGCGACGAGGCCATTGACGTTGATATTCACGTCGGTGTTCAGGAGAGTGGCCGTTTCGTAGCCCTCGCTCATGCGCATTAGCAGGCTGCCGGTCTGCATCTCACCCGGGGAGGTAGTGTTGCCCTGCGCATGGCCGAACATGAGGATCGCCAGCAGGAGCAGGGTCCGTGCGGCCGCGGTCTGGTGTTTGAACATCGCCGTTCTCCTTATTTGTCACGATCGATTGCAACAAGGGAAACGGTCAACGCGTGGCCTGTGACATGGCAATGCACCGGCGTAATGTGGCAAATTGTGGCGACCAGCCCAAAACTGCTCCGGAGACTGACCTGGCCAAGAAGATTGCAATCGTCGAAGACGAAGCCGCCATTCGCGAAAACTACGTTGCTGCGTTCCAGCGCGAGGGTTACAGCGTCGACGCGTACGAAGCTCGCGACGAAGCCATGCAGGCATTCGATGTGCGTTTGCCTGCCCTCGTCGTCATCGACATTAATCTCAAGGATGATGTGGAGGGCGGCTTCGAGCTCTGTCGCGAATTGCGGTCTCGCGCGGCCGAATTGCCCATCATATTTCTGACAGCCCGTGACAGTGAATTTGATGCGGTCTCCGGATTGCGCCTGGGTGCCGACGACTACCTGACCAAGGACATCAGCCTGCCGCACCTGATGGCGCGTGTCGCCGCGCTATTCCGCCGGCTGGACGCGATGCAAAAGCCGCAATCCAAAGTCAGCCGCATCGTGCGCGGTGACCTCGAGATCGACACGGACCGCATGACTATTCACTGGCAGGAACAGGCCGTTGGCCTGACCCTGACCGAGTTCTGGCTCGTGCACGCGATGGCACGTTACCCGGGCCACGTGAAGAACCGGCAACAATTAATGGATGCCGCGCAGGCGGTTCTCGACGACAACACAATTACGTCGCACGTGAAACGCATTCGTCGCAAATTCGTTGCAATAGACTCGGGATTCGACGCGATTGAAACCGTGTATGGCATGGGCTATCGCTGGCTCGCCGACTAGCGCGCGGCATACAACATGAATCTCAAGCGGCAGTTACTCCTCGTCAGTTTACTGACACTGGTGTTGCCGTGGGCCGGGTACAAGTTCATTCATGAAACCGAGTCTGCGTTGCGTATAGGTCAGCAACAGATGCTAGCCAGCACTGCGCGTTATATTGGCGACTCACTCGCCACGTATCCGGAGGAGTTTCCGCACGGCCCCCGTGGTGATGAAACGGTCGGCGACCAGATTTACGGCCATCCGCTCAACAGTCGTCCCGAGATCGATGGCTATTTCGACGACTGGTCGATCGAGCGATCCTCGTTACGCGCGCTCCGCGGCACAGACGGTCCCGTTCATTTCGTGGTCGGCGTGGTGGATGAGGCAGCCTACCTGTACGTGGAAGTCCGCGACAACAACGTTGTCTTCGCCCGCCCCGGTTCACGTACGCCGGACAGTGGACCGACATTTTTTGATGCCGTAACGCTGATTAGCACGAGCCCGCTGTACCTGAACGAGACCATTGTGTTCTCGGCCGAAGCGCCCGGCCCGGTTATCGCAGTCGTTCGCAACGACTACGGGATTAAGCCCGACCCCTCAATCATCGCTACCTGGCGGGACGTTCCGGGCGGCTACCAGATAGAGGCCAGAATTCCTGTAAGCAGGCTCGGCACACATCTCGGAGTTATCGTCTACAACACGGCTTCGGAGCTGCAGTCGCCCGCACAGAGTGTGACGTTTACTTCGCGCAAGCCCGCAGCATTTGTCACTGTGTCGCCGGATCTCAGTCGCATCACCGACGGTCTGGCTCAACCTGGCATGCGTCTCACCGTGACCGACACATCGGGTTGGCGCATTGCGGAAAGTGGCGATTTGGCGACGGCAGCGGCGGAAGATGCGAGCATTCGCTCGACTTGGTTGCGCGTTCTCTATGACGCGCTCGTCGAATCCGGCGACGCTGCCGAACTGGCAGAGCCGGATCCCGGTGGCCTCGAGGGGCGTGACTATGTGTCCCAGGCCCTGGCTGGTGAAGAATCCGCGGGCTGGTTTCGGAGTGCGGAGAGCGGTCGCGCCGTCGTCGCGGTCGCGCAGCCGGTCATCGTGGATGGTGATCCAATCGGTGCTTTTGTACTGCAGCAAGGCACTGATGCAATTCTAAGCCTGAGAAACCAGGGTCTCGTGCGACTGATGAATGTCACATTGATTGCGACACTCCTCGTCGCGGCAACCTTACTCGGATACGCGACCTGGCTCTCACGACGCATTCGGCGGCTCAGCGTTGCCGCCGAGGAGGCGCTCGACAGCGACAGACTGCGATCGTCCCTGCCCAGCGCACGATCGGGTGATGAGGTCGGCGATCTGTCACGCAGTTTCTCGCACGTGCTGCGGCAGCTCGCGGACTACAACGACTACTTACGCACACTGGCTTCGAAGCTGTCGCACGAGTTACGCACGCCGCTCGCGATCGTCACCTCATCGCTTGAGAACCTCGAACACGAACCGCTCAATGAGGCATCGGCAGATTACGCCGCACGCGCTCGCAGTGGCGCGGACCGCCTGCGTCGCATTCTTTCGGCGATGAGCGAGGCCAGCCGGGTTGAAGAACTGATGGCCCATGCTGAACCCGAGTCGTTCGACCTTCGTGCCGTCCTGGCTTCGACAGTCGTCGCGTACCGCGACGTTTATACCCAGCGCATGTTCGAATTCGACTCGGACGTCGAGTCAGCTGCGATGCAGGGATCTCCCGAGTTGATCATCCAGATGCTCGACAAGCTTGTCGACAATGCCGTTGGATTCAGCGATGACGGGGATACGATAACGCTCGGTCTCGAGAAAGAACACGACACATTACTGCTTGGTGTGTCGAATCCGGGTCCACCGCTACCGGAGCGCATGCGCCACCAGTTGTTCGACTCGATGGTGTCGATGCGGCCGGGTGAAGACAACAAACATTTGGGTTTAGGGCTTTATGTGGCGAAACTCATCGCCGAAGGCCATGGCGGCAAGATCGATGCCGAGAACACTGATGACGGTGTTATATTTCGTGTCGCGTTGCCGATGCCACCAGGTTAGTTAGTCTGCTTCGATACGTTTCCGCGGACCACGTGGCGGTCACCAACATGACAAAACCAAATTCGATTGAAGTTTAGTCATCAAGTGATGTCATAAGTGCATCATAGGTGCCTGAAAAATACGTTACGTTGTGAAATGCCTCGCGAGCCAAAGCTTCGGCTACCTCGCTTGCCTGTTCGCTATTCTGGCCGAAAACAACAATGCGGGTGTTGTGATCATCCATGGGCAATCGTCCATCATTCTTCGCTGCAAATACCTCCCCCACATCCTTGCCTGGGAGTACTTCACTTTGAGGTAGATTCCTTGCGCCGGGGATGCTTTCTTCGTGAAACACTGAAGGGTCACGAACATCAATCCAAACAGCGGACTGATCGTTTTTAAAAACATATCGAGCACCTTCTGGTTCGATCGCCATCACCCCGACCAATGCGCGCCAGACAGGTGCGCCGAGCTGGTAGCGACGTACGTTTGTGTAACCGGCTCTGAGTGAGTCCTCGGCCACTCGCTTGCTTTTGCCACAGTATGGACCATTGCAGTACAGCACCAATGGCTGTGACTTGTCCCCGTCTACCAGTCGTCCGATCTCTGTTACGTCTGAGGTGTAGAGCGCCTTAGGCACTCCTGGTTTGGGCGCCACATTGAGTGCGCCGGGAATGTGACTTATTGACCATTCAAGGTGGGGGCGAGTGTCCAACACCACCGCACTCTGATCCTTGAGTATTTTTTCCAACTCCGCTGTGGAAACTTCCGGTACACCAGACCCTGGTTTTGCGAACACAGCTTGGCGAGCAAGCTGAACCGAGTTTTTCTGCTTTTCCTCGGCAGTACAAGAGGTCAAGCAAGGGCCTAATGCACAGATCAATAGAAGTACGGCACCTTTTGAGAAACGCATAACCTTCCTCCATGACTAAGCCGTTGTGTCTGTCCTGAGTATAGTCACTCGGCGACCGCATATGGCCAGCCGACGTCCCAACAGCCAACGGGGTCGCGGATCACTTGTTCGGATATTTCATTGATCAGTTGCTGGAATGAGCCTCGATAATCCCAGCCACCTAGCATTTGTCTGCTCACCGGCAGGTCAAGCATACATTTCATCTCCTGGATGTTTCATTGCCAGTGTTCCTCGCCGAGATACCCCAAGAGGTATTGCTGATGATTGCTTTCAAGCTGTGTCATGACTGACCCGATATAGAACTCCAAGGCAACCGCCTCTTGCATAGTCAGGTCGTCGGATCTGTTGGTGTAAGTCTTTGCAATCGCATTCAGAAACGCGGGTGAATTGATCGCGGACATTGTTAATTCAGCCGAGGCGTCACTCCTGGCCTGGTATGTGCCTGACAACGCGATCTGATGGTCCTGCTTAATCTGCATCCCGACAAAGACCAGGGACGCAATCAGACCGAACATACCGACAACTTGAAGCCAGTCATTTATTTTTGAAGTGTCCATCACGAAACATCTCCTTCGTTATTCGTCAAGAATAGGATAGAAGCGAAAGGATGTCCGCTTTTGGTGGCGAGCCACCCAGATGGTAGAGTGGTGAGAGACTGGCACTGACCCAAAGCGGTCATTTCAGAATTTGTCGATTAGCGGTTGTTCTTTGCTGATTTCCGTCGCCGACGCGATAGACTTTCCTATCCACCGTTTCCGGGACATCCCCTAGTGAGCACATGATCGAATTTCTTATAGAACTCTCTGCAGGCTTGGTGGGCGTGTTCGCTGGCGCCGCTCTGGCGCTATGGGCCGACCGGCGCGCGCGAGCTCACCGTGCCAATGCGGAG
>Ga0164320_10000028_pt1 | contig 36400 bp, 37 predicted proteins | sample GuaBasSediGuay11_FD_113736 | JGI IMG/M metagenome (GOLD analysis project Ga0164320, IMG submission 113736) | Subseafloor sediment microbial communities from Guaymas Basin, Gulf of California, Mexico - Guay11, Core 4567-28, 0-3 cm | ecosystem: Environmental > Aquatic > Marine > Hydrothermal...
AATAGCTCGAATTCATCTCTGCTAATTTCAGTCGCGCCCAGGCTTGTCAAATGATCGGTGGGTAACTGACAGTCGAGTAAATCATAGTCACCCGATTCGAGTAGATTTTTGAGACATAGCTTGGAGGTATTGGAATCAAGGCTAAACATCGATTCACCGAAAAAAACCCGTCCCAGAGATATTCCGTACAATCCGCCGACCAATTTATCGGCGCTATTCCAGCATTCTATCGAGTGGGCAAATCCGGCCTCGTGCATCGCAATATAGGCATCGATCATATCGTCGACAATCCAGGTACCAGTTTGATTACTCCGAGGCGCTGCACACTGTTTGATGACTGCTGCAAACGCCTGGTTTCGAGTGATTCGATATCGATTCTTGCGCCATAAGTAATTCAGACTTCTACTTGAATGAAAGCTTTTCGAAAAGATCACCGTGCGCGGCGCAGGGGACCACCACAGGATTGGTTCCTGATGGCTGAACCACGGAAATATGCCCTGGCGATAGGCGACCAGTAGCCAGTCAATACTCAGCTTTCCACCGACGGCGAGCAAACCCCGTGGCTCATCCAGCGCTGTAACTGTATCGGGAAACCGGGGAGGGTTGACCGGAACCAACCCGGGGATCATAACGAAACTTGCTTCAGGGCAAGTGTAATAAGAAATGAATTAATACAATATTTCATTCAATCAATAGGTTATAGCGTTTACTTAATTCAATGTACCAGGAGTGCATACCAGGACTAGCCTCGTGAAATAACTTAAAATTAAACAATAAATCGCTTGATAATCAATCAGTTATAAAATTGGATTGAGTTGTTTTTTCTGTCTACTTTCAGCTTTTATAATTCCTGGAAGCTATTCTCGATAAATTCTTTATAAACAATAGGTTATTAGACTATATTTAATTAGATTATCACCAAATGTTTTCAATTATTCTCATTCCGGTACGGTGAATGCTGCATGAGCTGAGTCTGATAGTCGTCGATATGTCGCTGCTCCTGTTGAAGGAATCCGACAATTGCAGTCCGAAACTCGGGCTGGCTTATCCAGTGACCTGACCAGGTCTTGCGGGGCAAAAAACCGCGGCTCAGCTTATGTTCACCCTGAGCGCCGGGATCGAACCACTCTAGTTGCCTGGTTATGCAATATTCGATACCCTGATAATAACAGCACTCGAAGTGCAGATCGCGGGCATAAGCTTCGCATCCCCAGATTCGTCCATAGAGATGGCTATCACTTCTAAAGAACAACGAGGCCGCGACAATTTCATCGGCATCCCGGGCAGTGACCACTAGCACCCTGTCTCCGAGTGATTTACCGAGGTGCTGGAAAAAATCGGCGCTCAGCGTTGCAGTACCATATTTTCGCTGATAGATGGCGGCATACAATTGATGAACCCTGGACCATTCCCTGGCATCAAGCGCATGGCCTTCGAACATTCTAATGTCGAGACCATGTTGATGGGCTGCGATACGTTCCTTGCGAATATTCTTGCGCTTGCGCGAACTCAGACGACCAAGAAAATCTTCAAAATCGGCATATTGATGATTTTGCCAGTGAAACTGGACATCGGATCGCAGCATGATGGTTTTGCTCTCGAGCAATCGTAGTATACGGGCATGGGCAAACAGAATATGCCACGAACTAAGTCGATGCTCCTGACAGAATTTAATCGCCGCGCTACTGAGTAACAAACGATAGTGTTGGGCATCGTCGTCTTCGCGCACGAGTACCCGGTTAATCAGAAAGCGTTCGCCGGTGGCGGGGGTATAGGGTATGGCTGTGACCAGTTTCGGGTAATAGTCCAACCCGCTGCGCTGGTAGGCTTGCGACCAGGCATGATCAAATACGAGTTCGCCATAAGAATTTGTTTTGATATAGCAGGGCAGTGCTGCCGCTAATTCCGACCCTTCATAGATTAAAAAATAAACCGCGTGCCAGCCGAATGGTTCCAGGCAATCATGCTGCTCAAGACCGAACAGAAATGCGTGCCGGGTAAAGGGATAATCGGGTTCACCCAGGGCATCCCAACTGGACCCGCTTATTTCCGAGAGGCTATTGCAGATCCTAACCCTGGAGTCAGACATTCAGAGGTTTCATCTAAAAATGAAAATTACTTATCCCTTGGAATCCAGGTATTTTTCGGCATCGAGTGCCGCCATACAACCCGACCCCGCCGACGTGACCGCCTGCCGGTAAACGTGATCCATCACATCGCCGGCCGCAAACACGCCTTCTACACTGGTAGCGGTGGCATCTCCGTCGATACCACTTTTGACGGTAATATATCCGTTCACCATATCGACCTGGCCGGCAAAAATTGCCGTGTTGGGTTTATGTCCTATTGCAATAAAAATACCTGAAAGATCCAGTTCCCGGGTCGAATCGTCCTTGACGTTACGAATTCGCAGACCGGTAACGCCGGAATCATCACCCAGGGCTTCGTCAAACAGGCTAAACCATTCGATAGTAACATTGCCGTTTTCTGCCTTGTCGAACAATTGACCCTGTAATATTTTTTCGGCTCTTAGCGCATCGCGACGATGCACCAGGGTGACGTGGCTGGCAATATTGGAAAGATAAAGCGCTTCCTCGACTGCTGTATTACCCCCACCGATGACCGCGACCTTTTGATTCTTGAAGAAAAAACCATCGCAGGTAGCACAGGCGGAAATGCCCTTGCCCTGAAATTTTTGCTCTGAAGCTTCACCCAGGTACATCGCGCTGGCACCGGTCGCAATAATAAGCGCATCGCAGGTATATTCACCACTGTCACCGACCAGGCGTTTCGGTGTTTCATTCAAAAAAGCAGTATGAATATGATCAAAAACGATCTCGGTATCAAATCGCTCCGCGTGTTGTTGCATGCGTTGCATCAATACCGGGCCGGTCAGCCCCTCAACGCCACCTGGCCAGTTATCAACGTCGGTAGTGGTCATTAACTGCCCCCCCGACTCGATCCCGGTTATCACCATTGGTTTCAGGTTAGCACGGGCGGCATACACCGCAGCGGCATACCCGGCAGGCCCGGAACCTAGAATGATGGCGCGGCGATGTTGTTTCTCAGACATAATGTTTCCTGAATTTTGGTTAGTGCGACTAATAGTAAATGTTCACCCGACAATGTAAATATGCATTTTTGTTAAGGAGCCTTTGATTAATTATGTCATGTCTCTGGCCCACGGGCTGACCCGCAATCAAGGCGCAACTTTGACAGCATGCGCCCGCCTGGTGAAAAGTTGTACCAAAAGTAGGCGCATTAGCGACACAGAGTGCGGTTCAGCCTGTGGGCCCCAAAGGGCGAGCTCTGAAGCGCACATCTACCGCGTCGCCTAAAGCGCCTACTTTGGTGCACTTCTTGCAAAGGACTTAGGCCATTTGCTGCGAAGTGCGTCTTGTAGCTGCACGCTTCAGGACTCGCAGAGATATGACATAATTAATCAAAGGTTCCTTAAGATAATAATCCTTGAAAGTGGTGCTGGAACCCAGATTTTCAAGTTATGTAAATTGTTCTGTGTTTCCAATTGTATATGGCTCAGCAACTACCTGATCATGTAGAATAGTGGCTGGTAATTTTTAAACAAACTCACGTGGCGCAAGCAAAAATTAAATCCAGATCGAGTATTCAGGATCAAAAACTAATATTCGCCGCACAAATCAGCCAAAGGCTGCGCGAAGCAGGCATGTTGATTTCGTTTGCGGTGGCCAGTTACATACTGGTAGCACTATACAGTTACAATGCCCAGGATGCGGCCTGGTCACACAGTGGCACGAATAGTGAGATTCAAAATTTTGCCGGAGTAGCCGGTGCCTGGATAGCCGACCTGTCTTTCTACCTGTTTGGTTTTCTGGCCTTCCTGTTACCGGTAATGATTTATTTCAACGGCTTTATCCTGGTTAAGACGCGTCATTACAGCACCGAGGAACGCTATCAAATGCTGGTGATACGATGGAGTGGTTTCATCATAACGCTGATTTCCGGGTGTGCGCTGTCGAACCTCCATTTCGGCGTTGAACCAAACGCCATGCCAGCCGATGCTGGCGGCATTCTCGGCCAGATTACTGGTACCTATTTCTCCCTGGGACTTGGGTTTCTGGGCGCCACCGTATTACACCTGGCACTGTTTTTAGCCGGCCTGACCTTGTTTTCAGGCATTTCATGGCTCGCGGTCGCAGACAATATCGGTAAATACACTCTGATCGGGATCGATAAAATTATGGATCAGTACCACCTGTTGATCGACAAGTTTGAGGGCAATCGGAATCGCTCGCAGCGCGAACAGGTATTTAGCGTACAAAAGAAGAAACTGGAAAAGCGCAAACCATTAAAAATTGAACCCGTGGTACTCAGTGTCGAGCAAAGCGGGCGGGCTGAGAAAGAGAAGCAAATACCCCTGTTTCACAGCAGTGGTAAAAACGGGAGTTCTATTCCACCCCTGGCTTTGCTGGATGAACCAAAATCTAAAACCGCCGGATATAGCGAAACAGCGCTGGAAGCAATGTCGCAGCAACTGGAATTAAAACTGCTCGATTTTGGCATTGAGATTCAGGTCGAATCGGTACATCCGGGGCCGGTGATTACGCGGTTTGAAATATTGCCAGCCCCGGGCGTCAAGGTTAGCCAGATCAGCAATCTTGCCAAAGACCTGGCAAGGTCGCTCTCGGTATCGGGGGTTCGCGTGGTCGAAATAATTCCTGGCAAATCGGTGATGGGCCTGGAAATTCCGAACGAACACCGGGAATTGGTAGTGCTGAGCGAAATCCTTCGATCACGCAGTTTTGATCAGTCGCATTCTCCACTCACACTTGCCCTGGGTAAAGATATCAGTGGTAAGGCGGTTGTCGCAGACCTTGCTAAAATGCCTCACCTGCTGGTAGCGGGAACCACGGGCTCGGGCAAGTCTGTTGCTATCAACGCCATGCTACTCAGCTTGCTATACAAGGCCACCCCGGACGATGTGCGCCTGATTTTAATCGATCCTAAAATGCTGGAATTGAACATATACGAGGGCATCCCGCATTTGATTGCACCGGTCGTCACCGATATGAAGGAGGCGGCCAATGCATTGCGCTGGTGTGTAGCAGAAATGGAACGCCGTTATCGATTGATGGCTTCGCTGGGTGTACGTAATATTTCCGGATATAACCGTAAGGTAGGTGACGCACAATCAGCGGGCAGACCAATCAAGGATCCTTTATTTGACACGAATTTACGGCTGCTCAATCCCGATGCTGAACCCGAGGACCTCGACACACTTCCCTATATTGTTGTCGTTGTCGACGAATTCGCAGACATGATGATGGTGGTCGGTAAGAAGGTAGAGGAACTCATTGCACGGCTCGCACAGAAAGCCCGGGCCTCTGGGATACACCTGTTACTGGCAACACAGAGACCGTCTGTAGATGTCATTACCGGTTTGATAAAATCTAATATTCCAACCCGTATCGCTTTCCAGGTGTCGTCGAAAGTAGACTCGCGTACCATTCTGGATCAAATGGGTGCCGAATCTTTACTCGGCCACGGTGACATGTTGTATCTGCCGCCCGGCACCAGCGTACCCGAAAGAATTCACGGTGCGTTTGTCGATGATCATGAAGTACACGCTGTTATTGATGAGATCAAAAAATACGGTGCTCCCAATTATATCTATAATATTCTCGAGGAGTCGCCGATGCCCGTTATGCCCGGTGAAAGCATCAGGGATTCCAATGGTGAAGAAATCGATCCACTATACGACGAAGCAGTAGCGGTCGTCACTGAAACTCGCAAGGCATCAATTTCCTATGTTCAGCGCCGATTGAAGATTGGCTATAACCGTGCTGCCCGCATGATCGAAGAAATGGAGACAGCAGGCGTGGTATCGCTGGTGCAGTCCAATGGTAGCCGTGAAGTACTGGCACCACCTCCACCGACTATTGATTAGGGAACCCCAGGCCCATGAAATATCTCGTATTGCTATTCACTGTAATCTACGCATTAACTTCGCCCGCTTTCGCGCAAAGTGCCGAGAAACGCCTCAATGATGCACTCGCCAAACTCGATAATTTGACTGCAGATTTCAAGCAGACTGTACTCGACGATGAGAAGAAAATCGTGCAACAAAGCAGTGGTAAGGTCGCGATCCAGCGGCCCGGTAAATTTTCCTGGATATATACCACGCCTTACGAGCAACGGATTATTGCCGATGGCAAGGAACTGTGGATTTACGATGTCGATCTTGACCAGGTCACCGTCAAACCGATGGCTACCGGGCTGGCATCGGCCCCAATCATGATACTAATGCGCCAGGACAAGATTGACTCCGAATTTAATATCAGCGAGATAGGGCAGCGCAAATTTTTATACTGGGTGAAACTCGAACCTAAAACACGGGATATGGACTATACCGATGTTTATATCGGTCTCGAAGACGGTGCCGTAAAAGCGATGGAGTTACGCGATAAATTTGGCCAGAGCACGCAAATCGTATTTGATAAATTACGTCTGAATGTCGTACATAATCCTGCTACCTTTAAGTTTGTACCACCAGCAGGTGTGGACGTTTTTGGCGTTGGCGGTTAGTACTCGTTCATCTATTAATTTTGAAAAAGTACCAGGGAACCTCTGATCAATTCATGGATGAACGTGTTGGGCCCAAAATGATCAATTTCTGTGTTGTGAAACTTAGCAATAGCCTTGCTATTACTTGCGTTCCACGCCTTGAACTTGATCATTTTGAATCACAACCCGATTCACCCAGAATTAATCAGTGGTTCCCGAGCCAGTAACTATGAACGATTTTTTTACTGCCGATAAAGCGTTTCAGCCTCTAGCAGATCGAATGCGGCCGCATACAATCGATCAAGTGGTTGGACAGTCGCATATACTCGGTGCCGACAAACCTTTAAGCCAGGCCATCGAGGCCAACAAACTTCACTCGATGCTTTTCTGGGGTCCACCCGGAACCGGAAAAACCACTATCGCCCGACTCATCGCAAAGTATTCCGACGCCAGGTTTCTAACGATTTCAGCTGTGCTGTCGGGGGTCAAGGAGATACGCGAATCGATCGAACAGGCCAGGCAACACCAGGGCAAAACCGTGTTGTTTGTCGACGAGGTGCACCGCTTTAATAAATCTCAACAGGATGCCTTTTTGCCTTTTATCGAGGATGGTACGATATTATTCGTCGGTGCGACCACCGAGAATCCGTCCTTCGAATTGAACAACGCCTTGCTTTCCCGAACCCGTACTTACCTGCTCAAACCGATAACCACTGACGAGTTAGAAAAAGTCCTGCGCCGGGCCATGGCGGATAACCAGGATGGCCTGGGCAGTCTCGGTCTGACGATCGATGACGATGCGTGCCAGATGCTGGTTAATGCTGCTGATGGCGACGCACGGCGCGCCCTGACTTACCTCGAAATTGCCAGCGACCTGGTAGAGGCTGGAAATATCGATTCCCGCCTGGTGGGAGAGGTAGTCGCGCAGGGATTACGCCGTTTCGATAAAAAAGGCGATCTATTCTACGAGCAAATATCAGCCTTGCATAAATCAGTACGCGGATCAGACCCGGATGCAGCACTCTACTGGTTTTGCCGCATGATCGATGGAGGTTGTGACCCGGTTTATATCGCCCGTCGCGTGGTTCGCATGGCGGTCGAGGATATTGGTATCGCCGATCCACGCGGTCTCGAATTAACTCTGAACGGCTGGCAAACTTACGAGCGACTGGGAAGCCCGGAAGGCGAGTTGGCAATTGCGCAGGGAATTGTTTACCTGGCCTGTGCGGCAAAGAGCAACGCGGTCTATCTCGCTTACAATGAAGCAATGCAGGACGCTCAAAATTACGCCAGCCTTGAGGTACCACACCATTTGCGTAATGCACCAACGCAATTTATGAAGGATCAGGGTTATGCTGAAAATTATCGCTATGCGCACGATGAGGCAAGCGGCTTCGCTGCGGGTGAGCATTATTTTCCACTGGAGATGCCGGTGAAACAATATTACCGCCCGGTCGATCGTGGACTTGAAATCAAAATTGCAGAGAAACTCGAATTCCTGCGTAGCCAGAATCGCGCGCTAAAATGACAAATAAACCTTTTTCGGAGTCCTGCGAACAAAACAAGGCAGTAATATACGAAGCGATTCAACCCTATTTGCTTGACGGAATTGAAGTTCTCGAAATAGGCAGCGGCACCGGTCAACACGCGGTCCATTTCGCCGCGATGGCACCGGGGATAATCTGGCAGGCTAGTGACCTGGCAGAAAGCATGCCCGCCATTAATGCCTGGATAAGCGATTCACAGTTATCTAATCTACCCGAACCGTTGGAACTCGACGTTAATTCACAGTGGATGGACAAAACCTATGACTTGATGTTCAGTGCCAATACCTTCCATATTATGAATCAGGATCAGGTAGAGCAATTTTTGTTGCGCTGTACCGCATGTTTAAAGGCGGGGGGTCATCTGATCGTATACGGACCATTTAATTACCAGGGCAGTTACACATCAGCGAGTAACGAACATTTTGACGGTTGGTTAAAAACACGCGACCCAGAAAGCGGCATCAAGCATTTTGAGTGGGTAGATGCAATCGCCAGAGAATCTAGCCTGCGACTGGTTAATGATATCACCATGCCCAGCAATAATCGTATTCTGATCTGGCGACACGAAACTTTTGTATCAAAATAGTGACTAAATCCTGTTCTTCCATGCTATATACATTACCTACTGGTATAGAGTAAATAAAATGATCAGATATCTAATCCCGGTCACCATTACCTGCCTGTTTTATTTAACCGGGCCCGTAATGGCGGACAGTGGACGCTGGTACAGCGCCGAGCAGCTCGAACAAGGCGAACAGCTGTTTTTACAAAATTGTGCTGGCTGTCATGGTGCAAACGCCGAGTTAACCATTGATTGGAAAAAGACCGACAGTAACGGTCAGTATCCGCCCCCACCATTGAATGGAACAGCGCATGCCTGGCATCATGCGCTGCCGCAGTTGAAACAGACCATTCAACGCGGCGGGGCATCTCTGGGCGGAGTAATGCCTGCGTTCGAGTCAATATTAAATGACGCGGAAATAGACGCGGTCATATCCTATTTCCAGTCCAAGTGGCCGGCAGACACCTATCGAAAGTGGGCGGCCCAGTTCAAGGTTGAGGATTTGAATACAGAAATCGCAGGCCAGTCGCCCGAATCAATAGAAACTGCCGAGCAGCCGGATATTACTCGATTGTTAAAGCTGCGCCTCGGCACAGAGAATATTTCGCCACCGGTAGAAACACCGATTAAGGGCGTCTATCAAACCCGGTTTGGTAATAAATATGGCTACCTGATTGATGATGGCCGCTACGTATTCATCGGAGAACTGTTCGACCTGAAACGCGCCCAAAACCTGACCGAAATCAGCCAACGCAGCGAAATCAAGGATGAACTGGCCAAAGTATCTGAATCCGACATGTCGATATTCCCCGCCAACGGAACCGAAAAAGCAAAGTTGACTGTATTTACCGACACCTCTTGCCCCTACTGCCTGAAACTACACGAGGAAGTGAATTATCTACAGGACGCCGGTATTACCGTACGTTACCTTCCATATCCACGAGGTGGTGCGCGTGGACCCGGATATTCGACCCTCAAACAGGTCTGGTGTGCCGAGGACAAAAAAGAGGCAATGGATATCGGCAAAGGCATTATCGAGGGAGACCTGCCGACCGGCGACTGTGATACGGCTTCCTTTGTCGATCGTGGATATCAACTGGGCAATCTGCTGGGAGTCACCGGAACACCTTCACTGTACCTGGAAAACGGTGAAGCGATCACCGGGTACGTACCCTATAAGCAGTTAATCGCCAGAGTACTAAAAGACCTGTAGGGCAACACAACTATTCCCGGCCGCCTGTTAAGCCACCGGGTTATCTCTTTGCTCTGCAACTCCGCAGGCAAGGCTCTCAACGGTTTATCTTTCGATGCCGAAAATTAATGTGGTAGTATCTGGCTATTGCTGAAAATTGGAATCTAATAACCCGAATCTATGATGAAAGTTACCTCTCGAAAGATACAGGAAGAGCAAAAACAACCTGTCCGACCAGCTAAACCCGCCATTAGCCAATCGAAATCCTTAACAAAAGAGTATGGAGGCCCGAAAGGCAAAGAACCTACCCGTTACGGAGACTGGGAGAAAAACGGTCGCTGCATCGATTTTTAAACCGGTGCAACTCAGACCGAATGGACCGTCTAATGACCCTACACAATAAACCGCCGCTCTCCCCGCATCTACAAATTTATCGATTGCCGCTAAGCGCGCTTTTATCGATCACTCACCGCGCTACCGGGGTGATCCTTGCTCTTGGCGCCATGTTATTGGTCCTGGTACTGTCCGCCGCGGCCAATAGCCCGGGAGCATATTCGACTGCCCATCAGCAACTCGATACCTGGTACGGCCAGATATTTTTAATCGGTTTAACCTTTTCCCTGTACTTGCACTTTTGTAACGGCATACGTCACTTGTTTTGGGATGTCGGTTTAGGTTTCGAACTCGATACCGTAGACAAAAGTGCCAAGCTGGCAATTTTCTTTTCGATACTACTCACAGTGGCAACCTGGTGGGTTGCCACCAGTATGGCAGGATAGACAAGATGGATAACCTGAGCACACCATTATCTAAAGTAAAGGGACTGGGTTCGGCAAAAGAGGGCACGACACATTTCTGGCATCAGCGCCTGACCACACTCATTTTAATTCCACTGATTTTGTGGTTTGGTTTCAGCATAGCGTCGATGCCGGTAGCGCATGCGACATTGACAGCCTGGGTTCAGCAACCCGCGGTAGCGATTGCCTTAATCCTGCTGATTCTCTCGACCTTCTATCACGCACAGCTGGGTCTGCAAATCGTCATTGAAGACTATGTATCAACCCATTCAACCCGAACTGTGAGCATTATACTGGTCAATTTTTTGTGCTTGTTATTTGCCATAATCGGTGTCGTGGCAGTATTAAAAATCACCCTGGGATCCTGACATATGGCACAGGAATATAAAATAATCGAACATACCTACGATGTTGTCATCGTAGGCGCCGGCGGAGCCGGTTTGCGCGCAACGCTGGGCATGGCGGCCGCGGGTTTGTCGACCGCCTGTATTACCAAGGTGTTTCCAACCCGAAGTCATACGGTTGCTGCCCAGGGTGGTATGAGTGCTTCGCTGGGTAACATGGGGCCGGATAACTGGCAGTGGCACATGTACGATACGATCAAGGGATCCGACTGGTTGGGAGATCAGGACGCAATCGAATATATGTGCCGTGAAGCGGTACCGGCGGTAATCGAACTCGAGCACTATGGCGTACCGTTTTCGCGCACCGAAGAAGGCAAAATATACCAGCGCCCTTTCGGTGGTATGACGACGAACTTTGGTGAAGGCATAGCACAGCGCACCTGTGCGGCTGCGGATCGTACTGGGCATGCAATTCTGCACACGCTTTATCAACAATCGCTCAAGCACAAGGCCGAGTTTTTTATCGAATATTTTGCTATCGATCTAATTATGGACGCCGACACTTGTCGAGGGGTTGTAGCCTGGGATCTGGCAACCGGCGAATTACATCGTTTTCGTGCCCATACCGTGGTATTGGCTACCGGTGGTTGTGGTCGTGCCTATTTCTCTGCCACTTCGGCACATACCTGCACAGGGGATGGTAATGCGATGGTTTTGCGTGCCGGTCTGCCTTTACAGGATATGGAGTTCGTACAGTTTCATCCGACCGGAATTTATGGTGCCGGTGTGTTGATCACTGAAGGGGTGCGGGGTGAAGGTGGTTATCTGACCAATTCCGAGGGTGAGCGTTTTATGGAGCGCTATGCACCGAATGCCAAGGACCTGGCCTCACGCGATGTGGTCAGTCGTTCGATGACTATCGAAATAAACGAGGGCAGGGGAGTGGGACCGGACAAGGATCATATCCATTTACACCTTGAACATCTGGGCTCCGAAGTAATTGACGAAAGATTGCCTGGCATTTCTGAATCGGCAGAGATCTTTGCCGGGGTTGATGTCAACAAAGCGCCAATACCGGTATTGCCGACGGTACATTACAACATGGGTGGAATTCCTACCAATTATCACGGGGAAGTAGTCACGCTGAAAGACGGTGATCCGGACAGGGTGGTCCCCGGGCTCATGGCAATCGGCGAAGCCGCCTGCGTATCGGTACACGGAGCCAATCGTCTCGGCTCCAATTCCTTACTCGATATTGTCGTATTTGGTCGCGCTGCGGCTTTACGAGCAGCAGAAATCATCACCCCCGGGGCGTCGCATAAAGCCCTGCTGGATCAAAGCATCGAGCCCATGCTTTCCCGCTTTGATCGGCTACGCAATGCCTCGGGTAGCGCTAGCACTGCTCAGATTAGAGATGATATGCAGCGCAGCATGCAAAAACATGCCGCGGTATTTCGCACCGGCGAATCAATGCAACAAGGTGTGGAAAAAATGGACCAGGTATTCGCCAGTTTTGACGATGTTCAGGTTTCGGATCGGGGACTGGTCTGGAACACGGATCTGGTTGAAACCCTGGAACTCGAAAACCTGCTGTTACAGGCCCAGTCGATCATTCAGGGGGCATTGAATCGACCGGAAAGTCGTGGTGGCCATGCGCGCGAAGATTTTAGTGAACGAGACGACGAAAACTGGATGAAACACACCCTGGCCTGGGTAAACGATAGCGGTCAGGTAAAATTTGATTACCGTCCCGTGCATATGTACACCTTGAGCGATGAATGCGAAGTCGTGCCGCCCAAGGAACGCGTTTATTAATTCATCGATGAAAGAGGAGCTTTAATGGTCGAATTTTCACTACCAGCTAATTCTGTTGTCAAACAGGGCAAGCTATTCACGGCTGGTGAAGGTGTCACTAATATCAGGCGATTTATCGTATATCGATACGATCCTGCCAGTGGTGAAAATCCCTATATCGATACTTACGAAGTCGATATGGATAACTGTGGGCCTATGGTACTCGATGGCTTACTCAAGATTAAAGACCAGATAGATTCGACCCTGTCCTTACGGCGCTCATGCCGCGAGGGGATATGCGGCTCCTGCTCAATGAATATCGATGGCAGTAATACACTGGCTTGTACCCAGTCGATCGCCGAGATCAAGGGCGACATTAAAGTGTACCCGCTGCCACATCAACCGGTAGTCAAGGACCTGGTGTCCGACCTGACCAATTTTTATGCTCAATACGCCTCGATCGAACCCTGGATGAAAATAGATTCAGCAACTCCTCCGGATCGTGAACGATTGCAGTCGAAACAGGACAGGGAGAAACTTGATGGCTTGTACGAATGTATTCTCTGCGCCTGTTGCTCTACCAGCTGTCCTAGCTACTGGTGGAATAGTGATCGTTATCTGGGTCCTGCTGCCCTGTTAAACGCCTACCGCTGGATAGTTGATAGTCGCGATGAAGCCGCTGGTGAAAGACTCGACGATCTTGAAGACCCTTTTAAATTGTACCGTTGTCATACGATCATGAATTGTGCCAAGGCTTGTCCCAAGGGCCTGAATCCGGCGCAGGCAATCGCCGAGACCAAGAAATTGCTTGTTCAGCGGAAATTGTAATGAGCGAAGAGTCGCGTTTGCGCTGGTTATGCCGAAGAGGGATGAAAGAACTCGACGTCATAATGTCCGGATACCTCGAAAACCACTACGCGAACGCCACCGATGCCGAAAAAAATGGATTTAAAGCATTACTGGAAATGCCTGACCCGGATCTCTATGCACTGCTGCTGGGAAGACAGACCAGTTCGAACTTCGGCATTCAGCATGTGGCCCGGTCTATACGAGACATCTCTATGCTTTCTCATTCGATTCTAAAGTAACATTCAACGATATGCGGCAGTACCAGCTTAAGCAATCATCAACCCTGAACCTGTTAACCATAGGCCTATATTGCCTGGTACTGACTACTATCAATATATTTCTGCATGAAACGATTTTTTTAGCGGCCTCACTGACCGTATTGACGCTCTTGCTTCTGGTCCGCGACCAGTCCAGATACCAGCGCTTGAGATTACAGGATCCCACGATTGTCAGCCTGAGTAACAGCACGGCCAGGATTGATCTAGGCCACCAGGATGAGCATCTCCAGTACGAACGGTTCAGCGTATTTTCTAATCGATGGTTCCTTATTTTACAAATGCGTAATCAGCATGCGAGCCAGAATTTAATGCTGGTATCGGATCGATTCAGCAGCTTTAACGAGTACCTGAATTTCAGATACCTGGTAGGCAAAATGAGTAGAATTCAGCATGTTACTTGAACTGGACTCATTTCGTTCAGCACACACTATCACTCCGAGCAGTTTCTCCGGACTGATGGATCTTTACGAACAGAACTACCTGCGTTTTCGTAAGCTGGTACCCGATTTAAGCATTGCGGATCAGATGATTTCCTCGGTGCCCGGCCATTCAGATTTATATTTGAGTGTTAAACTGCGGTGCAAATACACCACGATGCTGAGCATGACCTATCGATTTGAAAAATCCGGCCACTATTTATTTGAACCCGATCTGCATTTCAAGGTTTATCACGACGCCAGGGTGGTAGAGGTTCAACACCTATTAAAAAGACATTACGGTCTGGTAGAAAATGATCGGTTAATGCAGCATAAATGGGAGATGAATCGATTTCTGTTTAAATGGTTGGGTTTTTGCCTGTATCAGGGCCATTATTTTCAACCCATGAAACCGTACAATAATAATATAAATAACATTAAGTAAATGTCATATCTGTTTGATACTTAGCATTATTCTCAGGCATAACCTTATCGGGTTATAAATACATCTTGACCTTAGGCATGGCTTATCTGATAATTCCTGACTGATTTAGTCAGGAATTATCAGATAAGCCATGCGATTGTCCACAAAAGGTCGTTACGCGGTAACCGCAATGATAGATATTGCCTTACACGATAAACAGGGACCAGTCACTCTGGCCGAGATATCACAGTGCCAGGGTATCTCATTGTCATACCTGGAACAGTTGTTTGCAAAACTTAGAAAACAGGGTCTAGTCAAAGGTGTAAGAGGTCCAGGTGGCGGATACAGGCTCGCCAAACCATCCAGCCAGATTTCGGTAGCCGATATTATCCAGTCGGTCGATGAAAAACTGGATATGACCAAATGTGGTGGTAAGGGTAATTGCTCCAAAGGTGAGAAGTGTTTGACGCATCAATTGTGGTTTGAGCTTTCCTGCAAATTATATAAATTTTTAAACGGAATAAAACTTGATCAGTACGTCAATCGACCTGAAATTAACGAATTAGTGTTGAAGCAGGACGCCCAGTATGGACGATTTTTAAATCGCTCCCACGCGGCTGCCTGAAGCAAGCATCTGGAGATACATTGTGAGCAGCGTCAAATTACCAATCTACCTCGACTATAGCGCGACTACGCCAATAGACGAGCGCGTGGCCGCAAAAATGGCGGAATACCTGACTGTCGAGGGCCAATTTGGAAATCCCGCTTCACGCAGCCACGAATTTGGCTGGAAGGCAGAACAGGCTGTAGATCTGGCAAGACAGCAGGTAGCGGACCTGATTCATGCCGATCCCAGGGAAATTGTCTGGACCAGTGGCGCCACCGAGTCGGATAACCTTGCGATCAAAGGGGCTGCGCATTTTTACCGCAAGAAGGGCAATCACATCATTACTGTCAAAACCGAACACAAGGCGGTTCTGGATACCTGCCGCCAGCTTGAGCGCGAAGGTTTTGAAGTCACCTATCTCGAACCCGAAAATAACGGCCTGATCGACATCGACAAACTCAAGGCTGCAACCACCGATGACACTATTTTAATTTCGGTCATGCACGTCAATAACGAGATCGGTGTTATTCAGGATATCGCGGCAATCGGTGAATTCGCGCGTGACAGGAAGATTATTTTTCATGTCGATGCAGCCCAGTCAGCGGGCAAGGTTGAAATCGATATGGAAGCCCTGAAAGTCGATTTAATGTCATTTTCCGCGCACAAGATTTATGGTCCTAAAGGCATCGGGGCGCTTTATGTACGTCGTAAACCACGGGTTCGGCTCGAGGCACAAATGCACGGTGGTGGCCATGAACGAGGACTCAGATCAGGCACCCTGGCAACGCATCAAATTGTAGGCATGGGTGAAGCTTTTAGAATTGCTGGTGAAGAAATGGCCAGCGACAATGATCGAATCCGGATGCTGCGCGATCGTTTGTACAATGGCCTAAAAAATGACGAGGAAGTCTATATCAATGGCGACTATGAGCACCGAACTTCGGGCAATTTAAATATCAGTTTTAATTATGTCGAAGGCGAATCCTTGATTATGGCTTTGCGTGATCTTGCTGTCTCTTCGGGATCCGCCTGTACCTCGGCGAGCCTGGAACCATCTTACGTATTACGCGCCCTGGGTCGGAACGACGAGTTGGCACATAGCTCGATTCGATTTACTATCGGACGATTTACAACGGTCGAAGAAATCGACTACACCATCGACCTGGTCAGAAAAGCAGTCGAAAAATTACGCGCCCTTTCGCCACTTTGGGATATGTATAAAGATGGTATTGACCTGAATTCTGTTGAATGGGTTGCTCATTAAAGATTAATTAAAGGGGATAAAAACATGGCTTACAGCGAAAAAGTTCTCGATCATTATGAAAACCCACGCAATGTTGGTGTTATCGATGATGATCAGTCAGTAGGCACCGGCATGGTCGGCGCACCAGCCTGCGGCGACGTAATGAAGTTACAGATCAAGGTCGGTGACAATGGCATTATCGAAGATGCCAAGTTTAAGACCTATGGTTGTGGATCCGCAATTGCATCGAGCTCACTGGTGACCGAATGGGTGAAAGGCAAGAGCCTGGACGAAGCTTCGGAAATCAAAAATACCCACATAGCCGAAGAGCTTAGCCTGCCGCCAGTGAAAATTCACTGCTCGGTACTGGCGGAAGATGCGATCGCAGCCGCAATAGAGAATTACAAGCAGAAGAATCAGTAACCAGTCTGCATTAGCCCACATGATAGCGGGCCATAGCTTCCTTGCGAGGCAGGATATCAAGCCCAGATTGATAGTCAGTTATCCCCACTAAACTGGTTCAGTGCTTCGCTAGAATTCATGCCTGGATATGTGAATTTACTGATAAAAGTCATGTGTGCCACCGCCTTCGTGCAAAATGCAGGCTAGTGCTAATATAGTCACCCGACAAACAGACGCTCGAAATTCCTGGTTTCGATGAAATACCTCCCCATTTTTCTCAATATAAGCGACAAACACTGCCTGGTTGTGGGCGGCGGTAGTATTGCTGTACGTAAAATCGAACTTTTACTTAAAGCAGATGCGAAGGTTCAACTTGTAGCGAAAGATTTGTGTTCCTCGATGTCCACTCTCCAGCAATTACATGGCTTTGATAGTTCTGTAAGAGGTTTTGAGGAATCCGATCTTGATAATGTTGATCTGGTTATAGCAGCGACTAACGATCGTAGGCTAAATGCCGGTATATCCAGTTTAGCGAAAGCCAGGCATCTACCAGTCAATGTAGTAGACGATCCCGATCTGTGTAGTTTTATCATGCCATCCATTGTCGATCGAAACCCGGTGCAGATTGCGGTCTCTACCGGTGGTGCATCACCGGTGATGGCGAGATTATTGCGCTCACACCTCGAAAGTACCATTCCAGCCGCCTATGGGGAGCTCGCAAAGCTTGTCGATAGCTACCGCGATCAGGTTAAACAGGCATTTCCAAAGGTCGAAGAAAGACGAATATTCTGGGAGTCAATACTGGAAGGTTCCGTCGCTGAATATGTGTTTGCCGGTCGACTCGACGACGCCAGGGAGCTACTCGATAATTTGATACTGGGTTCAACAGCCAGTCCGGACCACAAGGGCGAAGTATACCTGGTGGGCGCCGGACCAGGTGACCCCGATCTATTGACCTTTAAGGCGTTGCGCCTAATGCAAAAGTGTGATGTCGTGGTATACGACCGACTCGTATCGGAACCGATACTCGACATGGTTCGGCGCGATGCAGAAAAAATATATGCTGGTAAAGCCCGCGCTCAGCACAGCATCTCGCAGGAAAATATTAATCAGCTCCTGGTGCGACTGGCACTCGAGGGAAAACGCGTACTCAGGCTAAAAGGCGGTGATCCCTTTGTATTTGGCCGCGGGGGTGAAGAAATCGGTGAGTTAATTGAAAACAATATCGATTTTCAGGTCGTTCCAGGTATTACCGCGGCTTCCGGCTGCACTACCTATGCCGGTATCCCGCTGACCCATCGTGACCATTCACAGGCGTGTATATTTGTTACCGGACACAGAAAGGAGGGTAAAAGCGACCTCAACTGGGAAATGCTGAGCCACTCGAACCAGACCGTGGTCTTTTACATGGGCCTGGATAATGTCAAACGCATCTGTGAATCACTAAAGGCTCATGGCCGTGGAGACGCAACACCGGCGGCCCTGATTGAAAAAGGAACCACGTCGGTACAGCGGGTTTTTATTGGCGACCTGAACAGCTTACCCGGACTCGTTGAGTCTAACGATGTGCGTGCGCCGACGCTGATTATTGTTGGCGAGGTCGTCGAGTTACACAAAAAACTCCACTGGTACAAACCCGGCAAAGAGATCAAGTAGTTTCAAAGGCACTCTAAAACTGCAAGCGAGCGCCTCTGGAAACCGCAAACGGAAGCAACTAAATTAAGGTAAAATGATCACGCAGCCCCTAAATCCCAGAGATGAGGACCCTAAAAATGCAAACGCCTGGAATTATATGGGTTATAGTCTGCGACATATAGAGCAATACGATGAGGCCTTGGTCGCTTACGAAAAAGCTCTAAAAATTAAGCCAAAGCACAAGGGGGCCCTGGAATACCTGGGTGAACTGTACCTCCAGATTGGTGACCTGGAACAGGCCAGGGTACAGCTTAAAATTCTGGACAAGGCCTGTTTTTTCCCCTGTAAGGAATATAGAGATTTAAAGGAAGAAATCGAAAAGTATGAAGCGGGCTAGATGAGCCGGGGGCTTAATATGAGAGTAATCTTACGCGCGGTGATGATCGTATTATTGGCCGGACCTGTCGAAGTCGGGGCCGAGGGACATTATTTCTCTTTGAAGAAAATTTTCCCAAACGGCAAGTGCTCACCCGTGATCCCGAATTTCGAGTCATTGAGAGCCGGCTTTTCTGGCGGTCAAATCACACAATACAAAATTCACGATAGCGAGGGCCGCATAGTCGAGGTCATCACTTCCTTCATCAGTAAGGATCGTGACCAGTGGGCATTGGTTGGATTAAAAACCGAAACGAAGGTTATCTTCTGTCTTTATGCCTCGGGTATTGGCCGGGACTCGGTTGATAGCCAGACAATAGTATCGGAGTAGTTTTAGTCAGGTTTTAAAAGAATAAAGTAAATGAGTAAGCAATCGAGATAGATTAGAACTGTCATCAATGATCACCGGCCTCGATTAGGCTTATGGGATCGGTCCCTGGCATACCTGTACAATGGGATAATGTTTAGAGAAAATAGAAGGAATCGATGCTGAGGTGAAAACAATGTTCCAGTCAAATCGCCAGTCAGTCCATGTTGCCATTTTATCCATCCTTTTAGTTTCAATGATGTTGAGCCTGGCCACACTGCAGGCTAACAATTCGGTCTTACCGGTACCCAATACGCACCTGCAACCGGAGGAAGTGGTAGAAATTGTTCTCGACGCGTTGGCCAATAACGACACTCCCTATGTGGATGCAGGCATAGAAACAACGTTCAATTTTGCCTCGCACTCGAACAAGGCCCAGACCGGACCACTCGAGCGATTTGCTGTCATGGTTAAAGGCCCTGTATACGGTGTGATGGTGGGTCATAAGAGCCACGAGCTGGTCGAAACAGTGGTGGATAATAGTCGTGCCTATCAATTGGTGCGTCTAATAACCGCCGGTGGTGCAGCGGTACATTTCGCTTTTCGACTAGGCCTTCAGACTGACGGCGAATTTGAAGACATGTGGATGACTGAGGCTGTCTGGCCTTTAGAGGCACCCGTCGAAGGGATTAGTATCTAGTGTAAATCGTTCAGCATTCGAGTCCCTGATAGCGCCTTCAACTCTCAATATAGCTCCGGGATATTCCTGTATACTCTTGTCCCTGGAATTCTTTATCCTGGAATCCAGGATAATTAGTATAAACTTCAAAAACCGCATTAGAGAATAATGCGACCGGAACTATTCATGTCCTCATTCAGACGAAATTAGTGTGGTAAGCAATCGTCCGGTTATTAGCAATGTACCTGCATTTAGGCTGGCTTTATTACATCCACGATACTGGGTTGACTGGCTGGGCATCGGAATTTTATTTATCATCGCATGGCTACCCGATTTTGTGACGGCATTATTAAGCCACGTAATTGGTGGTTATGTCGCCGCAAATAACAAAAAGCGTCGTCACCTTGCGAATGTCAATCTTAGACTCTGTTATCCCGAAAAATCCGAAACCGAAATAAACGTAATGTTACGGACACACTTTATAGAGCATGTGCGTGCCTTGCTATCTTACTCAAGGTTGTGGTTTTACCCCCAATTTTTATTACGCCGAAAACTGTTGGTTGAGGGGTTTGAACAAATTGATAGCTATCGCGATCGAAAACGCAACATCATAATTCTGTTATCACACAGTGTCGGACTAGATGTGGCTATAGCATCTATTTCTATGCGTTACGGCGCGAACGGCCCCTACAAGCACCTGCGTGACCCAGTATTCGACTGGCTGATCGCTAACCGCCGTATACGTTATGGCGGTACCATTTTCCCACGCGAAGATGGCCTGCGCCCTATACTACGCGCAACCAGAATGGGTAATCCGCTGGTATTTCTGGCTGATGAAGACCTGGGTAATGAACGCTCGATATTTGCTCCGCTGTTTGGCATACAAAAAGCTACCATCCCGGTGTTGGGCCGTCTGGCGAAATCCTGCGACGCGGTGGTATTACCTTGCATATGTTGTTATGACCGGCAGAAAAAGCGTTATAAAACGACACTGTTGCCGCCGATTGATGATATGAGTGGTGATGACGCTGGCGATACCCTGGCGATGAACCAGGCCATCGAGAAATCCATTGCATTATGTCCAGCGCAATATTACTGGTCATTTCGATTATTTAAAACCCGTCCACCGGGAGAGGCTTCCTTTTATGAGTAAAGCGACTAATTCAAATCGTTCAATAGTGAGTCCCTGGTAGCACCTTCGACGCTCAGTTCATAGGTATATACCGGGTGTTGTACCCCTATCATCCAGTCAGCACCATGCTTCAGGGCATCAGCCATTTCATCGGACATTTCAAAGCGCATGAAATGCACCGCCGAGGTTTTAGTATCTGTCGAGCGGTCCAGGTCTTCGTCGGCAATCGCCCAGACCTTGTCATAATCCGCTACCTGCATCCAGACCAGGTCCTCAACTCCCAGCAGTTTTTGCAGTTGCACGGCCCGCACTTCGGAGTCGGTATACTCGATCATGAAGGTAGCCTTGAAATTTCGGCCACTCGGAATCATCGGGTTATAAGCTTCGAGTTCTTCGTTAATGCCGTCCGCTTCAAATACCTTTTCAATTCGCAACATTTCCTGGATTTGATAGAGCAGGGTAAGGCGGTCCTCAAAATACAAAGTGGCATCCGGGCCGAGCATGACCTGTCGTTGTTTTTTATGCGCCAGCACCTGCTGACGAAACTCAGGACGTTTCTGGGCGTACTGCTCCAGGCTCATTAAATCATCGCGTGTAATTTGTGTCGGCCGACTCATGTTAGTCCATAGGCTTGTTTTAACAGGGATATTGGGTGTACGGTTTCACTGCCATCGTTTAATCCCGCGGCTATATGATGCCCGGCCATCGGGCAGTCACTGGTATAAACATCCGGTTCGGCTTTTTTAATTCGATTGACGACAGGTTTACCAATCTTCATCGAAATCGCATGATATTCCTTTTTGATCGCATAAGTACCATCATGACCGGAACAGCGTTCAATGGTATCAATTTCGGTATCCGGGATTAACGACAGGATGTCACGGGTTTTGTAGCCAATGCGCTGCACGCGCTGGTGACAGGCAACATGGTAGCTGATTCTACCGATGCTATTTTTAAATTCTGTTTTCAGTAGACCGGCTTTATGGCGTAGCATCAGGTATTCAAACGGATCGTAAAACGCCTTCTGTACCCGTATTACCTTTTCATCCTCGGGGTAAATTAATGGCAGTTCCTGCTTAAACTGCAAGGTACAGGATGGTACAGGCGATATGATATCCCACCCCTGATCGACTATATTGGAAAGAATCGCCATATTTTTATCTTTCAGAGACTCAACCGAGCCGAGATCGCCCAGTTCCAGTTTTGGCATGCCACAACAAACCGTGTTTGGGATTACCATGGTTGGAATATTATTGTGCTCAAATACCGAGAGCAAATCTTCGCCCAGGTGCGGTTCGTTGTATTGGCCATAGCAGGTGCCAAATATAGCGACTTTTCCCTGTGTTTTATCACTCGCGACCACTTTGCTTTGATCAACTTTATGTCGCCGCGTACGCTTACTCAGGGTCTGACTATGATAGGCGGGTAAGCGCGCATCTGCAGCGATTCCGATGGCACCTTGCAGCAGCGCACGCGTCTGTTTGTTCGAATTTACCGCATTAACTACATTGGCAACTATCGGAATACTGGCAAAACTGCCAATACGGTCGGTAGAGGTAATTATTTTGTCGCGCAATTTTGTACGACCCTGTTTAAAACCAAGCGCTTTGGCACGCAGCATCAAATGCGGAAAGTCAACATTCCAGTCGTGCGGCGGTACGTAAGGACATTTGGTTAGATAGCACAGGTCACAAAGGTAACAGTGATCCACCACCGACCAGTAATCCTGCCTGGCCACGCCATCGACCTCCATCGTAGAGGACTCATCAACCAGATCGAACAGTGTCGGAAAGGCGTTACAAAGGCTGACACAGCGCCGGCATCCGTGACATATATCAAAGACACGTTCAAGCTCGTCAAACACCGATTTTTCGTCGTAGAAGTTTGCTTCGTTCTGACCCAGCGGGTGGCGCGTGGGTGCTTGCAAACTGCCTTCTCGGATTGCAGATGACATCATTAAATCCTGGGTAGTCTGGGTCTAGCTGCAAGGAAATGTCCCTTGCAGCTATAGCGGTACGGGTACTAGGCGTCCAGATTATCGAGTGCTTTCTGGAATCGATTGGCGTGCGAACGCTCGGCTTTCGCCAGGGTTTCGAACCAGTCAGCTATTTCATCGAAACCCTCTTCTCGGGCCGATTTCGCCATACCGGGATACATATCGGTATATTCATGAGTTTCCCCGGCAATCGACGCTTTCAGGTTGTTTTCTGTAGTACCAATGGGTAAGCCTGTCGCTGGATCGCCGACTTCCTCAAGATATTCCAGGTGGCCATGGGCGTGACCGGTTTCGCCTTCTGCAGTTGATCGAAATACTGCCGATACGTCATTGTAACCCTCAACATCGGCCTTTGCGGCGAAATATAGGTAACGACGGTTAGCCTGTGATTCACCTGCGAATGCGTCTTTCAGGTTCTGTTCTGTTTTTGATCCTTTCAGGGACATGATGCCTCCGGTAAATGTTGGTAAAATTAAATAGTTGAGTGTGGTCTCGAGAGCAATATTAACAATCGTGAAAGATAAAGGAAGTTAATTTTAACAATAGAATCCATTGCAGTAATCTATGGATAATTTACCCGCACTGTGGCCCATTGAAACTAATCGGTCAATGAAAAAAGCCGCGACTAGCGCGGCTTTTAAGCACTTGTGCTGCTATTAATTCAACTTCGGGGAATTCCGGAGTGCTCGCGATAGTGCTCCAGTGTATGCTCGGTCGGATCCTCCAGGTATAAATCACGGTTTTGCTCAGATTCAAAGTAGATAATCAGACTATCATCGTCATCATTTTCTATCACATATGGCATGTTCATTAACTGGTCCAGTGATCTCCCGGAGATAGGATCGGTCGTTTCAATTCTATAAGCCATATTCACCTCCTGCACATAAAATTCTCGGTTCTGTAGCAGTATTTATAACCCTATCACGATTGATTGGAAAGCATTTTCGCCAGATTGAATCATTTTATTTACCTTTTTGCCATCGAATCAAGTGATTACCAACGGTACCTCCTAAGCGGGTTAAAATCTCCATGATAAGTCGCTGATTACTCTCAGAATCAACTGATGTATTATACCGACGAGAACCAAACAACTATCTTAACCGGGTTAGACCTCGAGAGTTTTAATGAGTAGATACGACGTGTACGGAATTGGCAACGCGCTGGTAGACATTGAATACCATACCAGCATTGAAAAATTGACCGAACTGGGCATTGAAAAAGGTCTGATGACACTGATTGATGAACCTAGACAAAACAGCCTTATCTCTTACATCGATGATTCGCACGAAACTATGGCCTGCGGAGGATCTGCGGCGAATACTATCATCGCGTTGGCCCAGCTTGGTGCCAGTACCCATTTTGACTGTCGTGTAGCAAACGATATGAGCGGGCAATTCTATCTCCAGGACTTGCACAAATCGGGCGTCCACTCGAGCTTGCTTCTGGATGAAACTTTTACCGGTGTCACTGGTAAATGCCTGGTTTTTGTTACCCCGGATGCCGATCGAACGATGAATACCTTTCTCGGTGCGAGTGCAATGCTCGGTATTCAAGATATTGACGAAGAAGCGATTAAACATTCAGAAACTGTATACCTTGAGGGATACCTGGTTTCCGCAGATTGCACTCGAAATGCGGCTATCGAAGCCAGACGAATTGCTGAACAGGCGGGTGTCAAAACAGCGATGACCCTGTCTGATCCGAATATGGTAATTTTGTTTCGGGATGGTTTATATGAAATGCTTGGCGAAGGGGTTGATCTCCTGTTTGCGAATCAAGACGAGGCCTGTGAACTGGTGCAGAGCAAAGATCTGAACGAGGCCATCGAGACGATTAAAACGGTCGCAAAAACATTTGCACTCACTCGCGGCAGCGCCGGAGCCATACTCTATGATGGTACCGATCTGATCGAAATTTCAGCCCACCAGGTCGAGGCTATCGATACTCTGGGAGCCGGCGATCTATTTGCCGGCGCATTTATATATGGCCTGTCACAGGGAATGAATTTCAGACAGTCAGGTGAACTGGCATCACTGGCGTCGTCAAAAATTGTGACCCAATACGGCCCTCGTCTCGCGGCCAGCGAGGCACAGCATCTACTCGCTGCATTTAAGTCTGGTATTTGATCAACCAATAGTTAAAAATAGCGCCTTTTGCCACCCGGCCTCAATTCTCCTGCCGCAGGACAAACCTTGAACCAATGACGATGTACGATACCAAAGATTTAAGAATTACCGATGTCAAAGAGATCCTAACGCCTGAAGAATTAATGGCAGATCTGCCGTTAAGCGAGCAGGCATCTAATACAGTACATCTCGCAAGACAGGGAGTCTACGATGTACTCGATGGAAAGGATGATCGCCTGGTGGTGATTATTGGACCCTGTTCTATTCATGATACTGCGGCCGCAATCGAATATGGCGAGAGACTAAAGGTATTGAAGGATGAGCTTAAAGACGATCTGCTCATCATCATGCGCGTATATTTTGAAAAACCACGTACCACAGTTGGTTGGAAAGGGTTGATCAATGACCCGGATCTTGACGGTAGCTTCCACATTAACAAGGGGGTGCGAAAGGCACGCGAACTGCTTCTGCAACTCTCAAGCATGGGCATACCCGCGGGTCACGAGTATCTCGACCTGATAACCCCTCAGTATGTTTCTGACCTGGTTTCCTGGGGCGCAATCGGCGCACGCACCACTGAAAGCCAGGGACACCGGGAACTGGCCTCAGGATTGTCATGCCCGGTCGGATTTAAAAACGGTACCGATGGTCGTGTTCAAATTGCGATCGACGCCATTCGCGCAGCGCAGAACCCACACTACTTCATGTCTTTAACACTGCAGGGACACTCAGCGATTTTCTGCACCAGTGGTAATGAATACGCGCATATTATCCTGCGCGGTGGGAACCGGCCAAATTATGATCGTGAGAGCGTCAACGAGGCTGCTGAAAGCCTTGAAAGCGTCGGCTTGAGCACTGGCATCATGATTGACTGTAGCCACGCCAACAGCCAGAAACAGTTTCAGAAACAGATAGGTGTCTGTCGGGATATTGCGCATCAACTGAAGACCGGGCAGGATAATATTTTTGGTGTGATGATCGAGAGCCACTTACTTGAGGGGCGCCAGGACATTGAAGCAGGATCCAGTTTAATCTATGGGCAAAGTATTACTGATGCCTGTATCGGCTGGGATGATTCAAAAATGCTGTTAGTTGAATTGGCCGAAGCAGTGAGAGATAAAAGGAAGTTATAATATCGATTCGGCAGTCTTCTGCTGTTACTGCGATAGTGCCTGATCAGGCTATGGCGAATAAATCAAAACCTAAATCAAACAGGCGAAATAAGAAGCTTCGATTTCGCAAGTTATTGGCGGGGCTGTCAGGTATCGCCCTGTTGTTTCTGGCCAGTTATCTCTACTACCTGAATTACCTGATTAACCTGCGTTTTGACGGCGATACCTGGGCAATTCCGTCGCGGGTCTACGCGAGATCGCTTGAGCTCTATCCGGGCCTCAGATTGAGCGCTGATTCACTACAATACGAGCTGGGGCTATCAACTTATTATCGCGTAAATTCAAGTCCGGAGTCAGGCCAGTATCGAATATTTAACTCCGCCATTGAATTGCACACTGAGGCGTTCGCGTTTAGCGATCAGATCGAGCCCGCACGCCGCATTCGGGTAAAATTCAATCGCGAACAAGTAACACGAATTGTCGATCTGGCAACTTCTCGCGAGCTGGACCTGCTCAGGTTACCGCCCGTCGTCATCGGCAGCTATTTTCCGCAAAATGGTGAAGATCGAGTTTTACTCTCGATCGAGCAAATCCCGCAGACCTTGATTGATATCTTGCTGGCAGTGGAGGACAAAAAGTTTTTCCAGCATTTTGGTGTCAGTCCAAAGTCGATCGCGCGAGCCATGATTGCGAACTTCAGGGCGGGAAAGACAGTACAGGGGGGCAGCACCCTAACCCAACAACTGGCCAAAAATTTATTCCTGACCCCCGAAAAATCAATCCTGCGCAAGATCAATGAAGCTTTTATGGCTTTATTGCTGGAGCTTCGTTTTAGTAAAGGAACCATTCTTACCGCCTATATCAACGAAGTTTTTTTACTACAGCAAAAAAAAGTTGCTATTCACGGATTCGCGCTCGGCAGCCAGGCATTGTTCAGGCAAAACATCGAGCATTTGACAACAGAAAAACTCGCCTTACTGGTGGCTATGGTTAAGGGACCCTCCCGTTATAACCCGATCAAACACCCTGCGGTGGCCTTCGAACGACGTAATCTGGTGCTGCGTGTCACGCGCGACCATCGCATCATTAGCGAGGCTGAATATCAACGCCTGATCAAGTTACCCCTGGCGACGGTGAATCGACTGCCTGGAATAAACCGTTTTCCCGGTTATCTCGACCTGGTCAAGCGACAGCTCAACAGCAGCTATTCTGCAAGCGAATTATCCGCAAGGGGGTTGCGTATTTTTACACCGTTTAATCCGTTGTTACAGCGTAATCTTGAACAGGGCTTAAAGTCGGGGCTGGCCCGATTCGACCAATCCGACCTGCAGGCGGCGGTGGTCATCGCTGATTACTTGAATGGAGATATCCAGGCACTGGTCGCAGGCAAGCAGGTCGATTTTCCTGGATTCAACCGGGCCGTGCTGGCTCAACGACCGATTGGTTCACTGATCAAACCCCTGTTGCTTTATAGCCTGATAGAAAATGGTAAAACGCTTGCCACATTAGTCGATGATAAACCGATTCGTATTCGTCAATCCGACAACAGAATCTGGCGACCACAAAATTTTGACCGCAAGTTTCACGGACGCATGAGCCTCTACCAGGCATTCGTAAAATCTTACAACCTGCCCTTTGTCCACCTTGGTGTGAATGGCGGTCTTGAGTCACTGGCACAGAATCTGAAGCAAATAAACCTGCTAAAAAGTGATCTGATCTACCCCTCGTTATTGCTAGGCACCTCTGAAATGTCTGCATTTGAAGTCACCCAAATGTTCCAGGTTATCGCCAATCGGGGATATTTCTCACCCCTGACCACAATTCGACAGGTGAGTGATCGATCCAATCGCGTCCTCGATCGGATACCGTTAGATTCATATAAGCTATTTAATGAGTCCTCGATGCTACAGGTACAGCGCGCCATGATCGGGGTAGGCGAGGAGGGTACTGCTAATTATCTGGCACAACGATTTGGGCGACTGACACTGGCCGGGAAAACCGGATCTACCGACGATGCCAGGGATTCCTGGTTTGCCGGGTTTACTCAACGCGAACTAACCGTGGTCTGGCTAGGCAAGGACGACAATTCACCCATTAATCTCACAGGCGCTTCCGGGGCCTTGCGCGTCTGGGCCGATATCATGCAAAATCAGGGCTTCAAAGAGTTCAAACTTGACCCCGATGATTCACTCGAATGGCAGTACATCAATCGATTTAACGGTGGCCTGACAAAACGGGGATGCGCTAATAGTGTATTGTTACCCTTTCCTCAACACCTGGTGCCCGATAAAAGGTCGCGCTGTGAATAGAGTACCAACCTGTGTCAATCGGCCCAGACCATTTCTACTGGCTCTGCTGATCGTTATCACGTCCTGCAGCGGACCTAAAATCGAACCCGAACGCTACCAGACCGCGTCTATCGCATCCGAACGCAGCAGTGGCCCGGTCGCGGAATTACATCGAAGGGCAATATCAGCTATCAACCAGAATAGCTACCCACAGGCCGTCGAGTTTCTACAACGTGCGATCAAAATAGAGCCCCGCAACGCATTTAGCTGGCATTACCTGGCACAAACTTACTGGCACAGTAAACAATTCGGTCGGTGCAATGAAATGGTCAATCGATCTATCAGCTATAGCACCAGGCTGGATGATCTGGACCGGGCGAATGCATCGTTGTTATCACAGTGTCGAGCGAGTTAGCGTTGCCATCTCTTGCCTCGGAACTGGAAGTAACCGCAATTCTCGGTGAGGACGGCATCATTGGTGAGCAAATCGATGATTTCAGGCCACGCCAGAGTCAACTTGGCATGGCTGAATTGATCAACCAGGCGATAGCCAATGCCGAGAGTAAAATTATCGAAGCCAGTACCGGTATTGGAAAATCCTTCGCCTACCTGGTACCGGCATATCTCTGTGACAAAAAGGTCATCATCTCGACCGGGACCAAAAATCTGCAGGATCAGTTGTATTACAAAGATATACCGCTGATCAGGAAAACCGTGATCAGTTCCAAAAAAACCGCCTTACTGAAAGGTCGCAGTAATTACTGCTGTTTGTTCCGGATTGCCAAATTCAGGGCACGAAAATACTTTCAGAGCAGGGAAATGGCGCCCATTTTTGCGTCTCTGAGCGAGTGGGCAAGTCATAGTGAGAGTGGTGATATTAGTGAATTCGCCGGTATTCCAGAAAATGATCGCCTCTGGTCATACGCAACCTCCAATGCCGATAATTGCCTGGGAAGCGAATGCCCAGACTATGAAAATTGTTTTGTCGTCAAGGCACGCAAGAAAGCAATGGATGCAGATCTGGTCGTGGTTAACCACCATTTATTTTTTTCAGATCTGGCGCTGAAGCATGAAGGTTTCGGTGAAATTTTACCCGATACCGAGGTACTTATATTTGACGAAGCACACCAGCTACCCGATATAGCGAGCCACTTTTTTGGCAGTAGTCTGAGTATGCGCCAGGTCGAAACCCTGTGTAAGGATGCGATTGATGCAGAAATGTCCGAGGCGGCAGACTCGAAACAACTAACATTACCCTGCCAACAGCTGGAAAAATCGGTGGCTGACTTTCGCCTTGCACTGGGGCAGTATCCACAAAAATCAGAATGGTCACGCATTCAATATGCAGCGCCGATTAATCGGGTTGTGGAGCAGCTACGGACGTCTATTGTCGAGCTGTTGGAAGTACTGGAGGCGCTGGCAAGCCGCGGTAAGGAACTAGCCAGTTGTTTCATGCGTCTCGAATCCCTTGCGCTTATCCTGAAACAGTTCCTCGACCCCGAGGATAACCAGGTGAGTTGGTACGAGTGGAGTGAACGCAATTTTCGCCTGATTATTTCACCGCTGGAAATATCGGACGCATTCCGGCAAAAATTGGACTCTGCATCATTCGATTCTGTATTTTTTACCTCCGCCACGCTGAGCTCACAGCAGTCTTTCAAATATTACAGTGAAAGGCTAGGAATCGACGATATAGCAGCAAACCAGTTTGACAGTCCGTTTGATTACGAAACACAGGCGCTGCTTTATATTCCTGAAAATTTACCCGATCCATCGCACGCTGACTACGCCGATGCCTTTGGCGAATTGTGTTGTGAAATGATCAGGATTACCCAGGGTCACTGCTTTATCCTATTTACCAGTTATCGCATGCTGACCTGGACCGCGGATTATCTGCGCTCAAAGATTGAATACCCGCTTTTTGTTCAAGGTGATTATCAGCGCAACGAGTTGCTACAACAGTACCTGCAAAGCAACAATCCCGTGTTACTGGGAACCAGTAGTTTTTGGGAAGGTGTCGACGTAAAAGGGGACCAGCTTCGCTGTGTCATAATAGACAAGTTGCCATTTAAATCGCCGCAGGATCCCGTTTACCGCAGACGACTCCAGTTAGCTCAGCAAAATGGTGGCAATCCATTCGTAGATATACAAATACCGGAGGCAACAATCAGCTTAAGACAGGGAGTAGGGCGCCTGATCAGGGATGTGGATGATCGAGGCATCGTGGTGTTATGCGACAATCGCCTCAATAGCAGGTCCTATGGATCTGGATTGATCGATAGCTTACCACCCATGAAACGCAGTAATGACTTGACCGAGGTTAAACAATTTGCAAAAAATACGCTCCAGCCAGACCGATAAGAAAACGATGAAATTCCTGAGCTATAACATTCAATACGGTAAGGGTAAGGACGATCAATATGACATCGAGCGCATAGTCGGCGAAATCGGTGATGCCGACCTGGTTGCACTACAGGAAGTTGAGCGTTTCTGGGCTCGATCAGGTGACACCGACCAGGTCGATCAGATAACCGCTGCCATGCCCGATCATTATTGGGTATACGGCGCGGGTGTGGATTTGCATGCCGATCAGCAGTCTGTCAGGAACATGGGTGCGCGTCGGCAATTTGGCAATCTGATACTGAGTCGATTCCCGATCATTTCGTCACGCCACCATTTATTGCCCAAATACGGCAGCATCGGCCCTTTGAGTATCCAGCGTTCGACAATCGAGGCATCTATTCTATGCGGCAACCATCGTATTCGTTTTTATTCGATACACCTGACTCATTTATCTCCAGATACCCGTCTACCGCAGATAAATCGCTTACTCGAAATACACCGTGATGCGATGCACGAAGGATTCCCGATTTCCGGCAACCTGAGGGGAATGGATTGGGAAGCCGGGGTTAGTGATCAAACCGTTCCCGCAAATGCAATCATCATGGGCGATTTTAACTTTCAACCGGATTCCAAGGAGTACCTTCGCATGGTTGGCCCGATTAGCCATGATGGCAGCCATATTACCAGTCCGACGGGATTTGTTGATGCATGGCTAGAGTCCGGCCAGGATAAAATGTCTGGAACTACCAGCCAGGTTAGAGGAGAACCCGCGCGACTAGACTATTGTTTTGTTAGTACTTCGTTAAGGCAGCAGATTAAAACTTGCCGGGTTGACGAGCAAGCCATAGGGTCTGATCATCAGCCCTTATGGTTGGAAATAGATCTTTAACTTTTGTGATAAAAATTTAAGCGATAACCACTACCAGATAACCTTCCAGCTTCACTCAAAACGATATCGTAATTTGGTCCAAATATTGACTTAGATCAAACTAATAAATCCCTGGCACTCTATGTTTAGCTCCTGGTGTATCGAAAATAAATTTATGGTAACTCCAAATCGATCAACCTAGGAGAAATAGAAATGATAAAATATAATATCTATAAGAGCTTGGCTACTCTACTAACAGCTGGGCTAGTTGCCTTCACGGTGAGCATGCCAGTTCAGGCTGAGGAAGACTCAGCAATTGCTCGCGGTGGACTACTCTATGACAAGTGGTTTGCAGTAATTGGCGCTGATAAACCGAAGAATACCCATAAAGCATGGCCATCATCCAATACCAAGAAGAAAGGCAACGCCACCTGGCGCTGTAAATCTTGTCATGGTTGGGACCTTCGTGGTGCTGACGGTGCCTATGCGAGTGGCTCCTATAAGACCGGAATTCGCGGCCTGCGAGAGTATGATGGTGGCAATCCTGCAGATGTAGTTGCAGCGGCTAAGGATAGTACCCATGAACTTGGAATGATTCCAGATGACGATCTCGCCGATCTCGCCTTGTTCGTCACTAGAGGGCAGGTCGATATGACTAAATACATCAACCCTGACAATTCTGTGAATGGTGATGCAGCTAAAGGTGCAGCCTATTACAATACACTTTGTGCCGGTTGCCATGGTAAGAATGGTGAAAAGCCAAAAGATATGAAGAAATCTCTGGGTAAGGTCGTTTCTGGCAATCCCTGGGAAGGCTTGCATAAAATTCTGAACGGCCAGCCAGACGAAGCAATGCCTGCGCTGCGGGCTCTGCCAATAGATATTGCAGTTGATACTCTCGCTTATACTGCAACTCTTCCTAAAGAAAAATAGTAAGTTGCAACAAGCGACGTCATCCTCCCACGAGATGGCGTCGCTGCTATCTTTAGGGATTTCCTGGTATGTTTAACTGGTTAAGCGGTCCCACTTCGCGTGTCGCCTGGAGTGTTGTATTCGTGCTTGGTGGGCTCGCCGGTATCATTTTTTGGGGTGGGTTTAACACCGCCATGGAATATACCAATAAACTCGAATTCTGCATTTCATGTCACGAGATGCGTGATACGGTTTACCAAGAATACAAGGAGTCTGTTCATTTCAAAAACCCATCAGGGGTGCGCGCTATTTGCTCTGATTGCCATGTACCTAAGGACTGGACAGCAAAACTAATCCGCAAGATCAAGGCAACTAACGAGCTTTACCATAAGTTGATCGGGACTATCGATACCAAAGAGAAGTTCGAGGAACACCGTCTGGAAATGGCTGAACGCGTGTGGGCCGAGATGACTGCGAATAATTCTCAAGAGTGCCGTAATTGTCACGATTATGGCGCTATGGACTTCGAGAATCAGGAGCATCGGGCACGTGAGAAGATGGAACCTGCAATGGAAAAAGGCGAGACCTGTATCGAGTGCCACAAAGGAATCGCCCACAAAAACCCCGAGGAAGACGACGATTAGCGTTCAGATTACAGGCTTAGGCGCCGCGAATTCTGATCCTGCTGGCTCGCTTCCCAGATATCAATAAAGTCGTCGGTGAGCGATCTACAATCCAGCCTGTTATCGATATCAAAGTTTCCCTCGTACTGAAAGGGGTTTCTTAGACGCATAAAAGCGTCGTCATCGACAATCAGCCAGTTCTCGCTAAATTTTCGGTGGTCCGGATCCGATGTGATTCGAATTTGTGCGAAGGTAGGTAGTTTTTGTGCCAGTAGAATCAGGTAATGGCCGTTGCTCGTAGCCACCCGGGTGTCATGCGCTATCAATCGTATATCTGTTTTACGATTTTGCGTGGCCATCCCGGTCAGATGGTCATAAATGCCTCTATGGTTATATAATTCGGCTTCAAGATCCTGGCCAATAATATATACGCGATGCTGTGCCTTCTCGATCAGGGTATTAACGCAATCCTGGCACTCACTGCGACCACTTAATAACTGACTCGAAGTTTCTTTCATTATTAATTTATTTATAAGGTGCTCGGGATTATTAACTCAGGTTTTAAGGGTTAAAACCATGCGCCGATGCGCTATACCGGCCTCGATAAACTCCTCGGAATCAATCCTGAAACCAAATTTTCGGTAAAAAGGAATTATATACGACTGGGCGTTAAGCAACACCTTATGATGCCCGCGGTCCAGGGCCTGCTGAACCAGATTTTCCAGCATCATAGTACCGATATTCCGATTTCTATACTCTACGAGTACACACATGCGACCGATGTAACCGTTAGGCAATAATCGACCGGTACCTATGATCAGGCCATCAACTATCGCCTTAACGTGCTGGCATACGCTGTCCTTACCATCAATCTCCAACGCGGCCGATACTTTTTGCTCTTCGACAAACACCCGGTTTCGCAATTGCATTAATGTATCACCATCGTCAGCCCATAGCGCCTTTAGGACGACTGGTTTTCCCATCATTCTTCCTCGCACATCAGTAGTGTACCGGTTTTTTCAAGATCAATTAGCATCTCAAGCAGTGGTTTCTGACTTCGACAGTCATCTATGCATGCGGCTGAAAGGTAGCGCAACTCGCATAAATTCTGAATAAACTCGATAACCGGGTCGGAATCCGGTAACTCGTAGCTTCGACCATTACAAAAAAACCGGATCCCAGAGTCTCCACGATGATACATCACCCTGGATTCAGGATTAATCATCCAGCTATGTTTAAACAGGCTTTGCAGGCGGGCAGGGGAGTGATCATTGCCAGCTACCAGGCTATCTGATAACAATTTGCCAATGGAATCTACCCAGAGAGACTCGGGTTGATCCATCACCGAGAGTACCATTGCCCTGAACCGATCAATTTCGCTTTGGGTTATTTCTGCGAAATGCCTGTTGGTTTCCAGATCAGGATCTGTGTAGCGTAATGGTGCCGAATTCTGCCGATCCACCTCTAGTTCAAAAGATTCGAGGATTTCGGCCGCTGTCGGTGCGCGAAATCCAATTGAGAAAGTCAGGCAGGGCTCGATAGCTACCCCGTGATGGCCAATACCGGGAGGTAAATATAACAGGTCGCCCGGCGACAGGATCGCCTCCTGATCGCTGTTAAAATCCTGCATGATGGCAAGGTCAAGATCCGCTATCAAGGTCGGGTTATCCACCCTGGAATCGGTATATTGCCATGGACGTTTGCCCTCGGCCTGCAGCAAAAATACATCGTACTCGTCGCTATGTGGCCCAACCGATCCCCCCGGAGAAGCATAACTCACCATTAGATCATCGATACGCCAGGCGGGGATAAATTGAAACTGGGCGAGCAGGCTCCTGCACTCCGGAATCCATTTCTCACATTCGGAAACGAGAAGTGAATAATGCGTTTCGGGAAGCGAGGTAAATACTTCTTCGGCAAAGGGTCCATACGACAGTTGCCAGGGTGTCTGCGCGTCTTTTTCGATGATCAAACGACTGTGGACCTCATCCTCACAGGCCAGTCCCGCTAGCTCCTGCGGGCTTATCGGTGACTTAAAGTCAGGAATAGCCTGACGAATCAGGCAGGGTTTCTTTTGCCAGTACTGTCGAATGAAATCAGACTTGTCGAATCCTTGCAGCTGCCATGCCATGTTTTAATCGCCAGAATGCTGGTTGGTCCTGGTAATCATTCTAAATATCACCTGCCTGGACATCGGCACTGCCTATATAAGACTCCGGCGTCATCTCGATCAACTGCTGTTTGGCATGATCCGGGATATCCAGGCTTTGCACAAATTCACGAATGACCTGCGCATCAATATGACGCCCACGAGTCAGTGCCTTGAGTTTTTCATAGGGCTGCTCAACGCCATAGCGACGCATGACAGTTTGAACTGGCTCCGCCAACACACCCCAGTTCTGGTTTAAATCCCGGCTAATCGCCGCCTGATCGATTTCTAGTTTTGAAATACCCCGCTGCAATGAATCTAGCGCGATCAGGCTATAGGCAAATCCACTACCCAGATTACGCAATACAGTGGAATCGCTAAGGTCACGTTGCCACCGGGATATTGGAAGTTTTTGAGCCAGGTGGCTGAGAATAGCATTGGCAATACCAAAATTGCCCTCCGCATTCTCAAAATCTATCGGATTAACCTTATGTGGCATGGTGGAGGACCCAACTTCGTCGGCAACTGCCCTTTGATTGAAGTAGCCAATCGAGATATAGCCCCAGATGTCCCGGCTAAAGTCGATCAAAATGGTATTGCAGCGACACATGGCATCGAATAATTCTGCCATGTAATCATGCGGTTCGATCTGCGTGGTGTAAGGGTTTAATCGTATTCCTAATGATTCTACGAACTGTCTGGCAAATTGCGGCCAGTCCACATCGGGGTAGGCTGACAGGTGGGCATTGTAGTTTCCCACCGCACCATTGAATTTACCTAACATGTCGAGTTTATTA
>Ga0164320_10000029_pt1 | contig 36125 bp, 33 predicted proteins | sample GuaBasSediGuay11_FD_113736 | JGI IMG/M metagenome (GOLD analysis project Ga0164320, IMG submission 113736) | Subseafloor sediment microbial communities from Guaymas Basin, Gulf of California, Mexico - Guay11, Core 4567-28, 0-3 cm | ecosystem: Environmental > Aquatic > Marine > Hydrothermal...
CTGATCAATCTACACGCCTTGAGACAATTTTAGTTCTACTACTCCTTCAATGAGGTATCTTATTGAAGGAGTACTGACTATCTATGACAATAATACCTGAGCCCCTGTTGGTCTAAAAAATTTTCTGCATGCTTACCCTGCAACATCGCAAGCGTGGCGATGATTCCGGCATCGGTACAGGTGTCGGCACCAACCGTGACTGATCGCGGCGCGTCGTCGACCGGCCATCCTGTTTTTGGGTTAAGAATATGGCCGTAGCGTTTTCCTCGATGAAGGATATAGCGATTAGCGTCGCCACTGGTTGCAATGGCACCCCGGCGTATATTAAAAATTGATGCAGCCTGTTGGTGCCGATTGGGATCTTCTATGCCAACGTTCCAGTGCTCCCTGCTTTGAAGCACACCTGTGACAGCTATGTCCCCCCCGAGATTGATCAAAATGCCGGGCTCGTACCGGTCCCGCAGAAATCCCACTATGCGGTCGACTGCGTACTCCTTGCCAATCCCGCCAAGGTCGATCTGCATACCCTCGGGCAATTTCAGGCGGCTATTAACATGGGTAATCCGATCCAGGCCGATAAAAGGTAATAATTCATCCAGTCGTTGTTGGGTGGGAACCGAATGTTTGCCATCGAATCGCCAGGCTTTTTGCAATATACCGGAGCTTATATCAAATAAACCTTCGCTGAGCGTATGGCACTCGAAAGCAAACGCTATGATGCGGTCGGTCTCGGGATCGAGGTCGACGAACTGGTCGGGTGAATGGTTGATCTGGTATATCAGGTTGTCATCGAGGTAACGGCTGAATTTACGCTCGATACGGCTAGCCTCTGTCGCGGCACAGGCGACTATTTCATGCACAAGCCCGGAATCCACCGAGTCTACTAATACTTCACAGGGGCTGGCCATGCATCGAAAACTGCCTTTACTGATTTGATTATCGATACTGATAATAAAATCAGGTAAGGACACAGTAAACCCGGTCTACCATTGAAACGAGTAACTGAACTGAATAATGGTAGCCTCGACATCCGGATATAAATCCTGATTGACTAACTGTCCAATGGCGTTATCAGGATGGCTTTCACCGGTTTGCAGGTATCGTTCAAGCCGAATCGACCAGCTATTGTTTCTATTGTCACTATAACCAAATTTGACACCGACCGTATAGGTTTCCATTTCCCCGAGTCGATAGTCTGCGGTTACGGTTTCGGGAATAGCGTCGCTATCGAGCAGAAAATAACGATAAAAGCTTGCCGCGCTCTGTTCGTAATAGCGAAAACCGGGTTGTATGAAATATCCGTTATCCAGGCGCCAGCGGTAACTGGTATCGATCGTATGCGAGTCTATACCCCAGTCATCGGTCATCCAGCGATAAGAAATACTAAAGATATCGCGGTCGCCGAATTGTTTTTTATAGTGGCTGAAAAGGCCGGTTCTGTGGCGGGAATCGGGCCTGTTTTCGTAGATCTGGTCAATCGGTTCACCCTGGTTAGGTCCGACACCAGAATCGACTATCGAAACCAGTTTATAGGGATCATTCAGGTATCCATCGGCCAGACTATATGAAACATTGAACTGGACCAGGCTGGTGCGATCGATGATCTGGGTTAAACCGAACAATATATCGACAATATGTTTCTGCTTGGTATCGCCATCGCGAAGTATCGGCGGCGACGCGGCAGGGTCTTGCGAAGACAGGGGCAGGGGAGCGCCGCCGACCGGTTCGATCCTGTCCAGTTCGAGGTTGGCACCGACCGTGTACGAGGTATTTTTTAGATTGGTGTCCCAGGTCCAGCTCGCGTTTGCGGCGAGCGAGGTAAAGTCGTATTCCCTCGAGATATTAAAACCGAGATTGCGGCGTAAATCGCGCTCAAGCGGTTTATCCCAGTTCAGGGTGAACTGGGCCCGGGTATCCAGAAAAGTGGGGTCCAGCGGGGTTTCGTTAGCGGCAACGAGGTAAGTATCATTGCCTGAAGGCGTACTGAATGTCTGTACCTGGGTCGATGGCACTGCACCGGTTGCCGATGCACCGGTCAGGCTATCCAGGGTAAATTTCAGGTTCAGGAATTCGTCGTCGCTGAGTTCCTTTTTCATACTCAGTATAGGTTCAAACGCGGAGACGCGATCGTTTTCACTATAGTACATTAGCGCTGTATCAATATCCCATTTGGACTCTGCCTGCGCCGATGGCAGGCCAAGCAACGAGCAGCTAGCCAGTGATAACGCGCCGCTTAACTTGCGCTTTAATTGCATCCACAACCACCACCGGCAAAACCCTGTCCGCCGCTGGAGGCTTCCTTGCTGAAATAGATATGCGCGTCTATTGCCAGGTCCAGGCTATCGGCGTCCATCGCCATTTCGGCCTCGGCATGAATATCGCGCTGCCAGGGTTTCACCCCGAGACCCGAACATGAGGCCAGCAATAGTACTGACACCAGTGCCAGGTATCGAAAACCGCTGGGGGAACAGGGAATTAATTTGATATATTTTATCACTAGCACAGTCTACTGCTTCATCATGATTAATTTTGAATTACTTCTATCGACAAAAAAATCGGATATTTATTCCATATTTTAACTATTTTATACCAATGCTGTTTCGAGCATAATAGGGTTTATTACTATTGTTACGGAATAGAAAATTACGCCTAAGATAAAAAGGTCCTATCTGTATCCTGGCATACAGGACTCCTTTTTATTCTTTGCCCGGAATTGTTAAAGAGGTAATCATCGTGGATCGATTAGAGAAAAATAAGAAGACGGTAACAGAGTTTTATGACCTGATGTTCAATCAAAATAAGCCCCGAGAGGCCATCATGCGCTATGTCGGGGTAGAATATATTCAACACAATCCACAGGTGCCCGAAGGCAAGGATGCATTCATCTCATATTTTGAACGCATGGCGAGGGAATATCCCGAAAAGCGGGTTAGCTTCAAGCGAGTCTTTGCCGAGGGGGACCACGTGGTATTGCACTGTCATCAGGAATGGCCTGGCGACGAGAATCGCGATTGGGCGGGTATCGATATCTTCCGTCTGGATGCATACGGGAAGATCGTTGAGCACTGGGACGTGCTCCAGGTTGTCCCGGGCGAGTCGGCACACTCGAACACGATGTTCTAGCAGGCTGTTGAAAAGATCTCAGGTGGCACATAACGGCGTTAAACATTAGCTCAAAATGCTCATTTACTTCGTGTAAACTGCGCTTTTTAGCCAATGTTTGCCTTGTTCTGCACCACCTGAGATCTTTTCAACAGCCTGCTAGGTGTGCATAGGTCCGACACCCGGCCCATCAAATGCGACTAAGGCCGGGCTATCGATGTGAACATTAGCTTTAAAGAGGATTATCGGTGAATTTGGAAATGTGGCTGGCATTCACGCTGGCATCGACAATATTGTTGATCATTCCCGGGCCAACAATTCTGACTGTGATCAGTTATTCTGTTTCGCATGGGTATAGAGTAAAAGTGCCGCTAATCATTGCCGTGGCACTGGGCGACTCAACCGCATTGGCACTTTCCTTACTGGGCCTGGGTGCACTCCTGGCCGAGTCGGCATTCTGGTTCCAGGTGGTAAAGTGGGCTGGCGGGTTATATCTTATATTTTTAGGCGTGAAACTGATAAGGGCCGGCATAAAACCATCAGAATTTCAGCAGGATACTGAGTCTGCATCAAGCTGGAAGCTATTTATAAACACCTACCTGGTTACCGCCTTGAATCCCAAAGGCATCGTTTTCTTTGTTGCATTCCTGCCTTTGTTTATCGATGCCAGTTCAAACATCGGCCAGCAACTGTGGATTCTTGCCATCACGTTTGTCGCCCTGGCCACATTCAATGCAACCCTGTACGCGATCTTCGCTGGCAAGGCCCGGCAGTTGTTGTCATCTCCAAAGACACAACGCATTTTCAATGTCAGCGGGGGTTCTTTGTTATCTGTGGCTGGTCTGTGGGCGTTATCAGCCAGGCATTCATAGGGGGACAGTATACCTATTCCCCTGGACTTTTATGATGACTAAACCGCCGACATTAAATTAGGGAGACTGTCCCCGTAATTCATTAACCCGGCTGCTCGGATCGCGGGCCTGTCGCATGCTTGCTTAAATATCTATCCAGCTGGTTAGCAAAGGCTTTCCGGTCACCCTGGCTTAATGCCGGGGGTCCCCCGGTATCGATCCCACTGGATCGTAGTGTATCCATGAAATCCCTCATGGTAAGCCGGTTTTTTATATTGTCTGCGGTATATAGCTCGCCCCTGGGATTGAGCGCGATGCCTGCTTTATCAATCACTTCCGCGGCCAGCGGTATATCGCTGGTAATGACCAGATCACCAGGGGCCACACTTTTTACGATCTCGTTATCAGCGACATCAAAACCTGAGCCAACCTGAATGGTTTTAATGTAACGCGACGGTGGAACGCGTACCGCCTGATTGGCAACCAGCGTCAATGATATCCTGGTGCGCTTCGCGGCTCTGAATAAAATTTCTTTTATCACCACCGGGCAGGCATCGGCGTCCACCCAGATTTTCATGTTAGATTGCCAACAGTTGCGTCGTAAACAGGGCCTCGATTTCTTCTTCATATTCATCGATTAGCCGGGTTTCAAAGCCGATATGCTTTGATACCACCTTACCCGATTGATCGATCAGATAACTGGTGGGCATTCCCTGTAACTGGAATTTCTCGGCCAGCGTTCCCGCCGGGTCGTGATAAATTTCGAACCTGGCCGGTACGCGCGCGAGAAAATCATGCATGGCCTCGGGATCACTGTCGAGATTGATAGTTACAATTTTAAATTCCTGTGCAGGGTAGCGTTCGACCATACTGTTCATCCAGGGAAAGGACTTGCGGCAGGGTTTGCACCAGGAAGCCCAGAAGTCGAGATAGACTACCTTGCCATGGTATTGTTCGAGATTGAATTGATCGATGTTTTTAATGCTGGATGCATCGGCGATCGGTGTCAGGCATAACACCAATAACAGCGAATAAACGAATCGAGTCACGCGTTGAAGTATCATAGATACCCAGGGTTCCTTGAGCTACAACAGTTATTATACGGCTACTGATTAGCGCATACAAAACCATTTTCCGTGGTTATAATTGGCAAATGACTTCCACCAAAGTTCCATGTTATGCAAAGCCTTAGGATTGGCCATGGTTTCGATGTCCATGCGCTTGGTCCGGGCAATGGTCTGATTCTTGGTGGTGTATCAATTTCCTGCAATTATGCCTTACTCGCCCATTCCGATGGGGATGTTTTGATCCACGCCTTATGCGATGCCCTGCTGGGCGCTATGGGCCAGGGCGATATTGGTACTCACTTTCCAGACAGCGACAGGGCTAATCAAAATCGTGATAGCCGCGAATTCCTGCGCCATACGAAATCTTTGATGAATGCCGGTTCATATCGGCTCAGTAATGCGGATATCACAATCCTTGCCCAGCAACCAAAGATGAGCCCCCATACCAGCGCGATGAGAGAACTCATCGCCAGTGACCTCGGGACGGACCTATCGCAGATCAATATCAAAGCCACCACCACCGAAAAACTCGGATTTGTCGGGCGTGGCGAGGGTATTGCGGTACATGCAGTCGTACTGTTGGAGCTTAACCAATGAGCCTGGGGCCGGTAATGCTCGGTGTTGCAGGACTGGCGCTAGAGGATGAAGACCGAATGCGACTCAGGCACCCCCAGACTGGGGGAGTGATTTTATTCAGCCGTAACTATGAATCGCCCGGACAGTTAAGATCGTTGGTCGATGAGATTCACGCAATCAGGACACCGCGCCTGGTAGTCGCGGTAGATCACGAAGGTGGGCGGGTACAGCGGTTTCGTGACGGTTTTCAAAGTCTGCCGGCGATGGCCAGTCTTGGTAATTTATACGAAGTGGATAGCGGACAGGCGATCAATAATGCCGAGTCATTCGCCTGGATAATGGCATCCGAATTATTACACTATGGTGTCGATCTGAGTTTTTCACCAGTACTCGATCTCGGCAATCCAATAAGCAGCGTTATCGGTGAGCGTGCTTTTCATCAGGATCCGGAAATCGTTATCCGCCTGGCCAACGCCTGGATAAGGGGAATGAAAAAAGCTGGTATGGAGGCTATTGGCAAGCATTTTCCTGGTCATGGTTCGGTAGAGGGTGACTCACATCATGTCATGCCTTTTGACCGTCGCAGCTTCGAGGACATCGAGGCGCAGGATCTGGTTCCTTTTCGGCGCGTGATAGCTACCCATTTGACTGGTATCCTGATGGCGCATGTAGTCTATGACCAGATCGACGAGATACCAGCGGGATATTCGAAGTTCTGGATAGAGAATGTGCTCAGAAATAGAATAGGTTTTAACGGTATTGTGTTCAGTGACGATCTCGGTATGAGTAGCGCCGAATCGGCTGGCGGATACGTCGAACGTGCCAACGCGTCTCTACAGGCGGGATGTGACATAATACTGATATGTAATAATTCGACCGGAGCCGACGAAGTGCTCGATGCCCTTGAACACTACAGTAATCCAACTTCCCAGTTACGTATGATCAGGATGCATGGCCAACCATCGCCACAATCTGCTGACCTGTTTTCGACTCAGCCATGGCTGCAGGCAACAGCAGGGCTTGATCAGTTCAATCAACAGGATTTTCCAGGCGAAAGTGGAGACCTGTTCGAATAATGCTAGAGCTTAAACAGTGGTTCATGTCTATCAACCAGGAGTGGTTATGGGTGATCGAGGTATTCATAATCGTTCTGGTAACCGTGTTTGCCAATTTTTTTGCCAAACGGCTGATCAGGAAAGCGCTCCGCGGCCTGCACCGGACCAGTACCAATTGGGATAATATTTTACTCGAAGCGATGTCGCGCCCACTGACCTGGGTTGTATGGTTAGTCGGCCTGTCTTTCGCCTCCCACCTGATCTATGAAGAAACCGAAAGTCCAATATTCGTAGCGACAAACCTGTTAAGGGACATAGGAATATTTGTCTGTGTTACCTGGTTTGTGCTGGCATTTATCCGCGGCGCCGAACGGGAATTATCCGGGAAATCGGGCCAGATAGACAAGCATACGGCGGAGGCTCTCAGTAAGCTCGTGAGGCTCACCGTTATCATAACCGCAGGGCTGGTTATATTGCAGGAACTCGGATTTAGCATTGCAGGTATCCTGGCAATGGGCGGCATCGGTGGAATCGCGGTAGGCTTTGCATCCAAGGATTTACTAGCCAATTTTTTCGGCGGCCTGATCATTTATCTCGACAGGCCATTTTCGATCGGTGACTGGATTCGGTCACCTGATCGCGGAATCGAAGGGACCGTAGAGGAAATTGGTTGGCGCATTACTAAAATTCGAAATTTTGAGTCACGACCTATCTATGTTCCCAATTCGGTCTTCACCAATATCATCGTAGAAAATCCTTCACGCATGGAAAATCGACGAATCAGTGAAACCATTGGGCTGAGGTATTCGGACCTGGAGAGCATGGACAAGATTGTCACCGGGGTAAAATCGATGCTGGTCGCACACGATGAAATTGACTCTGATAGGACACTGATTATCAACTTTAACGAGTTTTCAAATAGTTCGGTCGACTTCATTGTTTATACCTTTACGAAGACTACCGAATGGGTCAAATACCATCAGATAAAACAGGAAGTGATGTTAAAAATAGCCGATATTATCGAGGCTCATGGAGCCGAGATCGCATTTCCGACCTCGACACTGCACATCGCCAATCCATTGCAACTGGAAAAATGTTGAGCTCGATTTGATACAACTTAAAGAAGCCCAGAAAATACATAAGTCAGCCGATCTGCTGTTCGATCAACTTGCCGTCGAGGAGGGGATCTCGGGTCTCGCATCGAGGGTGGCAAAAGATTGCGAAAAGGATTTTCCGCTGGTGTTATGCGTGATGAACGGAGGCCTATATTTAACCGGGCAACTATTACGCCACTGGGAATTCCCGCTTACCGTGGACTATGTGCATGCTACCCGCTACCGTCTCGCAACCCTGGGTAAGGATGTGTTATGGAAAGCTTACCCGCAAAATGATCTTAAAGACCGGCATGTGATCATTATCGATGATATTTTCGACCAGGGTTTTACGCTCGAAGAAGTCAAATCCTATTGCCTCAAGCACGGCGCGAAGAAATGTACCAGTGTATTTCTAATTCGAAAATCTCACGACCGCAAAAAAGCCGATATCCAGCCTGACTACACGGGCCTGGAGTGCGATGACTGTTACGTCTACGGCGCGGGCATGGATTTAAACGGTCATTTTCGTAATCTCTCCAGTATTTATTTTGTAAAGAGTAAACCAGAGTGAGCGAAGTGTATGCCGTCATTGGCGGTAGTGGACTGTACAGCCTGGATGAGAGCTTTCGAATTGAATCCAGTCAAAAACCGAATACGCCCTATGGCGAGGTTTCTGCGGAATTGATCATCGGCGAGATGATGGGATATCGCACGGTGTTTTTACCCAGGCACGGCCCATCTCACCATATTCCACCGCATAAAATTAACTATCGAGCTAACCTGTGGGCCTTACATGAGCTGGAAGTCAGCCATGTAATCGCCGTTAATGCTGTCGGGGGGATTGATTTTGAGCCTCGAAGCCTGGTAGTACCGGATCAAATAATCGATTACACCTCTGATCGAAACCACACCTATTTTGACGGTGATGGATCCGAGGTAGGTCATATAGATTTTAGCCATCCTTACAGTCAACCCTTACGCGAGAAAATTTTAAACGCTGGCCAGGCCCTGGATATAGCCTTATATACCCCGGGTACTTACGGTTGCACCAACGGACCACGCCTTGAAAGTAACGCTGAAATTCAGAAAATGCAGAGAGATGGCTGCAATATCATTGGCATGACCGGTATGCCTGAAGCGGCTTTGGCGCGGGAACTTGATATGGAGTACGCCGCGATTGCGATGGTGGTGAACTGGTGTTCCGGAATTACAGACTCGGCTCTGGATATGGATGAAATTCGCCAGATACTTGATTCAGGTACGAATACAGTGATCGAGTTGATTGGCGCTACACTGACGCAGTCAGAGCAATGAAGTTTTGCAGTCGGTGTGGTAATTCGGTGATTACCAGGGTACCCGAGGGCGACAATCGTGAGCGTTTCGTCTGTGATGCCTGTGATACCGTGCATTATCAGAACCCGAATAATGTGGCAGGCGCTATCCTGACCTGGCAGGACAGGGTGCTACTGTGCAAGCGGGCAATCGAACCCCGATACGGCCTCTGGACCCTGCCGGCTGGCTTTATGGAAAACAACGAAACCGTGGCACAGGCGGCGGCGCGAGAGTCAATGGAAGAAGCAAACGCCCAGTGCGGTCGTTTAAAATTATTTGGCGTGTTTAGCCTGCCCTATATATCGCAGGTTTATATGATGTTCAGCGGTCGATTGATTTCCGACCAGGTATCGCCCGGTTTCGAGAGCCTGGAAGTAGGTCTTTTCACCCGGGAGCAAATTCCCTGGGACGAAATAGCTTTTCCGGTTATAACCCATAGCCTCGATTTGTTTTTTAAATACGGCACCGAGTCCGGCAGGGTACATCAGGCCAGATTAAGTCGTGGTGCTGATCGGGTCGTTGAAATCCACAATGAGCTAGCGGGTACGTTGTAAAATGTGCTTTTTCCAACTACCAACCTGATTCTAGTCCTTATCACTATTCATACGATATGAAAGCTTTTAGCAGCACTAAAAAACGCGCTTACAGCCGATTGGTCGAACGCCTGGATTCTGGTTCGGGAGAAGCCTGGCAGGTGCACGAACAGGCTATGCAGATGAAACAGCGGGGCGAGGACGTTGTTATACTTTCAATTGGAGACCCGGATTTCAGAACACCCGATCCCATTATAGATAACGCGGTTAGCCATATGCGTGTTGGTCGAACCCATTATTCCCCGGCGCTGGGAGAACTCAATTTACGCCGTGCGGTCGCCGATTATGAAACCCGGACATCGCCCCATTCCTGTAGCTCGGACGAGGTATCAATTTTCCCCGGCGTGACCTCGGCAATCTACTCAGTATTGAGTTGCCTGCTCGATGCCGGCGAGGAGATTATTATTAGCGATCCCTGGTATGTGGGTTATGAACCGATCATGCAGGCACTCGATGTGAAGGTTAAGACTGTCCTGTCCCTGCCGGAAAATAAGTTTGAACCACAACTCGACGATTTCTTAGGCGCCATCGGCGATAAAACCAGGGTAGTCTTTATCAACACCCCGGGTAATCCAACCGGTGCCATTATTAAAGAGAATACTTTAAAGACCTTAGCCAACTACTGTTACGAAAAGGGCGTCTGGCTGGTCTGCGACGAAGTCTATTCAATGTTCACCTATGAAAATCCACATATTTCGTTACGTTCTGCCGCGCAGCGTCTCGATAATATTGTGGTTATCGATGGCTTATCGAAATCGCATGCGATGAGTGGTTGGCGGATGGGGTGGGCGGTGGCCCCAGTGGAACTCACTGGGCACCTCGGACATTTTGCTGCCATGTCCATGTTTGGTTGCCCGCAGTTTATTCAGGACGCCGCTGCTTTCGCACTGAATAACGATGAATACTATGTTCGGGAAATGTGCAGGCGATACCAGGCCCGCAGAGACCTGGTGTGTGCCCACCTCGATAGAATTCCTGGTATCAAGTATCTTTGCCCTGAATCAGGCATGTTTATCATGGTAGACGTCAGAGCTATCGACCAGGATGATAAAATCTTCGCTCAAAAATTACTCGATGCCGAAAGTGTTTCGGTATTACCTGGCAGTGCGTTTGGCAAGGGTACGCGGGGACATGTCAGGGTTTCTTTAGTGCAACCCGAGGATGTATTATCCGAAGGTTGCAGGCGACTGGAAAGATTTGTCATCCGTTGACATCATTTGCCCACTATTACCTGATATAACTACTGGAGATTCGTAATGGCCACTTGCGGGGAAGTACTCGTAGAGATACTGGAAAACTACGGTGTCGATACCATCTTCGGCATACCCGGTGTACATACCGTTGAGCTTTATCGTGGGCTGGAGAGAACCAGTATTCGCCATATTACGCCTCGCCACGAGCAGGGCGCAGGATTTATGGCCGATGGCTACTATAGAGCCAGTGGGCAGATTGGTGTCTGTTTTATTATCACCGGGCCCGGTATGACCAATATTGCAACCGCGATGGCACAGGCGCTGGCGGATTCGATTCCGATGCTGATCATCTCTTCGGTAAACCGCAGCTATGAATTAGGATTAGGGGAAGGGCTTCTACATGAATTACCCGATCAACGCCTGTTAGTAAGCGGCGTAGCTCGTCTTAGCCACACGTTGCTACGTGCCGATGAGTTACCCAAATTGCTCGCCAGGGCCTTCTCAATTTTTAATAGCGAGCGCCCAGGCCCGGTCCATATCGAAATTCCAATTGACGTGATTACCGCGACTGCCGACCATCTGGACAGGAAAGTATATGCTTTACCCAGCCCACCCGGTCCGTCAACAGAGGCAATCGATCGGTGCGCGAAATTGTTAAAGGCAGCAAAACGACCGGTGTTAGTTATTGGCGGCGGTGCTATCGATGCCGGAGCTGAACTCATTGCTCTGGCAGAAAAACTGGATGCACCGGTTATCAATACGGTAAATGCAAAAGGCGTCATGCCTTACAGTCATAAGCTTGCTGTTGGTGGTTCCGGCTCCTGTGCAGTAGTTCGGGACGAACTGAAGTGCGCCGATCTAGTGCTGGCAATAGGGACTGAATTCAGTCAGACCGACTATGATTTCTTTTATCTGGGGCTGCTAGAAATTGATGGCAAATTAATTCGTATCGATATCGATTCTGCCCAGTTAAGTCGCAATCTAAAACCCGACCTGGCCATCTGTAGCGATGCCAATAATGCACTGCAGGCGTTGAATAATATTATTGGAGTCTCGAAAAACGAAAATAACGGTGGTGCTGCGCGTGCGCAAAAAATGCGTCAGAAACTAAAATCGACGCGTGATCCCGGTTACGAAAATTTTTTTACTGCTATCCGAAATGCACTACCCGAGGTTATTGTCGTCGGAGACTCCACACAACCGGTGTATTACGCCTGGTTGCATTATGAGACTGAAAAACCGCGTAGATATTTTCATTCGTCGGGTGGTTTCGGTACCCTCGGGTATGCCATTCCGGCAGCCGTTGGCGCCAAACTGGCCGTCCCCGAGCGCCCCGTAATCTCTCTCATAGGCGATGGCGCGGCACAGTTTACCATCGGCGAGTTAGCCAGTGCTGTAGAGGCGAAGCTACCTGTCATATTTCTGATATGGAATAATAACGGATATGGTGAGATTAAGCGGTTCATGGCAGATGCCAACATTCCGCAGATAGGCGTTGATTTATATACACCTGATTTTGTCGCACTGGGTAAAGCTTTCGGCTGCCATGCGGTGAAGGTGACCAATCTTGTCGATCTGGAGTCAGAGTTGATTACAGCGGCAGGACAAATCCTGCCGACGCTAATCGAAGTCATGCAACAGGACCTGGTTGGCGGGTACCCTGATTTATAGACTTTCCTGGTAATCGCGCCTATTTCCGCGATCTGTGCATGGCGGCCATCATGCGCGCAGGGCCTCGCGTGGATCGGCATGGTCGTATCCAAGTGCTTCAGCGACTGCCTTGTGAGTAACCTTACCTGCATGGATATTGAGCCCGTTGAGCAAATGTTTATCATTCCACATCGCATTTGCAGCACCCTGGTTCGCCAGCGATACGACGAATGGCAGGGTAGCATTCGTCAAGGCAATGGTTGAAGTTCTGGCTACCCCACCTGGCATATTGGCGACACAGTAGTGAATAATGCCTTCTTCTATATAGGTCGGTTCCTGGTGGGTGGTCGGCCTCGATGTTTCAAAACAGCCGCCCTGATCGATGGCTACATCGACCACCACTGCGCCGGGTTTCATCTTTTTGAGGATTTCGCGGGTGAGTAATTTTGGCGCAGCAGCACCCGGGACAAGCACAGCGCCAATCACCAGGTCTGACTCAACCGCATGATTTTCAATCGCCTCCGAAGTTGAATACAGGCATTTTAAGCGGCCTTTGAACTCGCTATCGAGTTGGCGTAAACGTGGTAGCGAACGATCGACGATAGTAACATCCGCACCCATACCGATTGCCATGGTAGCGGCCTGCGTGCCCACGACACCGCCGCCAATTATCAATACCTTTGCCGGCAACACGCCTGGAACGCCGCCCAGTAATGAACCCAGGCCACCCTGCGCCTTCTCCAGGTGATGCGCCCCGGCCTGGACCGACATGCGCCCGGCAACTTCAGACATCGGCGCCAACAGTGGCAATCCGCCGCGTTCGTCGGTCACTGTCTCATAGGCCACGCAGGTAGCACCCGAGGCGATTAACAGTTCGGTTTGTAGCGGATCCGGCGCGAGATGTAGATAGGTAAATAAAATCTGGCCGCTACGCAGCATTTTACATTCGTCGGGTTGTGGTTCCTTAACCTTGACGATCATTTCCGCATTGGCAAATATTTCTCCAGCGCTGCTTTCAATACGCGCACCAACCGCGGAATACTGCTCATTGTCGAAACCTACGCCAGCACCACCGTTATTTTCAATCAAAACCTGGTGACCATTGGCTACCAGCTCGCGTACACCGGCTGGGGACATTCCCACACGGAATTCATTATTTTTGATTTCTTTAGGTACACCTATCAACATATAAACAATTACCAGAATTTAGTTTAAAAACGAACAAGAGAATTACCAACGAGAATAATGCACCTATCTGCGACACGATTTATCCTCCCGCCTTACTTATACCACTATTGAATTGTGGCGCAAATTTTTTGCTGTATATCGTCCAGATTTTCGTAGACCACCCCGTGCCTGTCCGCGTCGATGGTGACCACGGACTTATCAGTAGCGATAACAATCTGATTCAGTTTTTCAACACTGGTCGGATCAACTATTGGATCCTGATTGCTCTGGTATAAATATACCTCGGCATCAATATTCAGCGGGTTGGTTTTAATATGCTCGACCATTAATTGTAATTGATACAGGGCACGTATCGGAATATGTTGATAATTGACTTCAGGATGTTCGGGTTCATTAGGTCGGAATGGAACCAGTCCTTCGGAGGATATCCAGCGGACAATTCTGTTGGCATGATGCAACAGGGGAACAAAAATCATATTTTTGTTTTTAAAATCGATTGGCGCCGAGATGCTGCTAACCGACTTAATTTTATGTCCGGAGTGATTTGAGGCCTCCAATAGTGCCAGCAGTCCGCCAGTTGAAAATCCGACAATATGCACGGACTGGCTATAGGCCTTGATTATATTGAATCCACGCGTTACCGATGCGAGCCAGTCCTGCCAGTTACGGCTGCGAAGATCCCAGGGTGAGGTACCGTGACCTTTGAGTCGAACTCCCAGCACATGATGGCCCTGTGCATGTAGACGTTCACCCAGACTGCGCATCTCAGCGGGGCCGGCGAGAAAGCCATGGATCAGTAAAACCGCTGAGGCCGTCTTATTCGTCGACTCCAGGAAAAACCAGTTAGCATCGGCACTGGCCGTTTGTTGATCATTAATCTCACTGTGCTTGTCCTTGTTAAACCGTCTGAGATCCCACTGTAAAGCCCGGGTTTGATCGTCCAGTCGATTCAGGGAAAATTGTCGGGCACCCAGGTCCTTAATCTCGTTCATCGCCACATCGATGACCGAGGTGACTTTTTTCAGGGGCGCAATTTCGTTGGCGTAAACACTGATCAGGTTTTCAGTACGGACTTCATCGATTTCAAAATCCTTGATCAATTTTTCTTGCAGAACATAATTTCCGTGTTCGATTTTCACCAGGTCTATAGACTGTACCGTCCTCAGAAACTGATCGAGTCGACCGCTACCTTCATTGACAATGACGCCATATTCTTCCGGGTTGAGCAAACTACGATGCAGGTGATAGTCTGTCGCTTGCAGTTTCTTGATGGCGAAATAAAGCATTTTATGGAAGCGTACGCAGCGCAGCTGCCTTAAACCCTTGCGATACAGGCACAGAATCAAATAAGAGGCGATATGGCTTAGGTTAATCGTGACTGCGTCGTACATCGAATGCATGTAGTCGTCGCGAACGCGGGAGCTTTTTGCCTGCATACCGAAGGCATGCAGACGCCCGCCTATATGGCCCTTACTGGCTTTCAGGTTAAACAATTCGTCCAGCGAATTGAAGCTATGGACGACATTAGGCAATAATAGCTTTTCCCACCAACGCCAGTATTCACCCGCAATAATGGGTTTGGAAAATCGGATATCCATATCGGTATTCTTGAAAAGCAAATTACCTTCTATGATTAATTCCTCGGCAAGGCGTTTATTAATGCCTTTGGAAAACAAACCTACAGCCTTGTTGAGAATATTGTCATTGACGCGAATCGGGTAAAAGGTAATGTGGCCGGGTACTATGACCGTGGGCTTTAAGGCCTTGATCATTAATTCCTCTGAGGACTCAAATTCAAGCTGCTCGGCCCAATGATCAATCCTGGTGTAATCGCCCTTGGAAAAATCTCGCAGTAGTGCGGTTTTGAAAGCATCGAGCGCGAGCGCGATGACAGCAGCGCCGCGATGATGTTTGCGTCTTTTGTCGGCAGTCCTGGAATAAATACTGAACTGGCCTTTTTGATTGACCACGCGCTTATCCTTTACCATTCCGCCTTCGGGAAAAATCACCAGTTTCCTGCCGTGCAATATCTCGCGTGCGAGAAATGGAAAAAGATTGGGTAAGTCATTGGGAACCACACCGATCGAATAAAGGAGCTGGCTGAAACGGTCGTCCTCGTCGAAAAATTCTTTGGAAGCCACGGAACGACACATATCACCAGTGGCTTCGTGGATCAGGTACTGGGGAATGAAGGTTTCGAATCGTGCGAAATGGTTGAATAAAAAGATATCGCCCTGTTCCACCGAGTCATTGTTTTCATCTTCCTGCTGATGCAGCTTGATGTTCAGCTTCAGGATCTTCCTGGTCGTTCTAAAAGCCTTCACGCACCATTTATAGGTGGCTGTGTTGATGGATAGATCGTCAGGGGTAAAAGAATGATCAGGCATAACAGAATTTTTTTCGATTTTACTCCTATACTGAATGATAACGCCGTTTATTTACACGAATACTGGCAGGGCGATAGACAAATATTCAGTAATCGTAACACGCCATGAATATTCTAAAGACCCCAATATTGGTGATTAGTTGGTCAATAATAGTGGAAATACTCTAGCCATGCAGAAGTGCAGCCGCATCCTGATTACTGTTTTCTTCTTCGGGTTATACTCAAACCTGTCCGTCGCATCTAAAACAGACGATATCAGAATTCTGATCGATGTGTCGGAGAGTATGAAAATTAACGATTCGTCCGACTATCGTATATCAGCCTTAAAAATGTTCAACGGGCTGGTCCCGGAGGGTTCAAAGGCTGGTGTCTGGACCATTGATCGCTATGTCGATATGACCGTAAACTGGGGTACGGTGAATGATGCGTGGCGACAAGCTGCCGATGTCGGTGCAGCGACGATTCATTCAGATGGAGTTTACACCAATATTGAAAGTGGCCTGTCGCGAGCGAGTCTCGGCTGGGAAGAAGCCGATGCCGATACGCGTCGCAGCATTATCCTGCTCACTGACGGATCGGTCAGTATCTCCAACGACGCTACTACCAACCAGGTTTCGCGCCAGAATATCATTACCAAAAACCTCCAGGCTCTAAAACAGTCGGGCGTTGTTATACATACGATCGCCCTGTCAAACAATGCGGACGAACCACTGTTGAAAAAATTGGCGCTGGAAACGGGTGGATCTTTCCAAAAGGCCGAAATCGCGCAGAATTTGCATAGAATTTTCTTCAAATCATTTGAACGTGTCACGCAACCGGATACTGTGAAGCTGACTGAAAATCTGTTTTCGCTCGACAAAAATATCAGGGCAATAACTTTATTGATATTTCGCCATAAACACAGTGCGCCAACCCTTCTATATCCACCCGGTAGCAGCCCAATGAGTTTGAAAAAACCTGGGAATTCAGTATGGAGAAGCGACGCCGGCTATGACCTTATCACGATTAAAAATCCGATAACCGGGGTGTGGACTATCGATGCTGACACAGATCCGGACAACCGGTTGATGGTGGAGTCTGATCTCAAACTAAATGTTACTGGATTCATTCCCTATATGATGCCGGGACAACCAGTTCAGATAAACGTCGAACTGCATGATCTGGATAACAAAATTATAGAAAATAGTGTCCTGCAATTCGTTGACTTTAATATCGCACATACCGGAATTGACGACCTCGAGCAGGTATCTAAGCTCGAACCTGCCAGTGCCAAATCAGACAAGGGTCAATATTCATATTATATAGAGAACGGACTCGAGGAAGGTACCCATGGGTTTGTCATTTCTGCCGATAGCCGGATTTTCAATCGAAGCAAGCGATTCGATATTGAAGTGCAATGGCCGGTTGTGGTCAGAGTCGACCCGGGTAGTGACCCGGGCAAATACCAGTTGTCGATAATACCTCGTGAAGCGTATTTAGATCGGGCCAGATTACGGCCGAGCGTCATACTTCAGGCACCCGATGGTCACAGGCAGGATCTTGCGCTTATACAGGTCGGTAACGACTGGCGCGCTGAAATCGAAACCGATCAGGATGGGGTGTATCAGGCATTTATTAAAATTGATTCCAGCGCGGCCGAAAATGAGTCAGTATCTTACGATTTAGGCGGTTTTCCAATGATCGGAATGATCAGGCAGCCGATACTGCAAGAAGCGGAAATTGAATCGACTATAGCAACAGAGCCAGCCCTCAGCACAGTAGTAGAATCAGATTCAAAGTCGGAAACCATACTAAAAGTCGAGACGGCTGTGGCGCCAGGAATAACAAAGGTAGATAAGCAACCCGACTGGACCAGGATTTCAATTGAACTGGCGGTGATAAACATTGTTTTTATTATCCTGGCGGCAGGTGTCTGGTTATTTCTGCGCGATGAAAAAGATGAAACCGGATTGAGGCTTGTTCAGGTGGTCGAAAATGTTTGAAGTCGATGCGTTATTGTTCATATTGCTCGCCGAGGGAGTCGTTATCCTGCTAGCGACATTAATCCTGTTGGCCGTGTTGCAAGTGCGTAAAAAACGTCGCTATCGAAACGCAGTTGTGAAACTGGTATCACAGGTCAATCATTATTCCGAAGTCAGAATGAAGGATACCGGCACTTTTTTAAACGATGTATATGAGTTAGATGACACCGAGCTAAGGCAAACAGCCAGGGAGATCGACACCAGAGAGAGGGAATTTATTCAGAAAATAATTAATATTTTCGTGCGCGGCGAAACAGTTCTTTTAACCACAGTAAATGCGGCTGTCAATGAATTGATCGGACCCTATAAAAACTTAAGGCCAAAAATTTCGGCACCGACTGTTTCAGAGGGCGAGCAAAGCGCCTTGATGCAACTCGAAACCCTGGAAGCACAAAAGGGAAAACTTGAACAGGAGTTGAAGATTACTAAAGAAAGGATGGCGAATATGGCCAGGTTTTACGCCAGATCGGCTCGAAGTAGCGATAGCAAACTCACCAGGACGGAAGGGAAAGAGCAACCAATGTTCGATAATAATAAGAAACAGGAGTAGGGGAGAAATCTTCCAGTGAGTAACCAGTAAGCCGCAATACCTGAATTAATATAAACTCAGTTATTAATCTCAAGGGTGCTTCTATTAATTAGGATTTTTTCGTGAAAGCAAGGAAGCACCGCGCGGAAAACCGGAGCGTATATAAAATACGTGAGGATTTGAGCACGGAGCTGACGCAGCATTCACTGAAAAAGACAATTAATAGAGGTGCCCCTAGAAATATTGGGGTTCGTTGCCATCCCTCCACTTAATATTACAACCCATACTGGGTAGCTGCCGGGTAGAAATAGCTTTATCTTCAAGCAAGGCCTGGCAGGCAGACTTTAAATCCACACCGGTTATTTCCTCGTCATTTCCAGGTCTAGAGGCATCGTATTGGCCCCTGTAAACCAGTCGATGATGACTATCAAACAGAAAAAAATCGGGTGTACAGGCTGCCTGGTAGGCCGTCGCTACCTGCTGCGACTCATCATACAGGTAGGGAAAATCCAGCTTATATTCAGTCACCAGGTCAATCATTTTCTGAGGACTGTCCGCAGGGAAATTATCAATATCATTAGCGTTAATCATCACCACTGACAGGCCCGATTTTCGGGTTTCTCTGGCGAATTCGGAAAAAGACTGCAACAGGTGTAATACATAGGGGCAATGGTTGCAGGAAAACACGATCAACAGGGGCATACCGCGATAATCTGAAAGTGATACTAAACCGCCGCCAAGTGGGTCAGGCAGACTGAAATAAGGCGCTTTGGTACCCAGTTCAAGCATTGTAGATGGCGTTCTGGACATGGTTGCAGACTCAGTAAGATCCCCAGGATTCCTGTTTCCGCCAACGTATCCGGGTGATTAATATACCCAGCACGAACGCGGCCAACGACACCCCGGCACCACGGATAAACCAATCCATATTGCTGCTGTCCTTCAGGGTTGCATTTTTCTTGTTCAATATCGCGTTATTTTTCACCAGGTTGTCTACTATAGATTTTAACTCGTCATTTTCGTCTACGATACTGAGCGTATTCTGGGAGGCATTTTTCACCCTCGTCAACTCGTTTTCAGTAGCGAGCAACGCAGCCTTTGCGCTGCTACCGTCTGATTGCTCCTTTTCAAGGTCGGTCTGTAAATTTTTAATTTCAAACTGCAAAATCGTATTTGCTTCCTGCTGCTCGGCTGCTTTTATCTCCAATTGTTCGAGCCTGTATTTTGACGACCGGTTGCTGACCAGGTAGCGGTTGAGAATATACCCTTTTTTACCATCATCGAGCTCAACGAACGAATACTGAGTATCCGGATCTTCTTCAAGAACGGATACCGCCTCGCCACTTTTCAACAATCGCAATATATCGTTGGCGGTACTGGTACCGCTGCGCATGGTTACTTCAAATTCATCGGTGATATATTTTTGCGTGGCGGCAAGCGTATTACCTGAAACCGTAATTGCCACTGCGTAGAAAAAGCCTAATTTGATTATATGTAGTTTCATAGTAAAAAATCGGTGGAATTTTATCCGGGAAAAGGTGATTTTCGAAATGATTGGCCCAAGTAGAATTCATCTTCACGCCAATGATTCGAAAAATCAAATGTATTTTTCATATCTGGCGCAAAAACCACACCAACAGTGTAATTTTTCACAAAATACAATCATCCAGAATCGTGGAATAATATATTGAAGCGTTTCGAGTCGAAATCGACTGGTACTATAGGCCGGGCAGCTACAACAGCCGACCTTCAATACCCCAGGACTGTTGTTTTACTCAGTTCGCGCCAGGCAGGCACCATTTCTGCACGCGGTAATCAGGTAGTTAGATCAACCTCAGGTGCTTCATAAGGCGTGATCAAGATCAGCATTGAAAACTCCGGACTATCGAGGTAGTGGAGCTTATTGCTTCGCATACGGCGACGCTCCTTGAGACTGTGATTGTTTAAAATTCGGGTATCCGGCAGATTTTCGATCACCGCCGGATCCAGGTCCGGTACTTCTATCGAGGGATCTATTGTCAAACGAGGCTTGCGTAGCACAAGATCGGCATAGGTGTGCAGATAGCGAGTCAGGCTGATGGTGATTTTGCCTTCAAGCTCATATAAATCAGCGTCTGGTCGAAGCCCGGAATCCTGCGTACTCGACGGCTCTAACGTGGGAAACGTCGAAATATCCTGCGAATTTAGATACTCAGTTTTTGCCAGCAATTCAAAGTCTACCTGGTTGTCGATCGATATAAATTCCTCACCGAATATTCGGCCACCCTTTATCCAGATCGGCAGCGCCTGATCTTTTTCGACACCGGGTTGGCGCCAGGCCACATGTGCCAACAGGCTGTAACGCGATGAATTAACAATCTTTAATACCGTGTCTGTTAATTGCATTTTATCGATCGGGATAATTTCGTAAGATTTCTCCCTGGCAGCCTCGATACTGGCTGAAGACGACAGATCAAGAATATCGCCGTCTATTCGTGGAGAACTGTCGGGCAGGATAAATTCCTGGCCCTTGGGGCCGAGGCTATTTTTAAAGATAACTACCTCAACATCGTAAAATCGCAATTCATCGCCAGTTGCGGCAAATGCATCAAAACTGGCGACCAGTAAGAGGGCTAGCAGGAAACTTGTATTTTTCATAATCAGGGCGTTGATAATTCCTTTAGTAGCATTTCTGTTTGCTTGAATCGTGGTTCAAGTTCATCACTTTGGCAGCTAATACGCAAGGTTTGTTTACCGTCAAAGCGATAAATTTCGGGGCTTGACTGGATCAGTCCAATAATTTTCATCGGCTCAATATTTGGATTCGGATTAAATACGATTTTGCCGTTTTGCTCACCTATATCAATCTTTTCGATCCCCAGTTCCAGCGTCAGAAGTTTGATATGGGTAATACGTAGTAAATGCTTCAACGGTTCAGGAAGACTGCCGAATCGGTCCACCAGCTCGATCTTCAGTTCGCTCAATGCCTCGTCACTTTTGGCAGCCGAGATCCGTTTATATTCGATCAGACGGTTATGAATATCGGCGATATAGGTTTCCGGAATCAGGGCGGGAATGTGAAAATCAACTTCCGAGGCTCGCATTAGCGGTGTCTCGAATTCGATCGGCAGGTTAGATTTTAACGATTGAACAGCGCGTTCAAGCAACTCCGCGTATAAAGTGAAACCTATCTCTGTTATCTGTCCGCTTTGTTCGTCACCCAGAATTTCCCCGGCACCGCGAATCTCCAGGTCATGAGTCGCGAGGGTAAACCCGATGCCGAGTTCTTCCAGGGATTCTATCGCCTGCAGGCGTTTGCGCGCATCTGCCGTCATCGAGCGTTCGTGGGGAACAATCAGATAAGCGTAGGCGCGATGGTGCGAGCGGCCAACCCGTCCCCTGATTTGATGTAATTGGGCAAGTCCGAGCTTATCGGCACGATTGATGAATATGGTATTAGCGGTTGGTACGTCGATGCCGCTCTCGATAATCGTGGTACATACCAGCAGGTTGCAGCGGTGATGATAAAAATCCATCATTACCCGTTCAAGGTCTTTTTCCTTCATTTGCCCGTGTACGATACCGACTCGTGCATCGGGGATAAGGCCCTGTAAATCATTCGCCATTCGCTCTATGGTCCTGACCTCATTGTGTAGAAAATAGACCTGTCCGCCACGTTTCAGTTCGCGCTGGCAACCTTCAATGATTGTCTCGTTGTTCCATTGTGCTACGAATGTTTTGATTGCGAGTCTCTGCATCGGTGGCGTTGCGATAATTGATAAATCGCGCATGCCGGATAACGACATATTCAGGGTTCGCGGTATCGGTGTTGCAGTCATGGTTAAAAGATCGACCTGGGCTCGCAGTGCTTTTAATTTTTCTTTATGGCGTACGCCGAATCGGTGCTCCTCATCGATAATGACAAGGCCTAGATCCCTGTATTTAATCGCGTCGGATAATAACTTGTGGGTTCCGATCAAAATATCAATTCTACCGTCAGCCAGCATCGCGAGAGTTTCGTCGAGCGATTTTTTAGCGGTGAAACGGGTCAGGATAGCAATTCGAATGGGCCAGTCGGCGAAACGATCGAGGAAGTTCTGATAATGTTGCTGGGCCAGTAATGTGGTCGGCACCAGCACTGCTACCTGCTTGCCGGAATGGGCTGCGATAAAAGCAGCCCGCATGCTAACCTCGGTTTTGCCAAATCCCACATCGCCGCAGACAATTCGATCCATCGGCCGTGGCGATTGCATGTCGTCGATGACCGCCTGGATCGTATTTTCCTGGTCAGGAGTCTCTTCAAACGGGAATCCACTGGCAAAACTCTGGTATTCATCGAGTACCAGTTCGTGCCCAAAACCCCTTAAAGCTTCACGACGAGCCTGAATCTCAAGCAGTTCCACCGCAATGTCATGAATTTTTTCCTGGGCCTTCTTTCGGGTCCGGTTCCAGCGATCGCTCCCGAGTCGATGCAGGGGTGCATTATCATCACTTGCGCCTGCATATCGATTAATTAAGTGCAGCGACGAGACCGGGACATAAAGCTTGTCCTGGTTCGCATACTCGATACATAGAAACTCGGTTTCTATTCCTGATACAGTCAGGGTTTTTAACCCCCGGTAACGCCCGATGCCATGGTCTTCGTGCACCACTGCCGCACTTTCATGAAGATCAACCAGGCTTTGAATGGTGCTTTCGGCATCCCTGGTTTTTTTATACTTGCGACGCCGCTGTTGTGTGGCGCGTTCACCAAATAATTGGTTTTCGGTAATAATCGCAAACCCGGTCCTCTCGAGTGTCAGACCGCTAGCTAATGGCGAAGCGATAATAAAAAATCGACTGGACTGGTTAGAAAGAAAATCTCCCCAGTCGTTGATCAGGGTAGGGCGAATATCATAGTGTTGCAGAACCTCGTAAAGAAATTCGCGACGTCCAGCCGACTCGGCACTAAACAGTATTTTATCGAAACATTTTTTATTGACGAAGGCCTGCAGTGCAGCACTGGGTTTATCTGCCTGATTTTGAATGATTAATTGCGGGATTGCCTGGGTATCACTGTTGATTATCGAATCGGTCGCATTGTCAAACTTGAACAAACTGTAATAACTGCAGGCATAAGCATCCAGGTACGACTCGACCACCTCGGTCTGCAAATATAACGCATCGGGCGCTAACAACGGCCTTTCCAGGTTATAGCGTCTACTCTCGTAACGCTCGGCTATTTGCTGATGAAATAACTCGCTGGATTCGAGCGCAGATCGATCAATTAAGAACTGTGATCTATCGGGCAAATAGTCAAACAGGCTCACCAGGCCATCGAAAAATAAAGGCAGATAGTATTCTATCCCCGGGGACGATCGCCCCTGTGAGACATCGCTATAGATCGGGCAGGTATTAGGGTCGATATCAAAATGTTCTCTGAAATTCTGGCGGAATTTTTTTATGCCTGCTTCGTCAAGGGGGTATTCCTGCGCGGGCAACAGGCTAATATCAGCGATCTTCTCCAGCGAGCATTGATTTTCGACCTCAAAACTGCGAATCGACTCTACTTCGTCATCGAAAAACTCGATTCTGAATGGCGTTTTGCTCCCCATTGGAAACAGGTCCAGAATCGATCCGCGGGTAGCAAATTCGCCATGCTCCTCAACCTGCGAAACCGCGCGGTAGCCATAAAGCACTAATTTTGCTCGAAGTTCAGCTGGTTCAGAGATATCCCCGACTTTTAATGATAACGAGCGTTGCCGTATGAAATCTGGAGGGGTTATTTTTTGTAATAGTGTACTGATCGGTAGTATTAATAGTCCGGTGGTTGCCTCAGAAATAGTCGCCAGACATTTAATTCGCTCGGAAATAATATCCTGGTGTGGGGAAAACTGGTCGTAGGGCAGGGTTTCGAGATCAGGGAATCGAAATATTTGCGGCATGCGATGGCTAAAAAACAGGATTTCCTGCTCTACCTGTTCGGCGTCAGCCATGTCGCTGCAGACTATTACCGAAACTCCGCTAAAGGCACTAATCCGCTCAGCCAGTAGCAGGCTTCGGCTACACCCGTAAAGCTGACCTATACGCAGCGGTTTCCCGGGACTGGACTGCGGTATATTCAGGATTGCCTGAGCCATGTTAGATCTGGGTGTCGAACCAAGCCGCGATTGTACAGAGTGATGTGGAAAAGAAAAGGATTCGGTCTCCCAGTTGTACTACACTCATTTGTCGGTGGATTATATATCATGGAAACTTCAATAATCGCAGTTTCAGAACCGGGACTTCACGCCATTGTAGTTATGATTATGGTGGGGGTTGCGCTGGTATTTTTTGCCAGCGAGAGAATTCCACTGGCCTCAACCAGCCTGTTAATATTAGTCAGCCTGTCTTTGTTTTTCGAGCTAGTGCCCTTTACTGGCGAAGCCGGACCATTGAGAGCCTCGCATTTATTGACAGGTTTCGGGCACCAGGCCCTGATAGCGGTCTGTTCACTAATGATTGCCGGTCATGCTTTGATACGTACCGGCGCGCTCGAACCTGTCGGCCGTGAACTCGCACGATTATGGTTGGTCAGTCCGGTTCTATCCTTTCTTGCGACACTGGTGATAGCTGCCGTGCTGAGCGCTTTCGTCAACAATACACCGATTGTCATCCTGCTGTTACCGATACTGATCAGTGTGTCACTGAAAACGGCTACACCGGCATCTGAATTACTGATGCCGCTTGGATTCGCGACTTCTATCGGTGGAATGGCGACCAGTATAGGAACATCGACCAACCTGCTGGTGGTTGCGATTGCGGCTGATCTCGGTCTGCAGCAGTTCGGCATGTTCGACTTTGCCCCCCCTGCCATCATTGCCGGGGGCATTGGACTAGTCTATTTATGGTTGATAGCACCCAGGTTAATACCCGCCCGTGAGGCACATCTACCAACCACCTCACCGCGTCATTTTACCGCTCAACTTCGCATCCATGACGATAGCTTTGCGAATCAGAAACGCGTTTCCGAAGTGATCGAGAAGACTGGCGGGGAACTCGACGTCATACAGATATTGAGGGGGACAGAAAATGCCCGGCTGGTTGCATTACCCGACGTTGTATTAAGAAGCGGTGATCGGATACTGGTCAAAAGTACGCGCGAGAACTTGAAAGAATTTGAGACCCTGCTGGGCGCGAGCCTGTTCTCGGGTGATGAACCGGTAGATGATGATCATCCATTGCGTGATGCCACTCAGCAAATGGCCGAGGTCGTTGTCGTGCCGGGATCAACGCTGGATGGCCGAACACTGAATAGTGCGCGCTTTAAGGATCGCTATCAGCTGATGGTATTAGCCATGTTCCGATCTACCAAGTGGGTCAGTCAGCCTGGCACCGAACACACCGACGATACGCGTCTTCATCCCGGCGACGTATTGCTGGTACAGGGTGCGGTGCGTAGCATCGAACGCCTCAAGTCGAGCCGAAACCTGTTAGTACTCGATGCCAAGTCGGCATTACCAATTTCATCAAAAGCGCCACTCGCGATGTTAATCATGTTATACATTATCACCACCGCTGCACTCGGAATTTTACCGATTGCGGTTAGCGCACTCAGCGGCGTATTTTTCATGTTATTTACCGGTTGCCTTAAATGGTTTGACGCGACACGCGCGCTGAGTGCGCCGGTGATATTAATCATTGCCTCGAGCCTCGCACTGGGGACCGCCCTGGTAGAAACCGGTGGAGCGACCTTTATTGCGCAGACTTATGTCGCCGCTACCGAGGGATTATCACCGGCTTTAATTCTGAGTGGGCTGCTGTTCATGATGGCGATGCTGACCAATGTCGTGTCCAATAATGCTGCGGCTGTAATAGGCACTCCAATAGCAATAGGGATAGCGAACCAGTTGGGACAACCGGCCGAACCATTCGTACTGGCAGTCCTGTTTGGCGCCAATATGAGCTTTGCCACGCCGATGGCCTACCAGACCAACCTGCTGGTGATGAACGCGGGCAATTATAGCTTCGGAGATTTTGTGCGCGTTGGCCTGCCCCTGGCCTTGTTGATGTGGGCGATCTTAAGTCTGGTGCTTCCCTGGATGTACGCGATTCCATTTTAGTTACCCAACCAACTCGTAGTTGTAAACAGCACCCTGTAAATCGAGTACACTTCGCGATTTACGGAAATATAACAGAAGTGAAAAACAAGTTGTTGACCATGCTCGAGTTACAGGACGCGATGAATACGCGGGTAAACGCAACCTGGCGCGATGCAAACAATGAGTGGTATCGGGCTATCTGGACCGAGTGTGCGGAAATGCTCGACCATTACGGCTGGAAATGGTGGAAGCACCAACACCCAGACCTCGATCAGGTTCGACTCGAACTGGTCGATATTTTCCACTTTGCGATGAGCGACTATCTGTTGCAGGAAAAGGATAATGCGGCAGTAGCATCTCGTATCCTCGATGAAATCTCCGATCCTGGTGCGATCCGCGATATCCGGCTCGCTATCGAGTCGATGGCGCAGTCGACAATTGCCAACCGCTCGATGCATTTTTCAGGCTTTGCCAATGTCATGCAACTGATCGATATGGACTTTGATCTGTTATACCGCATGTATGTCGGCAAGAATGTATTAAACTTTTTCCGCCAGGACCATGGTTACAAAGAAGGTAGCTATACCAAGGTCTGGCAGGGTCGAGAAGACAATGAACACCTGGCCGAATTATTGAGCCAGCTTGACAGTGAAAGCGCCAGTTTCAAGGACGCGGTTTACCGGGGTTTACAGGCTCGCTATACCGGCTAAGGGTTCGACATTGGCCGCCTAGCCGAATATGCCCTTAAAAAAGTAAAAGAAGAATATCGAGAGCAGGGCGCCCGCAGGTAGCGTTATTATCCACGACATAAAGATGTTACCTACCACGCCAAGGTTCAATGCACCGATTCCACGCGCGAGGCCAACACCCAGTACAGCGCCTACCAGCGTATGGGTAGTCGATATCGGTAAACCGGTGCCCGAGGCCACAACGACGGTAGTGGCCGCTGCGAGCTGGCAGGCAAATCCACGGCTCGGTGTTAATTCTGTAATCTTATTGCCAATTGTCGCAATTACATTTTTACCGTACATCGCGAGTCCGAGCACGATACCGATTCCACCCACCAGTAAAATCCAGGCGGGCATAGGAGAATTTTGTGTGACGACACCTTCATTGGCAATGCTGATAACTGCTGCCATCGGTCCAACCGCATTGGCAACATCGTTTGATCCGTGGGCAAATGCGATCGCGCAGGCGGTAACGACCATCAACACGCTGAAAATTTTCTCCACGTTAGCAAAGTGGAAGTCCCTGTCGTCGGAGGGATCGAAATTAATGCGGGAAATATAGTAGATACCGCAAACCATAATAACCAGCCCGACAACGACCGCAATGGCATAGTTCTCTACCGGTGTAAATTCCAGGCCCACATGCTTCAAACCTTTGAACAGGGTCACCAGCGTAATCATGAATCCGGTTAGAAATATGTAGACCGGGACATATTTTTTCGCCATCGCCAGCGGATTGTCGGCGTTCAATATCAGCTTTTGCACACTGCGGAACAGAAAAAATGCCAGAGTGCCCGATATAAAAGGCGAGACCACCCAACTCATGACTATGTTAGCAACCTTGCCCCAGTTAACAGCCTCGGTGCCTATGCCAACGATGGCGAAGCCTACAATGGCACCGACTATAGTGTGTGTAGTTGACACTGGCCAGCCTGCACGGGAAGCTATTAACAACCAAATACCCGCTGCCACCAGCGAAGCGAGCATGCCATAGATCAGCAATTCCGGTGTTTGAGCCACACTGGAGCTGTCTATGATGCCTTTTCTGATCGTAGAGGTTACCTCCCCGCCAGCCAGGAATGCACCCGAAAATTCGAATATAGCCGCAATAATCACGGCCTGCTTGATGGTCAACGCCTTGGCGCCGATTGAAGTCCCCATCGCATTGGCAACATCGTTAGCGCCTATTCCCCAGGCCATGAACAGGCCGAGTGCAGCGGCGAGAATAATATAGATGGTGACGTGATCCATTATTTTTTCAGGGTGTTATTAGCAGAGCTTTACTTGGCCAGCATCAGCTCGACCCGGCTTCCAATGCGCTGTGCTATATCGGCAACTTCACCTATTCCTTCGATGATTTTGTAATAAAAAATAACATCTACCGGCGGCAGGTCTGTTTCAATTTTCATCAGCGTCGCGCGTATTTTTATCTGAATTTTATCGGTATCTTTTTCAATACGGTCGAGTTCATGGATGAGGGAGGTAACAATTTTGATTTCCTTCCCGGCAAAGCCGGTTTCGACCAGTTCGTCGAGCTCGTCGATCACAGTGCTTGCCTGCTGGCACGCATCTTCACAACGGTTGACGTATTCGGGCAACAACTCGGCGACCTTGTCAGGAAATATCATCTTGCGACCAACGATGAGACCTGCAATATCCTTGGCCTGATTCGCAGCCTTGTCCTGCACCAGTAATAGTTCCAGTAAATCACGCCGCTCGACTGGCATAAACAGGCCTTTAGGCATCTGCAGTCTTAGCTTTTTCTTTAACGCGTCTGCGCTGTTTTCCAGTTTGCCGATTTCCCGGTAAACATCCCTGGCGCTGGCGTGATCCCGCTTTAGTATTGCTTCGAAAAAAGGACTTAACAGGTGCACGCACCGAGTGACGATAGCCATATGCTCCTGCATCGCAGTGAACGGGGAATGACCAAATATCTTGGAAAAATAATTACTTGCCATGGTCCTGATGCCGCATCAAATTGCCGGGTATTTTGCCCGGTATCATTTTGAATTCAACTATTTTTTTAAATCCCTGATTCGTCATATTATAATTTACATTAAGTAATTGTTATAGGCTATTGATTTAACGAGTGAAAATTGTCAATAGCTTACTCAACCAGGATAAAACCCAATCGGATTTAACGCTCCCTGGTGCTATTAGCGGGCTCGACCAGCGTGATCCGGTGTTTCTCAATTTTAATCTGCCTCGATTTGTATAGCGTTCCCAATGCTTTCTTGTAGGCGGCTTTGCTGACGCCATAGGCACTATAGATGCTGTCAGGCGGGCTTTTGTCGGTAAGCGTCGATACACCGTTATTTTCATTCAAATGCCGTAAAATCGAATCCGCCAGGCTAGTTCGAGCACCAGAGGTGGCCTGCTGTAGAATTAAATCGATCTTGCCATCGGTTCTTACTCTTTTAATAAACCCCGTCAACTTTTCCCCATAATGCAATGGGCGAAATACTTCATTTTCAAATAATTGTCCCAGATACCGGCCGTCGATAACCGCCTTGAAACCGAGGTCGCTTTTTGCATAGATCATCAAATCGACAGCCTGGTCTGGCCTGAGCTGGTCGGGGGCATCACCAATGAAGTCTTCCAGTCGACTCGATGCGGCAATCCGTTCGGTCGATTCATCAACATACACATACACTGCATAGGAATACCCTTTTTGCATCGGTTTTTGTTGCTGATTAAAAGGTACCAGCAGATCTTTTGGCAAACCCCAGTCCATAAAGGCACCGATGCGGTTGACCTGTACTACTTTCAGGTAGGCACACTCACCGACAACTGCTTTCGGCTTTAGCGTGGTTGCAACAATCCGGTCTTCGGAGTCGAGATATATAAATACTTCAATCGAGTCGCCAATAACCGTATTATCGTCCGTGTATTGGCGTGGCAGTAAGATATCACCGTATTTCCCGCCGTCGAGATAAAGGCCAAATTCAACTTTCTTGATCACGCACAGCAAGTTGTATTGTCCGAGATTAACCGTGGGCTGGGGATTGCTCATGAGTGAATAAACTAGTCCTTTGCGATGAAGCGTCAGTTAGAAACGCCTCAATCCAGGTTTAGAAATCTGGAAGGGTAATTGGTAAATATACCGTCGATCCCGGAATTTTTCAGGCTCAACGCCTGGTCGACATCATTCACGGTAAAGACCATAACCCGAACACCCTGGTGTTTGACCTGGTCGGTAAAGGCTAAATCTACGAATTCGTCTTTCAGGTGCAGCGAATAGGGTTTGATCTCATCGATCAACTGCCCGGCATTGATCGGAACACCGGAAATTATCGGTGCCAGCTTCCAGGGACAGGACTGGCGCCTTAAATCGAGTATCTGTCGGTGATCAAAGGATGAAATCAAAATCCAGGGAAATGCGGACGCGGTTTCAATGACGGGATATTGAGCGAGTAAATCGAGTAACAGGCCAGTCGTATCGAACGACTTGATTTCGATGTTAACTGGCATTTTACCCCACATCAAATCAAGCACCTGGCGTAGCCTGGGTATCGGCTCACCATTTAACAGGCGCAGACTGGCTGGGTCCTCGATCGTATCGAATCTGCCACTGGAACCGGTTAAGCGCTCCAGGTCAAGATCGTGAATTACCCAGAGCTCTCCTGAATGCGCACGGACATCGAGTTCTATCGCGTCTATGTCGAGCGTCAAGGCGTGTTCGAAGCCGCCGAGGCTGTTTTCAAATTTTTCACCCGCGGCTCCGCGGTGTCCAATTATAAAAAAATCATGCATGGGGTCTTATTTTCTTGTTTTAAATTTAAATCCTGAAACTTCAGGATAGAATATTCTAACACCAGTATAGTGGCTATTGCAGCTCAGACTATACTGGTACCCAGGCGGTAAAATCGTCGCAATTTTCTGTATCAACCGGGGACTATTCAGATAATATAACCGGTCTATTCGTATTCGCATTATTAATTCTATGATTTACCTGTTGTTTGGGGTCGTTTTCCTGCTGCTGGTCTATGCACCGCAATGGTGGGTGCAATGGGTGCTGAATCGATATAACCACAGGCCAGAACAAAATTTTCCGGGTAACGGTGGTGAATTCGCTCGCCATTTACTTGATCGCTACCAACTTAACCAGATTAAAGTTGAAGCTACCAATCTTGGCGATCATTACGATCCGATCAACTATACAGTCCGCCTCACCGCCGATAAATTCGAAGGCAGGACTATGACTGCGATTACCGTAGCGGCCCATGAGTGCGGTCATGCACTTCAACATGCGGCCGCCGAACCCATGTTTTTGTGGCGCACAAGGCTCGCCTATAGCGCTGTCTGGGCGCAAAGGTTCGGTTCCTTTCTGTTATTTGCCGCACCGGTACTGGTGATTCTTTTTCGCCTGCCTTCTATCGCGATAATCAATATAGCAGGCGCTTTTTTGATGATTGGTTTTGCGGTGGTGATTCAGCTGCTGACTCTGCCGGTAGAAATTGACGCCAGTTTCAATAAAGCCATGCCGATTCTCGAGTCGGGTTATTTGACTCAAAAACAGATTCCCGCAGCCCGTTCGATTCTACGCGCAGCAGCCTGGACCTATGTCGCTGGATCTCTCGCCAGCTTGCTTAACTTCTGGCGATGGCTTGCGGTGTTGAGACGTTAACCCGATCTTTTCTGCGCCTCCGACCTGTATAAACTTATATTTAATGGTGATCAATACATCCGGATATATTATTGAGAGTCAGTACAGGGGTAGCAAACGCGATGAATGATGAAAGTATCGATACAATGGAGCTTATGGACTCAACCACATGTCAACCGTAGCCCGGTTTAGCGCAGATCTCGGACAGGCCGGCTGGAACCAACTGCTTCCGGGCCGACAAGCCCAGCCGGCACTTGCAGATGATATTGATGCAGACTACCTGATTGTCGGTGCCGGGTATGCCGGTCTCTCGGCTGCCAGGAGAATAATGCAACTGGAGAAGGGCGCAAAAATCGTGGTGCTCGAGGCCCGTCGGGTTGGCGAGGGTCCAGCCGGCCGAAACTCCGGTTTTATGATCGACCTGCCACATGATGTGTCCTCGAGCCACTACGCTGGCCAGGCAAAGCGAGATCATAGTCAAATCAGGATGAATCGCACCGCAATCGAATTTGCTCGCGATATGGCTGATTCATATCATTTACCAGAAGAAGCCTACCGACCTGGTGGGAAAATAAACGCCGCTGCCACAAGGGCAGGTCTGAACAGTAATGATAGTTATGCCAGGCATCTGGATACCCTGGGGGAACCCAGTCGCATGCTCGATGCAGCAGAAATGCAATCATTAACCGGAACGGACTATTATCAGGGCGGCTTATGGACGCCGGGTACCGCCATGATTCAGCCCGCCATGTATATTCGGGGAATTGCCGATGGCCTCGTTGATGCAGGTTGCCATTTATTTGAACAGTCTGCAGTTACCGGACTGAGCAGGCAGTGCGATAATTGGCTAGTTACCACCGATTCCGGATCAGTGAAAGCTGCCAATACAATACTGGCGGTGAACGGGTTCATCGAAAACTTTGGTTATTATCGCCGCCGGTTACTGCACTTTAACCTGTATGCATCGATGACCCGCGAAATGAGTGAGCAGGAAGTCAATTTGCTGGGGGGAGACTCTGCCTGGGCATTTACACCTGCTGACCCGTTAGGATCGACAGTACGGCGTATCAACGGTACCGGGGGCCATCGACTATTGATTCGCAATCGTTGCACCTATGAACCTGATTTGAGGCTGCCACAAGGCCGTCTCGATCGAATCTCGGCTAATCATGATCGCGCTTTTTATTCGCGTTTCCCGATGTTGAATCATGTCTCGATGGAGTATCGCTGGTCAGGCCGTTTATGCCTGAGCCGAAACAGTGTCGGGGCAATTGGCAAGGTTGGTAAAAACCTGTTTAGCGCCTGTTGCCAGAATGGACTAGGGACCACCAGGGGGACCATAGCCGGAATTGTCGCGGCTGAAATGGCTTGCGGCGAAATGACAGAATCCCTGGTACCCGAGTTTATCCCCGAGCCCTTACCGAGGAAACTTTTTCCAGAACCACTAATGTCGCTGGGCGTGAAAAGTTACCTGAAATACCGTGAGTGGCGGGCCGGCAGGGAATTATAATCCCGGTAGGTATCCGGCAACCGATTGGCTTGTGTTATAACTCATGTATCCTCCTTGCGCTAAATTAAGGAACCATCTGTCAGCAAGTCTGAAACCCACAAACATGTTTAAATTTAATGAGTCCATCTGACAAATATCTGGAGATTGTACAAGGATCCGGATTTGTAACCGACACCGCACAGCAACGCTCGCTCGCTCTGTTTGATCAATTACAAAATGAGTTGCTGCACAAGCCAGCCAGGCGATGGTGGCAAAAACTTATCCCGATTAAAAATCCTTCACAGCCACTACGCGGTATTTATCTATGGGGTGGAGTGGGTCGTGGTAAAACTTTTTTAATGGACATATTCTACCAATGCCTGGTGATCGAGGCGAAAACCCGCACCCACTTCCATCAATTCATGAATGACATTCATCAGGCTCTGAAACAGGCAGGCAACCTCGAAAATCCGTTACAACATATTGCCCGTCAATATTCTAAATCAACCAGAATACTCTGCCTCGACGAATTCGTGATAACCGACATCGCCGACGCGATGATCATGTCAGGATTGCTGGAAGCCCTGTTTGAGCAGGGTGTGATACTGGTTACGACTTCAAATAGCCCGCCGCAGAAGTTATATTATGACGGATTACAACGTGCCCGCTTTCTACCCGCTATCGATCTCATTGGCCGACATTGCCAGGTTGTCAATCTCGACGGCGAACAGGATTATAGGCTACAGGGTTTACAGCAAACCAGTTTATATATGGTCCCGCATTCGCAAGCGGTGCTGAGTGAAATTAAAACCTATATATCTGATCATGTTACGCCTTACCAGGCGCGGGCTGCTCAGCTATGTATCAACGACCACATTCTCAAGTTTCAACACTGTGCGGAAGATATCGTCTGGTTTAGTTTTGAAGAGCTATGTAAATCGACTCGAAGCCAGAACGACTATCTGGAGATTGCCAGGCTATTCAATACCCTGATACTGACCGATATAGAGGTCATGTCGAGCCAAACCGACGATATTGCGCGACGTTTCGTATTATTGATCGACGTATTGTATGACCACCACGTGGTACTGATTTGCAGCGCATCAGTGAGCCCAGAGTATCTTTACCAGGGTAAACGCCTGGCTTTTGAATTCGAAAGAACCGCAAGTCGTTTGATAGAAATGCAGTCTCAGCAGTATCTGGCGCTAGCGCATGGTTCCGAGTAATAAATCTAAGGAACCTCTGATCAATTCATGAATGAACGCGTTGTGCCCAGAATTAATCAGAGGTTCCCTAAGCTTACCATTTGAGAACGGCTATTAAACCGGCGTGATCCGAAAAGTCATAATCGATCCGGCTAAAGTAGATATGATCCAGCCGGGGTTTGAGCAGCGAACTCGCCAGCATGTAATCGAGTATCTGTTTCTTGTTTCGGTAGATATATGAAAATCGATTTTTTCGTGGGATGTGCCGGGTCAAATCAATCAAATCATTGCTGATCCAGTCGACGGCCTGTAACTCGGTATTCGAATTATCGGGTTTGCCGAGAATAGTACCGACTACATCGATATAAGAATCGGCAGGTGTCAGGCCATTCAAATCACCCAGTACCAATAACAGGCTTTTCGGCCGGGTCCGCTGAAACTGTTCTATCCAGCGCGCGATAATGGATGCCTGTTCGAGTCGTTTCAGGCGAACCCGATGACCTTTAGCCGACGAGCGAATGCCGCGCATGGATCGTAGATGCAGGTTAAGCAAAGACAGGCAAACAGGGCCTTTACAGGCTTCGAGATACAGTGGGGGCCGTGAAAATAACAGGCTCTGATCGAGTTTTAACCGCTGGTGTTTAAATAACTGTCTTACCGATTTAATTGTGACAGTGCGCTTCACCAGATAGCCGATATTGATTGCGGAGACGTCATTACCGCCTAGCAGTACTACCTGGTATCGCGCTCCGGAACGATTTCGCAATGCCTTTGCGACATTCGATAATACGTTAGTATTCTCCACCTCCTGGAGCGCAATAATATCAGGTCTGGAAAATTGTTCGATGATCGTCGCCGTAGCAATTTCTACCTTCGCATAAAATTCTGTTTCTGACGATATCTTTTCATTTTTGCCATTGTCGATATTGTCGAAAAATCGATTCATATTCTGACTGGCAATTCGAATAGTTTCCCCGGCATAAAGCGGGCTCGACAAGATCAAGGTTAAACCAGTTAGTATTAATAACGATACATACCCGGGAGGTAGAAACCGTTCATATTTAGCCGAAATAGAAATTCGTGGAGGTGGCTCTATTAGTGCGGATTTTTTCGCTGCAGAATTCTGCTCCTGCAAATCCTGCCTGCATGCGATCCCTGGCAATATGTACAAGGAACAAAATTCGGCGACGACGCAAAGGCTGGCCCCGGCGAAGCTGCTTTGGGTCTCGCGGATAAAGACAAAAAACAGAGCCACCCTCAAAAACGTCTGATCCACTCGGCCCATAGCTTGAACAATGCCTCATTGCTGGCCGCAATCACCGATCGAGGTAACAAGGTGCCATTGAATATGGGTTCACCCTCTATTGTTTCGCCTAATCCCCCGGCCTCCCTGATCAATAGATACCCGGCAGCGTAATCCC
>Ga0164320_10000030_pt1 | contig 35005 bp, 39 predicted proteins | sample GuaBasSediGuay11_FD_113736 | JGI IMG/M metagenome (GOLD analysis project Ga0164320, IMG submission 113736) | Subseafloor sediment microbial communities from Guaymas Basin, Gulf of California, Mexico - Guay11, Core 4567-28, 0-3 cm | ecosystem: Environmental > Aquatic > Marine > Hydrothermal...
GGTCCGACGGGGGCGTCGAAGTGACGGACACCGTGGGTTCTGAGAATCTTCATCGCCTCAGTGAGCATCGTATGACCGACACCGACTCCTCGAGCTTCAGGCTCGGTATATATGAGCCGCATTCGTCCGATAGTCGATCCATGTGCCCTTCCGAGCATCGGCTCGATGGTCGCCCAGAGGAATCCGACAATCACGTCGTCGATCTCGCCAGCGAGGACGAACGACTCCGAATCTTCGATCGCACGGGACAACGAGAGCTCAAAACGCTCGTCGAGTCCGTCGGTCAGCGCCCAGATCGGTTTGCGGACCGTCTGCTCAGATTCCATCTCCCTGTACAAGGACACAAGGCGAAAGACATCGCCGTTGACCGCAGAGCGCGCGCAAACAATCATGAGGGCGAGCGTAGCCAGCGCGTATTGCTAGAAGGCCCGTGCCCGGAAGGCTCAATGCAGATCTGCTACCCGCGGCCTGCAATTTCCGTCGGCGACGGTATTCGACGACAGTGCCGCTCGTGTTGGCTGGTCCTTCAGCTTCGCCGAGACGGGAAGCGACTCTTGAGACCCCACTTGGTGACGAGTAGCATCGCTTCGACCACGATCCTCCCGTTCATCTTCGATTCGCCGTGCTCCCGATCCTTGAAGGTGATCGGAATCTCAATGATCTCAAGCCCCGCTCTTCTGGCTCTCCATGCCATTTCGACCTGGAATCCATAGCCAGATGCTTGACACGAGGAGGGATTCAGCTTGCGCAATGCGGTGTCCCGAAACGCCCTGAACCCTGCTGTGGCGTCTTTCACCTTGAGACCGAGCATCATCGCTGCGTAGGCGTTGCCTCCACGCGAGATCGCCTCTCTGTATCGGGACCAACCCTGAGTTCCGCCACCAGCCACGTATCGCGACCCGATGGCGAGGTCCGCACCAGCCTCGACAGCATCAACAAGGCGCGTGAGGTCATCAGGGTCGTGGGAGAAGTCTGCGTCCATCTCGCAGAGGATCTCGTAGCCGGATTCGAGCCCTTGCTCGAATCCGGCAGCATAGGCAGGCCCCAATCCCGCCTTCTCCGGACGATGGAGAACACGGACTCCATCGTCGCGTGACGCAAGAGCATCAACGATCCTGCCAGTTCCGTCGGGAGACCCATCGTCGACGACGAGGATGTCGTAGCCAAGAGATCGAACCGCCCCGATGATCAGTTCGATGTTCTCAAATTCGTTGTAGGTCGGGACGATGACGAGCACCTGCATACCGGAGTGTTCCATACGAGGAGTGTCGGCGCACGCGGTGATCAACTTGAGGCAGGGATCAACGCCTGTTCCTCACGACGCGCAATCGAGACAGATCATCTTTCGCTTCGCGGCAAGCTGGCTTCGTCGTTTGACCAGGAAGCAGATCGAACAAACGAATTCGTCGGATGCAGCTTCGTCGACATCGGAGGTCTCCATTGCGATCTCGGCGCGGCGGATCGCCCGCATCTCCGCGGCCTCATCGACGACGATCGCTTCGTTCGTCTCGTCTTCGGTGAGCATCTCGAGTTCTTCAGCCTCGAGTTCGTCGAGGGCCTCGGGTGCGTCTGGTTCATCGTTCCCTGAATCGTTGTCCGAGGCCTCTGCATCCTCGGTGTCGAGGTCCTCGACCTCTCTGGGGTTGTCGGTGGTCATGTGCCTCTCGGTTCTAGTTCTCGGCGCGGAGCATACCGAATTCGCGTAACAGTTCAATCTGTCCTCGAAACGCGGACTTGACAGGTCGATTTCCAGATAGTCATCAGATCACGACGTCGATCGCCTCAGGGATCACATGTATGGTGACGCTTCCCCTTCCGATGATCTCGCCGTCTGCTTCGATGGGCCAATCATCGGGGACTTCCACCCGAATCGAAGAGCCTGAATACCGTTGCACGCCTCTGTGGGTGAGATGCGTTCCCCTGAGGACCCGAGGCATGATGGCAAATGCCTGTCGCCGGGGGCCACGGAAGATCTGCACATCCATCTTCCCGTCTGTGAGGACCGATCGCGGCGCAATATTGAGTCCGCCTCCAAAGAACTGGCCATTGGCGACCACGACGTTGATTGCCTCACCCTCGAACCGGTGTCGATCGACCGTCGCGATGATCGGCCCGCTGGCAAAGCGCCACAATGCAATCCAGAAGGCCGTCGTGTACCGAGCAGAGCCGGCCCGGCGGGGAAGGCGGTTCGCAGTTGCCGCTGATGCAGCGGCAACACCGAGGTTGAGGGCGTTGAGAAAGTACGTGTTCCCGAACGAACCGCTCGCCGTACCGATATCGACCGTGTACAGATCAGCGTCGACAATCCGTTCGAGACCGGGTCTCACTCCGCGCCTGTGTCCGAAGGTCCGCACGAAATCGCTTCCCGAACCCGCTGGCACGATTCCGAGCACACAACGTTCATCACCAGTCGCCTGCATGATCGCGTTCAGTACGAGGTGGGCGGTTCCATCGCCCCCAACGGAGATGAAGCGGCGGTGCCCGGCAGCATGGGCATCAGAGATTCGCAGAATGACGTCGCTCGGCGATGTGGACTCGACGAATTCTGCGTCCAGACCGATTTCGCTTGAAACGGCCAGAACCTCATTGTATGGAGATCCTCTCCGCCCTGCAGCGGGATTCACGACACCGAACCAGCTCAATGCGGGACTCCTGCGTAGACGATTCCCCTGTCGATCAGTCTGAGCGCCTCGCCAGCGACAGGCGCGTGGTCTGGAAATCCGTCCCGTATCTGGCGAAGAAGATCAAGCAATTGCCTTGCCGACCGGACAAAGTCGCCAGCGCGAAGATCTTCGGCGTCGAAGATATCCACGAGATCGAGGCCACTGGCCCATGCGTGTATCGAGTCGACGAGCCCTACGTCCGGATACCGTGTCTCGACGAGTCCAGCCCGCCTCTCCAGGTCAGCAATGGCGGCGGCAAGCTCCCCCACCCGGGAGATCGGATCAGCAGCAAATGAGATACGAGGCATCTCGGACACTTCGCCGCCTCTCGCCTGGTAGGTGAATATCGATGCGAGGGCACCGAATTCGGCAGCGGAAAGGTCTGAGAACACGCCGACCTGCAGAGCTTCGGCAAGAAGCAGATCGAGCTCGTTGTACAGGCGCCTGAGAGACATCCCACGTACGGTCAATCCCCAGTTCGTCGTATGTCCGGTGTCGCCCAGTACCTTGGTACGGCGATCGAACTCAAGGCCGATGTCATTCGTTCTCGACCGGTCGAGACGACGTTCGAGACGTCTGATGTCGCGCTCTGCCCGTCTCGCCCTCTCACACCACTTGACGTGGGTATCGATATCGGGGCATCCAAGCACGCCACCTTCCTCGTTTCCCGGGAACAGAGTGGTGGGCTCTTGCAGTGGGACGAAGGCTTCGAGGAGGAAACCGACCTCCTTGCGATACGTGGGATCTCCGGGGCGTTGCGGCGTCGGAAGAGAGATCTCGCCGAGTACGACTGCCGATGAGGGGAGATCTCGGGTTCTGATCATGCTCCGTCTTCCGGCAACGTCCGCCAGGGAGAGCTTCGGTTGCCCTCCGCCCCACGACCTACCGAGCAATACGAGTTGATCGCCTGCAACTTCGATCACTGTTCCCGGCCGGAGAAGCTTCGCGTCAACCTTCTTGATGGGAGCCTTCGACCCAGGGTCAGTGATCTGCCAGATGTCACCGCGTTCACAGGTCGCGGCGCTGCGGAAGGTCTCCAGGTCGCCCCTTCGATCTTCGAGGTTCTCCCGAAGACGTCCGAGTCTTTGGGTCTCGCTGAAGTTCGCAAAGGAAGCGTTGAGCAAACCGTGGGCGGTCTCCTTGTCGTATCCTGCAATCAGATTCACCGCCATGTTGTAGGTCGGCGAGAACGACGATCGCAACGGGTTGGAGCCCTTGGCGGCAATCGCCGCAACACGTTCGAACGGAACGTAGGAGCTGAACAATACAACTGCCGTACCCTCGGAATCGATACCTCGACGGCCGGCTCTGCCCGTCAACTGTGTGTAGTCGCTCGGCATCAAGAGCTCGTGGCTTTCACCGTTGAACTTGCTGAGCGAGTCGAGAACCACCGTTCTCGCCGGCATGTTGATTCCAAGGGCAAGGGTTTCAGTCGCGGCCACGACCTTCACGAGTCCCCGGAGGAAGAGTTCCTCAACCGTCTCCTTGAAGGCAGGGATCAGGCCAGCGTGATGTGATGCTGCACCGCGCTCAAGGACACTGAGCCATCGTTCGTACCCGAGAACGGTGAGGTCCTCAGCACTGAGATGTTTGACGTGTCGCTGCGCGATCGCTCGAATCTCATCACGCTCGACCGCTGTCGTGAAATCGAAACCGGCACTCGCAACCTCTTGGGCAGTCTGGTCACACCCCTTTCGCGAGAAGACGAAGTAGATACATGGAAGGAGACCATCTCGGTTGAGTTCGCGAACCACCGAGACACGGCGCGGCGTCGAGAACCGCCTGTTTCTCCCCCTGGTCGGGCTCAGCATCCTCGAGACAGCTGCGTTTGCACGGCCGTTGCTTCCGAACACCGGCGCCATCACGATCTGGCGTTCGTGATGTCTGTCGCGCCACATGTACATGGACGTCAGAGGAACAGGACGCTCGGTCTCGACAACCAGGTCGCACTCGCCACGGCGTTGCCTGATCCAATCTGTGAATTCAGCAGGGTTGGCAATCGTTGCAGACAGGCAGAGAATCTTGATCCGCGTCGGTAGGTGAATGATGATCTCCTCCCACACGGACCCGCGGTGACGATCCGCGAGATAGTGGGCTTCGTCGAGAACAACGAGGCCGAGGTCGTTGAGGGCATCTGATCGTTCGTAGATCATGTTTCTCAACACTTCGGTGGTCATCACGATGATCGGCGCATCGCCGTTGATCACGTTGTCACCAGTGAGAAGTCCGACCTTCTCAGGTCCATGGTCGACGATCAGGTCATTGAACTTCTGGTTCGACAGGGCCTTGATTGGCGTCGTGTAGAAGGAACGTTGACCTTCTCTCATCGTGAGAGTGATCGATCCATCCGCGATCAGGGTCTTACCCGCGCCTGTTGGTGCGGTAACGACGACGGATCTGCCCGATCGAACGGAGCGCAGAGCTTCGACCTGGAAGGGGTCAGGGGTGAACGGCAGCCCTGAGAGGAACTTCTCCAGGGTTGGCACTTCACATCCTCACTTTCTGAGGATGAAGCGGATGGCCAGGATCGAGAGCTCGAAGAGCAGATACAGCGGACCTGCAAGCATGAGCAATGTCATGGGGTCACCGGAAGGCGTGATTACTGCTGCAGCCATCAGAATGATGATCACAGCCCAGCGCCGGTTCGAACGAAGTGTCTTGCTGGTCAAGAACCCCATTGCGGCGGCAGCGAAGAGAAACACCGGAAACTCGAATGCGATCCCGAATGCAAGGATGAACCGCGTAGCAAACTTCAGGTAGGCATCGATCCCGATCAAAGGCTGCAGGGACTCCCCACCGAAGTCGAGCAAGAACACCAATCCACGCTCGAGCGCAATGTACCCGACGAGAACACCGAGGACGAACAACAACGCGAATACACCTGAGAGCGGATACGCCCAGCGCTTCTCCCTCTTTGACAGCGCAGGCGCTACAAAACGCCACAACTGATAGAGGATCACAGGGGATGCGAGCACCATACCGCCGAAAAGACTCATGCGCATCACAGCGGAAAACGCATCGGTTACCTTGAAGAACGGAAGTGCTTCCTCTCCGACGGACAGGGAGTAGGGCTCAACTATCAGCTCGAGCAGCCGCTCATGGAAGAAGAACGCGACGACCGTGCCAACCGTCACAGCAATGACTGCCTTGAAGAGTCGTGAGCGCAGCTCCTCGAGATGACCTCGGATCGCCATACGGTCGACTGTCACTCGACGTCCTCTTCCTTGGACTCCGAGGACTCGTCCGTGACCTTTGGCTTGGCCGCGTCAACGGGTCCCATCACCGTATCGAGATCCAGGACGGTGCCAGCAGCGCTCGTCAGCTCGTCCTTGGTCGCCTCATACTCCGCTTTGAGTGACCGGATCGGTGACATGCCCTCATCGAACTCGTTGTCGATGGCATCGGTGAACGATCTTGTTGCCTCCCTCGCTCTGGCCATCAGCTCGCCGGCCTTCTTCGAAAGCTCGGGGAGACGATCAGGGCCGAACACGAGCAGCGCGACAATTGCGATGAGCGCGATCTCCCCGAATCCAATTGATCCCATGGGCCGATGGTAGAACAGCCGTCAGTCTTCAGCCATCCGCGCCATCAGGGGCGCTCGAACTGAAGACCAAGAACTGAAGACCAAGAACTGAAGACTGAGAACTTCCTTGTCAACTGGCTGTCGTCAACCTGTCGAACCATTCGTCGCCATCGAGCATCTCGGCGAACCGATCGATCTCCGCCTCTGTGATGGGTGCAGCAGCGAGAGTGATCTCATACGTGACACCCGTTGCGAGGAGGATGCTCACGACCCTTCTGGTCGCAGGCCTCACCTGTATCGCCATGCAGTTCGGGCAGGAGAAGCGGTAGGAGCCGGCATCACCCGCACCGGTCAGCTCAAGCGCAATCTCCGCAGTGGACAGTTCTACGTCTCCGCAGCCTTGGCAGGTTGTCCTGATGGTTGTCATCGCCACTCCATTTACCAGCGTCCATACAGACATCGGCATTTGGATGGGCGAGTAAAGGACTATTCATCACATAGTCATCTTGGGGTTTCATAACGCGCGCGTATGCGCAAGCGGAGGGCATCAATCGACTCGATCACCTCGGTACCCTCGATATCTGACACTGCCGACCCCAGTCTGATCAGGAGTCGCGCCGCGACCAAAGGATCTGAAACCGACATCGTGATTCTCGTCGATCCGTCATCGTTCCGGTCCGCACTCACGGGGTAGTACTCGGCAACCCAATCCGAAGCTGCGTCGGTCGTGAAGCTCACATGGACATCAGCGTCTGAGGGCCGGTAGCGAACCATTCCGTCGATCTCGCCATCGTCGCGCTCGTAGGTCTCCCCGAGTTCCTCGATGTCGGCGATCCTGTCGATCCTGAAGACACGCTCGGCACCGGCCCGACGACAGATGCCGGACAAGTACCAGTTTCCGAGGTTGAAGAGCACCGACCGACCCTCAACGTCGCGCACGGTGCGTTCGTTCGTCGCAAGGGCGACATAGGTGATCCGGACGACGTGGGAGCGTTCGATCGCACCCCTGAGCAACGCCACAGTCTCCGGCGTCGGGACGTCGAAGTACACGAAGGATTCGGCGTTTGGCACGACAGCAGTGGTCAACTTGTCCACTGCCGATACCAGCGCGGAAGGAGCATTCTCGGACTGGATGAACGTCATCCCGGCGGCCAGCAATCCAAGAGCCTCAGGTGCCGTGAGACGCATGGGCCGCGAGAAGTAGTCCGCGGCATCGATGAACACCTCATCCTCGAAGACATCGACATCGATCAGATCTCCGGGCCCGTAGCCGGGAAGCCCTGTCACGAACACGAGGTGGAGATCCTTGATGAGGTCGGCTTTGTTCCTATATCCGAAACGGGTGATGATCTCATCGATCTCGGCACCATCGTGCTCGATCACCCACGGAAGCATCGACAAGATCCGCGACAACCGCTGTGCAGTCCGGTCAGACGTCATGTGCGGACACCAACGTGAATGAGGAACGATTCCACGAGTTCCGGCGGCGATACGATGTCGGCCTTGTCGTCGAACCCGAGCATCCATCCAATAAAGCCTGATTCGGAAGTCACCGGCAGATCAATGGTCACGGAGTGGGAGGTTCTTGAGACCTCGACAGCACCAACAGCCTGGCGTGCAGCGATGTCGGCAACATCGGAATCGAAGCGAACTCTCGCGATCGGGTCGCTCGCCTCGGAGGGTCGAGCGAACTCCGGAAGTGCCTTCCGAGGTTCGAACCCGGCGGGACGTTCGAACATCTCAGCAGAATCGTCGATCTTGATCTCTCGCATCCGATCGAGTCTGAAGGCTTTGATGACGTCAGGCGCGTAGGCCTCGGGAGCCAGGAGATACCAATGCCCGAAGCGGTGACCGAGTCCGTAGGGCTGTGTGGTCCTCGGTCGATCGTTGTACGTGAACAAGACGCGCCGGCGCTCGGAGACCGCCCCGAAGAGATCGCCAAGGAGCTGAAGATCATGTCCCAGATCGGCGGCGATCGCGGCACCTGAGGACGATACTGCACCGCCGAGCTTGAAGATCGCCGCAGCCTCTGTCGCCTGCCCCCCAAAACGAACCGCTTGGGCTGCAAGCAGAAGAGCCGACCGCTCCTCATCGGTGAACCCGGGATCGGCTATGGCGTAGTCCTCAGCCCTGACGACATAGCCAAGCTCGACTTCCCAGATATCGGTGTGACGAAGCACGATGGGCACACCGAGCGTTCTCAAGAGATCCTTGTCCCTCTCGAACGTTCGCCGGAACGCTTCGTCTGCGGGTTGGTCGTAACCCTTGACAGTGTTTCGGATCTCGTCCGCGGTCACCGGCCTTCCAACGGTGAGGAGGAATGCAAGGAGATTCAGGATTCGTTCTATGACCTTCTGCATCGCTGTCAGCGTATAGGTCGCGGTGCCCGTGTGGAAGTACCGTCAGAGACTTTCGATGAGCCGATCGACTCGTTCGTCGTACGCCCTGAACGGATCCTTGCACAGCACCGTTCTCTGAGCCTGATCGTTCAGCTTGAGATGCACCCAGTCGACGGTGAAGTCTCTACGTTTCGCCTTTGCGGCCTTGATGAACTCGCCTCGGAGACGGGCACGAGTGGTGGCTGGGGGTCGAACCATCGCTTCATTGATGGCATCATCTGTGACGATCCTATCCATCAACCCTGCGTCCTGCATCTTGTAGAAGAGGCCCCGCTTGCGATTGACATCGTGGTAGTTGAGGTCGATGAGTGCAAGCCTGGGTGAAGACAGGGGAAGATCATGCTTGAGAATGTAACGATCCATGAGGTGACGCTTCGCTACCCAATCGACTTCGCCATGGAGCGTCATCGGATCCTTTTCAAGGCCCGTGAGCAGGTGCTCCCACATCGAGATCGCTCTTTCGATCTCAGGTGCCACTCCCGAGATACGCGCATATCTCATCACGCGTTCGAGGTACTCCCACTGGATGTCGAGTGCAGAGAGTTCTCGTCCGTTTGCAAGCCTGACTCGCCGCCTGCATGTGATGTCGTGACTGATCTCACGGATTGCCCTGATCGGGTTCTCGAGCGTGAGATCCCGAAACACCACCTCATCCTCGAGCATCTGGAGGAGAGCGACCGTGGCCCCGACCTTGACATACGTCGTGTATTCAGACATGTTCGAGTCGCCTGCGATCACATGTAGACGCCTGTATCTCTCTGCATCGGCGTGTGGTTCGTCCCTCGTGTTGATGATCGGTCTCGATCGGGTCGTTGCAGACGAACTACCCTCCCATATGTGCTCTGCGCGCTGGGCGAGGCTGTACACGGTGCCTCTTGCTGTGTTGAGCAGCTTCCCTGCCCCGGCCCAGATCTGTCTCGTAACGAGATAGGGAATCAGGGTGTCGATCGTCCGCTGAAAGTCCGCCTGTCGCCTGACGAGGTAGTTCTCGTGGCACCCGTATGAGTTCCCGGCTGAATCCGTGTTGTTTCGATACAGGTAGATGTCTCCCCGAATCCCCTCCTCCGCCAGACGGCGCTCCGCAGACTCGACGAGTCCTTCGAGTATGCGCTCCCCTGCCTTGTCGTGCGCAACAACGTCATGGAGACTGTCGCACTCCGGTGTCGCGTACTCGGGATGGCTGCCCACATCGAGGTAGAGCCGTGACCCGTTCTCGAGAAAGACGTTCGATGAACGCCCCCACGACACGACACGACGAAAGAGATAGCGCGCTACCTCGTCTGGTGAGAGACGCCGTTGCCCGCGCAGAACACAGGTGACTCCGTACTCGGTCTCGATCCCGAAAATTCTTCGTTGCACGATTTCAGCGTACAACACGAAACCGCTTCCGGGTTCCTCGAGGAACTACTGCTCCGGTGCGTCTTCGAATTCCTCAACGGTGACCCTGCGGAAGGTCCGCCTCTCTCCCGCCCGGTCCAGAAAGCCTGTCTCCCAGGCGGTCGCGTCGATGCGACGATCCTCCACCTGCTCTATGGAGGTGGTAGCGAGTCGAATCGCCTCGCTCAACGAGAGGTCCGGACGCCAGGAATCCTTGACGGACTCGGCGATGGCATCCTCACCTGCACCGAGGACGGCAGTTCGCTCTGCGTCGCGCAGCGTTCCGTCGAATTGCACACGGAAGAGCTTGTCCCCATCCATCTCGACACCGAGTTCTGCAACGATGATGTCAACCTCATAGGGCTTGACCTCGTGGCTGAAGATCTGACCGAGCGTCTGGCTGTATGCGTTCGCAAGGCTCTTGCCGGTTACATCGTCGCGGGCATACGAGAATCCTTTCAGATCCGCGTAGCGCACCCCGGCAACACGGAGGGTCTCGAACTCATTGAAACGCCCAACACCAGCAAAAGCGATTCTGTCGTATATCTCGCCGATCTTGCGCAACGATGGCGAAGAGTTCTCGCCTATCAACAGAATTCCGACGTCCAGCTGCAATACCACGATCGGTCTTCCGCGGCCGACGCCCTTCTTGGCGAAATCTGCACGGTCCTTGACCAGCTGCTCCGGAGGTACGTAGAACGGTACGGTCATGGGCGTCCCTCGACGACGGTCGCAGCAATCGGGGCCAATTCGGAGTCAGAAACCTCATCAACGCCTTCCCTGGTCACGGTCACGATGTTCGGATAAATATCTCGTTTGAGGTCTGGACCCCCTGTCGCAGCATCCTCTTCTGCCGCAGCGACCAACGCTTCGACAGCCATCGACAGTGCCGCTGCGCGGTCGAGGCTCGGCTTCCATTCTGACTTCAGGAAGGACTTCGCCTCTCCACCACCGGATCCGGTTGTCGCATAGCTGAGCTCGTCGTATCGACCTCCAACGACATCGAAAGAGAACAACCTTCCGGAGTGGTCGACTTCGTCGAAACCGCAGAACAGGGGAATCACCACGAGACCCTGGAAAGCGAGAGCAAGATTCCCCCTGATCATGCGAGCGAGAAAGTTGGCCTTGCCTTCAAGGCTCAACCGCGACCCCTCGATCTTCTCGTAATGTTCGAGCTCCGTCTGGAAGAGCTTGATGAGCTCCACTGCCATCCCAGCCGTACCCGCGATTGCTACGGCTGAGTATTCGTCCGCTGGATAGACCTTGCGAACGCGTCGATGCGCGATCAGGTTTCCTGCCGTTGCTCGCCGATCACCAGCCATGAGCACGCCATCTGCCCAGGTCAGCGCGAGGACCGTGGTCGCCTCGGGTATCGCATCCTTCGGAGGGGTATCGAATCGCCACTCCGGGACGAGTCCACGATGCTCGAGGACCGACATGAACGACCCGGCATCGATCGGCTCACCGATCCGAAGAGGGCCGATCCCGACCCCTTCAGAGTTCACTCGCCGCCCTTCTGGACATAGTTCTTGACGAACTCCTCGGCATTCTCCTCGAGCACGGTGTCGATCTCGTCGAGCAGATCGTCGATCTTCTCTGCAACTTCCTCGCCCCTCGCTTGCGGTGCGTCCTGGGCGTCCTCCTGGGGGACCTTGCTCGTCTTCGATCGTCTTTCGCGTTCAGTCATCGGCCTCTCCGAGGTTGTCGATCAGCGTGGCTGCGTCTGGACTTGCATCCAACAGTTCTTCGACGAGGGCCCTCGACCCTCGAAGTGGTTCCATCATAGGGACACGAACAAGGGTCGATCGACCGATGTCGAACACAAGCGAGTCCCAGTTCGCCGCCACGACCTGATCGGGATACCGTTTCAGACACTCGCCCCTGAACCAGGCGCGGGTCGTTGGGGGCGGCGACGATGCGGCAACCTTGACCTCTTCATCACTGAACAGCCGCCTGATGGCTCCGCGCGCTACAAGACGGTGATACAACCCGCGGGATGGATCAATGTCGTGGTACTGGAGATCCAAGAGCGCGAACTTCGGATCGGACCAATCAAGCCCGTCGCGTTCACGGAATGCTTCCATGATCGACAGCTTCGCCGCCCAATCCAAGCGATCAGCGACGGCTGCATATCCCAGGGTCAGATCCTCGAGAAGTGCGCGCCACTCCGTCAGCACCTGTTTGTATGCGGGCAGCAGGTCGGAGGATCCGACGTACTCCTCGAGGTGTGTCAGGTATTGCCACTGCAACTCTGTGGCAGTCGTGCGCTCGCCGTGGACAAGGTGGAGAGAAGCGTCGCCCGAGGTGTCATGGGAGACCCTCGTGATGGCTTCAACGGGTTTGATCAATCGAATCGGCTCACCGAGGGCCTGATCTGCGAGTGCCATGAGCATGAGCGACGTCGAACCGAGTTTGACGAACGTCTGAACCTCGGACATCGTCGCGTCCCCGAAGATGACATGCAGTCTTCTGTATTTTGCGGGGTCGGCGTGGGGTTCGTCGCGCGTGTTCACGATCGGGCGCTTCAGCGTGGTTTCGAGACCGACTTCCTCTTCAAAGAAGTCTGCACGTTGCGTGAGTTGATACGGAACCGTCGGCCGCCCATGCTCCGAGCCCACCTTCCCTGACCCCGTCAGGATCTGTCTGGAGACGAGAAAGGTCGTCATCTGGTGCACGATCTCACCGAAGGGCACCGATCTCGGTACGAGATAGTTCTCATGTGCCCCGTATGAATTGCCCTTTCCATCAGAGTTGTTCTTGTGAATCAGCATCCGTTGGCCATCTCTGAGAGATCTATTCACACGACTTGACGCCTTGTACATGATGAGTTCGCCAGCCTTGTCGTACAACGTTGCTTCGAGTGGGTCTGCGCACTCCGGCGTGGAGTATTCCGGATGGGCGTGATCGACATAGAGGCGCGCCCCGTTGTGAAGCACCGCGTTGACCAATCCCGAGTCCGTCTCATCGATCGGCGTCTCGCGCAGGGAGAATCCCCTCGCGTCGCGTCCAGGAGACTCATCGTCGTAGGACCATCTGATGCGGTCGGCGCCCTCTGCGTGAGCATCGACCACTGCAGCAGACGCGGTTACAGGATTGAAGGAAGGATCATTCGTGATCGTTATCCCATACTCGACCTCTGTGCCGAGGACCTGAGGTTCAGTCATGATCAGAGGTATTGGCCCGGCGACACGCCCTCAATGGCGCGTTGCTCCCCGTCACCCTCGATGAGCGTTCGCACATACACGATTCTCTCACCCTTCTTGCCGGAGATACGTGCCCAATCATCCGGATTCGTGGTGTTCGGCAGATCCTCATGCTCCCGGAACTCCTGTTGAACGGCATTGAGGAGGTCCTGAAGCTTCAAGCCTCGTGTGCCGGCTGCAATCTCCCTTTTGATGGCGTCCTTCTTTGCTCTTCGTACGATGTTCTCGATCATCGCCCCTGATGCAAAGTCTTTGAAGTAGAGCTCTTCACGATCTCCATTGGCATAGGTGACCTCGAGGAAGCGATTCTGTGGGCCCTCGGTGAACATTGCTTCCGCGGTCTTGTCTACCGCGTTCGCGAGGAAGGCCTCGATGGACCCAAACACTTCGATCTCGGACTCGTCGTAGGGAAGGCCCTTGGTGAGGTAGATCGCGTAGATCTTTCGGGCTGCATCTTCGTCTGGCCTTTCGATCTTGATCTTCACATCCAGCCTCCCAGGCCGGAGGATCGCGGGGTCGATGAGATCTTCTCTGTTCGATGCTCCGATGACTATGACGTTCTTGAGAGACTCGACGCCGTCGAGCTCGCTGAGTAGCTGTGGAACGATCGTCGATTCGACATCCGACGACACGCCGGTTCCACGAGTCCGGAAGAGCGAGTCCATCTCGTCGAAGAACACGATCACCGGCACGCCCTCATCCGATTTCTCCTTCGCCCGTTGGAATATCAAACGAATCTGGCGTTCAGTCTCCCCAACGTACTTGTTGAGCAGCTCGGGTCCCTTGATGTTCAAGAAGTACGAACGCGTATCGGCCGAACCTGTGCTTTCGGCAACAGTCCTTGCAAGAGAGTTGGCGACCGCTTTGGCGATAAGTGTCTTGCCACATCCGGGGGGCCCATAGAGCAGCACACCCTTTGGAGCCTGCAAGCTGTACAGCTCAAAGCGTTCACGATGGAGGTACGGAAGCTCAACAGCGTCCTGGATGGTCTCTATCTGCGTGTCGAGACCACCAATGTCCGTATAGGTGATATCTGGGACCTCTTCGAGGATCAGTTCCTCGACCTCGGGCCGAGCGAGCCTCTCAAGGACGATCCCGGTCTTTGTATCCAATCTGACGAGATCGCCGGCTCTCAGATACACCTCGTGGACGGGCGCCCCGCGCGTCACAACGCGCTCCTCATCGCCCCTTCCAAGCACGACCAAACGATCTTCACCGAGTAACTCCTTGATGGTTGCGATGTCACCGGTCGATTCGAAGGCGCGCACGTCGACGATGTTGAAAGCCTCGTTCAGAATGACTTCCTGGCCGCGTTCAAGTGCCTTGATCTCAACCGTCGGTTCGACCGCGACCCTCAGCTTTCGACCGGAAGCCAGTACATCGACCGTCCCATCCACGTTGATACCTATCACGGTGCCAAAAGGATTCGGCGGCGCGGTCAGTTTCTCGACCTCGTCCCGCAGGAGTGCAAGCTGTTCGCGCGTCTCGGTCAGAACAGTTGCAAGCTTCTCGTTCTGGTTCGTGACCTGCGCCAGCTGATTGCGAACGTCGAGGAGGCGCTCTTCGAGGAGACGTACCCGGCGAGGTGCGTCGTGAAGCCTGCGCCGCAGCACGGCGATCTCCTCCTCGAGCATCTGAACTGTTGGCCGATTCCCTGATGTCTCTGTCTCTGACATCTCGACCTCCTCAACCAGTCGATCGCCGCGTGTTCCCTCGATTCGAGTGTAGGACACGAATCTGTCAATATCGGACGTTCCGCCGCTAGATTGACGCCGGCGTTCATTGCAGTGAGCCCGACGAGAACTCTCACAAAGGAAAGAAGATGAAGGTCTGGATCGATCAGGATCTTTGTACCGGCGACGGACTCTGCGAAGAGATCGCGCCTGACGTGTTCGTGATGCTCGATGACGGGCTCGCATACGTGAAGGAAGGCGACAAGATCTTTGCCGAATCAGAGGACAATCCCGAAGGTGCGAAAGGCATGGCAAGCTTCGCCGATGATCAGATGGAATTGGTCGTTGAATCTGCCGAGGAGTGCCCGGGAGAATGTATCTACATCGAACCGTAGAACCGCCTGCGGTTCGATGAGGTCCAGCCCCCATGCGAGGGCAGGCCTCATCTCATAGTGCGGGCTGGGCAGTCGATCCCACCGCTGGTTCACGCAGTGACTTGCGTGAGACGGTCAGGAAGCCCGTGTGACCGACCATGCGATGATCAGGCCTCACACTTCGACCCTCGACCGTCCAGGATCGCATCAAGATCTCGAATGTCGCTGATCCGCTGAACGACCTGGAGTCCGACAGAGCCTCCCTCACCTGTTGGACCTGTGGGACCGTGGGCAGGTAGCACGCAAAGCCACCGCCCCCCGACAGCACGTCAGCGGCGATCGGCACGCAATCCCAGGGCTCCGGAATGTCGAGCACGATCCGATCCGGTTTGAGTCCGATGAGAACCTCCTCGACCTCGCCGATCCTCAGATCGACATTGTCAGGCACGGCTCCCGCGAACGATTCGATGAGACGTCTTGCGTGCTTCGCGTGGTCCTCGCGCCGTTCGACGCTGATGATCATCCCGTCCGGACCGACTGCCCTGGACAAGGTGAGAGTCAGCGCTCCGGAGCCAGTTCCCGCTTCGACCACCACACATCCCGGCGCTATGTCTGCCCAGGTGACCAACGCACCGGCGTCCTTCGGATACATGACGGCCGCGCCGCGCTTCATCCGCAGAACGTGATCCGCGAGCCTCGGTCGCATTGCAACCACGAGTACACCCCTCGATGACCGAACGGTTGAACCTTCGGGGCACCCGATGATGTCCCCGTGGGGAATCGTTCCCCTGTCGAATTGGAAGGTCTTGGATGAATCGAGAGTAATAAGGAACTCGCGATCCTTCGGGTCCGAAAGCAGACACGCCTCGCCCTCGACGAATTCATCGCCCGTTCGAGTCATCCCAGCGTCGGAAGAAGCGCAGCCATCAGTGTGAGGACCATCATCGCAACGACCACCCAAATGACGATACGTACCCAATTCTGGTTTCCGCCATACATTTCAGCCTCCGATAGGTCCGTCGTGGATGACGTCTGTGCCTAGAAACACCTTGATCCTCGTGTTCGTCCCCGGCTCGAGGATCCCTCCATAGAGGATCTTCCTTTTCTTGCTCCGTTTGAGTACGAGTCCGGCACCGACAAGTCCGATGCCGACCATTGTCTGGGTCGACGTCCGTGACTTCCCTGAGGTCGCGGTCATCCAACCGAATCTGGTGAGTGGATGAAAACGGGCCCACCACCAGCGGCTGAGCACGTTTCGAAGCGAAGGCGTCACGTCCTGTATACCTCGACATGGATGCGCGAGCGCTTCGAGCGCCATACGACGAGAGCAACGAGGCCGATAACAATGACACCAGCCACCACAGCGACTGTGACCATGTTCGACTTCGCTTCTTCCTCCACGTCGATGACGACCCCCTCGATCTCCCTGAGCTTTGCCTCAAGGTCAGCCTTCTGAACAGTCATGTCTGATCTCCTGATTCATGTGGCTGGCTTGGTACGTCATGAACTCCTCGGTCCGGAACGAGTTTGATCAGAAGTGCACCGAATCCCACCAACGCGAATGTGAAGAGCACATAGCCGAGAGCCTCCCAGTAGGCCCCTGAAGGCATGACTCCGATGAGCGCGCGAAGGCCGGCGACTGACAACAGGACCAGTGCAACCGCCCACAGGGCAGCGGCACCGATCGAGTACCCAGCGAAGTGTCCGAGCCTCTTTGCAGGCTCCACCGTCTCTTGGAGCAGATACTCTTTTGCGAGTTCAACGAACTCGCTTGTGAGCCCGGGTATGTCTTGTAGCTGAGCCATGGTCCCCACTATCGACACCGTCAGGCTAACGGACCAGCTGTTACTCCGTGCCCGCAGGCATAGAAGGGTACAGCAAGCTAGGATGCCGCTTCGTGGAAACCGTTGGACAGGGGGGGACTCCGCCCCACGAAGGGCGCCTGAAAGCGAAACGAAATCTGATTCCGCTCGTCGGTGGTCAGGCTATATCGTTGTTCGGCGACTACATCGCGTTCTTCACGCTTCCACTGTTCGTGCTGTCGCTCACCGGAGACGCTTTCGACCTCGGTCTCACGGCGGCGGCCGAGACCCTCCCCATGCTGTTGTTCGGTCTTGCCGCTGGCGTGTTCCTCGATCGAAGGCGCAGACTCGGCGCAACTCTGATTGGTGCCGACCTGGTCCGAGCAGGACTGTTCCTCTTCCTTGCGGTCGGATCATATGGAGGCTGGATCAGCGAATACATCGTGTTCGCTGTCGCGTTCCTGACTGGGTCGATGGCAGTGCTCTTCGATTCGGGACTCCAGTCCTACATGACACGATCCCTGCTTGACGAGGATCTCATCAGAGCGAATACCCAGCTCGGCATCGCGCGAACACTCTCACTCAGCGCCGCACCTCTCGTCGGTGGCATCATCATCGCTCTTGCCGGTGGATTCGCCCTCGCGTTCGGACTCAATGCGGTGACCTTCGTGGTGTCTGGTGCTCTCCTTGCCTTCGTGCGACCCATCAAGCGCGTCTCGCCACCCGAGCATGAGCCCTTTGGCGTAGCGATCCGTTCAGGACTGAAGGTTCTCTTCGCGGATGATCGGCTGAAGTGGGGGACCTTGGGGGGAACGGTCACGAACCTGGTCTTTCAACCTCTCGAGATCCTCCTGGTGTTCTTTGTTGCAACGGAGGTTCTCGGCATGGACGTATCCGACGGTTCCATCCTCGCCGAGCGCGGGCGTGAGATCGCTTTGTTCTTTGCTGCGCAGGCCGCGATCGGCTCCATCGGTGTCGCCTTCGCCGGTAGGATCGCCAGGCGCATTCCGCTTGGAACGATGTACGTGATCGGCCTGGCAATGCTCGGCTCCGGGTTCCTCACAGTCGCGATCATGGGGAATTGGCTTGCCATCATTCCTGCAGGGATCGCGATCACCGGTGTCACCTGGGTGAACGTGGCCCTCGTGACCATGCGTCAACAGCTCGCCCCTCGAGAGCACATGGGCAGGGTCATCGCCGCATCGCGCACATTCGCATGGGCAGGTCTCCCCGTCGGCGCAGCGATTGGCGGAGCACTCGCAGGAATGGTCGGAGTTGTACCCGTCTACATCGGTGGATCCACCGCGGTGATCGTCGTAGCGATCCTTCTGATGCGAACTGCGCTCTACCGGGATGCCGTTATGGCAGGAGGCCGTAGGCCGTAGACCGTTCGCCGCCATCAGGTACCCGGAATCGGATTCCTACGTGGATCAGAACCGTCTGTTCTTGAATTTCTTCTTCTTCTTGGCCCCGCGTCGCGAGTTCAGCATCCAGCCAAGGGCAAATCCGAAGAGCGTCGCGATAATCATCCAGACGACGATCTGGCTTGCTACATACGTCACGACGTACCCTCCAGGGCTGTGAACTCGATTCGACGGTTTCGAGCGCGCCCTTCTTCTGTGGAGTTGCTCTCCTTTGGCTGGGACTCACCGTAGCCGATTACTTCGAACCGTTCCCTCGATTCGCCATTCGCAATGAGATAATCGAGAACTGCATTGGCTCGATCTTCGGAGAGCTGCTGATTCTCAACGTCCGAGCCACGATCGTCGGTGTGTCCACTGATCTTCACGCGAACCTCCGGCGCCTGTTTCAGGGCATCAAGAATCCCATCGAGCAACTCCTCGCCCTTCTCCGTCAACTCGTAGCTCTTGATCTCGAATTCGACGACCTTGCCCTCGATGAGCACGTCGAGGTTCACCTGCAACTCCTCGATCTCCTCCTGGGAAGGCCCGACCTCGAGTAACCGAATCGCTGGATTTGCGGCGAAGCCGATCTCGTCAGCCGTCTGGGTGACCCTGGAGTTGAGCTCGTTCCGTAGGTCCTTGTCCTCGACTTCCCCAGAGACCACCAGCAGTCTTCCGTTCGGATCGACGATCAGCCTGCCAGAAGGCAGCAACGGGCTGATGCTCTTGAGAAGCCCCATGGTCGAACCAAGCCACCCGGGTTCCTCCTCGAGTCCCTCGAGAATCGTGAGTCTCTCGAGGTCGAGAGATGGGAACGTATCAATCAACGTCTCATGCACCAGAGTCCTGCGGTCCTGGGTGGCGACATTGCCGATGACGATCGCAGACTCACCGTCCCAGACGATCTCGATGGCATCGCCTGTGATCACTATCTCCTCGAGTTCACCGGAGAAGATTGGCCAGAGCTTTCCCTCGACCGCGCGCACACCGGTCAGGGCCGCTACCGCGATGAAGGCGTCGTCTTCAGATTGTTCCGTCGTGATCGAGCCGGAGAGAACAACCGTTGCCCCGGTGGCTTTGACGTCGACATCGTGAAATCCTGCGTCCTCGAGCGTCTGCAGCGACCGTTCCTCCAGGTTCGTCTCGATGTTCTTTGTCCCGAAGTTCACAGCGGCGAACGACAATGCTATGAAGACCGACAGCGAAATCAAGAGGAACGTCGTAGCGGATGTGATCGCATCGTCCTCAGATTCGCCTCCGAACGAGGGCGGTCGGGACGAAGTTCCCGTGTACCGGGAGACATCAGCAATGCTGCGTCTCTTTCTTCTGACCATCGAACCTCTCCGTCGTCCTTGCAATGTTACAGACGTACCTTGGTACCGCTCCTATGGGTCCGATCGGTGTGCGTCGCGCAATGAGACACCGACTTCAGGAGGCTTCCTCGACTGTTGATTCGACATCGTTCGTGTCGAATACTGCCGCGAGTGCCGGTGACCTCGCTGCTCCGTGCTCGATCATGCCGACAACTGCAGCCTGTAGAGAGCGCACCTTCTCGACGAGGTCAGTGTGTTCGGCCTCGAGGGTTGACCTGATGTCTGAGGACTCCCGCTGCGCTGCGGCGATACGGATCGCAGCCTCGTGGCGAGCGGCGTCGATCGTCTCCCGAGCTCGGCGATCGGCCTCCTCCCCTGCTCTACGACCGCGTTCTGCTGCTTCAGCCTCGAGCTGGGTTGATTCTGCCTTGGCTCGCTCCTCGATGGACGACGCCTCTCTCGTGGCGCTTTCGAGCCGCTCCTTGGCCTGCAGGAGGACTGCGGTACTCTCCTCCTGGGCTCTTTGCGCTTCCTTCTTGGGCACTTCAACCAGCCGACCTGCCTCGGATCTCGCATCCGCGATCAGCTGTTGTGCTCGATCCTGGGCCTCGTCGAGAAGCTGCTGCTTCGACTCTGCGGCCGCAAGGAAGGCAGCTTCGACGTTGCCCTCGGCATCGAGGGGAGCCTGGATCTTGCGTTCCAGTGCGTTCGCTCGCACGCCTTCACGTCTCAGATTGGCCTCGAGCTCGGTTACCTCATCGGCGATCCTGTCGAGAAACCGCGCCACCTCGTCCGGATCGAAACCCTTGCGGCTGCGGGTGAATTCCTTGCTCCGAATCTGATCTGTCAGTGACTGCATCGGTGACCTCTCTTATGATCACCCTCCAACCCGTCTCCGAATTCACCAGCGATGAACGTGCGACGTGGTCAAGAGCGTACCCTGAGTGTCAATCGGCATCGGGCCGCCACCTCTTTAGGACATCCGCGGTCGACCGCTGCCCATCGTTTCGTCCTGTCCCGGGATCTTGAGCTACCGTCTACCGGGTGTTGGCCCAGATGACCGCAACGATCGGCGAATCAGACTGCGAGACCATCAGCAACGGGCTTCTCGCCCAGCCTGTGAACGCTGTGTCGAGCCTTGCCTATGTCGTGGTCGGTGGGATCGTCCTGTACTCGATTACTCGATCCGAGGACGAAGAGCGGTCGAATCGGCTGGTGTTCGGGTTCCTGCTCGTCGCCACCGGCGTCGGCAGCGTGCTCTTCCACGGGCCCCAGGGACCGGCCAGTCGTTTCGTTCACGATGTGACGTTCGTACTCACGGTGCTCTTCATTGCGGTCATAACCATCAGTGGGATCGTTGGATGGGCGCGCGGTGTGCAATGGGCTGTGTTCCTTTCTGCGGCCGCCTTGACAGCCATCGTGCTTGCTGTGTGGCCGTCGAGCACCAACGTTCTCGCAGGCGCGTCCTTGATGCTGCTCATCGCAAGCGATGTACTCGGTCATAGGACCGGTGCGATCCGCAAACGCTGGTGGAGGGCGGCCGTGACGGCAGTTGTCATTGCAGTGGCATTGTTCATCGCCGGAAGGACCGGCGGTCCGTTGTGCGACTCATCGTCGCTGTTCCAAGGTCATGCTGCGTGGCATGTTCTCTCGGCTGGGGCGTTGTGGGCATACTTCGAATCGACCGCACCGGTGAGGGCTGGCATCTCGGAGGATGTTTCGTGACCACACACCCATCCATGGAGGACGTCCGGGCTGCCGCAGGCCGAATCGAGTCCTTCACGCACAGGACGCCTGTGTTCACATCCCGGTATCTCGACACCTACACCGGTTCGACCGTGTTTCTCAAGGCGGAGAACCTTCAGAAGGTCGGGGCTTTCAAGGCACGGGGAGCCACGAACGCTGTCCTCTCCCTCAGTGAGGATGCCGCTGGGAGAGGTGTCGTCACCCACTCATCCGGCAACCATGGACAGGCCGTCGCCTATGCGTGCTCGATCCGAAAGATCGCTGCCACTGTGGTCATGCCCGAGCACGCTCCGGACGTGAAGGTAGATGCTGTGAGGGGATACGGCGCAAGCGTGGTGTTCTGCCAGCAATCGGAGCGAGCTCCAACGGTCTCACGTCTGATCGCCGACCACGGCTTCACGGAGGTGCATCCCTTCGATGACCCTGTTGTCATCGCCGGACAGGCAACGGCAACTCTTGAGCTGGTTGATGAGATTCCTGACCTCGATGTCATACTCGCCCCGATCGGCGGCGGTGGTCTCCTCGCTGGCGCTTCGATCGTTGCCACTGAGATCGGTATCGACGTGATTGGAGCCGAGCCCGAAGTCGTAGACGATTCGTTTCGATCTCTTCGTGATGGAGTCAGATATCCAGCAACCGGAGCCATCAGCGTGGGAGATGGCTTGTTGGTCGGCATCGGCGCGATCCCCTTTGCCATCCTTCACGGCGCCAATCGAACCGTGGTAACCGTCACAGAGAAGGAGATCATCGATGCGATGCAAACCCTGGCTCAACGCACGAAGCTCGTCGTGGAACCTTCGGGTGCAACGGCTATAGCCGCGCTCATGCGCCACATCCCCCTCTTTGCGGGAAGACGCGTCGGTGTCATTCTCACGGGCGGGAACGTGTGAGGGAAGAAGTTCAAAGTTTTCGGTTCACGGTTTTCGGCCTACGGAAGGTTCTGACCGTGAACCGCGGACCGTAAACCGAAAACTTCCTACAACAACGTCGACAGGTTCGTCAGGGCGGTTCCATAGGCGCTGCGAGCCTCTGCAAGGTTCCGTGACGATCTCACTTCGCGCTCCCTTGCATCCTGGAGAGCGGCCTGACCGGCATCAGAGCGGGCTTCAACCGTGCGATAGTTCATCCGAGCCTCTGCACGATCGTCCACAGACCGCCTCAGGGACCGCATTGATGCAATCGTGGCACTTGCTTGCTGGGCTGTCCTCTGGTCGGGTGCACCGGCTTCCAATGCATAGAGACTGTCACTCGCCTTGCCGATTCGGTCGTCGAGTTGCTTCCAGGTCTCCGCAAGGGCAGTCCCTGCAGTGGCTCCGACAGCTGACTTGCCATCAAACGTTGCATTGCCTCGCCAGATCGCGAGATCCTCGGACATGGCGTCAAAGAGCCACCGAGCGTCGGAGTAGCCCTTGCGTGCGTACTCCTTCCAACTCGTGGGAGGCTGGGCAACAACGATCTTCTTCTTCGACCCTCTCGAGACGAACGCAATGATGAGAATGAGGAACGCACCCAGCACGACCAGCAGGAGCCACCATGGTGTGGTTGCTTCTGTGTCCTCTTCAGCCGGCACCGTGGAGTCGGGTGCGTCTGACGGGGGCGGTGCCTCGGTGGTATCTGGTGCGTCGGTTGTGTCGGGTGCGTCCGGAGCTGCCGTAGTGGTGATGCCTCCCTCAGGCAGGGAGGGAAGGGTGCCATCGCCATCGCCGAGACCACATGATGCAAGCAACAGAACACCCGCTACGGTGATCGCCATCGCCCGAATTCGCATCTCGTTCCTTCCATTCTTCGCCGGCACCCATGCTACAGCCAACGAGAACACGCGAAGCTACACTTCCCAAGCACGACGAAGGAACACTCATGGATTTCTGGGACGTCTTCTGGACGCTTGTGATCTGGATTCCCCTCATCCTCCTGTGGGGCTTTGCGCTTGTTGATCTCTTCGCCTCGAGTCATCCGGGGTTGGCAAAGGTTCTTTGGGCGATCGCGATCATCTTCCTGCCGATCATCGGTGTGATCCTGTACTTCGCACTTCGTCCGAGCCACGAAGAGACCTACAACGTTGCTTCGGCGCGACAGGTAGGTCCCTCCGACTCAGATGACATCGCAAGACTCGCCGACATGAATGAGCGTGGGATCCTGGGTGATGCAGATTTCGCCCGCATCGTCACAACGATGTATCGCTAGTGCCCTTTGCACCAAGCCGCTAGAACTGGCCGGGGGTCCAGTCCCTGAGATCGAATACCTTCCGAGTGGCCACAACGTCGGCGAGCACCTCATCAGGGATCCTGTCAACGGTTTCGGCTATCTCTACCTCAGACGCAGCGGTGGCCACAAGCCCTCCTCCGGAGAGATCGCACACTTCCTGCGCACGGGCAGACAACTCTGCGGTGCCGACCATGCGGGCGAGGTCGATGATCGACTCCTTTGGGAGACCGAGAAGCGGCCGCAGAATCGGTGTTTCGACAGACTTCGATACGGCAACGAGGTGCGGCAGTGTTTGGCTGGAGACCTGGCCGAGAGCATCTCCTGTCAAGAGAGCCGTGATCCCGGCACCCTGAGCGATCTCGCTCGCTGCGCGCGCCATCATCACCTTGAGGCTGACCTGGCGCATTCTCGGATCTACATGCTCGAACAGAGCGTCCTTGACCGGTTGGAATTCGACAACGTGAACAACAGGCTCAGTCCCATGGCCCCACTGTGTCCACAGTTCTCGAGCGACAGCAATCGCATGGTCAGATTGAGCACAGTTCAGGTCGAAATGGACAAAGTCGACAGGGCACCCTCTTGACATCAACATCCACGCCGCCACGACGGAGTCGAATCCACCAGAGACCAGACAGAGTACGCGGTCCTGGGTGCCGAGCGGTAGCCCCCCTGCAGCCTTTTGATGATCGATCACAAGGAACGCTCGTTGATCGAGCACTGTGACATGAACCTCGACTTCGGGATTCGTGAGATCGACACCAGCTGACTGGGAGTAGAGCTCTGCACCGATGAGACGAGCAAGGTCCATTGAGTTCCACTCGTGGGTTCCGCGACGCTTGACCCTTGCTGCGAAGGTATGCCCGTCCACCTGGCCGGAAGTGATCTGCGCGACGCTCTTCGCCAGATCCTCGATGTCATCGAACGCGATGTGACGAACCGTATCCACGGATGAGAGGCCGAACACCGAGAGAGCAGCCGACCGGACTGCATCGACAACCGAATCCGAGGGGTTGAGCTCAAATCTATGGGAACCAACCCTCTTGGTTTGTCCCCGATATCCTGCCATTCCGAGCGCGTGGTCGAGGTTCGCACGCACGCGTTTGATCAGCCGCCTCTGGGTGCGTTGGGATTTGAGGAAGACATCGCCCGACAGCGTGACATGGAGAGTGGTCGTTGTAGGCATGCTTCAATGATACGAAGCCATGTCGCGTCTTGTCACGGCTGGTTCTCGGCAGTCAAACGCAGGGAAGGGAAGTACTCAACCACCGCGACCGTTGCGGTGCCGAAAGATTCCGAAAGCTCCTTGTTCAAACTGGACACCGAAGGGATCTCGCCTTCTCCGGTGATGACAATGTCCACTTCCTCGCCATTCACCTCCACCCTGTTGAGGCGGAGATTCTCCTGATCACCAAGCCACTCTTCGGCCACCGCCTGAGCCCTCGACTGCCTCGATGCCGATGTGAGGATGCCCTCGGACGTGAATGCAAGCGGCACCATGATGATCAAGGCTCCAAGAAGCACCGTGATGATGACCGTCTTCATCTTCTCCCTGTTCTCCTGGAGCTTCGTGACCAGGGCGAAGCCCGTCAGGACGAACACGAGGGAGGCAGCAAGGATGATCGACACGAGGTTCGTCAGGAACAGGACGAATGCCCCGCCAGCGTCTCCGTAGTTCCCAACCGTGAGCGTCACGCCGACAACTCCGAGCGGTGGAACGAGAGCCACCGCAATCGCGACCCCTGTGATCGAGGACGAGACGCGTTTGTCCACTGTTGCATATGCCCCGGCCGCTCCGGCTGCTACCGCGATCATCATGTCCAGAAGCGTCGGGGACACTCTCGAGATCACTTGTGTGTTCGTTGCTATTGGAACGAAGTGCGGTGCCCATGATGCAACGATCCAAGCCGTGAGGATCGAGACGGCAACACCTCCGACGACCGTTGCGAATGCGCGGGACACGCGCGACATCCAACCGTTGACAATGCCAGCGCTCACTCCGAGAATCGGCGTCATCAACGGAGCGACGAGCATCGCACCAATGACGACCGCCGTCGAGTCCGCAAGGATCGCCAGCGTGGCGATCGTCGTCGAGAGCACCAGCAATACCCAGTATCCGGTCTGCTTCTGCGACGAATCGGGGGCCTCGAAGTAAAGGTTGTCGATCACTTCGACACGCATCTCTTCACCAACGTCACGCTCACCCAGCCAACGCTTGATGAAGCCTCCGAGCTCGACAGCTCCCAGGCGATCAGCGTCACTGCTGGTCAACCCGTAGCTGATCATGATCCCTCCTGATACGAGTGCCGTTGCAGCAATCGTGAGCATCAGCGCGGTCTCAACGGCGTCAGGAATCACGAAGATGACCACAGCTGCGGCAACTGAGAGCCCGCCGCGCACAAGATTGAACGTCCAGGCACCCGAGGTGGACCTCGACTGGAGGGCGCGGATGACAACCATCACACCTCGTATCCCGAGGATGATGGCGAATATTTGTATGAGCACGTCGAACGCCAGATCCGGTAGGAGGACGATTCCGGCTCCTGCAAGAACAGAGATGAGCCCGAGACCTACCGTCGTCCAGACGATTGGCCTGATACGAGCTGCGCTCCAAATGTCGGCTCCGCCCATGACAACCAACGCGGCTGCCAGGGCAAGTGCGAGCAGCCGTGCGGATGCCTCCGGAACCATGAGAATGAACAACCCACCGAGAATGAATGCCGCTCCACGAATCGTCGCGGGGTTCAGCCAGTCGGCCTCGATCTCTCTGAGCTTGTCGGTCATGGCAAGCAATCTAGCGGTGCGCAACACACCAGCCACGAACCTCTATCGCTGACATGTGTTCTTGGACCGCTCGGGCCTGTACCCGGGCTCATACTTGGCTCTTGCCCCCTACGGTTGGGAGGCGGCACACCACTAGGAATCGATGAACCTGACGAAGCGACGTTTGCCGACCTGAATCGTTGAGCCGACAAGCTCGGATCGACTGATGGATTCGTCATCGACTCGACGGCCGTCGATCTTGACGGCACCTTGCTTGATCAGCCGTCTCGCTTCACCGTTGGATACGACCAGGTCGGCATCGGCAAGCGCTTTGGGCAACCACACCGGATCATCAGTCGGGAGAGCAACATTCGGCACATCAACGGGGACCTGCTTCTCCCTGAAGAGGAGGTCGAAGGCTGCTTCAGCCTCTCCCCCACTCCCCCTGCCGTGGTACTTGTCGACAACCCTTCTGGCGAGATCACGCTTCAGCTCCCCCGGGTGGGCAGTGCCGCTCTCGAGGCTGTCAACGATCTCTGCAATCTCATCGGCATTCGCGCCTGCCGCGAGTCGGAACCAGTCAGGCATGAGCTCATCGGGGATCGACATCGTCTTGCCGAACATCTCGTTCATATCGGCACGAACAGAGATGTAGTTGCCGAGGGATTGGGACATCTTCTTCGTGCCATCCGTCCCGACGAGCAGTGGAACGGTTGCGACTGATTGTGGCCTCTGTCCTGCCCGCTCCTGCAGGTCTCGTCCCATGAGCAAGTTCAGGAGCTGATCATTCCCTCCTATTTCAACGTCTGCTTTGACTGCAACGGAATCCGTTCCCTGAAGGATCGGGTACATCAACTCGATGAGCGAGATCGATTCGTTTGCTCTCCATCTGCTCGAGAAATCCTCGCGGTCCATCAGCCGCGCAACCGTGACCTTTGCCGTGAGTTCGAGTACGTCTGCCATGCCCATCGGGGCGAGCCATTCGCTGTTGCGTCGAATCTCGAGCCTTTCCTTCATGAGAAGCGACACCATGGTGGGAAGACATGCGTCGACGTATGCATCTACTTCGTCTGGGGACAATCTCTTACGGGTTGAGCTCTTCTCCGAGGGATCGCCGACCCGGGCAGTGAAGTCGCCGAGGATGAGCACTGCAATGTGACCCATCTCTTGGAAGCGGCGGAGCAGATCGAACACGACCGCCCATCCCAACGTGACATCTGGAGCTGTGGGATCGACCCCGAGCTTCACACGCAGCGGCGCCTCGCGCTCGAGCTGGCGCATGAGTTCGCCTTCCGGAAGGGCAACATCGACGGTCCTTGTGATGTGCTCGAACTGCTCTCGTGGGGGCTTCATATGTGCTGGGAGGCTAGCGATGTCATGCCAACCATTCGTTGCACTACCGGTCGACGGCGACGAAACGCAACAGTGCATCGACTCCGGCGCTGATCCCGATCCTTGGCGTGATCGTGTAGGCGGGCTCAGAGACAGGCAGGCAGGTGATGGAAACGCGACCTGCGCCGAGCATCGACCCTGAGTCCGATCCCGTGACCCCGAGGGCCTGGGTCAGCTTCCCCGGACCATCCGCCAAATGATCAGGCCTTCCCCTGCGTTCGATGACCGTATTGGTGCCCTCGACCACACTGCCTCCACGCAGCAGCACAGCCTGTGGTTCGTCTACTCGAGCCGTGACGAGATTCATGCACCAGTGGATTCCGTATGAGCGGTAGACATAGACGGTCCCTGCCGGACCGTACATCGGGTCGTTCCGTGCCGTTCGAGATCGGTACGCATGGCTGGCGGGGTCGTCTCGTCCGAGATACGCTTCAACCTCGTTGAGGCGAAGGGACACGGTTTCGCCGTCCACGACGCTCGTGATCACCGCCCCGAGCAACCCAATGGCCGCACTCGGAGAATCCTCTGCGAGAAAACTCAGATCCATGGCGCCTTTCAGGCCATACCCCGCAGCTCTCCGCCAGTGACCTCGGCGACGCGATCGGCGATCGCCTTGCGTACAGGAACGACTTCTTCATCGGTAAGCGTTCGATCTGTGGCCCTGAGGCGGATTCTCACGGCTATCGACTTTCTTCCCTCACCGATGGAACCACCTGTGAAGACGTCGAACACGTCAACAGCCTCGAGCAGCCCCGACGCGCCTTCACGCACGGCGGCGATCAAGGAGGAAGCCGTAACGTCGTGATCAAGAGCGAAGGCGAGGTCGAAGACAACGGGGGGAAACACGCTCGGCAGTTCATACTGCCACGGGGGTCGCTCGAGGAGCATTTCATCGAGATCCATCTCAGCAGCTACCACCCGTCCCGACAGCCCAAATTCCTTCGAAACAACCGGATGGATCTCTCCTACGGCACCGATGACTGCATCGTCGAGCATGATCTCGGCGCATCTACCGGGATGAAACGGTGCAACGGAGGCCTGGCGCAACTCCGTATTGTGCAGTCCGAGTTTGTCGGCCAGCAGGGACCACACGCCCGTCCCGTCGTACAGATCAAAGCCGCGCCCTGCCGCAATCCAATCACCGCTCCTCTCCCCCGCCATCACATAGGCAAGCCTGTCTGGTTGTTCGGGCAGTTTGCCCGCACCCGGGAGGAACACCTTCCCGATCTCGTAGAGTCTCGCAGTCTCGTTCTTCCGGGCGATGCCACGCGACGCTGCCTTGAGCATGCCCGGAAGCAGCGTTGTGCGCATGATCTCTTCGGTGTCGTTCAACGGATTCGCGAGGCTGATGCTCGCTCGTGCCGGGTGCCCGTCAGCGAGACCAAGTCGATCGAGGTCGGCGCTCCCGATGAACGAGAAGTTGATCAGCTGGTGGAACCCGGCCCCGACCATGATCTCGCGGACGAGGCGAAGCCTTCGCTCACGATAGGACAACCCGCCTCCGGGCCCCTGCGGAACGGTGTCGGGGATCCGGTCGAAGCCGTAGAGCCGGGCTATCTCCTCAACGAGATCAGCCGGAACACGCACGTCGGGACGGCGCGTCGGCACGGTGACAGTGAGGGGATCGGTCCCCGATACGCCGAATGTGAGTCGTGTGAGCAGATCGGCAGTGGTCTCACTGTCGAGTGCCATACCGAGTATGCGTTCAGTTTCGGACAATGGGTACTCAACCGTCCAGGGGATGATCCCCCCCGGATCGACGTCAACCGGAGAAGGCGCAGGTGAGCCACCGGCGATCTCGGTGAGTAGCTGGGCCACCCTGTCGGCACCGAGGTGACAAAACGACGGATCAGCGCCACGCTCGAATCGGGCTGATGCTTCCGAACGGAGGCCGAGCCGCTTCGATGTCATGAGAATGCTGGGTGGATTCCAATAGGCCGCTTCGATGAAGACATCGGTCGTCGCGTCATGCACCTCCGTCGCAGCACCACCCATCACACCGCCGATCGCGACACTCTCGCTTCCATTGGCCACGACGATGTCAGACGCAGCCAAGGTCCTTTCCTGGTCATCGAGCGTGACGATCGTCTCGCCCTCCTTGGCCATGCGGACCACGATTCCGTCACCCAGCCGATCCACGTCGAATGCATGTGTGGGATGACCGAACTCGATCATGGCATAGTTCGATGCGTCGACCACGTTCGAGATCGGTCGCACACCGGCCCGGATGAGACGCAAACGCAGCCAGTGCGGTGAGGTACGCACGGTGATGTTCCGCACCTGGCGACCGGCGAAGCGTGGGCAGGCCTCCGAGTCGTCAATGATGACAGACACGGCTGAGGGTTCGCCCGATTCTTCAACGGTGATGCCGTGTTCCGCGAGCGGGATCCGATAGAACGCCGCCAGATCTCTGGCGAGACCGTAGACGGACAAGCAGTCCGGCCTGTCCGGCGTGATCTCGATCTCGTAGTACACGTCCGGCATACCGATGACATCTCCGAATGGCTCACCCACCATGTCGACCGCATGGGGATAGTCGTCGTTGAGCACCATGATGCCATCAGCCTCTTCACCAAGCTCGAGCTCGATCTCCGAGCAGATCATGCCGTTGGACGTGACACCGCGGATCTCCCGACGCGTGATCTCGAAGCCGCCTGCAAGTGTGGCACCGGGCACCGCAACCGGCACGATGGCGCCAGCCTCGAAGTTCCATGCTCCACAGATGATGTCGAGGACCTCGTCACCGACGTCCACTTTGGTGAGCCTGATCTTGTCTGCATCCGGGTGAGGCGACACGTCGAGTACTTCACCGACGACGACACCAGCGAACGACGGCTCGATCGCGTGCCAGTCCTCGACTTCGTGACCCAGGCTTTCAAACGCCTCTGCGATCTCGCTTGGATCATCGGTTGGGATGTCGACGAAGTCTCTGAGCCACGACAGCGTGAGTTTCATCGGTACTGCTCCAGGGTTCGCACGTCGGGGTCGATCATCGTTCTGAGATCGGTGATGCCGTGACGCACCATTGCCATCCTGTCCGCTCCCATACCGAACGCAAAGCCTGACAATGCTTGCGGGTCATACCCAACGTGTTCAAAGACGGCAGGATTCACCATCCCGCAGCCGATGAGTTCGATCCACTTCCCCTGTGTGTATACGTGCATCTCTGCCGAAGGCTCGGTGAATGGGAAATAGTGCGGTATGAATTTCACCCTTGTGTCCGACCCGAAGAACTGGCGCGTGAACTCAGCGAGAGTTCCCTTCAGGTCGGCGAATGTGATGTCGTCATCGACAGCGAGGCCTTCGATCTGATGGAAGACCGGCAGATGCGTTGCATCGACTGCGTCGGCCCGAAAGACCTTGCCGGGCACCACGATGTAGACAGGTGGCTCGTGCTCCTCCATGTGGCGGGCCTGCATCGGTGACGTGTGCGTGCGGAGCAACACCTCTTCGTCACCTTCCCCATAGTCGAGGTACAGCGTGTCGCTTTCGTACCTCGTTGGGTGGGTCTTCGGAATGTTGAGTGCCGTGAAGTTGTAGAAGTCTGTCTCTGCTTCAGGGCCTTGCACCATCTGATATCCAAGTCCGACGAAGATGTCCACGATCTCGTCGATCGTCTGCTGGATGATGTGATGAGTTCCCCTGTCCGGCACTCGACCGCGAAGTGTCACATCGACTCTGTCTGCGGCGAGGTTGCTGTTCACTTCTTCGACTTCGATTGCGCCCCGCTTCGCATCGATACGAGATGTGAGGTCGACGGCGATGTCGTTGATCGCCTTGCCCATTGCCCCCCGCTCGACTGGGTCTTCGATACGACCGAGTTCTCGCCTCGCCTCTGCTACCGGTGATCTTCGGCCAACGACCTCCGCCTCGATCACGTCGAGTTCGGCGATGGTTGTTGCAGATTCGATACGGTCGGGCGCGTCCTTCGTGAGTTCTTCGAGTGGGTCCATGCGATTGGACAGGTTAGCGGTCGTTGCCAATGCTGTACTCCCGGTATCTGTGCGAACCCCAGGAATCAGAAAAGACCGGCACGCAAATCGCGGTATGTACGTCGGGAGAACCATAAACACGCTCTTCTCCCGACGTGAATGTGCGCAACCGGCGGTAGCCGGTGGACGCTGGATGAATGCATGCTCGGAGAAGCCGGCGCGGCTGTCAGCGCACCCGAGCAAGGGTTGTATGAATCACGGATTTGAGTCGCATACCCCATTGCCGCGATGGATTCTCCCGTAATCATTGGGTAGTCAGCACAACGCCGAGATCATGATCGTCCGGCACTGGCTCGAGTGACGCGGAATCGTTGTCCGCACGGATGAGGCGCTAGCACCCCGACACCACCGCTGACGTCATGACCTCGGTGATCAGAACGAATACGCCTTGCCATGTGGAAACGAACGGGGAGGCAAACGCAGCCCCGAGGGACGCTCAACTCGTCTGGGAGGTTCACATGCCTCGATGGACCAATCTCAAGGTTCTTGGGTTGACCAGACGACCGACCTGTACGGAGGACAACGGCACATCGGACGAGAGAAGCAGGATGTCTGAATGGAGTGAGATCCTGTGTGTAGAGAGGAGATCTGATATGGATACGACGACAACCGTACGCAACGGGATCGACGTCGATCAGCTTGTCGGTACGATCGATGCGATCAAGGACGATCCGAATGTGGGCCTGTTCACCTTCCGTGCATCGAGTAGCTGGGAGGAAGGGACACACAGCAAGGGCACGATCCAGGACTTCAGGCACGCAGGTGTCGAGGACATGACTCGGGCGACTCCCTTCATGCTCGACGGTGATGAACCGCCGATCCTGTTGGGAGCCAACAAGGGACCGAATGCGGTCGAGTTGCTGCTTCAGGCGCTCGGGTTCTGTTACGCCGTGGGATACGTTGCCAATGCTGCTGCACGCGGTATCGAGATCTCGCGGATGGACTATGAGATCGAGGGCGACATCGATGTGCACCAGTTCCTCGGACTCGAGGGGCCCAGGGCGGGGTTCACCGAGATCAGGGCGAAAGGCACCGTATCGAGCCCCAACGCAACAAAGGAGCAACTGGTTGAGCTCTGCCAGTACGTCCAGGACACTTCCCCTGTGCGCGACAGCCTTGCTCATCCCATTCCGATAACGACCACGTTGGAGGTGGTGTGACGAGGGATGTCCCACTGACCGAACGATCCTCAAGGTAGCCACGGACCGACACCGGTTCTGATCTGTCCCGGCTCAGCTCTCTCCTGCCAGGAGGTACATGAGAATCGACGCAGCCACGGCGGCATTGAGGCTCTCTGCTCCGCCTGGCATCGAAAGCGTCACACTTCTGTCCGCCTGCGTGGTGATCTTCTCGGAGAGCCCATGGGCCTCAGATCCGATGAGCAGAGCGATCCGTCGTTCCCCACGGCCGGGATCGTCCCCGCCGGACACGATGGATGCGAGGAGCTCGAGCCCCGCCGTGTGGGCGTCGGCCACCGGATCATCCGAAGAGGAGATGTGCATGCCGAAATGACTCCCTGCACCGGCCCGTAGAACCTTGGGACTCCATGGATCTGCTGTCGCTCCGGAGACACACACGTCCCACCCGAAGGCCGCCGCGGAGCGGAACATCGTGCCCACATTGCCCGGGTCGGCGATGTCGTTGAGGATCAGGGAGTCACGATGCCGAATCGCACGACCTTTAGGGATCCGTATGGCCGCAACGGGAGACTGTGGATGCACTGCGTCCGCTGCCGCGGTGAGGACCTCTGTGGCAACAAGGGATGGAACCCAGCCCTGGGAGTAGCACAGTTCCATCGTTGCCTCATCAGACGCCTCTGCGATGATCGCTTCAGGCACCACGCCTGCGGTGACCATTTGGGCGAACACCTTTGGACCCTCGATGAGCGTGAGACCCGCTTCACGTCGACCTCGAGCGCGATGGAGCCTCCTGATGCGTTTGACGAGGGGATTGCTGGACGACGTGATGGTGGGTTCCATCGAGCCATCGTACGGCGATGGGTCGCCGAACGCGAAGAAGTCAACGGTTCACGGTTTACGGTCTACCGTCAGAACCGGAAAGACGTCTCCAGTGTTCAGTTCACAGTCAGAACGATTCCGAAACCGTGAACTGTGAACTATCCGCTTACTCGACGGTAGCCGCCGTAGCCACGTCGACGAGTGCCTTGAAGGCATCGGGATCAGATACGGCCATCTCGGCGAGCATCTTGCGGTCCACTTCGACGTCAGCCGCCTTGAGACCGGCCATGAATCGGGAGTACGTGGTCCCGTTGGTTCGAGCAGCCGCGTTGATACGCTGGATCCACAGGCGACGGAACTGCCCTTTGCGTGCACGACGATGGTCGTACGAATCCTGCATTGCATGCATTACCTGCTCACGAGCAGCGCGGTATCTCCGTGACCTGGCTCCCGTGTATCCGGAAGCCCTATCCATTACCTTTTTGCGCTTTTTTCGCGCATTCACAGATCGCTTTACACGAGCCATGGGGGCCTCCTAGGGGTGCAGCATGCGGTCGATGCGCTTGGCATTCTTCCCGCTGAGATTCGATTTACCTTTGGCGCGACGCCATCGCGCCGCACTCTTCTTGTTTCGGTTGTGACCGCGCCAGGCCTTGTCGTGCCTGATCTTGCCACTGCCAGACCGCTTGAAGCGCTTTGCGGCGCCCTTGTGTGTCTTCATCTTCGGCACGTTTCACTCCTGTTGGGAGGAAGAGGAGAGCGGTAGCTATTCCTCGTCCGTAGTGTCGTCTTCATTCTCAAAACTGTCAGTCGGCGCATTCCTGGCTGGCATGAGAACCATCGTCATGTTTCGACCCTCGATCTTCGGCATGGTCTCGATCTCGCCGTAATCCGAAACATCGTCGTACAGACGCTTGAGGATGTCGCGACCGAGCTCGGGGTGGGCCATCTCTCTGCCCCTGAACCGCATGGTGCATTTGACCTTGTCGCCCTGACGCAGAAACTTCACAACCCGCTTGCGTTTGACATCGAAGTCGCTCGCTCCGATCTTTGGCCGGAACTGGACTTCCTTGATGACCGTGCGGGTCTGGTTCTTTCGGGCTTCCCTTGCCTTGACGGACTGGTCGTACTTGAACTTTCCGTAGTCCATCATCCTCACAACCGGAGGACGAGCATCAGGGGCAACCTCAACCAGATCGAGCCCGAGCTGAGATGCAAGCCA
>Ga0164320_10000031_pt1 | contig 34337 bp, 34 predicted proteins | sample GuaBasSediGuay11_FD_113736 | JGI IMG/M metagenome (GOLD analysis project Ga0164320, IMG submission 113736) | Subseafloor sediment microbial communities from Guaymas Basin, Gulf of California, Mexico - Guay11, Core 4567-28, 0-3 cm | ecosystem: Environmental > Aquatic > Marine > Hydrothermal...
GATGGCAAATACGACGAAATAAAGCTGGCGATAGTCGGGATCTATTTCTGGAAATTTACGCATACAGATCGCCCATGAATTAATAGACAGTAACTGGGCATATAAAACCAGTTTTGGGAAACTCGTTTTGGTACGAGTCATAGAAGGAATAAACGATACCACCATCGGGAAAAAGCGGGCGTTCGCAAGGGCGCAGGCAAAAATAATGGTAAATAAATCCTGCCCGTTTGTGGTCAGCTCGACCATCGCAAGCTGGCCAGGTAATCCCCAGATAAGCGCAGTTGCGAGCGCCGACATTTCTGGCGAAAAGCCAACGTTTTGTGCCAATGATCCAAAGCCCATCATCGTCGTCAGCAAAATGAACGCCGGCAACGAAAGAGAATCCAGTATTGCTTTTCGAAAGATCTGGCCTTTGCCGCTGATTGGAATCATCAGAAAACTATGCCCCTGACCGGTACTAACAAACCAACTATTTTATTCATGATAATTCCGTAAACATTATCCTTTTACACCACGATCGAATTCACTCCAATCTGACGATAGTTTCCCTCCCAGCCAATAAATCTTCGGTATCTCGTCGACTCAGATTAATTCGATGGCAGAGCCATATAGTGTATTGGACGATTACAGGTGGAAATCGGTGGCACCTGTATAGGTTCTTTCACTTCTCATCCAGCATCTGTCTGTTGAAAGTATTTAACCTGACAGTACCAAGAAATAGGGTTATTTTCCTGGATTAATTTGTTAACTTGTCAGTACCATAAAAGAGATTTTCATATGAGAAATTTGCATTTACCCGGACGCTCGACGATTCATTCCATGAATGGGATGGCAGCAACCTCGCACCCTCTTGCAACAATCACCGCGATAAACATTCTTCAGGCAGGTGGAAATGCCATCGATGCTGCCATCGCTGCCTGTGCTGTACAGTGTGTCGTAGAACCGGAGTCAACGGGTATAGGCGGCGATTGCTTCGCCCTGTATGCTCCCGCTGGCGCAGGCGATATTATTGCCCTCAATGGCTCGGGGCAGGCGCCGGCAGCAGCAACCCCGGAGTGGTATGCGAAACAGGGTATTACATCCATCGAGCGGCAAAGTCCTCACGCGGTAACTGTTCCCGGTTCAGTCGATGCCTGGAGCAAACTAAATGTGGATTATGGCACAATGAGTTTCGGTGAAATATTGCAACCGGCAATCCGTTTTGCCCGTGATGGGTTCCCGGTTTCGCACAGAGTTTGGGATGACTGGTCGAGCAACGAAAAACATTTATCAGCAGACCCAACGACCCGGGGTATTTATTTGAAGGACGGCAAAGCGCCAGCCTATGGCACGGTTCATCGTCAACCGGATCATGCCAATACACTCGAACGCATCGCTGAACAGGGGCGTGCCGCATTTTACGAAGGGGAAAACGCAGAAGCCATCGTAAAATACCTCAACAGCATCGGTGGTGTTCATACCCTGGAAGATTTTGCAGCGACATCAGCCGATTATGTCACGCCGATTAAAACCGACTTCAACGGGCATGAGGTTTATGAATGTCCCCCGAATGGCCAGGGCATTATTGCTCTCGAAATCTTGAATATCATGGGGGGAATGGGCATCGAGTCACTTGATCCACTCTCCTCCGCACGGCTCCATCTTGAAATTGAGGCCACACGGCTTGCCTACGCCGACCGGGATGCCGCACTGGCTGACCCATCAATGATGGATGTCCCGGTCGAACGCTGGTTATCCGAAGAACATGCAGCCTCGCTTCGTGCCAAAATTGACAGGACCAAGGCCATGCCCGTCGAACCGCTATCGAATTTGGTGCGCCATGATGATACGGTCTACATCACGGTTGTTGATAAAGACAGGAATGCCGTCAGCTTTATTAACTCCCTGTTTAACGGATTTGGAACCGGCTTGATGGCCCCTGGAACAGGTGTTCTACTTCAAAACAGGGGCATCAGTTTCAGGACCGATCCCGCTCACCCCAATTGCATCGCCCCCGGCAAGCGCCCGATGCACACCATCATTCCCGGCATGCTCGTCATGCATGGACGCGCTGTCATGCCGTTTGGTGTCATGGGTGGGGACTATCAGGCGACAGGGCATGCTCACCTCCTGCATAATCTTCATGTGTATGGTATGGATCTTCAGGAAGCCATCGAATTCCCTCGTGTTTTCCCTAATCCTGGTGGCGGGGTTGTCGATGTTGAAGATGGTGTTCCTGACAGCGTCAAAGCGGAACTCGTCCGCATGGGGCACAAGATCGCAAGACCTCTAAAAGCGCATGGGGGTGCTCAGGCGATTCAGATTGACTGGGAAAACGGTACCTTGCGGGGCGGTTCAGAATCACGCAAGGATGGCTGTGCAATCGGTTATTAATATCATCACAGAAAACCACCCTTTATCCGGTTTTGAATTCTCTGGTACCTGAATGTCTTCCGATCTTATATCTCCAAACGAGCGGACACTTAAAGTTGCTCTGTGCGGGCTTGGCGCCGTTGGATTACCAACTGCAAAATGGCTGGATAAGGGGGTAGCTGGACTGAAACTTGTCGCCATTTCCGCAGGCAACAAAGATCGGGCCAGGGATCGCGTATCGATGTTCAACGCTCGGCCAGCAGTGCTTGATATTCGTGATCTCGCCGATGTGGCAGACGTGGTAGTCGAATGTGCGCCACCGGAATTTTTTGCCGAAATCGCCGAGTCGACGCTCAGCAAAGGGCGTATATTCATGCCTCTCAGTGTGACCTCACTGTTGCCGCGCCTCGACCTGATAGACCTTGCCCGTGAGAATGGAGGAAGCATCATCGTGCCATCTGGGGCTATTGTCGGGCTGGATGCCGTCCGTGCTGCATCGTACGGGACTATTCATTCGGTGGTCATGAAGACCCATAAACCGCCCAGATCCCTACGAACGGCTAAATATGTAGTCGAACAGGGCATAGATCTGGACAGTTTGACGGAGGCGAAACGCCTGTTTAAAGGAAGTGTTGCCGAGGCGGCTTCACTATTCCCTGCCAACGTTAACTTGACGGTGGCGTTGGCATTTGCCGGTATCGGTCCCGACCGCACAGAATACGAAATCTGGGCTGACCCCAGCGTGGATCGAAACTGTCACACTCTTATCGTCGACGCCGATTCTGTGCATTTTGAAATTTCGATTGCCGGGGTACCGACGAATGAAACACCGGGGACAGGTAAACTCACTGCCCTGTCCCTGATGTCTACACTTGAAGGGCTGGTATCGACATTCAGGGTAGGAGGTTAACGGTTAATAATAAGTGTCTCTAGACTCCGATTATTGTTCTTTTTTCGCAGCAGGCTAATTGCCTTCGGAAATTTCTTGTTTCATAACTGCAAGCTGTGCTGGATCCCATCCTGCTTTTCCGCGTTTATATAATAACCACAATCCAATTAATATAAGGCACACTGCAATAGTTGGTCTTGGAATCCCGCCCATCATCATCAGCGGAACTGAAATCGAAAAAAGGACTGCCGGTAAAAAGAATAAGGCCCATTTAGTTTTGCCCCTTTTGTGCCGAAAATAGGGAAATGTTATCGAGAAAAAGGCAATTAACAAGAAAAGCAGGGACCAGGGTCTGGTCAGGAATATAGATAAATCACTGTTGATAGCCATGGCTCGAGCGAGATTGATCTCGGCAATATTCCCCAGCACCACGCCAAGTATCATTGGAGCCAACGGAAAACCAAATTGGCGCATGAGAAATCCCAGCATACCGAACCAGAACAATGCCCACAGATCAAATTCGATATTATGGAGAGAAAATACGCCAATGCCGCAAAGAGCCAAAATCACCGATGCAAGAACATATTTCCGAACCCTGGTAACGAGAATAAACATTCGCAGTGTCACCGATTGAAATGCCAACATCATAAAATTGCCAATAAAGAACGCCATAAATATTGAATAAGCAAGTATGGGTTCATCGCTAATAAATGACGGACTGGGGACGACATCATGGATCAATAATGCTCCCAGCATGACTGCAGCGGTAACATCGCCAGGAATTCCAAGGGCCATCAAGGTCATCAAGGCGCCACCTTCGACCGCATTGTTTGAAGCTTCTGGAGCAATAATTCCATCAGGAATTCCAGTGCCAAATTTCTCGGGATATTTGGAAGATTTCTTGGCCTGATCATAGGCCAGAATATTGGCGACCGAACCACCTGCGCCAGGCAGAATACCGGTAAAAACCCCCACCAGGGAAGAGCGTATAACGATGGTCCATCGTTTGAAAATCTCAATCAACGCCTGTTTATGTTCAATTACAGCGATAGTTTTAACGCTGTCGGCAAGTGATTCAACTGCTGATTTTGGATCTTTGACATCGGACAGCAACTGACTGAATGCAAACAAACCAATCAAAACGGGCAGGAAATCAAATCCCTGGAGCAGGGCCTCGTTGCCAAAATTAAACCGCGCAACACCGATGATCTCGTCTTCTCCAATGGTTTGAACTAAAAGACCGATCATGCCCGCAATCAAGCCCTTGACCAGGTTGGCACCAGACAGACTGGCGGTGATTGTCAGGGCAAACATAACCAGTGCAAAATAATCCCATGGATGAAACTCGAGGCCAATTTTTGCCAACTGAGGCGCAAGCGTCATCAACAAAATAGCACTGATTGTCCCCCCACAGAACGAAGACCAAACGCCAATTCCGAGCGCCAGTCCGGGGCGCCCATTTCGGGCCATCGGAAAGCCGTCAAATGTGGTTGCTACGGAAGATGGCGTCCCCGGGATTCCGGTAAGAATACCTGACATTAGCCCCCCGGAGAGGCCCCCGACCAGGACACATACCATGACAGCGACTCCCTGAATGGAAGACATTCCAAAAGTAAAAGGCAGGGTAAGAACTACAGCCATGGTGATGGTAAAGCCGGGTATAGCACCAGCCATCAATCCGGCAAATACACCAATAGCCATTAAAGACATGGTCTGAAAAGTAAACAGGGCATCCAGGGCCCCGATAACATTTTCAATAATCATGAATTGATCAGAGGTTCCCTGGGCCTAGCTAAATGAGATCAGCATGCCCTCGGGCAGCATCACATTCAGAGCATAGGTAAAAAGGCTCCACATCAGGCCAACCGATAATACTGCTATCACGCTGTGCAGCAGATATTTAGAGCGGCCAGCGCCACTCAGTACTGTCAACATGCAGAAGACGAATAGTATTCCGCCAATTAACATTCCTAAAACAGGCAGGGTAATAAGGAAGGCCAAATACAAAGCAAAACACCAAATAGGATTTTTAAATTCTGATATCAGGCCTTTAAGGCCGCCCGTAGTCTTCGTAGACTCCGGTGGATTTTTAATGGATTGAACAAGATATATGGCAGAAAGAATGCTCAGGAAGGTCAATATCGCTCGCGGCCACGCAGTGGGTGGCAAGGTCCCATAATTTGGTACACGTATGTCGAAACTGGCAACAAAAAAAGTCCCGCACATCACCAGCAACAAGATGGCGATTATGCTATCCCGGTTCACACTATTCATCTGAGTACTTGCCTTTAAATAACGAATACGGCTCGAATATAATATATCCGAGCCGTAACCCCACAATCATTACTTATTTTATAAACATGCCGATCTCAACAGCGACCCTCTCATGATCTTTGAAGGTTTTTTCAAACCAGGCCCTGTAATCATCGGGTCCCAGGTAATTTACATCAGTTCCCTTCGCGTCCATTTGCTTCGCGACTTCGGGGCTTTCAGACGCTTTTTTAATCGCGGCGGCCCAATGATCAATAACAGCTCTCGATGTTCCTTTGGGCGCGACAATGCCACGGGTTACACCGTAAACCATGTCAATCCCAAGTTCCCTGAGAGTTGGTAAATCCGGAAGATGTTTTGAACGCTCATCATTAGCGATGGCAAATGCTTTCAAATCTCCATTTTGGAGATATTTTTTACCCGAAGTAACATTCAGACTGCCGAGCTCAATCGCCCCGGAAAGCAGAGCCGTCATTCGATCCCTGGTTCCATCAAATGGCACATATTTGAATGTCATACCTGTTTCTTTTCCCAGGATTAACCATACAAATTGACTGGTTGATCCAAATGTTGCTCCTGTAAGAACCGTGTCAGGTGCAGCAAGGGTGGCCTTTTTAAACTCTCCAAAGGTTTTCCACGGAACATTGGCTGATGCACCAATAATTTCCGGTGAGTTTGTGACCAGGGCAACAGGTTCAAACGCATCCCAGGTGAAATCCACACGACCGTTCAGGTAGCTAGTGATCGCACTCTGGTGAATCGCGAACAACGTACACCCGTCTGGCTTGGCTTTGCGAGCTTCCTTGGCACCTTTGTTGCCCCCCTGGCCACCCATATTTATAACCTGCAACTGTGGCTTTGCACCGGATTCATTGATTGCATTAGCAAAAATTCGGAAAACTACGTCGGTTCCCCCGCCTGCGTTCCAGGGCACGATAAGCTTGGCTGTGTTGCAACTCAGATCAGCTGCAAAGGCTGGGGTAGACATGGCAAATCCAGCAATAACCGTCGCGCTTGCCAACAACCCCTTGAAAATTGCTTTGTTCATATTTCAACTCCTCATTTAATTTCATTATTCTTTAATAATTAGTGTTTGTTCACATTAAAGTCTTTTTAAGACTTCATATGCGACAAAAAATTATATCATATCTTGATTGAATCTCCCCGGGTAATCCGGAGATTCGGGTATATCGGGGTCAGATCACAGTATTTGCTAATATTAGAAGAAATTGTGATCTGACCCGGAATTACGGAATTACGCGATCAGGAGCTCGAAGGAAAATTTCGCGACTGCGCCAATGGTCTTCTGTCAGATGATGCGATTCAGCAGTTGTTCGACCTGGTCTGGCACATCGAAGAACAGGAGGATGTCGGCCAGCTCTACACGCTGCTCGACGGGTGCGCAGGCCAGACCTGACTCAGCTGTGTAGTTTCTGTCTCCAGGGGACTGACAAATTGAGTGCCGTTCAGTGACAACTGCCTGATGAGTAAAGCAAAAATATGCAAACGAAATCGATTTCCATCAGAAATCATCCTGCATGGCGTATTGCTCAACTATCGATTCAAACCCAGTCATCGGGATATTGAAATGTTAAGTGCTGCCCAATGGAGACATTTGACACTGGTGAAATTCGATATATTTTACATTTGTATCGACATGATCAGGAACAACGACAATCGTTTTGACCGGAGTTCACATGCAGGTAATATAGTGTTTATATTTCATTTATACTCAGATCGATACGGGGGAAAATCATGTCAACCACCTTTAATATCCTGATCCTTGGCGCCTCATACGGTTCTCTGCTGGGATCAAAGCTTGCCCTGGCAGGTCATTCGGTGAAGCTTGTTTGCCTCCCAGAAGAGGCCAGGCTGATAAACGAAAAAGGCGCCCGGGTGCTTATGCCGGTAAAAGGCGTGGGAGGGCTCGTGGAGCTCAATACCCAGACGATGCCGGGTGAGGTTTCCGCCGATGGTCCGGGAACGGTCAACCCGGCCGACTATGACCTGGTTGCATTGGCCATGCAGGAGCCGCAGTACGGTTCGCCCGACATCAAAGACCTACTGGATCGCATCGTAGAGGCGAAAGTCCCCTGCATGTCGATCATGAACATGCCCCCACTGCCGTATCTAAAGCGGATCGAGGCGATCGACACGGATTCCATCATGAACTGTTACACCGACGCCTCCGTATGGGCCAGGTTCGACCCTGCTTTGATGACACTCTGCAGCCCAGACCCACAGGCGTTCAGACCGCCGGCAGAGCAGATCAACGTGCTGAAGGTCGGCCTGCCGACAAACTTCAAGGTGGCCTGGTTCGAATCCGACGAACACACCGCCATTCTTCGGCAACTGGAGCTGGACATTCAAGCCATCCGCTTCGACACCGGCAACGGCGAAGTAGAGCTGCCGGTGAAGCTCAGGCTGCACGACTCCGTATTTGTGCCACTGGCGAAATGGTCCATGCTGATGGCTGGCAATTATCGTTGCGTGCAAAAAGATGAGATGCGCCCGATCAAGGAGGCTGTGCACTCTGACATTGAGACGTCGCGGGCAGTCTACAACTGGGTAGTTGACCTGTGTGTGTGTCTTGGCGGAAACGCCAATGAACTTGTGCCTTTTGAAAAGTACGCTAATGCAGCCCTGTCGTTGGTGAATCCCTCCTCAGCCGCACGGGCTCTGGCTGCCGGGGCGCAAAACATAGAACGGACGGACCGCCTGGTGCAGACTATAGCCAGCAGCAAAGGTATGCAATCCGACGTGATAGATCGGACGGTCGAACTGGTCGACGGCTGGCTAGAGAAAAACCGGTATTGACAAGTTAACAAATTTTTAGTCTAACTAAAGCTCAAATACACCTTCTCCACATCCAAGAATCAATGACTTAGCATGCCTTGGCGCAATTGTTAAACACCCAATTCCGTTAACTTATCAGTACCGCCAGGGAGGCAGCATGACCCGAGGATGCACTTATCGAACCGTCCAATTTATGGGGTCCATTTCTAAGATTCCGAATAGGATAAATACCTGGCGAATATTTCGCTCAATGCCCTGATTTAACGGTTAACGCTGGCATTCCCGCCAAAGCATCATATCGTCCCGCGCTGTAATCGAAAATCATGCGATAACACTTGACTTGAAATAATTTGGGAATATAATCCCAAATTAAAATGAACCATTAAATTTATGAAAATGGCAATCCAGGTCATGATTGCCCAACGACACCAAAGGCTAGGGGAAAATTATGAATAACTTACTCGAAGTATTAACACACTCAAATTTGCTAATATATTTTACTCTCGACGTTGTTACCGTGTCGATTCTGGCTTACGGTATTTATTTCAAACGATATTTTGACCGTGACGCAGTAACTGCGGCGGTACTGTTTAATATATTTGTGTTCGGCGTAGTAACAGCCTTCCAGAATCTCAGCGAAGGCATGGGGATCGGCTTTGGATTTGGACTTTTCGCAATACTTTCACTCATTACGCTGCGTAGTGAAGTCCTCACTAAAACCGACATTACCTACTTTTTTGGCGCCCTGGCAATTGCGCTGATCAATGCGCTTTCTCTGCCCTCAATCGAACTAGTGGCCTCACTGAATGTTGTTGCGCTGTTAGCGGCATGGATTGTAGATCATCCCAAATTACTCAGCGAGATGCAGAATACAAAAGTGGTACTTGATCATATTCCCGAGTCAGTTCTAAATGAATCTGATGAGGCACACGAATATCTGAGCAATAAATTCTCTGTTACTGTTATTTCATATCGTGTGGTCAAAATCGATGAAGTGAATGATACTGCCCGACTCGACATTGCCTATAAAAAAACAGAAATGAGATCAAAACAATATCAGCAAAATATACCATCCCATGAATACAACACTTGATAATTCGATGAGCGATAGATACCACAGTGAGTGATAATACGATGAGCCCTATTCCAAATCTTGACAGTTTCGACTCGCTTAGCCTGAAGGAACTCAACAACAAAGCTGACATGCTGACACGTATCGATAACAAGTACATTGTCAAAGGTGCATTATCTGCCGACAGTATAGAAAAGTTGAAAGCGGAGTTCGACGTACTGGCTATCGATGATAAAAGGACATTTGGATATGAAAATGTCTATTTCGATGACGCTGAAGTCTGCTTCCAACAGCACCGCCAGGGCAAAAGGCAAAAATTCAAAGCCCGTACTCGAGTATATCTCGACAGTGAAGACCTGGCTTATTTCGAAGTCAAACTGGCTGGTAAGCGCCGAATTATCGATAAGTACCGGATACCCTGTGCAGTTTCAGATCATGGCACTCTGCCGGATCAATTTACAGTATTTTTGAAAACTAAATATTCCGAACAGTACAACAAGGAGTTTAATTTCGAGCTGGCTCCGACGGTTAAAACTGCTTATCGACGCATTACACTAGTGGCAAAAATTGGCGGAGAACGCTTAACCATAGACCATGATCTTGCACTGGGCGTAAATGGCGATTCATCAGCTGTCCCTGCTTCACTTGCCATCTTCGAAACAAAGTCGAAGAATGGCAATGGCATTGCCGATAAAATTCTACGCTCTGAATCAATCTCAAGAGTAAAGGGGTGCTCGAAGTTCTGTCTATCTATGGCGCTTAGCGGCAAGGTGACAAAATACAATAAGTTTCTTCCTGTTATTAGAAAGCACTTTCGAGAAAAGCCGATAACCGATTCTTATGCAAAAAGCACCTGCTAGACACAACATAAGTATAAGAAGAATAAACGACTCTTTATCCTAATATCAAATAGTACTGGACAACCGTTGATCAATATTACGTGTTGCTGCCAACATTAACTTATCTTCATTTTGTACAGAATTTTAACCCGCTCAATTCGCTTTTTATTAATGCCCCGATCGCTATAGCTTACTCTCGACGCCGAGCGATGCCGGAGACCAGCTGCTGGACATGATGTTCCGAACCGCCAACGGTCGACTGACCGCAGCTGAAAGCCTGGACCACCGGGAATTCGTGCTGACACGTCTTTACGAAAGCGCATAAAAAAGCTCTTTTTATGGGGCTTTGTTTATGGCGGTGGAGGCAGTCTAGCGCGAACTCGTCTCCCACAAAATCCCTGTTAAACAGGAAATTACAGGGAAATAATGCTTAGTAGTACCATAAAATTGGCCATAATTTCCCTAGCCTATTGAATAACCGGGTGATTTAGCGTCATGTTATTTTTATTTTATTACATTAACAGGGAATTATCAGGCAACAGGCTAATTTCTTTCTCAAAAATACTATATGAGACATTTCCCAGGAGAGCGGACGTTCAAAATTCAAGCGGTAATGGCTGCAATGTGCTGTGAGTTCAAACGGTCGATGCAATTGCTGGCGCTATGGTGTACGGAATGGAGTCTTGATGTCGAAATTCCGACCTGTCTCCATATTATCACCCATTTTTCGATCGGATCGAGCCAGATAAAATTCGAATACTCCATCGCCTAGTGACCAGAGATTTTCCTATCCACTTTGAGGGACATTAGATTAATAGTGCTACTCTTGTACTTGAGTGTAAGGTTTTTTGAGGTGGTTTAGCGAACTACAAGAACAGAGCACTTGGCGTGACGCACGATCTTGGCTGCGGTGGAACCGAGGAAATAGTCCTCTAGCCCTGGTTGGTGTGAGGCGACAATGATCAGTTCAGCACCAGACTTATCCGCCACCTCCAGAATCGTTTTGTAAGGGTGGCCAGCGCGGACTTCAACATCCACATTAATGTTAGCGGTATCTGCGATGGCCTTCAATTTTTCCAGTGCATATTGCCGGGATTCGTCGAGCATGCCGCTTGGCAATTGGGAGGCAACCCAGGCTGGAATCTCCTCGACCACGTTGAGGAGTATAGTCTGTGTATCTTTCTTGCATTGCGCCGGGGCAATGTCGACCATGGCCTTACCCTTTTCTATATGGGCCATATCGATGGGAACTAGAATTGTTTTGTACATAATATTTTACCATTTTAAGTGAATTAGCGATATTTAACTAAATTTAATTATAAAACCAAGTTGTAAGATACTATTGATTTGCATCAATGCGCCCTGGAATATCCTCAACATATTCGTCCAGTGTAAATCTAGAGAGGTACTGACAAGTTAACCAAAATATCTCTCGCTAAGTGGGTAATTGACCCCTCAGCAGATCAATAATAACGATTAATGTGGGAATCTTAAGCTCAGATTCAGGCTCTAATATCAGCCATTGTGGTAACCCAGCCCGTCTCCAAAAGTTAACTTGTCAGTACTTCCAGTAATGGCTGATTTCGACATTTAAACGATTTAGTTCGTAATACGAAATCGGTATCGATGGTTCGGATTCCGGCCCCGGGGGAGGCGATGTCCTTATTCCGTTGATTTCTCAGTTTTCCTGATCGCGACAAGCGTAAAAACAGGACCGATCAGCTCAAAGAATACCGTGGTGCTTATTACAATAGACAGGATACTCTGACGGTGCTCCGGAAATTTGGTAGCCGCCAGTAAGGCCATTCCAATCGCCACGCCTGCCTGCGGTAATAATGCAAACCCCATCCAGTGTCTTATCTCCAAATTCGCCCGGCTAGCCCAGGCGCCGAGCCAGGTACCGATCAGCTTACCGACAATCCTTGCCAATAAATAGGCAGCGCCAATCATGCCGAGCTCATTTAACATGCCTATGTCGAGAGAAGCGCCAGCCAATATGAAAAAGACTACCATGAAGGGCCACTCGATGTTTTCTATTTCGTGGAATGGGTAGTCATGATGTCGCGCGAAGTTGCTGATTACTGCACCCATCGCGATAACAGCGATCATGAAGGAGACGTCCAGCCAGATAGCTGCGCCCCCACAGATAAATACCAGACCAAGCGCCTCGGTCAACATCGGATTTCCCGGTTTCAACCGACCCGTCAGATAAGCGGCAGGCAGGCCGATTAACACTCCGAGTACCAGGGCACCGCCAATTTCGTAGGATACGTCCAGTAAGGTGACAGAGATACCCTGCATACCACTCAGCAATGAAATCAACGCCAGTCCAAAGCTGAATAGCAAGAGTGCCCAGACATCATCAATGGCTACTATGGCCAGCAGCATATTGGAAAACCGGCTCTTACTGCCTGATTCAAGTACCGTATTATATGTAGCTGCGGGAGCAGTAGCCGCAGCAATGCAACCTAACAGAATAGCAATTTCCAGCGGCACTCTGACGGCCAACAGTACCAGTGACACGATCAACGTGGTACCGAGTGCTGCAGATAGTGATATCCAGACAAGTTGGCGCCCGGATTGCTTTAGAGATTTTATCGTCAGCTTACCGCCAAGCAGAAATCCGATCATCATCAACGCAGTATTGGTTATAAACTCGAACTGGTCACTCAGGATGGCTGGTATTACTCCCAAAAATTCGTCGCCGAGTGCGATTCCTAGGGCCAGCAATAGAGTGACTTGTGGCAGGAAGGTTCTTCGTCCGATCAAATCCGTTACGAGCCCTAATAACAGGATACAGCCAAGGGCAAACAACATTTCAGCAAATTGATGCATCAGGCCACCTTTAACTTTCACCCTGGCCTGGCCATTGGTCATATAAAGCGCGCAGAATATCCTGGCGACTTATCTGGCCAATCATGCGGCCGTTTTCCAGCACCGGAAAGCGTCTATAACTGGATTCGACGAACAGATCGGCGGCGGCAATGATATCGGTACCCGATTTGATTGTGCATACCTCACGGCTCATATATTCATCTACCCTGCCACCCCAGTCCTGGTGATAACTCGCCACATAAACCACTTTCAGGCAATCTTTTTTGGACAATACCCCGACCAGGTTTCCTGCCTCGTCAACCACCGGAGCGCCAGAAAAATGTTTATCCATCAGCGTTTTTGCAGCGGTGTGAATATTGTCCGATGGTGAAAATATGTACAGGGTCTTCGTCATATAGTCATTTACTACAGGTAACTTGCTCATGATTGTTTCCTTCGACATAGATAGTTTGCACACCCACCGCAACTGCCTTGCAATGGACCACGGTGGCATATTACACCGACGGCAAGCCCGAGCACCGCCAATACAAAAATGCTTATAGTGAAAAATATAGTGATCATAACAATAATTCCTGTTAGCCGGCGCCGAAGTCGTCGTAATAAATAGCGTCCGCATCAACTCCAAGATCATCCAGCACCGCTAGTACCGCCTTGACCATTAAAGGCGGTCCACAGAGGTAGTATTCGCAGTCTTCGGGTGCGGTATGGCTGGACAGGTAATCGTCAAAAATCACCTTGTGGATAAAACCGGTTTTCCCCTGCCATTTGTCGTTCGGCTCGGGTTCGGATAAAGCTGCATGCCAACTGAAGTTCTGATACTTCGATTGCAAGCGCTCGAATTGATCGTCATAGTAAAGCTCGCGTTTTGAACGCGCGCCATACCAGTAGCTGATTTTTCGGCTTGAGTGCCGCGTTTCCAGTAAATCCAGAATTTGCGCATATAAAGGCGCCATACCGACACCGCCGCCGATAAAGATTGCCTCTTTTTCGGTCGGTTGGACAAAGAACAGGCCATAGGGGCCTGTTACCTTGACCTGATCGCCCGGTTTTAAAGAGAACAACCAGCTTGAAACAACACCGGGAGGGACATTAGCCTGCGACGGGGGCAGTGCGATACGTATATTCAGGCTAATCGAGTCGCAAACCCCGGGTTTATTGGCAACAGAATAGGCCCGCGTGGTAGGTTCGCTGGACGATGCCTTAAGTGACCATAGCCTGGATTTATCCCAGGAATCCCGGTATGCCTCGTCGATACTCAATTGTGAAAAGTCCAGTTGATAAGGAGGGCAGGTAACCTGGACAAAACTACCTGCTCTAAAATCGGCCTTTTCTCCTTCGGGCAGTTTAAGCACGATTTCACTGATCAATGTGGTAAGGTTGTGCACACTTTCAACTCTGCATTGCCAGGTTTTTACACCAAAATAAATTTCATCCACCTCGACCATCATGTCGCTCATTACCGGCACCTGGCAGGCCAGTCGTATTCCCTTCGTCGTTTCGGTTCGTGGAAGCAAAGCCATTTCCTGCGGCCCGGGCTCTCCCCCCCCTTCTGTAACACGAGCTTTGCACAAACCACAGGTACCGGCACCACCACAGGCAGATGGCAGGTTGATACCGGCCCCGGTTAATACATCAAGCAAACGTTGGCCGATATCCACGCTAACTATTTTGCTTCCGTTGATACCGATCCTGCACTCGCCAGATGGCACCAGTAACCGTTTTGCACCAAGCACAAACAACGTCAATAGCAGGACGATAATGGTAAAGGAAGCGACACTGAGGATAATTTCCAGCATTTCTCATCCCACCCCGGCAAAGCCCATGAAACCGAGCGACATTAGCCCGGCGACAACAAAGGTAATACCCAGACCTTCCATCCCTTTAGGGATGTCTGAGTACTTCAGGCGCTCTCGAATCGCAGCCAGCATGACGATCGCCAGCATCCAGCCGATACCGGTGCCAAAGCCATAAACGATGCTTTCGACGAATGTATACGAGCGTTCGACCATAAACAGGCTACCGCCGAGAATGGCGCAGTTGACTGTAATCAGGGGCAGGAATATGCCGAGTGCGCGATGCAGTTTAGGCAGATGGAATTCGAGTGTCATTTCCAGCACCTGCACCATCGCGGCGATTACACCGATAAAGACGATCAGGCTCAAACATGAAAGATCGATATATTCAAGGCCTGCCCAGGCTAGTGCACCAGGGGCCAGCAGATTCAGATAGATCAGGTTGTTAACCGGTACCGTCACGGTTTGCACTGCTGTCATCGCGAGACCGACACCGAAAGCGGTTTCCACCCGTTTCGATACCGCCAGGAAAGTACACATGCCGAGGAAAAATGATAGCGCCAGATTTTCGACAAATACCGAGCGCATGAAAATATCGAACAGTCCGCTCATTATCCTTCACCTCCAGCCTGGGTGCGTGGGGCTTTGACGCGAATTTGAAATTCCGGTTTTTCAATCTGTTCGGGCCTTCTACGCCGTATGAACCAGATAATACAGGCGATGATAAAAAAAGCGCTCGGTGGCAACAGCATGATATGCAATGGTTCGAAACCACCGCCCTGTGATGTGGGAATCAGGATTTGCGTTCCGAACAGGCTGCCACGACCGAAAAACTCGCGGATCACACCAACCGTCATTAAGATCAGACCGTAACCAAGACCATTACCAATACCATCGAGAATGCTCGCGCCCACATTGTTACGCATCGCAAACCCATCGGCCCGACCCAACACGATACAGTTGGTCACAATCAGGCCGACAAATATCGACAGTCGTTTACCGATTTCAAATAGGTAAGCCTTGAGCACAAGATCGACAATAATAACTAGCGAAGCGATGATCGTAATCTGCACAATAATGCGCACCGAATACGGCAGTTGATTGCGTATCAGGCTCACTGCCGCACCCGATACGGCTAGCACGCAAGTAACGGCAATAGTCATCACTAATGCAGTATCGAGTGAAGTGGTGACCGCTAAAGCCGAACAAATTCCGAGGATTTGAAGCGTGATCGGGTTTTCACCGACTAACGGAGTACCGAGGATATTCCAGTTTTTGCTTGCCATTGATTAACCCTCCCCCCTACGGATTCGTTCGAGATAAGGTCCGAAGCCGAAATCACCCAACCAGAATTGAACCAGCCGATCAACGCCGGTAATGGTTCGAGTAGCGCCGGTGATGCCATCTATGCGATCACCGGCAAAGCCCGCACTGGCGCCAACACGAATGCTTACCTTGCCGGATTCGTCAAAAGCATGATTGCCGGGCCACAGGGCCTCCCAGTCCGGGTCTTGTATACGACTACCGAGGCCGGGTGTTTCGCCATGTTCATAAAACTTGAGCGCAAGAATTTCATTCACATCGGCAGCCAGCGCCAGATAGCCATATAGCGCCGATTGATAGCCGACACCCCTGACCGGTAAAATAAGGGCATCTACCCTATTATTCGAATTTCGGATCAAATAAACCACAGCATGATCAGCCCGACGTTTGATTCCGGCCAGATCCAGTTGTGGTGGGATATCGACGCTTTTACCCGGATCATTCGCGGCCCGACGGGCATCATAAGTCGCCGGGTCGATGTCATCTGAGTAAGTACCGTCTTCGAGCTTAACCACCCGCGCCTCGATATCTTCGAGTCGCATACCATCTGCCACCCGGCCGAGGGTCTCCACAATGGTGGCTAGTCTTGCAATGGTGGCTAGTCTTGCCATACGCTCAGTTTCAAGATTGGCAAGATAAAGGGGTCGCAGTGAAACTGCGGTGAGCGACACCAGTACTGCACAGACCACCGCCACCAGGAGGACCGTCTTCAGCGCCTTCACCGGGCTACCCGACAGGTTGCTGTTAGTCATGGCGCAAATCCCGCCACCGGATATTGAACCACACCACGATATGATCGATCAGTGGTACGAGCATCGATACAAGCAATAGAGCCGGAATGACACTGTCGGGATGCGACGGGTTAACTACCCGGATAAAGACGACCAGTGCACCAGTCAGGAATCCTTGTACCCAGCGCCCTGTATTGGTAGACGATGAAGTCGACGGGTCGGTGGCGATAAAAACCGCAGCGAACGCAAAACTACCCATTACCAAATGCCAGTACCAGGGCATATCGAGTATCCCGCCACCCATCTTGTTGGCAATTGCCGCAACGACAATTACCCCGAATAACTGACCGACCAGCAAACGCCAGGAGGCGATGCGGCCGTATATCAAAACTGCGGCGCCTGCCAGCACCGCCAGCACCGATGTGGTGCCCATGAGGCCCTGAGTAGTACCGAAAAATGCGTCCCACCACTCAAATTCGGACCAAACAGTACCGTTACTAATCTGTTGATCATAAAGCGCCAGGTTTTTTGTCCCGGCGTAGCCATTAAGACCTGTCCAAAGCGGATGATTAGTTAGTGCACTCGGAAACGATATCTGTACCACGGCGACCGCCACCAGAGCTGGATTTAGAAACGACTTACCTTCACCACCGAATATGCCATGCGCGAACACCATCGCGAATGATATGCCGAAAGCGATATGGAAGAATGTAGCGCCAGGCGGCATTAATAAGGTAAACAGTAGCGCGGTATAAACCACACCGACATCGAAGCGACGGTTGCGTTTTTCGGAAAATATCCACTCCCAAACCCCAGCGGAGAATAAAGCCATAGCGAAAACCGGCAACAAATGAATCAGGCCGCTTACGATAACGTCAAGCAAGCCTGGACTGGCAAAGTCGATTTTATCAACGAGAAGGAATCTTTCTAGCCAGCCATCAGCGCCTTTGCCACCATCGTCGGCGAGCGCGAGCAAATACTGGTAACCCGTGTTGCCTGTCGCCGCAATCAGCACCGGCAATAAGGCGAGCAGACGTAAAACCCGTATGCGTTCGATACTGTTGGTAGACCGGATGTAAGGCCCCGCCTCCATAATTATCCGCGTGCTGATAAGCCCTCCTTGTACATTTGCTCGAGCAAATCCCTTAAAAGCGGGCCATAGTCAGTTTTGGAAGGGCAGGTGTAACTGAGCAGAGCCAGGTCTTCCTCCACCAGTTCAAGCGCGCCCAGATCGCGTGCGCGCTCGACGTCACCCACAAGCAATGCGCGTAACAGCGGTACCGCGAGAATCCCGGGAGGAGCCACCGCATCAAGATCTGTTGTCGGGATCAGCGCATCGGCTTCATCACCGATACCGGCGTTAAACAGTGTTCTGGGTGATCCGTTTGATTGCGTTGAATCTGTGTTGAAAATTGCCGTCACCTGACGATGACGTTGCCCGAGACTGGCTTCATGACCGAAGGCCGTATGACCCGAAAGTACCGAACCGGAAATCACCCGGGCAGAAATGTCAACCAGCTCTCCGTCGGTAATGTCGTCGATTCCGGCACCGAGCGGCACGCTAATCAGGCGCGGATTTTTCACTGCCGGGCCAGCCAGCGATATTACCCGCTCAAACCAGGGCCTGCTCGTACTGATCATGTGCCCCAACGAAATCACGTCCTGATATTCCATGTGCCATACTTCTTCGTTATTAAAACCTATCGGGCACAGGCGATGGATCATGGTGCCGACGAGGCCAGCTGGATGACGGCCATCGAACTCCACAACCTCGGCCCGACAAGAGTCGTCAAATTTAAGATCGGCCTTGACTGACTTACAAAGAAAGACAGATGCAATACCCAGATCACAAAGTGTCTTTAGCCCGCACGAAAACTCGTTGTTGTATTTTGAAATAATGACCGCAGGATCCGGTGCCAATGGCTGGGTATCTATCGCAGTAACCAGTAACGCCTTGGGATTTCGCCCTGGGGTCGGAATATGTCCGAAAGGTCTACTCCGCAGCGTTGCCCACAACCCGGACTGCAGCATCAGGCGTTGAATATTATCGTGATCGAGGCTTGCCGGTATGTCGAATTGAATGCTATCCCCCTTGCCGTCGGAGGTTATTTCGAGAGAAATCAACTTGCGCCGCGCACCCCGGTGAGCCGCGGTCACTGTTCCACTGACTGGTGATGTGAACAAAATTTCGGGTCGGCGCCTGTCACACAGAACGGGTTCTCCCGCTTTAACCGGGGTGCCTTCATCGGCCACTACCTGGAGCCTGGATCCGGGATAATCACGACCAAGTAAAGCGCAAGTCCGTGCCTGTTTGATAGCACTAATGGTGTTATCGGGAATGCTACCGGACCGGAGATTGAGTCCTTTTTTTATGTGTACTCGCATGGTGTATTCGGTGCTATCAACCTGACCGCTTGAACAGGCTTTCTAGCTGATGTCCTTCCTTAAACGCTAACGCGTTGATTTACCTGAATTTAAATTATTTGTGCGGTTAAAAAACACGGTGCTCTAGTATAATTAATAGCACCAACTATTTTATTATCATAAAGAAACCTAAACCCCGGGGCAATCCAGGCCTGTCATATGAGTTGATCGATTTTGTTTGATTATCCGGATATGATGGACAAGGCATTCGGGACACCCGGTGGTTATATCATTAAGGGTAATAATTGAGAAATCACCAAAGCGCAACAGCTGAGCACGCCCATCACAGGCACCCAGAGTGGGTACACCTTGATTCCCGGCTCAGCGGGTACGCGGCGTTTGATATTAATCAATGCCAGATTGATCAATATAAATACCATCAGCAAGACAAAACTGGTCACCGATGCCAGGGCCACCAGCGGCACGAACAACGCAAAAGTCATAACCAATGCAACAATAGTGAAGGTCGCAATAAGAGGCGTGCGGGTTCGTGAATGAACTCGGCCAAATATAGCTGGCAGCCATTTTTTTCGACTCATGCCATAGAGCATGCGTGAAGCCATAATGATTTGTATCAACGCACCGTTGATGACCGCGAAAATACCGATAATACTGATAAGCCACGGGTTATTACCGGTGGCGCGTTGGAATAAAAATGCCAACGGCGCATCAGTGGCCACCAGTTCGTCAGGGCTTGCCAGATGTACCGCAACAATGGCAATGGACAAATAAACAACCGTCGCAATCGAAACCGCAAAAATGATAGCCAGCGGTAAATTACGCTGCGGATTTTTAACTTCTTCGGCAACGTTCACCATGTCTTCAAAACCAATGTAGGCGAAAAACGCGAGAAAGGCACCGATGATAATTCCCTGCCAGTTGGCGCTGTCGGTGCTTGGAATAAATTCGGAAATGTGGAAGTTTGAAGCGGAAAACGCATCGCGACCCACCCAGATAATCAACATCAATCCACCGATTTCAATCACTGTAAATGCTGCTGCCACCGTTAATGATTCAGATATGCCCCAGGCAGCGATCGCACCCAATATCAGCAACGAGCCGATGATTAATATCGGCGTCGGTATCGCTACAAAAACTTGCATATAACCAACTGCGCCTTTCGTCACCGCCGCCGCCGAAACGATGCCGCTAGTAGCCACCGCCAAACCTACCAGGACCGCCCAGAATGGCAGCCCAAATGCTTCCTGAACGTAAACAGCCTCGCCGGCGCTCAAAGGGTAACGAGCGGAGAGTTCGGCATAGCTAAAACCGGTAATTCCCGCTACCACTGCGGCGATTAGAAATGAAAGTGGTGCAGAATGTCCGGCGAGCCCCGCAACCTGCCCCACCAAAACATAAATACCCGCGCCTAAAATGGTGCCAAGCCCATAAAGTAGTAACAATGGCAGTGAAATGCTGCGCCGTAACCCAAATGACTTGGATCCCGAAGGCGCAGGTTCATCTACATAAATTTCTGTTTTTCTTTCGATCAATTCTGGTTTGTCCGTCTTTTGTAACTTAGGGTGGGCTTATTATCGGCTACGGTAAAGACCATCTCGAAGTCAAACTACAGCAATCCAATCCCAAAATATTGATCCAGGTCATATGATTAGCTGACTGGTCGATGGTACTAATTTTTAGTGTTTTCACGCAGCCTCAACCATCGGCGGACGCTTCTTCTTTAATAATTAAATGAATCCCTTTCGTTCAATAAAACCTCACCAGTTTCTAAGGATGGTTAAGCCGTTACTCCTGGGTACGAAGCGAGGAATTTTGGATGAACAAAATTGTAAGCAGCGGTACAACAACGGAAATGAACGCCACCGTGATCAACAACCACCCCAGAGCACTGTAGTCGGCGGGAATATCGAGCATGTTTGTCAGTCGATCGCGGATCTCCCTGGTAATCAAAAAAATCTGATTAAGATATTTTGTACCTAGACTGCTGGCTGATAGCGCAAGATTAGTGAAGGACGCCATCACCGCGAAAAATGTAGCCTTGAGATGTGCGGGTGCATTTTTGGCGATCCAGGCCAGCATAGGAATCATGGCTATTTGGCCCAGCGGTGATTCGATGGCCGTATCGATTACTGCGATGAATCGGGCGTCGACGATACCTCCGGTTCTCGGTCCAGTCCACTCGTGCAGACCGTAATAAAGTCCGATGTTTGGTAGCGACAGGATACCAGCGGCGATTGTTAAAAGCACAACCACATAGGCTATAGACCGTTTGCCCATCAGGGGGCGGAGCAACACCATACCGCCGAGCGCCAGTATGGCGCCGATGAGGGACAAGATAGACAGGAACTGCTGGTCAAATCCGAGGACGTCAATTTCAAACCAAATTGCACCCGGGCCGGGCAGCGGGACGGCCCGAAAGACGAAGATAATTACTGCTGTTCCTACCAGAGTTCGACGCATGGCGGGTTCGAGTTCAAGCAACAACTGCCGCATCAGAAATAAAATGATTGCCATGGAGCCGAAGAAAATGATCTCTTGTGCCAATGGCACCTGGCCAAGGCCCATGGTTAAAGTGAATGCGGCGAAGACAAGACTCCCCCCTAGAATCCACCAATTCGGTTCGGTTTTCCCACCGGATGCGAACAGCATACCTTCGATATCTTCATCATCAATTCCTTGCCGACGCAGATGACGAGCGCGAAGCCGCAACGAAATAGTGCCGAGGGTAACGCCTATTATTGAGATCACGGGGATAGCCAGGGCCAGCAAATATATATCAGCGTAGATCGAGGCCTTCGTGGCTTGCGACATGTCCTCGACACCCGTAAACATAGTGATGTTTAGTGCGGCGACCGCAATCAGACCACTAATGATTGCGATACGGCCCAGCGTCTGCATCGTCGTGTGCATCTGCTTGATTTCACTATCCGGATAAGGCTTGCCATGTTCGTCAACCATGGGGACTGCCTCTACAGTCATGGCGTCAGCTACGACGTCCTGGACGACATAACCAGTCGGCGCCAATATGCTACTGATGACAAACCAGGTCTCGATTTCCAGCAACTGGGCCATCGATTGAGTGTGCGCAATAATACCGTACATGATCCCGATACTGAGTGCGATCAGACTGGCACCGAGATAGACGAGCAACGCCTTCGAGCGCCAGATCAGATCGACCAGATGGCCAAGCGGCATTTTCAGCGTCCAGGGTATACCTGCCCAGAATGCCAGACTGGCGAGGAAGGCTGCGGAGAGATCGAGATACTCTTTGATGAAAAAAGTACCGACAATGGCAGTCAGTCCCGAGACACCGGCCGCGAGATAAACCATTAACGGGGGTAGGTAGGACCACCGAACCTGCCGTCCAAGATCGAAAATCGTCTCATCGACCCAGCGCCCAAGGGGATTGACGGTCATGCGCTTAACCACATCACGAGTCTCCAGTCCTTAAGCAATTTATCTGGCTGGTCGATTCACGTATTGAGTGTGCCATGGTAACGCTTTAAAACAGATCTAACTTTTACTAATGCATAAACAATACCGGTAATTGGGCATGTTCAAGTATATATTTGGTCGCGCCACCTAACACCAGCTCATGAAAACGTGAGTGACCATAAGCGCCCATCACCAGTAGCTGACTTCGAAGCTCCGTCGCTTTTTCCAGTAGTGCCAGGCCAGCACCTTTTTTACTGCTGCCGACCAAATGAGTTTCTGCATTGATGCCATGACGATTGATGTGCGTTGTTATTGCAATTGCATCGGCATCATTCGATGAGACCGAAACAACATCGATTTTCTCCACCTGTGCCAGCATTGGCAGCGCTACCCTTAATGCAGCCGCACACTCGCGACTGCCATCCCATCCTACTATCACGCGCTGTGGTGGTAACGTAACCGGTTTGCTATCAGGCAATACTAGCACTGAACATGCCGAATTGAGTAAAATACTCCCCAACTGATATTGAATATTAAGATTAGATTCGTCCTCCTGTTTTCGTGGCACGAGGAGTAGGTCGACATAACGGCTCTGCACACTCAGTGTATTGGTTACATGGCCCTCAACCGCTCGAAACTCACCCGCACTATCGGCTGCTAATGAATTCTTCGTGAAGATTATTTTCGCAGAATCTCGCTGCTCTACGGATTGTTCGTCGATGATGTTGTAGACTGCTGCCGAAACGTACTCGTTGGGAAAGTTCGGAACGAACAGGTTACGCATAACGTATAGGCCAGCCAGGTGTGCGCCGAAGTGATTGCATAGATTTGCCGCAGTTAGAATGCGGTTGCCGCAAGCCTTGTCGTTGTCGACATAAACCAATACATCCTTGATAGCCATTATCATTTCCCCGTTTAAATAATCGCCAGCGTCTCGTAAATAGTCCAGGCGGTTATTGATCCAGGTCAATTTGTCTTCAATTCTGCTGTGATATCTGATAAAACTCTTTCGATTGGAATACAGCGCTAATGCCTCCACAATCGACTTTTTCGAAAAAACTGCCTTTAGCTCTTACCACCGATTATCCGCATGCGCATCCAAAATCTTCAGAATCCAGGTTTATCATTGGGACATGAATTTTAAGCGGATAATTAATTCAGATTATTGATGTTTAAAACAGCTTTTATTTTGATCTGCATCAACTAGCGCTTCACATTCCGGATTATTATTTGGGCAAGCGAGCAATCGATCAGTAATCGAATTAAATACGCTAGTAGATTGCTGTAACGGTCGCATCGTTAAGTTTATTTTTAAATTGCTTTTACAGGAGACAAATCATGAACATGACTGTATGGAAACCGTTGAGGGAAATGGAAAATATGCTGGAACGCTACAATCTGGCAACTGGCCGTAGTATCGCCAATAACGATACTGATTTTAGTATTGCCGAATGGTCACCAACTGTGGATATCGAAGAGGACGATAATAATTATTTGATCCGAGCTGATGTGCCAGGCGTTGACAAGAAGGATATAGACGTGTGCCTGGACAATAACGTATTGAGTATTACCGGCGAAAAGAAAGTGGAAAAAGAAACCGGCAAGAGCAGCAAACAGCATCGTACCGAACGTTACTGTGGATCTTTTTCCAGACGCTTTACCCTACCAAACGCTATTAAGTCAGATAAGGTTGATGCGTCATACAAGGATGGTGTATTGACAGTAAAGGTTCCCAAGGCCGAAGATGCCAGGCCAAAATCGATTGAAATCAAGATACATTGAGGAATCGCTGGAGCACTGGCCCAATTGACGGGTCAGTGCTGAAATTAGTAATACCCCGTATTTGTGATATCGATCATAGTCGCGCAATCCCATCATGTTAGCCATTTTTTACCCAGCATTCACGTTGCCAAGAACGTGGCCGCACAGCGATAAGTTATTTTTAACCGTCACTTTATTGCGAATCCCAGTACTGACGCATTTCAATATAAAGAAACGACGCCGTCCAGGTAATTAAAACCAGACCCGTTAGGGATTCAACACCGGTGAGATAGCGAATACCACCAAAGGGCTCGATATCACCAAAACCCAGAGTGGTAAAACTGGTAAAAGAATAATAAACACAGTCGGCAAGGCTTCCATCAAAATTTCCCTGCAAACTGCCCTGACCTGCTCCCCGGCTCAATCCATAATAACCTATCGCGAATATGAAAATCTCGACTGTATGCGCGACCAAGGCCACAAACACACCGAGCACAATACGCTGCCGATGTTTAATTTTTAGATTCGGCATTAACAGCGTGAACCGAAACAGGAACTCGTAGTGGATGGTTACCGATACAGCGACTATGAAAATAATGAGCAGAAGCGCGATTAGCATATGGTAAAAAATAGGTTTAAAACGAGAATTATACGCGGGTGTTCTCACTGAATCGCCGATAAAATAGGATATTTATAAATACTATCAAGGTTTGCCGCTTGTCAAAATTCTGGGATGTCATCGTACTCGGTGCCGGGGCCACCGGGTTAATGTGTGCGTTAACCGCTGCTGCTCGTGTTCGGCGCGTACTGGTGCTGAAGAAATCCAACAAAATCGGCAAAAAATTCTCATGTCGGGTGGCGGGCGATGTAATTTCTCTAATATGTACACCGAGGCGGCCAACTTTCTTTCACAGAATCCATGAGTATAGGAAATATTAACACCCCATTTTTACTATTCTGCCAACGCCCACCGGGCCTAGTTCACAAGTGTTTAGCGTTGGTGTGGAACCAGAATAGAACTATTGTCAGTTCAAGTTCTCGGAATTGGAAAATATTTCTGATACTTGCTTGGAAGGGTATTTAGGCGTATTTGAGACCCGAACCGTATATAGATTCGTATATAGAGTTTGGTAATTAATTAAGCCCTAACTATCAATTAGTTAGTGGTTATAATTGGCGGTGGATGCAGACTGGAGCTAATTCGTCTCCGATAAAAATTCCCTGATACACGGAAAAATACTGGGGAATCTCACAGCTATCGTCGGAGTTTTATGAAATTACGGCTTAATTTTAATGACATTCAATAAGTTACTAATCAATTAAGTTTATAGGACAATACTAAACAGGGAATTATCAGGGACTACGTGTCCGGTAATATTAAATTTCAGCGTCGTTTTATGCCCACCTATATGTAGGCTTCATCTTATATTCTCTGATAGTTATCAAGAATGAAACTATAAGACACCAAAGGAGGCGCCCAATTTAATTGGTCCAAAATGTATACAATTTAAGAAATACGGAAAAAGCAAGAGCTCAATAAAATTAAGACGAACTATCCGTGATAACCCCAGATTCTGTAAAAACTATTTGAGAAATATGATGACAATTTTTAATTGCAATTTTCCAGAACATTCGAGAGTGGCTGTTGGTGTCTTTGTTGGTGTATTGAGATTATTCGAAAATAAATTGGTAATCCATTTATTAGCATATGTTATCAATATGATTCCACCTGCAAGACAAGCCCCGCGACCACTAGACCCAAACCCACGTTGTCGGCCTTGGTCAGCGCATGCAGACGGGTATAAATATCCGGGAAACGCAGTAAGCCCAGGGTGCCCGCTAGAAAAAAATGCCCCCGGCGATCAGCAGAACGGTGGAGAGGAGATCACTCGGCGTCATGTTTTATCTCTCGATCCGACCAGGCACGGCGAACAAAGGCTACCGCCGTCACGGCCGCCAACAGGGCAAATACCAAAGCCACATCGCGCAAGGCGGCCTTGTCCATGGCCTGCGCAAGCACCAACAGTGCAGCCACCGATGTAGTGCCGAACAACTGTGCCGCCAACATACGGTCGGTGGCGGTGGGGCCGCGCAGCACCCGCCACATCCGGCAACGAGGTTCAACAACAGGAATAGCACCAGCGCGAAGTATAGTATCAGCATACGGATTCAGTCTTCCTGCGTGACCGGCGTAACAAAGCCGGGGGGCTTGATCGCGAGCACGGAGCAATCGATCTGGTTCAGAATCGTTTCCGCGGTATTGCCCACGATGAAGCCCGGAACACCGGTGCGGGCCACCGTCCCCATGAGCACTAGATCGGCCTCTATTTGTTTGGCCAGCGCCGGTATCTCTTTGCGAGCCCAACCCTTCACCAGGTGCGTTCGGGGTTTGAGGTAATCCAGCGCATCCTGCTCCACAAAAGCGGCCACTTCGCGCATTAAGATATCCAGATTTGCTGCGTGACGCAGCCTGTCTTGCTCGGCATGGGCAATGATCTCCTCCTCCGGCATTTTCATGAACACACCGTGCATGATGCTCTCGCCGACCACATCCCACGCGTGCACGATGTGCAGCTCGGCAAATTCGGCCAGCGCCAGAGAGCTGGCCATTTCTAGAAGCTGGAGATTCAATGCGCGTCGCATTTCCATTTCCCGCGGTGGATAGTCATCGTCTACATCCACCGCCGCCAGGATCCGCCGGTAGGCTTTTAGCGCTTCGGGCTTGATGAGCCAAACCGGGCACGGACATTTGCGTAGCAGGTGCATATCGTCGCTGCCGAATAACCGCTCCTGCCAATCCCAGATTTCAGCGATTTTGATCACCAGGTCGCGACCGTTGCGCAGTACTTCCCGAATAATTTCCAGAAACGGCGTGCCGACCAGCACCTTGGCTTCCACCTTGATTCGCTGGCGGTAAGGCTCAATAAGGGACTCCAGCTCTTGCTCATGCGCACTGACGATTACCGCCTGCAGTTCTGCAGAGATCGGACCGCCTTTTGGCATTCCAATTCCGGCAGCTACACGCTCGGTCACAGCGATAACCGTCAGGTTCGCCTGGTTGTTTTCAGCCAGCGTGGCCGCGCGTTCCAGCGCGGGCTTGTGTCCCGCGCCTTGCTCCACCACGCAAAGAATATTATTGAATCTCTTCATTTCACTTGGTTCCTCTGGATGGAGGCAAAGAGATGCCGAACATCGCAGCCACTCTTTGCTCTACCTTCTCAAGTTCTGACAATAAACCTTTACCTTCGTCGAGTACATGCACTTGCAGACAATTTGCATCGAGTTCCAGGCTCAAGGTGCCCGGCAGCAAACTCACGGTATTCACCATGAAGACCCGCGGTAGGCCCGGTGGCAACCGCCACCGGTGATGAAACAACCCCGGCGAGATCGGTAGCCGGGGATGCAGTGCTCGTCTGGCCACATCCACTCCGCCGGACAAGGAGCGCCAGAGAGAAAAAGGAACAAAACGTACGGTCCCCGTCAAGGACCACAATAAGGGAGGCAGTAGCAACACGCTAACCACTGTCGCAAACAATATCACTGGCGTGCCAACCAGCCATGAGTCCAATGCACCATCAGTGAGCATCCACCACATCAGGGCAAACAGAGCAGCACGAATACTCCCACTTCGTAAATGGGTCATCACCGAGCCGGGAGATGTAAACTCTAAACGCTGTCTTCGGCCTTTCGTGTTCACTAATCTTTCCAGCGTAATTAGTAAAGTTGATTTCTTTTTTCATCGACCACCTTGGATTAAGTAAAAAAAATGTGGCCGGAACGAATACTGTCAAACAAGATACCCGAGTCATTATTTATTCGTTGTATTGCCAGTAACAAATCCACTCTCTGTGGCTTTATCGTTTCAGATCGCTTTGTGCTCGATTTTCCCTCCAAACAGATGGTCGATCACTTTGGCTGCACCGTATTCGTAAGGAATCAACACCTGATCAGCACCGGCACGTCGTAATGGTTCGACACCAGCATTCCTATGCGCCGCAACCGCCACGCCAGCGAATTTTTCACCGGTTACCAATGGTGCCGGTCGGTTTGCTCACCAGGTAGAGCCAGATGAAACCTGCCACACCCGCTAGCAGGGAGGCGGCAAGAATGCCGGTCTTCGTCAGTAGTAACAATTTTTCATTGTGCGCAAAACCAAGCTGGGCGACAAAAATGGACATCGTGAACCCGATTCCGGCCAGCAGCGAAACGCCGGCGATCTGGCTAAAACGGGTATCTTTTGGCAACTCTGCCAGGCCCAGTTTTAGCACCAGCCAGCTAAATCCGGTAATACCAATGAACTTGCCCAACACCAGACCCATCGTCACCCCGAGCATCACCGGATGAGCAAGGGTATCACCCAGCGAGCTGATTTCCAGCGGGATCCCCGCGTTAGCCAGAGCGAATATCGGAATCACCAGGTAGGCCACAGGCATGTGCCATACATGTTCGAGCCGTTGCAACGGAGCTTCAACACTGTGTACGCCGTTCTCGAGAGTCTGTACTACAGCAGGTAAATTATCATTGGTCATGATGCTCTTGCCGGGCTGATGGCAAGCTTTGAAGCGGCGCATCAGCTCAGCGACATGTTCACTGAAACGTTCCGGATTGTACTTGGGTGTTGCCGGCACCGATACGGCTCCTAGAATACCGGCCAGGGTGGCATGCACGCCGGATTGCAATAAGGCGTACCACAGCAACACTGCGACAATAAAATAGGGCAGGGTTTTGCGGATGCCACTTACATTGAACACCATCAGTAGCGCGAATAAAGCGCCGGCCGCGGCTAGCGGGTCGAAGGCGATGTCGGTGGCCATGGGGATACCCCAACCGAGTGCGGCGTCACCGTCTGATTGATGGCAAAATAGATTTAAGCAGGAACTACCATGCCGCCTATCGCCGCCGCGACCGGCAACAAGGCATTGCGCGGGCTCGCCAACTCTCCGGCCAGAAGTTCACGTTTCAGCTCCAGCCCGACAACGAAGAAAAAAAGTACCATCAAACCGTCATTGACCCAGTGGTGCAACGTCATTTCCAGCGTCCAGCCACTGATATCAAGACTGACCAAAGTGTGTATGACATGTTTGTAGACGGAAGCCAGTGGGCCATTAGCCAGAATCAGGGCAACCAAGGCCATTGACATCAGCAGTAAGCCGCTGGTGGTCTGACGGTGAATGAATTCTTCAAAAGGCGTGAGGGTCCTGTCGAAACTCTTTTCCCAGGGGGCGTGGTATTCATCCGCTTTAAACTGCGGAGTTGGAGTTTAGGTCTTTTTTATCCATATCATTTCCTGTCGTGACTATTCATCGGCAAACAGCGATTCACGGGCCGCCTCAACCACGGCGGCAACTACCGGGTGCGTAACCCGGCGTTCCATGGTAATGGCATAAAAAGGCGCTTTAATTTCATCGATCCGACCAATCGCAGTCACCTGATACTGCGACTCCACCTCCGCCTCTATGGCCGCGGGCGCGGTAAAGATTCCGGCACCTTCCTGCCCAAACGCCTTAATCAGTGCGCTGTCATCAAACTCGGCAATTATCCGCGGATGAAGGCGTTTCCGGTCAAGCCACTGGTCGATCCCGGCACGCAATTGGGTGCCATTGCTAGGCAACAATAGCGGTGCACCTTCCAGGCAGGCAGGGAAATCACCGCTTAACTTTGTTACCAGTTTTTCGGCGGCAAAGAAGGTGACCGCGCATTCGCCAAGCTTGTGACTAAAACCTCGAGCACTGACCGTAGGCGGGATAGGACGATCGGCCAGCACCAGTTCGAGGCGGTGTACGGCTAATTCCGCCAACAGCGCTTCGAGACCTGTCTCGCGGCATATCATACGCACCGGCTCCGGCATCTGCAGCGCAGGTTTGAGAATACGATGGGCGATGGACTTGGGCAGCACATCGACCACGCCCACCCGGAACAGCTGAGGACGGCCTTCCGGCAGCTGATGAATCGCCTCTTCCAGCTCACCACCGAGCGAGAAGATTTCATCGGCATAGCTCAATACCAGCCGCCCGGTCTCGGTGATCTCCAGGTTGCGTCCGACCCGGGTGAACAGATCTACCCCAAAATACTCCTCCAGCAGGCTTAGTTGCCCACTGATCGTCTGTGGTGTCAAGTGGAGATGTTCACTGGCCCGGGCGACACCACCCTCTCTCGCCACCGCCCAAAAATAGTGCAGATGTTTGTAGTTAATCATCGGCTCACCATTACTTCGTTAATTACGAACTGTATGACGATAATAATCGACTTTTCGAGATAATAAAACCCGTCTAGGATGCCTGCCAATCAAGCAGGAACCACATTTCAAAGGGGAATCATATGCAAATTGACATTCAGGCTCGCGATTTTCCCTGACCAAATCTCTGCGCAACCATGCTGAGCGACGGCTGCGTTTTACACTGACCTGTTTTGATAATCACATTCAGCGAATTGTGATGTCCAGAGCATTTTCACAGGACTGACACAGAAATGACCCCTGCAAGAAAGAAAAGACTTGGCTTGATCTTGCTAATGGTGGCAGGCGTAGCCGTTGGCGTCGGACTCGCGCTTAAATCGCTGGATCAGAACATCATGTTCTTCTTTACCCCGAGCGAAGTGATTTCGGGAAAGGCTCCGCAAAACAAGCCATTCCGAATTGGTGGAATGGTAGTCGAGGGTAGCGTCGGTCGCCCCGGTGATGGTTTAACCGTGAAGTTCGATTTATCCGATAACGAGCAGCAAGTTACGGTTCAATACGCCGGCATACTTCCCGACCTGTTTCGTGAGGGGCAGGGCATCATCGCAAATGGAAGGTTGAATGAGTCTGGCAATTTCGTTGCAGAGGAAGTACTGGCAAAACATGATGAAAATTATATGCCAGCGGAGCTCGCCGGAATGCAGTCTAAAAAGGAAATTCAGCAGTGATTCCTGAAATCGGTCAATTCAAGCTGTCACCGACGAGATTGAGGTCGATTATGGTGACTGCAATTAAATTTTTCAGCATCAGCCGAGCTACTCGAGCTGGGGAGGGAAAACAATGATCTCACGAATCTTGTGCATGCTTGGTCTGGTCGTAGTGTTACTGCCCGTCCAATACGCTGAAGCCTACGAGGTGTTGACAGCACAAGAGCTGGCCTCACACTGCAAGGCAGTTCCGGAAGCCAGCGATAGTACTGACGGTCAGTATTGCATCCGCTATATCCAGGGGTTTATCGATGGCGCGGTGGTGACCGACGCGCGAGTCTTGATTAATCTGGAATCCGAGTTCGCGAATGAAACATTCAGTGAGCGCGTTATTCGCCAGCGATTGCCGGGTCGCACGGTCTATGGACGGGCGGCACGCTATGCCGAATTTTGTCTGGGGGATCCGGTGCCACTGCGAGAAGTGGTCGACAAAGTAGTAAACGACCTTTTTGAGCGCAAACATCTTGAGCCTGAAACCACTGCTCGCGACCTGGTCTACGCCTCATTACGAAAACACTATTCTTGTAAGAAATCTGCGCCGAATTAATGAGCCTGCGAATTTTGATCGGATCTGTAAAAATAGCCATGCTCGCGTTGTTTACCGAGTTTATTACACGATTGTCATGTGGGCTTGGCGGGCAATATTTTAAGACGACTTGCAACTCCCGGTCCAATGGCAGTAGGGAAGGAGCGTCTTATGGGTCTGCTCGGTGTATCTCATGTCAACATTGTCAGACATGAACAGGCGTTGGCCGCGCTTTAGCGCATTACTGTTCCTCCTGATTACAGCGTGGCTGCTGTGGTCCGGGCTTTACACAACTTTGCTACTGGGACTCGGCGCCTTGTCTTGCATATTGAGTTTGTACCTGGCACATCGGATTGGTTTTTTTGATGAGGTGTTCTCGTTGCAGGTGATACCACGCCTGCCGCGTTACTGGGGTTGGCTATTGCTGGAAATAGCCAGGTCCAGTCTCGAGGTCACGCGTATCATACTTCACCGAAAACCACCGATCAGTCCCACAGTGGTTGAATTCGAGGCGGCTCCGCGGGGCCCTGTAGGTCAGGCAATTCTGGGTAACTCGATCACGCTTACGCCCGGCACATTAACGCTGGACGTTCATAATGGTCGATTAAAGGTTCATTGCCTGACGCGAGAAGGAGCTGACGCGCTGCTGTCAGGCGAATTTAACCGCCACGCGGGGGCACTGACTGAGGACTAAGCATGTATTACATCGTCTCAATCGCAATTTTGGTCACCATGGCGCTGGCTCTTGCTCGTGCGGTGCTTGGACCCAGCGTGTATGATCGCGTTTTAGCTGTCAATATGTTCGGCACCAAGACGACGCTACTGTTGTCGGTCATTGCCTTCCTCTATGGCCGTCCAGATTTCCTCGACCTGGCACTTGCCTACGCCCTGATCAATTTTATTGGCGTGTTGGCAGTACTTGCGTTTTTTCAGAACCGCTCAATTCGGCGCGCAAAGAATCGGGTGGACGGGATTTGACTCAATGGACAGTGCGATCGATATACTCAGCTGGATTTTACTAACCGTTGGAGGCGCCTTCGTTTTTGTGGGCGGACTTGGCGCGCTGCGTCTACCTGAATTCTACACCCGAATGCACGCGGCGAGTCTCACCGATAGCATAGCTCCGATACTCATTCTCCTCGGCATCATGCTCCAGGCCGGATGGTCGCTCGCCGCCATCAAACTGCTTGCGATCCTCGCGTTTCTTCTCCTTACAGGACCCACCGCCTCGTATGCGTTGGCTAACTCTGCGCTGCTGTCAGGATTAAAGCCGGGGGACTCTTCGACCGACAGCACGGAGAATTGACATCATGGTAATTCTGTTCGGTGTGTTTCTATTGACACTATTGGTGCTGACAGCGGTTGCCATCGTACGCACTGACAATCTATTTGTGGCCGTTATGCTGACCGGCATATTCAGCTTGTTGATGGCGGCTAACTTTTTCATCCTCGATGCCGCTGATGTTGCGCTGACGGAAGCTGCGATCGGGGCTGGAATCACGACAGTATTGTTTTTAGGCGCTTTAGCCTTGACGGCAGAACACGAAAAATCGGTCTCTGCGAGACGGTGGCTTTCAATGGGAGTCGTCATCGTCACTACGCTGATATTAATTTACGCGACCCTTGACAAACCCCGCCTTGGCGATCCCCAGGCACCGGTTCACCTGCACGTGGCTCCATGGTATCTAGACGAGACCCCGGAGTTGATCGGCATTCCCAACGTGGTTACAGCAGTTCTTGGAAGTTTCCGCGGTTATGACACCTTTGGAGAATTGTTTGTTATTTTTACGGCCTGCATCGGCGTGCTTTTTATATTGAGTGGACGGCGAGGTCAGCATCTACCACCGAACGCAATGGCACTATCATCCACGGCCCACGGTCTGCGACATCATCTGATTCCTAAAGTTGTGGGTCGACTGCTGGTTCCCTTTATTGTTTTGTTTGGATTTTATCTGCAGTTCCATGGTGAGTACGGTCCTGGTGGCGGTTTCCAGGCGGGCGCCATCGTTGCCGCCGGAATTATTCTATACGCTTTGCTGGAAGGGGAAACAGCAGCATTGAGGGTCGTACCGCAGTCTGCCCTGATGGCTATGGTCATCGGTGGTGCGTTGTTGTACGGCGCGGTAGGCATCGCTGGAATTGCTCTCGGGGGTAACTTTCTCGACTACTCCGTGCTAGCAGACGACCCGGTGAAAGGTCAGCAGTTAGGTATCCTGGCAATTGAGCTTGGTGTAGGGATGGCGGTGTGTGGCGCCTTGCTATCCATCTTTCACGCCTTTGCGGCACGAGAACCACACTGATGGAGCTATTCGGCCTCTATAACTATTGGGCTTTCACCGTCGTGCTGATGACGGGCTTCTACGCAGTTATTACCAAAGGAAATCTCA